>Ga0073928_10004374_pt1 | contig 21019 bp, 24 predicted proteins | sample PaiPotPPA55metaG_FD_76969 | JGI IMG/M metagenome (GOLD analysis project Ga0073928, IMG submission 76969) | Iron sulfur acid spring bacterial and archeal communities from Banff, Canada, to study Microbial Dark Matter (Phase II) - Paint Pots PPA... ...
CATGACCGTGCGGTTGTTGCCGTCGCGATCAGGGATGAATTGACATGCGCCGCACGATTTATCGCGTCAGGACGCCGCTGCTCGCCGGCATCGGCCTGACGCTGGCCGCCTGCGCCGCGGCGCCGGCGCCCTCGGGCTATTATGGCCCATCCGACTACTACGCCTATGGCGGACCGCCCCTCTACGGCACGTTCGCCTTCGATTATGGCGGGCGCTGGCATCATGGCTGGGATCACGGCTGGCATCATGACGGCCATTTCGGCCATGGCGGCGATGGCTTCGCGCATGGCGGCGGCCACGGCTTCGCCCATGGCGGAGGCGGCGGCCATCACGGCTGAGGGCGGCTCACTCAGGACGCGGCGCGCCCGGCACGAACGCCAGCGCCGCGCCGCCCAAGGCCAGGAAGGCCGGGTAAGGCGCGCCGACGCGGCGCGCGGCGCCGGCGAGGAGCACCGCCGCCAGCAACAGCACCACGATCCACTCGAAAACCGCCATCACCGACCATCAAGCCGCGGGCGACGCCGCAACAGTACCCACCATCATAAACTCTTGGCTCGCCCCCCACCTCACCCCAACCCTCTCCGCCCCCCGGGGCGGAGAGGGAGGGACCCGCGAAGCGGGAGGGTGAGGTGGGGGGCCGATCGTGGCTCGCGCTGCTGACAGCCCAGATCATTGCGAGCGAGGCGAAGCAATCTCCGGCAAGCATATGGCGCCATGCCGGCGGGAGATTGCCGCGTCGCGCTGGTCGCGCTCCTCGCAATGACACCTCTGGCCGGGAAGTTTTGAATTTGTGACACTCGTCGCGGCGGCGCTATTTCTTGAGCGCCCGGATCACGATGCCTCGCTGATTGGCACCGTGCCGTCGCCCTCCGACCTCGACGCGTACCGCTCGGCCCACCGGTGGGTTCAGCGCCATTGCGACGACGCCACACCGAAGGCGCGCGAGATGGTCGAGGCGATGCGGAAGAAGGGCGATGCGGACGGCGCCGACGTGTGGCTGCGGATCGTCGTGGCGATCGGTGATCTCGGCACCCTGCCCTCGTAGGCCAGGCATTAAAATGAATGCACGCCACTTTTTGGCCCCGGATCAATCATTTGCTAACAAACTTTCATTAAAATGCCGGTGTCGACGGTAAGAGGGACGTGAACCATGTCAACGTCCGAATACCTAAGGGCACGGGCTGCATCTTTCCGGGCGCGAGCCAAGGCCGCGAAGGGCCCGGTTCAGCACCTGCAGATCCTCTCCTTCGCCGATTTTTGCGAGCGCATGGCAGCCGAGCTCGACACTGACAGCGTGGCTCCATCGGTGCGACCCGCGGCCAGGAGACCACCTGCGCACTCTGCTCCCAGGAGGCAAGATGATCATGCAGCGGATCTATCTGACCGGCATCGCCCTTCTGCTTTGCCCCGTGCCTTGTGACGCAAGTCCCGCCGCGATGCTCGAGATTGCGGTGGCCCTTGCAGTCGTAATCATCGGCGCGGGAACGTGGGTTAGCAGGACTCCCCAAGGCCTAGCCGTAGCCACGGCTGGCTGACTCTTTCTCAATTTGCGAGCCGCTTGGTCCCGCCGGGAGCCCGCCATCGCGCTCTGGCAGTCCTCTTGCGGTCGGGTTGCCGGACTTCATGGCCACGTCGAGCGTGACGGTGCCGGCGACGACGCGATCGGCGCGGCGCCGACACCTGGCTCAGGATCATCGCCGCCTCACCACGCTCGGCACGCCGCCGACGCCGGGGCGCGGCATTGATGCGCGTGCGGCGCAGCAAGGAGCAAAACTCAGCAATTCTGGCGTGGCGCTCCGCGGTCGGTACCTGCAGCATGGGTGGCAATGATTCGCAAATATGATGTGGTGGTGGTGGGCGGCGGCTCTGCCGGAGTCGCGGCCGCCGCAGGCGCGGCACAAGCGGGAGCCAGGGTCGCGTTGATCGAGTCGGCGGGCTGCCTGGGCGGCGCATCGACGACGCGTGGCGTCCTGACCTATTGCGGCATCTATACGCTACAGGAGGAGCCTCGGCAGGCGGTGCGGGGCATCGCCGACCACGTGATTGCCCTGCTCCGCGCGATGGGCGCCATCACGCCGCCGCAACGGCATCGCGGCGTTTTCCTGATCTTCGATCCCGAAGCCGTCAAGCTGGTTCTCGACAAGGTCTGCCGGGACGCTGGTGTCGAAGTTCTTTTGCACGCGTTCGTGACGGGGGCGCAGCGCACAGAAGGCAAGATTTCGCGGATTCGCTTTGCCAATCATTCAGGCGAGGACTGGATCGAGGCGGACGCCTTTGTGGACGCCAGCGGTGATTGCGATCTCGCCGCGTTCAGCGGTGCCTCGACGCGCTACGGCAACGCTGGCGCGGTTAACCTCGGCACGCTCGGAACGCGATTCGGCGGCGTCGCAAAAGATGCTGACATTTCGGCGGAAAGCGTGCACGCGGCGCTTCGCGCAGCCAGGCACGATGAGGAGCGCAGCGGCCGCCGGCTGCTGACGAAGGACAAAAGCGTAATTGCGCGGCTGCCGATTTCCGGGGACGTCGTCGCATATCTGGCGTCCGTCGACTACGATCCGCGCGATGTCGCAAGCCTTTCCAAAGCAGAGGCCAGCGGCAGGGAACAGGCGTGGCGATACCTGGAGATACTGCGCGGGCTACCTGGCTGGCAGCGCGCATACCTCGCCAGCACCGGTCCGGAGTTCGGGACGCGGGAAAGCCGTCATATCAACAGCGTCCGTCAACTCAAGTGGGAGGATGTGCTGGCCGGCCGCCATGCGCCGGACACGATTGCGCTGGGCACGTGGGGAGTGGAATGGCACGATCGCGTCACCTTCGAAAGCAGTTTCGAAGCGCCGCCAGGTGATGGAGCTTACGATATTCCTCTTTCGTGCCTTATGAGCGTCGATACGCCGAACCTATTCGCTGCGGGCCGCACGGCTGACGGCGATCGACGGGCGGGCGCCAGCCTGCGTGTCATGGGGACGGCGTTCGCGACCGGGCAAGCTGCAGGCGTCGCCGCTGCATATTACGCTCAAAAGAAGGGTGTGGATGTCGACGAAGTGCGAAGCAGCCTGCGTGAGCAGGGAGCGGTCATCGCCTCAAGCGAGATTTGAAACCGCATTGTCGATAGACACGTGCCCTGGTTCCAATAGGTCGCCCCATCCCGTGCGGCGGCTCGACATCACGATGCGTCGGCTATAGAAAAGCCAGCCGCCTCGAGTCTGCGGCCGCGCTACTTCTTGAGCTGGCGCTCGACGATCCATACCGTCATGTCCCAGGCATTCCTGATGCCGGCGAGCGGCAGGAGCACCAGCGCCGCCGCCAGCACAGTCGGGCTCGCCTGATTGAGTAATCGATTTTACAGGAAAGGGTGGGTTTAGATCCCGCTTTCTTGCGATTTTGGATTCCGGTTTTGCACCGTTCGTGATTCTCCGATGGCCGGCCAGGAGCGTTGCTCTCGTGTTTCGTATGAGCGATATGGAACGCGAAGACGAGATATTCGGTGGCATCATTTGCCATTCTGGCGTCATACCTGGTCCCGCGCGTCATGGCCTATCTCTACGAGGGAAGCGCCGTCGCGCGGTAAGCGCGATCAGAACGGCAAGTTGGGGATCTCGAGCGCCGCTTCGAGGCGGCTGCCGAGCTGCCGATATTCCTCCTTGTGTCCGGCGTTGAGGCGGGATTGCTGGCTCGCCGTATCCGGCCGCGACTGGATGCCGAGATAGTAGACCAGCACGAGATCGCCCGACGCCAAAGCCACATAGGCAGCGGTGTAGCCTTCGACGATGTTCTCGGCCTTGCCGTCGTCGAAGGCAGGGTTGTCGGCGCCCTTGGGCAGCGGCCGCAGAAAGGTCAGCAGCAGCTTCACGCCGGGGGCCGCGCCGGGCAACTCGCGGATCTGATAAAGCTGGGTGCTGCAGTACCAGCCGAGCACAAGGAAGTGCCGGCACTTCTTCAGCGCATAGACCTTGCCAGGCTCCATCGCCGGCCGCGCCTTTGTCGTCCAGGACGCGGCGCTGCCCGGCAGCTCGACCACCGCCGAGCGATTGAGGTCCTTGGCATCCGCGTATTCGTAGTAAGTGTCGTCGGGCTTGGGCGAGCGCTCGAACCGGCCGATGATCTCCATCACGCGGGACGCGGGATCGGCGCCTGCCTTCGCCGCCGGGACGAACAGCACCTGGCGCATGGCGGAGACGCTGGGGCCGCTCCCCTCGAAGCTGCGCGACGCGCCGTCGCGCGCCGTCTCCGGGCTCACGCGCGCGACAGCGGCCCGCGTGGCGGCGATCTTGTCGGCCGGCGCGGCGTCGGCAAACGCGGATGTCACCTGCTCGATCTCCTGCGCGATCCGCGCGATGACGGCGGCCGCTCGCGCGGCCGCGGGCGATCGCGCATCGACGCCGAGCGCCGGCGCCACTGCCGCACCGAAGGCCGGATCCCTTCCCTGCGCGATGGTCGAGAGAAGCTCAGACAGCCGATCCGCCGGAACGGGCGCCGCGGCTCGGGCAACGGGTGATAGGACGAGCAGCAGGAGCAGCGCGATCGTGCGAGACCGTCCCATGATCGCTTCCTCGAGCATGACCAATGTCATTTATTCGTCCCGCCACGTAGGGGGCCCAATCTCCAGGTCTGGCCTGAAATCAGACGCAATCCTATTGCAGGAGCAATTCGGGCAGCGGTCAAGGGACGCGTCTTACGGACGCGTTAACGCCGCTGGCGACGACCTGCGGATGGAAGCTTTAGCGCCTGACCTTGTCGACCGGCAATTCGCTGGTGGCAGGGCAGCCCGCCTTGGCCTGGTGGTGTCGCGCCATTTCGACGATCCGATCGATGGCGAAGCGTTCGATGCGACGGCCTTCCTCAACACCGCGGCCGCCGCCGTTATCCGCGAGGCGCGCCATGGCGGGCTCGTCTATCGCGAGGATCTCCCGCCCGCGGTCGGTATTCTCTTTCCCTCCCGGCCACCTTATCCGGACAGCGGACGCTATGGCGGACGTTTCGCCTGCGTCGACGGCGGGCGCTAACGACGCCGCTGGCGCCGTTCAATCGCTTTAGCTACTTCGAACAATGCTCCGCGACCGGTACAACAGCAGGATGGCTCATGCGAAGCGTTCGCGCGAACCATCCGAGGGTCCTGGAATTGGGCTGCTCAGGTTGGCCGCGGGACGCCTTCGACTCAGCGTGCTGCCGGTGTTTCTATTCGGGTTGCTCTCCAGCGGCGCGCCGGCAGCAACCATCGAGGGACTCTGGCTGATCGAAGATCGGGATGCCGTCATCAAGGTAGAAACCTGTGGCGGTATGCTCTGCGGGCTTATCGTGGGTATCGGGACGTTTTCGCCGGATGGCTCGCCGCCAAAGGACATAAGCGGCCGTTCGCAGTGCGGGCTGGAGATCATCCACGCTTTGGTGCAAAGCGGGTCCGGCAGGTGGTTCGGCACGATTACCAACCCGGAAGATGGCCGCGTGTACAAAGTCCGTCTGTCGTTGGACGATGCCGGGCGGTTGCGGCTTCGTGGATACATAGGGATACCGCTCTTCGGCTCGACACAGATATGGACCGCCTATTCCGGCACGCTCACCGCAGATTGTCGGATGACGCATTAGCCTCGCGGCGCCTGAGCCTCTGACGAGCCAGGTCCAGCGGGGCGCGGCGCGGCTGTTGAGTGCTGGCGGGCATGCGGGTTGCGGATAGACGACTACTCACCACGACAAGAGATAATCGCCACTCGCAGCGCTTCCGATGGTTCCATGCGCCTCTCCCGCGCACGATACACCATCAAGTCGTGGCCGGCGGAAGTGGCGCGCCCTACAGGAATCGAACCTGTGACCTACCGCTTAGAAGGCGGTTGCTCTATCCGCTGAGCTAAGGGCGCCCCGGGACCCGGCCCCGAGTCTAGCACGCCAAGCGGCCTGGGCGAGCGGCGCTCATTTCGGGCGGAAATTCTCGGCGTAGGATTTGGGCTTGAAGAGGCGCTGGTGCGGCTCGATCACGGTGTAGTCGAGGCCGTGCTTGCGGGCGAAGGCGACGGCCTCGTCAAGCGTGTCGAAGCGCAGATGCACCTCGTTGAGGGTGTCGCGCGCGCTCGACCAGCCCATCAGCGGGTCGGGCTGGCGCTTCGACGCCTGCTCGTAGTCGAGCAGCCATTTCCGCGTCAGCGCCCGGCCCGACTGCATCGCCGTCTTGGCCGGCTGGTAGATGCGCGCCTGCGCCATGCTCGTGTCGCCTTCCTCGCTGGTCGGGGCGAGAGGATTCGAACCTCCGGCATCCAGCTCCCAAAGCTGGCGCTCTACCAGGCTGAGCTACGCCCCGGAACCGCAAAAGCGCCCGACTTATATGGGCTTGCCCCGGCCTCCGCAAGGCTGCGCTTGGCGCCGTGGGTAGTGTCCTAATTTGAAATCGTAGAGCCACGCGGATGCAAGAGAGGGTGTCGTGCTAGAACCCGGAAAATCAACGGCACTCCCACCAGAGCCGGAATCGCCCAGTAGGCGACGGACGGCAGGTCTCGCCAGATCGGCAGGTTCTTTCCGTTATCGACATAGAATGCGGTCAGCAGCACGATATAGGACGACCCCATAGAGATTACGTGGAAGCGCAGACCCCAGGGCCGGGCTATTGCGAGCCTACCGAGGGCGACTAGGCTAAACGCCAATGAGCCAAGCAAAAACAGTATGTAGTCTTCTGCCCAGCGCATGAACGCGAGGATCGTCGCAGTCAGGAAGACCGCACTCAGACACCAGAAGTAGAGAGTTCCGACCGCCGAATGTCGTCCCCGCCCTTTTGTCAGCAGCATCGCGGCGAGGCCGAAAATCACGCACGCCAAGCTCGTCAGAACATGCAGACCGACCACACCAAGAAAGAAGGGGTCAGTCGAAGGAATGACGATCCCCAGGATCGTGGTGTGTGGCCCGTCTGTCATCATGACAACTTAGGACACTACCCCCCGCCCAGCGCGCTTGACAGCCCGGTTGGACGAGGGGGAGACCGCGGCGCCGGAACTTCGCCCGCTGCGGTCGCGTTTTCGGGCGGTCCGGGCACCACATCTTTTGCAGCGGGTCAGTCAGATGCGCATTGAGGGTTCAGAAGTGCGGGCGCGGATCATGCGCCTCAACGAGCGGATCGCCGTGCTCGAGGCGGCGCTGGAGCAGTGCCGGACGCTGGCCGACAAGGCCACACAAGACAACGCGCTTTCCTATTGCGGGCAGATCGAGCAGGTCGCCGGCGACGCGCTCCAGCGTCAGGCGGTTTAGCCTCTTCCATTGGCGGCGTCGGGCGAGGCAGGATCGGCCGGTCCTGCCTCAAGGGAGGTTGCATGTCCAAACGGTCGATCGGGCTCAGCGCCAAGTTGAATGATTACATCCTCTCCGTGTCCTTGCGCGAGCCGGAGGTGCTTCTCCGCCTGCGCGAGGAAACGGCGGCGCTGCCGATGGCCGGGATGCAGGTGGCGCCCGAGCAGGGCCAGTTCATGGCGCTGATGGCCAAGCTCCTCAACGCCAAGCAATATCTCGAGATCGGCACCTTCACCGGCTACAGCGCGCTCGCCGTTGCCTTGGCGCTCCCCTTCGAGGGCCGCATCATCACCTGCGACGTCAACCCTGATACGACGGCGGTGGCGCAGCGCTATTGGGCGGCCGGCGGCGTCGCCGGCAAGATCGAGCTGCGCCTGGCGCCGGCGCTCGAGACGCTCGAAAAGCTTCTCGCCCAGGGCCAGGCCGGGCGCTTCGACCTCGCCTTCATCGACGCCGACAAGGCGAATTACGACGGCTATTACGAGCGCGTGCTGCGCCTGGTGCGGCCGGGCGGGCTCGTCATGCTCGACAACGTGCTGTGGGGCGGCGATGTCGCCGACCCGCGCAAGAGCGATGCCGACACCGATGCGCTGCGCGCGCTCAACGCCAAGCTGCACGGCGACGAGCGCGTCGATCTCAGCATGCTGCCGCTGGCCGACGGGCTGACGCTGGCGCGCAAGCGCTGAGCGCGGCCGCGGCGCGCTCGGAGCGGCGCCCGCCGGGCGCGCGAGGTTGTGACTATGCAGATCGAGCGCTGCCTCCTAGCATGACGGGCGGCCGACGCGCCGTGCATCGCCCGGGAGCGCCAATGCCGTCCTTGACCACGCCGCGAGATGCGGCGACATCCGCCGCCGCGCCGCCCGGGCGACAGCGGATCTACCGTCACGCGCTGCCGGTGCGGATCAGCCATTGGGTCAACGTCGTCTGTCTCATCGCGCTGCTGATGAGCGGGCTGCAGATCTTCGACGCCCATCCGGCGCTGTACTGGGGCGACAAATCCACCTTCGACCGCCCGTGGCTGGCGATCAGCGCCGGGCAGAACGATGCGGAGGAGCTTGTCGGCGTGACCACCATACTGGGGCACGAATTCGACACGACGGGCGTGCTCGGCCTGTCGAAGGATGCCGATGGCGAGCCGGCCGAGCGCGCTTTTCCGGCATGGGCGACGCTGCCCGGTCCGGAATGGCTGGCGATGGGGCGGCGCTGGCATTTCTTCTTCGCCTGGCTCTTCGTGATCAACGGCGCGGCCTACGCCGCTTACGCGCTGCTCGGCGGCCATCTGCGCCGCGACCTGCTGCCGTCGGGGCAGGATCTCGCGCATATCGGCCGCTCGCTGTGGGATCACCTGCGCCTGCGCTTCCCCAAGGGCGAGGCGGCGAAGCGCTACAACGTGCTGCAGAAGCTCGCCTATCTTGCCACGGTGTTCGCGCTCGGGCCGCTCATCGTCATGGCGGGACTCACCATGTCGCCGCGGCTCGACGCAAGCTTTCCCGTGCTGCTCGATATTTTCGGCGGCAGGCAGTCGGCGCGCAGCATCCACTTCCTCTGCGCCGCAGCGCTGCTCGGCTTCGTCGTGATCCACCTCACCATGGTGTTGATCTCCGGCCTGTGGAACAACCTGCGCTCGATGATCACCGGGCGATACGACATCGGCGACAGCGGAGGCGGGCATGGACGCTAGGCATCTCGACCGGCGCCGGTTCATCGCGCGCGCCGCGGCCGGCGCCACGACCTTGCTGCTCGGCGCCTGCGATAAGCTGTCCGAGAGCAATTGGTTCCCACGCGTCCTCGACAGCGCCGAGGCGGTGACCAAGCGCCTGCAGCGCGCCGTCACCGGCTCGCAGGCGCTGGCGCGCGAGTTCAGCGAGGCCGACCTCTCGCCCGAATTCAAGAGCAACGGCACGCAGGACCCCGACGATCCCGCCTACCAGAAGCTGGCAAAGAACCGCTTCAAGGACTGGCGGCTCGAAGTCGCCGGGCTGGTCGAGCGCCCCGCGCGCTTCTCGCTGGCGGAGCTGCGCGCCCTGCCCTCGCGCACGCAGATCACGCGGCACGATTGCGTCGAGGGCTGGAGCTGTATCGGGAAATGGAAGGGCGCGCCGCTCTCGGCGCTGTTGGACCGCGTCGGCGTGCGGCCCGAGGCGCGCTACGTCGTGTTCTTCTGCGCCGATCCGATGAACATGGACGGCGACAAATATTACGAGAGCATCGACATCCACGGCGCCTACCATCCGCAGACCATCCTGGCCTATGAGATGAACGACAAGACGCTGCCGATCCCCTACGGCGCGCCGCTCCGCCTGCGCGACGAGCGCCAGCTCGGCTACAAGATGGCGAAATACATCATGCGCATCGAGCTCGTCGCCAGCTTCGCCGCTATCGGCGGCGGGCGCGGCGGCTATTGGGAAGACCAGGGCTACGAGTGGTACGCCGGGATCTAGAGCCGACTTTGAGAAGTTAGTGACTCACCCCTCACCCTCCCGCTGCTGCGCAGCGGGCCCCTCCTCTCCCACAGGGGGAGAGGGATTTCAATGCGGCTCGGTATACCCCCTCTCCCCTTGTGGGAGAGGGTTGGGGTGAGGGGTATGAATCAGCCTTTGTGATTCGGGCACTCGACGTTAGGCGCGTCAGCTTCCCCCGAAGATGGCGTGATGCACGAGGTCGCCGCGGTGGATGCCGAGGCGCGCGACCGAGCCGCCGTTGAGCTCGAGGACGGCACGCACCGGGACTTTCGATTCGATCGTCGCCTCGGAGAGCGGCACCGCCCGCTCATGGATGTCGGCAACGCGGCCGTCGGCGGCGATGAACAGCATGTCCAGCGGGATGAGCGTGTTCTTCATCCAGAAGGTCGCCGGCCGCGTATCGCCGAAATCGAATAGCATGCCGGCATCGGCGGCGAGCGATTGGCGGAACATCAGGCCCTGCTGCTGCTGCTCGGGCGAGCGCGCCAGCTCGACCGTGAAGCGCTGCGGCCCGGCCGCCGTGTCGATGGTCAACGACGATTTGGCGAAGCTGGCCAGCTCCGCCCGCGCGCCGGCGCCGAGCACGGCGAGGACGCAGGCGAGCAGCGCGGACCGGCGAAACAGGGACATCATCGGGACGCGCTCTCGCGGGATGAAATGGCGAGCGGGTTCTAACCCCGCCGTGCCGATCGGGCAACCTGTTGATCGAGATCGCCCTTCGCCCCGTCGAGGGGTGGAAGCCGCCGCGGCCAACGGGGCGAATGTCAAGGGAACCTTAACCGGTCTCGTCGAATACTCGGCCGCGGAGGACACAGGAGCATGTCGAAGGCACCGACTGTCGCCATGGATGATGCGCTCGCCCCGACGGCGACCCGGCACGAAAGGCTGCTGCATAGCCTGACCCGCTCGGCCGGCTATGAGTGGCTGCTGCGCCGGGCGGTCACCGCCTGGTTCCTGTTCCTCGCCTACGCCATGGGCTCGAGCCTCGTCGAGCGCGCCATGCAGCTCGATCTCGGCCCAGGCGGCACGCTGGCGCTGCACGACATCGCCGACCTGCTGTCGCGCATCTGCATGCTGCTCTTCTTCTGCCTTGCCGCGTGGCTCACCCTCGTCCGCTCGCAGCCGCTCGCCAAGGCCAGCGGGCTGCGTCCGCGCGTCGCCGCGATCATCGGCGTCACCCTGCTCTTCGCCATCGACCTGTTGTGCCCGCGCCTCGACAATCCGCCGACTTGGCTGCTGTTCCTCTCGGCCGGCCTGATCCTCCTCGGCAATGCGCTCGCCTTCATCGTGCTCAACTATCTCGGCAAATCGTTCAGCGTCATGGCCGAGGCGCGCCGGCTGGTGACGCAAGGCCCCTATCGCATCGTGCGGCATCCGCTCTACCTGACCGAGGGGATCGCGATCATCGGCCTCTTCCTGCCCTATCTGTCGCTCCAGGCGGCTCTCCTGTTCGTCATGCTGGTCGCGGTGCAGGTGCTGCGCATGCATTACGAGGAGCAGGTGCTGCGTTCGACTTTCCCCGAATACGCCGAGTACGCCCGGCATACCTGGCGTGTCATCCCCGGCGTGTGGTGAGCCCTCGGGCGGAGAAGATCAGGTCCACCAGCACCAGCCGGGGCAAGAGACACACCGTCGCCCGGCCGATATAGCCGAAGAAGCCGGGCATGCGGATGCCGTGGCTCTCGACGATCGCCGTCACCTTGCCCCTCCCGCGCCTGCGCGATAGGCTCGCACCTCGGAAAAGACCCGCAGGACGAGGACATATACGATGGATATGACGGGCGAATTTCGCATCCCGGCGCCGCGTCGAAAGGTGTGGGAGGCGCTCAATGATCCCGAGATACTGAGACAGAGCATCCCCGGCTGCGAGGAGATCGAGAAAGTCTCCGCGACCGAGCTCGCCGCCAAGGTGACCGCCAAGGTTGGTCCGGTCAAGGCGCGCTTCGGCGGCAAGGTGATCTTGTCCGAGCTCGATCCACCCAACGGCTACAAGATCACCGGCGAGGGCAGCGGCGGCGCGGCCGGCTTCGCCAAGGGGGGCGCGACCGTCCACCTCACCGACGATGGCGACGGCACGCGGCTCACTTATGTCGTCGAGGCGCATGTCGGCGGCAAGCTCGCGCAAATCGGCTCGCGCCTCATCGACGCCGCCGCACGCAAGATGGCGGAAGACTTCTTCGCGCGCTTCTCCGGCATCGTCGGCGCTCCGCCGGCGGGAGCCGAATCCGAGGTCGCGCTCGAGACCGCCGCGCAGAGACCGGCCGCACCACCGGCGGCGGCGCCCGCCGGCATACGCTTGCCGCCCGCCGCGTGGGTGGCCGCGCTCGCGATCCTTGCCGCCATTCTCCTCTATTTCGTGACCCGCGGCGGCGGCCATTGAGGACGCAGCCGGCGGGCGCTTGACCAAGCGCTCGCGCTGCACGACACTTGCCTCATAAGAGTGCGCGCGGCGCCTGACGCCGGTGCGCGCCAAAGCTGAACAAATATTACGGGAGCGAAGTCCATGACCACCGTGACCTTGACGGTGAACGGCAAGCCGGCGACCGCGCAAGTGGAGCCGCGCACTTTGCTCGTCCAATTGCTGCGCGAGCAGCTCGGGCTGACCGGCACTCATGTCGGTTGCGACACCAGCCAGTGCGGCGCCTGCGTGGTTCATGTCGACGGCGTCTCCGTGAAGAGCTGCACGCTGCTGGCCGTGCAAGCGGAGGGCGCGTCGGTGATGACCATCGAGGGTCTCGCCAACGGCAATGATCTCCATCCGATGCAGGCCGCCTTCCGCGAGCACCACGGCCTGCAGTGCGGCTTCTGCACGCCGGGCATGGTCATGAGCGCGGTCGACTTCGCCAAGCGCAACAAGAAGCCGACCGAGCAGCAGGTGCGCGCATGGCTCGAAGGGAACCTGTGCCGCTGCACCGGTTATCACAATATCGTCAAGGCCATCCTGGCCGGGACGGAAGCCATGGCGAGGACCGCGTCATGACCGCCCAGGGCATCGGCGTCGCCCTGCGCCGCAAGGAGGACGCGCGCTTCCTGACGGGCCGCGGCACCTACACCGACGACATCAGCCGGCCGGGCCAAGTCTATGCCTACATCCTGCGCAGCCCGCACGCGCACGCGTCGCTCGGCCGCATCGACACCGCCAAGGCCAAGGCGGCGCCCGGTGTCCTCGCCGTCTTCACCGGCGCCGACATGCAAGTGGGCGGCCTGCCCTGCGGCTGGGGGGTCAAGTCGAAGGACGGAACGCCCATGGCCGAGCCGCCGCATCCCGTCCTGGCGCAAGGCAAGGTGCGCCATGTCGGCGATCCCGTCGCCGTGGTGATCGCCGCGAGCCGGGCGGAGGCCAAGGACGCGTCCGAGCTGATCGAGATCGACTACAAGGTGCTGCCGGCGGCCGTCACCGTCGCGGACGCGCTCAAGCCTGGCGCGTCGGCGCTGCATGAGAAGGCGCCCGGCAATCTCTGCTTCGACTGGCATATCGGCGACAAGGGCGCGGTCGACGCCGCCTTCGCCAAGGCGGCGCATGTCACGCAAATCGAGATCGTCAACAACCGCCTCGTCGCCAACCCGGTCGAGCCGCGCGCGGCGATCGGCGAGTTCGACCGCGGCACCGGCGAGTACACGCTCTACACCACGAGCCAGAACCCGCACGTCATCCGCCTGCTCATGGGCGCGTTCGTGCTGCAACTGCCCGAGCACAAGCTGCGGGTGGTCGCGCCCGATGTCGGCGGCGGCTTCGGCTCGAAGATCTTCCATTACGCCGAGGAGGCGATCGTCACCTGGGCGTCGGCCAAGGTCGGCAAGCCGATCAAATGGACGGCGGAGCGCGGCGAGAGCTTCGCCTCCGACGCGCATGGCCGCGACCACGTCACGCATGCCGAGCTCGCGCTCGACAAGAACGGCAAGTTCCTGGCGCTCCGCGTGGCGACGCTCGCCAATATGGGCGCCTATCTCTCGACCTTCGCGCCCTCGGTGCCGACCTATCTCTACGCCACGCTGCTGGCCGGCACCTACACCACGCCGGCGATCTATGCCGAAGTGAAGGCGGCCTTCACCAACACGGTTCCGGTCGACGCCTATCGCGGCGCCGGACGGCCCGAGGCGTGCTTCGTCATCGAGCGCCTCGTCGATACGGCCGCGCGCGAGATGAAGATCGATCCGGTCGAGCTGCGCCGCCGCAACTTCATCGCCAAGAACGCCTACCCCTATCAGACGCCGGTCGCGCTGGTCTATGACAGCGGCGATTACTTCACCACGCTCGAGATGGCGCTCAAATCCGGGGACCATGCGGGCTTCGACAAGCGGCGGCAGGACTCGGCGAAGCGCAACAAGCTGCGCGGCCTCGGCATCGCCACCTATATCGAGGCTTGCGGCATCGCGCCTTCAGCCGTCGCCGGTGCGCTAGGCGCGCGCGCCGGGCTCTACGAGACCGCCGAAGTGCGGGTGCACCCGACCGGCTCGATCACCCTCTTCACGGGATCGCACAGCCACGGCCAAGGTCACGAGACGACCTTCGCCCAGCTCGTCTCGGAGCGGCTCGGCATTCCCACCGAGATGATCGACGTGGTGCACGGCGACACCAACAAGATCCCCTTCGGCATGGGAACCTATGGCTCGCGCTCGCTCGCCGTCGGCGGGTCGGCGGTGGTGAAGGCGCTCGACAAGGTCGTCAACAAAGGCAAGAAGATCGCTGCCCATCTGCTCGAGGCGTCCGAGGCCGACATCGAGTTCAAGGACGGCAAGTTCACGGTTGCCGGCACGGACAAGAACGTGCCGTTCGCGCAGATCGCCTTCAGCGCCTACGTGCCGCACAACTACCCGATCGACGAGCTCGAGCCCGGGCTCGACGAGACGGCATTCTATGACCCGAAGAATTTCACCTACCCCGCCGGCTGCCATATCGCCGAGGTCGAGATCGACCGCGACACCGGCGTGGTCGAGGTGGTGAAATTCACCGCCGCCGACGATTTCGGCCGGATCATCAACCCGATGATCGTCGAGGGCCAGGTCCATGGCGGCCTCGCCCAGGGCATCGGCCAGGCGCTCTACGAGAATGCCATCTATGACGAGGACGGGCAGCTCTTGTCCGGCTCGTTCATGGATTACTGCATGCCGCGCGCCGACCACCTGCCCTCCTTTTCGGTCGCCACCAATGTGACGCTCTGCACGCACAACCCGCTCGGCGTCAAAGGCTGCGGCGAGGCGGGCGCGATCGGGTCGCCGGCGGCGGTGATCAATGCCGTCGTCAACGCTCTGGCCGCGCTCGGCGTCACCGATATGGACATGCCGGCAACGCCCGAACGCGTGTGGCGCGCCATTGCCGAGCACAACATGCCCAAGGCGGCGGAATAAGGGGAGCGAAGCCATGTACAATTTCGAATACCAGAAGCCGCGCAGCGTCGCCGATGCGGCCAAGGCGATCGGCAGCGCCGAGGACGGCAAGCTGCTCGCCGGCGGCATGACCCTGATCCCGACCTTGAAGCAGCGCCTGGCGAAGCCGTCCGACCTCATCGATCTCGGCAGCATCCCCGAGCTCAAGGGCATCAAGCGCGACGGCAACGCCGTCGTCATCGGCGCAATGACCAAGCATGTGGAAGTCGCGAATTCCGATGTGGTGAAGAGCGCCATCCCCGCGCTGGCGCATCTCGCCGAGCTGATCGGCGATCCGCAGGTGCGGAACCGCGGCACGCTCGGCGGCTCGATCGCCAACAACGATCCGGCCGCCGACTATCCCGCCGCATTGGTCGGGCTGGGTGCGACCGTGATCACCAACAAGCGCAAGCTCCCCGCCGAGGAGTTCTTCAAGGGCATGTTCGAGACGGCGCTCGCGCCCGACGAGATCATCACCGCGGTGAGCTTCCCGATCCCGGAGAAGGCCGGCTACGAGAAGTTCCGCAATCCCGCCTCGCGCTACGCCATCGTCGGCGTCTTCGTCGCGAAGGCCGCGGGCGGCGTGCGCGTCGCGGTGACGGGCGCCGCTCCCTCGGTCTATCGCCAGAAGGACATGGAAGCCGCTCTCGGCAAATCCTTCAGCCCCGACGCCGTCGCCAACGTCAAACAAAGCGCCAACGGTCTCAACAGCGACATCCACGCCAGCGCCGAATACCGCGCCCACCTCGTCACCGTGATGGCCAAGCGCGCCATGCAGAAAGCGACGGGCTGAGATACCCTCTCCCCTTGTGGGAGAGGGAGGGGCCCATGGCGATAGCCATGGGAGGGTGAGGGGTCCGCCGCGATGATCTCGGAAACCGCTCGCCGCCTTCGCCGCGACATGACCGAGGCGGAGAAGGCGATGTGGCGACTGCTCCGCAGCCGGCAGCTCGCAGGTTTCAAGTTCCGCCGCCAGCAGCCGATCAAGCGCTACGTCGTCGACTTCGTGTGCTTCTCGCACAAGCTCGTGGTCGAGATCGATGGCGGGCAGCACGGGCAATCGACGCTTGCCGAGGAGCGCCGCTCAGCGTTCCTGGTGGCCGAGGGCTTCCGCATCCTGCGCTTCTGGAACAACGAGGTCCTTGAGAATCGTGAGGGCGTATGTGCGCGTATCCTCGCGGTTCTCGATGGTCGCACCCCTCACCTTCCCGGCGCTTCGCGCCGGGCCCCTCCCTCTCCCACAAGGGGAGAGGGGATTTAACCGCTTTTCTTGCCATCGCCGGCGCCATCTCCTAGAACGCGGCCATGTCTGCCCTGCCCGCTTCGGTCGGCGAGACCCTGGAGCTTCTCGGACGCGGCAATTATGTCGGCGACCGCAGCCTTGCGACCGCGGTCTATCTCTCGCTGTCGTTGCAGCGCCCGCTGTTCCTCGAGGGCGAGGCCGGTGTCGGCAAGACGGAGATCGCCAAGGTATTGGCGGAGACTCTAGGGCGGCGGCTCATCCGGTTGCAATGCTATGAGGGGCTCGACATCGCCTCGGCCGTCTACGAATGGAACTATCCGCGGCAGATGATCCAGATCCGCCTCGCCGAGAGCGACGCCGAGAGCCGCGACACCGTCGAAGGCGAGATCTTCTCCGAGCGCTTCCTCATCAAGCGCCCGCTGTTCCAGGCGCTCGAGCCCGAGCTCGGCGGCGCGCCGGTGCTGCTCATCGACGAGCTCGACCGCACCGACGAGCCCTTCGAGGCCTACCTCCTCGAAGTCCTTTCCGACTTCCAGATCACCATCCCGGAGATCGGGACGGTGAAGGCGCAGCAGCCGCCGATCGTCGTTATTACTTCGAACCGCACGCGCGAGATCCACGACGCGCTGAAGCGCCGCTGCTTCTACTACTGGATCGACTATCCCAACGCCGAACGCGAGCTGCAGATCCTGCGCGTGAAGGCGCCCGGCGCGGCGGAGGGGTTGAGCCGCGAGGTCGTCGCCTTCGTGCAGAAGCTGCGCGCCACCAACGAGCTGTTCAAGCTGCCGGGCGTCGCCGAGACGATCGATTGGGCGCACGCGCTGACGCAGCTCGACGTGCTCGCGCTGACGCCAGAGGCGATCAACGACACGCTGGGCGTGCTGCTCAAATACCAGGACGACATCGCCAAGATCCAGGGCTCCGAAGCACAGCGCCTGCTCACCCAGGTGAAGCAGGAGCTCGCCGCGGCGCAGTGATGGCGCCCCGCGAGCGCACGGGCCACGCGCCTGAGCACGGCCGGCTCCTGGCCAACATCATGTATTTCGCGCGCACCTTGCGCGCCGCGGGCCTGCCGATCGGGCCCGGTAAGGTGCTGGCCGCGGTCGAGGCGGTGCGCGCCGTGGGCATCGCCGACCGGCAGGATTTCTACTGGACGCTCCACGCCGTCCTCGTCAACCGTCGCGACCAGCGCGAGCTGTTCGACCAGGCTTTCCACATCTTCTGGCGCAATCCCGAGTTGCTCGAAAAGATGCTGGGCCTGATGCTGCCGACCATCCGCGGCGACGAGCCCGGCGAGGAGATGAACCGGCGGCTGGCCGAGGCGCTCCATCCCGGCCAGGGCGAGGGCGGCGAGCAGCCGGGCGAGGAGAAGGTCGAGCTCGACGCGGTCATGACCTTTTCCAATCGCGAGCTGCTGCAGCAGATGGATTTCGAGAAGATGTCGACGGCCGAGCTGGCGCAGGCCAAGGCGGCGATCCGGCGCATGGTGCTGCCGCTGGCCGCCGCGCCGACGCGGCGTTTTGCGCCCGACCCGCGCGGCGAGCGCACCGACATGCGCGCCAGCTTGCGCGCGCAGCTGCGCTCGGGCGACCTGCTCGCGCTGAAGCGCAAGCGGCGGCAGACGCGGCCGCCGCCGCTGGTGATCCTGTGCGACATCTCCGGCTCGATGAGCCGCTACAGCCGGCTCTTCCTGCATTTCATGCACGCCGTCACCAACGATCGCGACCGCGTCTACACCTTCCTGTTCGGCACGCGCCTCACCAACATCACCCGGCATCTGCGCCACCGCGATGTCGATTTGGCCCTCGACCGCGTCACCGGCGCCGTCGAGGACTGGTCGGGCGGCACGCGCATCGGCCAGTGCCTCGCCGAGTTCAACCGCCGCTGGTCGCGCCGGGTCCTGGGCCAGGGCGCGGTCGTGCTGCTGATCAGCGACGGCCTCGACCGCGATGCCGGTATCGGGCTCGGCCAGGAGATGGACCGGCTCCATCGGTCCTGCCGGCGGCTGATATGGCTGAACCCCCTGTTGCGCTACGAGGGTTTCGCGCCAAAATCATTGGGCATGCGGGCGATCCTGCCGCATGTCGACGAGTTCCGGCCGATCCACAACCTGGACGGCCTGGATGATCTGGTTAAAGCATTGAGCCGGCCGGGGCCGCGCCGGCTGGATGCGGCGGCAGCTTGGCGCGAAGCGGGGTGAGCATGGGCGACAACGAAGAGATCCTGCAGCAGGCGGCAGATTGGCGCGGCGCCGGCAAAGGCGTGGCGCTGGCGACGGTGGTGTCCACCTGGGGCTCCTCGCCGCGTCCGATCGGCGCCAAGCTCGCGCTCGAGCAGGGCGGCGGCTTCATCGGCTCGGTCTCCGGCGGCTGCGTCGAGGGCGCGGTCATCGAGGAAGGCCTCAAGACCATCGCCGATGGCGAGCCGCGCCTCCTCAGTTTCGGCGTCACCAACGAGCGCGCCTGGGAGGTCGGGCTCGCCTGCGGCGGCAAGATCCAGGTCTTCGTCGAGCGCGTCGAATGAAGCTCGCGCTCCTCGAGAAGGCCCTCGCCGCCAGCCGTGCCGGCCGCGCCGCGGTGCTGGCAACGCACCTCAAGAGCGGTCGCCAGATCTTGCTCGAAGGCTCTGACACTACGGGAAATCTAAGCCTCGACGCGGCGGCGCTCGCGGCGGTCCGCAAGGCGGTCGGCGAGGACCGCAGCACGACCATCGACACCGCCGATGGCCCGGTCTTCGTCGAAGTCTTCAACCCGCGCCTGCGCTGCCTGGTCGTCGGCGCCGTGCATATCGCGCAGCCGCTGGCGCGGATGGCGTCGATCGCCGGCTACCTCGTGACCGTGGTCGATCCGCGCACCGCTTTTGCCAGCGATGCGCGCTTCCCCGACGTGTCGCTCTCGACCGACTGGCCGGACGAGGCCCTGGCGAAGCTCGAGCCCAACCGCCGGACCGCGGTGGTTACCTTGACCCACGATCCCAAGCTGGACGACCCCGCGCTCGCCACGGCGTTGCGGTCCGACGCCTTCTATATCGGCGCGCTCGGCTCGAAGAAGACCCATGCGGCGAGGCTGAAGCGCCTTCAGGCGCTCGGCTTCGGCGATGCCGAGTTGAGCCGCATCCACGGCCCCGTCGGGCTCGACATCAACGCCATTTCGCCCGCCGAGATTGCCGTGGCCATCCTCGGGCAGATGACGCAGGTGCTGCGCGCCGAGCCCCGCAGCGGCCGCGAGGCGGCATGAAATTCGGCGAGGTTCCCGTCGCCGAGGCCGTCGGCGCGGTGCTCGCCCACTCCCTCAAACTCGGTGACCGCAGCCTGCGCAAGGGCCGGGTGCTGAGCGCCGAGGACGTCGCGGCGCTCGCGGCGGCGGGCCGGCGCTCGGTTGTGGCGGCCCGGCTCGAATCGGGCGATATCGATGAAAACACGGCGGCCGCCGCGGTCGCCCTTCCCCTCGCCGGCGCGCATGTGAGCATCGCGCGCCCGTTCACGGGCCGTGTCAATTTATTCGCCGAAGTATCTGGACTCTGTGCCGTCGATCGCGGGCGGGTCGATCGCCTGAACATGGTGGACGAGACCATCACGCTGGCAACCATCGCGCCCTACGCCGTGGTCGCGCCCAAGCAGATGGTCGCCACGGTCAAGGTGATCCCCTTCGCGGTCCGGCGCCAGTCCGTCGATGCCTGCGTGCGCGAAGCGGCGAGCGACGGCCCGCTCCTCACCGTTGTGGCGTTCCAGCCGAAGCGCGTCGCCCTCATCCAGACTCGTCTCCCCGGGATCAAGGAAAGCATTCTCGAAAAAACGGTCGCGGCGACCCGTGAGCGGCTGGCGGCGCTCGCCAGCACGCTCGATTGGGAGCGCCGCTGCGACCATCGCCAAGCCGATCTCACGCCGCACATCGCTGCCGCCCTCGCCTCTGGCGCCGAGCTGGTGCTGGTGGCCGGCGCCTCCGCCATCGTCGACCGGCGCGACGTCATCCCTGCGGCGATCGAGCAGGCCGGCGGCACCATCGATCATTTCGGCATGCCCGTCGATCCCGGCAATCTCATGCTGATGGGACATGTCGGCGCCGTGCCGGTGCTGGGGCTGCCCGGCTGCGCCCGCTCGCCCAAGGTCAACGGCTTCGATTGGGTGCTGCAGCGGCTGCTGGCGGGATTGCCGGCCGGGCCGGGCGAGATCATGCGCATGGGCGTTGGCGGGCTGCTGGCGGATATCCCGACGCGCCCGCTGCCCCGTGCCAAGGTCGCCGCGGCGGCGGAGCAGGCTCCCGCCACGCCGCTCGTGCCGCGGGTCGCCGCCCTGGTGCTCGCCGCCGGCCAGTCCCGCCGCATGGGCACTCTCAACAAGCTCCTCATCGGCATCGACGGCAAGCCCATGATCCGCCATGTCGCCGAGGCGGTGCAGGGCTCGCGGGCGCGCCCCATCGTCGTCGTGACCGGCCACCAGCGGGATAAGGTCGAGGCAGCGCTGTCAGGGCTCGGCGTTGCCAACTTCATCTTCAATCCGGACTATGCGCAGGGCCTGTCGACTTCTCTGAAACGGGGATTGGCGGGGCTCCCGGCCGGGACTGATGGGGCGGTGGTCTGCCTCGGCGATATGCCAAAGGTCGCTGCCGGCGAGATCGACCTACTCATTGCCGCTTTCAACCCGCTCGAGGGCCGCGCCATCTGCGTGCCGACCCGCCACGGC
>Ga0073928_10004377_pt1 | contig 20999 bp, 20 predicted proteins | sample PaiPotPPA55metaG_FD_76969 | JGI IMG/M metagenome (GOLD analysis project Ga0073928, IMG submission 76969) | Iron sulfur acid spring bacterial and archeal communities from Banff, Canada, to study Microbial Dark Matter (Phase II) - Paint Pots PPA... ...
CTGAAGCTCGACAAGGACGCGCCGGCCAAGGATCCGAAGAGCTACAGGCTCGTGGGCACCTCGGCGCCCCGCCTCGACATCCCCGACAAGGCGACGGGCCGCTACCTACATGCAGGATTTCCGCGTGCCGGACATGCTGCATGGCCGCGTCGTGCGCCCGCCCGCCATCGGCGCAGCGTCGTCCATGATTGCGGCCAGGTCATCAACCCCGACGGCGTCAAGAACCAGATCGAAGGCAATATCGTGCAGACCGTGAGCCGCACGCTGAAGGAAGAGGTGACCTTCGACCGCTCGCGCGTCACCAGCATCGACTGGAAGAGCTACCCGATCCTGACCTTCCCGGACGTGCCGGACGTGGTCATCGATCTCATCGACCGTCCGAACGAGAAGCCATGGGGCGCGGGCGAGCCTTCGGCGGCGATCGTGCCCTCGGCCATCTCGAACGCCGTGTTCGACGCCATCGGCGCGCGGCTGCGCTCGGTGCCGTTCACGCCGACCAAGGTGCGGGCGGCGATCCAGGGGGCCTAGGCGCACAGCTCGCCGGTTGCCGCGGCTGCGGTTTCGCCCTAAACATCGGACGCGCAGAACCGGAGAACGAGGGCGCGATGGCGACGACCCCAGCGGCTGATCCCGCCGAGATCACCTCCCGCATCCTGCTGGAGACGAAATCGGTCCTGTTCAGCCCGGAGCAACCCTTCACCTTCACCTCCGGTCGCAGCAGCCCGGTCTACATCGATTGCCGCCGGCTGATCTCGTTCCCGCGCGCACGGCGCCGCTTGATGGATCTCGCCGCCGATCTGATCGAGCGCGCGGTCGGCCACGAGGCGCTCGACGCCATCGCCGGCGGCGAGACGGCGGGCATCCCGTTTGCCGCCTGGATCGCCGAGCGCCTGTCGCTGCCGATGCTCTATGTGCGCAAGAAGCCCAAAGGCTTCGGCCGCAATGCTCAGATCGAGGGCGAGATGGCCGAAGGCGCGCGCATTCTCCTCGTCGAGGATCTCGCCAGCGAAGGCAGCTCCAAGCTCAATTTCGTGAGCGCCATCCGCCAAGCCGGCGGCGAGATCGGCCACAGCTTCGTCATCTTCAATTACGGCATTTTCCCCAAGAGCATAGCGAGCCTCGAGGCCGAGCATGTGAAACTGCATTGGCTCGCCACCTGGTGGGATGTACTGCGCGTGGCGGACGAGCTCGGCTATTTCACGCCCGAGCAATTCGCAGAGGTCAAAGCATTCCTCGACGATCCCGATGGCTGGTCGGCGGCGCGCGGCAGCGGCCGCAGCAGCGCGTCCTCTTAGCGATCGGCGAGACGGCAGCGCCGCGTGCTCCCTGGCTTCTTCGGCGAGTTGCAGCGCGTCATCGGCGATTACGGCTATCTCGCCGTCGCGCTCGGCATCCTGCTCGAGGATTTCGGCCTGCCGACGCCCGGCGAGACCTTGCTCATCACCGGGGCCATCCTGGCTTCCGCCGGCGCGCTCAACATCTATGTCCTGCTGTTCCTGGCGTGGCTCGGCGCGGTCGTCGGCGACAACATCGGCTACCTCATCGGCCGCACCGGCGGCCATCGTCTCATGGTGCGCTACGGCGCGCGCTTCGGCGTCACCGACAGGCGGCTCATGCAGGTCGAGGAATTCTTCCACCGCTATGGCGGATGGGTGATCGTCTTCGCCCGCTTCGTCGTCGTGCTCCGGCAATTCAACGGCATCGTCGCCGGCACGCTGGAGATGCACTGGCTGCGCTTCCTCGTCCTCAATGCGATCGGCGCCGCGCTCTGGGTGGCGTTCTGGGGCATTCTCTCGTTCTGGCTCGGCAAGGGAATTCTCGTCTATGTCAATGAGCTGCACATCCTCGCGCCGTTTCTCGCCGCGCTCGTGGTCCTCGTACTGGTGGCAGGCGCCGCTTATCTGTGGTGGCGCTACGGGCGTCGGCGCCGTTAGCGGCAATCGAACACAGCAAGGCTGAGAGTGCCCGCCTCGCGCGTCACCTCGCGCAGGCTGGCCGAGCGGCCGAGATTGGCACAATAGAGCGATGCCTGGTGCGTGGCATCGTTCGCACGATTATCGGCATATTCGAACGCGACCTCGTCCGGCGTAGCGCGCACCGCCTTGAGCGGCGAGAGCGCGCTGCACGCCGCCATCGGCGTGAGCAACAGCAGCGGAAAGAGCCGGTGCAGGCGCAAACGCGGCGCGGCGGCGATCAGAGGAAGCGGGCACTTGCCTCGCCGAGCCCGGCGAAGCTCACGGTCACGGTATCCCCGGGCTTGGGCCATTGCGTGCTGACCACGCTCCCCGTCAGCACGATCATGCCACGCCGCAACGGCCGTCCGCGCGCCGCGACGGTGTTGGCGACCCAGGCGAGCGCATGAAAAGGATGCCCGTTCATCACGTCGCCGCCGCGGCCGCAGCCGATCTCGGCGCCATTGATCGCCATGGCACCGGTCATCGCCGCGAGGTCGAGCCCGCGCCACGCCGTGACCGCGGGCCCGAGCACGGCGCCGGCGTTCCAGGCATTGTTGGCGATGAGCCCGCGCGATCCGACCTCCTTGTAGGCGTCGCAGGCGTGGTCCTCGATGAGCTCGATGGCCGGCAAACAAACCTCGACCGCTGCCGCGACGTCGTCGCGCGTATAGGGCTTCTCCCGCACCGGCAGATCGGCGCCGAGCCGGACGGCGATCTCGCACTCGACGGCGATGCGGCCGTAATCGCCGTGGCGCAGCGTCGCCGGCGAGCGATGGACCGTCTTGGCGAAGATGGCGCCGGCCATCGGCCGGTCGATGGCCATGAGCTGCTGCATCACCGGCGTGGTGATGGCGATCTTGTAGCCGACGATCGCGCCGCGCTCGGGCACGAACAGCGCCTGGAGCGCCTCCTGGATGGCATAAGCATCGTCGATGCCGGCGTCGCGAATCTCCGGTGGCGTCGGCGGCAGCGGCTTCTTGTCGCGATGGATGTCGTAGAAGAACCGGGCGGCGCTGATGATGCGGCCGGGATCGCTGGTCATGTGACGTGCCTCAGGTGATGGCCCGGCGTCATCATGAAGCGAGCACTGCGGCAGCCGCAAGGCCTTGCTGCGCGCGCCGCGCCGCGATAGGACAGGGCGGGCTTCCCCGGAGGAACATGCCGTCATGCGCCAGTATCGAATTGCCGCCATTCCCGCCGACGGCATCGGCAAGGAAGTCATCGCCGCCGGGCTCAGCGTGCTCGCCGCGCTCGAGGTGCGCGACGGCGGCTTCCGGCTCGAGGTCGAGCACTTTCCCTGGGGCTCCGACTATTACCGCAAGCACGGCCGCATGATGGCGGAGGACGGGCTGGAGCGCCTGAAGGGGTTTGACGCGATCTTCTTCGGCGCCGTTGGTGACCCGAACATTCCCGACCACGTCACGCTGTGGGGATTGCGGCTGCCGATCTGCCAGGGCTTCGACCAGTACGCCAATGTGCGGCCGGCGCGCGTGCTACCGGGCATCACGCCGCCGCTGCGCAATTGTGCGCCCGGCGACCTCGACTGGGTGATCGTGCGCGAGAACAGCGAGGGCGAATATGCCGGCAATGGCGGGCGCGTCCATCGCGGGCTGCCCGAGGAAGTCGCGACGGAGACCTCGGTCTTCACCCGCACCGGCGTCCTGCGCATCATGCGCTTCGCCTTCGATCTGGCACAGCGGCGGCCGCGCCGCCAGCTCACCGTCGTCACCAAGTCCAACGCGCAGCGCCACGCCATGGTGATGTGGGACGAGATCGCCGCCGAGGTGGCGAAAGATTATCCCGATGTCGGCTGGGGCCGCGAGCTGGTCGACGCCATGACCACGCGCATGGTGCTGAAGCCCAAGAGCATCGATGTCGTCGTGGCCAGCAACCTGCATGCGGACATATTGAGCGACCTCGCTGCCGCGCTCGCCGGCAGCCTCGGCATCGCGCCCACCGCCAACCTCAATCCCGAGCGCCGCTTCCCCTCCATGTTCGAGCCGATCCACGGCTCGGCCTTCGACATCGCCGGCAAGGGCATCGCCAATCCCGTCGCCACCTTCTGGACCGCGTCGATGATGCTCGAGCATCTGGGCGAGCGCGAGGCCGCCGCCCGGCTGATGGCGGCGATCGAGCGGGTCACCGCGACCCCGGCGCTGCACACGCCCGACCTCGGCGGCAGCGCGACGACGGCGCAAGTCACCGAAGCGGTGTGCGACGCGTTGCGCAGCGCCAACGTCTAGTGAGACAGCCGCAATGTCCAGTATCGCTTGGCTCGATTTCCAGCTCGGAGATACATCCTGGGATGATGTTGTGCCGCTCGAGATTGAGGTCTATCCACCGGCAGTCATGGCCACGCTGCCGTGGCGCAACGTCACATGGGCACATGCCCACTGGAGGGTGCTGACGCGTGACAATGCCCGCCGCGTCATTTCTCATGTCGGCGTTTTTGTGCGTGACGCCACGGTTGATGGCTCACCGGTGCGGATCGGCGGGATCGGCGGTATCATGACTCATCCCGGCTTTCGCCGAAAAGGTCTCGCGACCGCCGCCTTGCGCTATGCCCGCAACTTTCTCGCTGCGACGGAGCGCGCTGCGTTTGCGCTGCTCTTCTGCGAGCCCAATACTGCGCCATTCTATGCGCGTCTCGACTGGCGACGATTCGCCGGCGTGGTCTTCGTCGAGCAACCGAGCGGGCGCGTAAGGTTCACGGTAACCGAGCCAATGATTCTCGACCTCACGCGTTCCGCGCCAACCCGTGGGACCATCGATTTGCGCGGTCCGCCCTGGTAAGCCGCGACCGAGTCCGGCTGCGTCGTCGAGGCCGTTGGCGGCACGCTCGCGGTCTGCTACCCATGCCGCGCGGCGGCTGAAGGGGGAAACAGGGATGCGCGTCGCTGTCATCGGCCAGCAGGCTTTCGGCAAGGCCGTGCTGGACGCCTTTCTCGCACGCGGCGACACGGTCGCCGGCGTCTTCGTCGCGCCGGACGCGCCGGGGAGCCGGACCGACGCGCTGCGCGCCGGTGCGGAGGAAGAGGGCGTGCCGGTCTTCGCGGTGACGCGCTACGGCGCCCCCGAGACGATCGAGGCGCTGCGCCGCCTCGATGCGGATCTCGGCATCATGGCCTATGTCACCGCCTTCGTGCCGCAGGCGTTCTCCCGCGTGCCGCGGCACGGCACGATCCAGTTCCACCCCTCACTACTTCCCCTCCATCGCGGACCGTCCTCGATCAACTGGCCGATCATCCTCGGGCGCAGCCGCACCGGCCTCAGCATCTTCCGACCCGTCGAGGGACTCGACGAGGGGCCCGTCCTGCTGCAGAAGGAAGTCGCAATCGGGCCCGACGACACCGTGGGCAGCCTCTATTTCGACCGGATCTTCCCGCTCGGCGTGGCCGCTTTGCTCGAGGCGGCCGACCTCGTCATCGCCGGCAAGGCGCAGGAGCGCGGGCAGGACGAGAGCCAAGCCACCTACGAGGGCTGGGTGCGCGAGGCGGAATCGCGCATCAACTGGGCCAACCATGTCGAGATCACGTACAACCTCATCCGCGGCTGCAACCCGGCGCCCGGCGCCTGGACGACGATCGATGGCCGCCGCCTCTACCTGTTCGACGCGCGCAAGCGCGTCGCCGGGACCTTTGCCCAGGTCAAGGGCGCGCGCCTCGGCGAAGTGGTCGAGGCGAGCGCCGCAAGCATTAAGGTCCACGGCCAGGGCGGCTTCATCGAGGTGCTGCGCTGTCGCTTCGAGGACGGCAAGAAAATAGCCGCCGGAGAGGCCGGGATCAGCCCAGGGATGGTTCTGGGGAGTTAGCGTAAACGCGGCGTTGCGGTGGACATGCAGCGCGCGGCCAAGTCCTCAACAGCGGCGGCCGGTATCATCCTGCTAGAGCCCTAGCGAGCCGCCTCCGGGTGCCAGACCAAAAGGCGCCGCCTGATCAGCTCCATCGCCTTGACCAGGATCGAGCCGACGATGGCGATGGCGACGATGCCGGAGAAGACGCCAGGCGAATCGGCAAAGCGCATCTGCATGTTGATCGCGTCGCCGATCCCCCCGCCGCCCGTCGCCATCTCGCTGACGATCTCGACGATGAGCGCGATCGGCAGCGCTACCTGCAGCCCGGTGAAGATCTGCGGCAGCGCTGCCGGCAGGGCGATCTCCCACAGCAGGTGCCGTCGCCCGGCGCCGAGGCTCAAGGCCGACCACAACATCACGCGCTCGACGCCCTCGGCTGCCGCCGCTGACGAAACGATCACCGGGAACACCGCGGAAAACGCCGCCATCAGGATCTTCGTGCTGTCGAACACGCCGAACCACAAGACGAAGATCTGCAGAAACGCGATCTTCGGCATCGGCAGCCCGATCGACACCAGCGGATCGAAGAACCAGCGTGCCAGCGGCAAGCGCGCGATGAGGATGCCGATGGTGACGCCGGCGCCTGCGGCGAACGCAAACCCGGCCAGCGCGCGGTAGAGCGTGAGGCCGATGCCAGGCAGCAATTCGCCGGAGATCACGTCGTCCGCAAGGCGCGTCATCACGGCCGAAAACGATGGCAGCAGGAACTCGGTGAAGACATGCGCGCGCGCCACCATCTCCCACGCGGCGAGCAGCGCCAGGATCGACACCCAGCGCAGGAGGCCGTCCCGCAGCGCCTTCATTCGCGCCATCGCAGCATCCAGCCCATGAGCATCAGATAAAGCCGGTCGGCGAAGAAGCCGACGGCCGATACGGTGATGACGCCGGCGAACATGGCGTCGTAAACGCCGCCTTCGCCGAGGAATGAGATGAGATATCCCAGACCGCGCTGGCCGGTGACGAACTCCGCGGCGACCAGGAGGATGAAGGAGAGCGCCAGCGCGTTGCGCACGCCGGCGAGAATCTCGGGCATGGCCGCCGGCAACACCACCTCCCACAGCACGCGGCGGCGGCTGGCGCCGGCGGCGAGCGCCGACCACACCAACACCTGGTCTACGCCGCGCGCGCCGTTATAGGCGCTCAGCACCACCGGCAGCAGGCAGCCGAGGAAGACCGAGGCGATCTTCGACGCCGCGCCGAGGCCGAGCCACAGGATCATCACTGGGATGAGCGCCGAGCGCGGCAGCGGGTAGAGGACACGGACGAGCGGGTTGACCAGCACCTCAACCGGCCGGTACCAGGCCATGAGGATGCCGAGCGCGACGCCGACGACAATGCCGAGGGCGAGGCCGGCGACCAGGTTTTCCAACGACGACAGGCCTTGGCTGACGAGATCGCCGGAGACCAGCAGCCCGACCCAAGCATGCGCTACCACCGAGAGCGGCGGCAGCGTGTCGGCGCGGACGAGGCCGAGGCGCGGCGCCGCCTCCCAAGCGAGCGCCACGAGAAGAAGCGGTGCGTACCGCACGAGCACGGCCTTCACGGCGTCCGCGTTCCCTGGGCGATGATCGCCTCGTCGCGCACCAGCTGCCAGAGGTAATCGACCTTCTCGGCGAAGTCGGGCGAGCGGACAACGTCCTCCGGACGGTCACGGGGAAAGCGCGTCTCGACGATCTCCTTGATGCGACCGGGCCGCGCCGACATCACCGCGACGCGGTCGGCGAGATAGACGGCCTCGCGCACGTCGTGGGTGACGAAGACCACGGTCTTGGGCGTGCGCCGGATGATGGCGAGCAGCTCCTCATGCATGAGCGCGCGCGTCTGCGCGTCGAGCGCGCCGAACGGCTCGTCCATCAGCAGGATCGCCGGATCAATCGCGAGCGTGCGGGCGATGGCGACGCGCTGCTTCATGCCGCCCGAGAGCTGCGCCGGAAAGCTGTTCTCGAAGCCATCGAGATGGACGAGCTCGATGAGCTCGCGCGTGCGCTGCTCGCGCTCGGCGCGCGGCCGGCGCTGCTTCTCGAGGCCGTAGAGGATGTTCTGCCGCACCGTCTTCCAGGGATAGAGCGCAAAATTCTGGAAGACGATGCCGCGATCGGGCCCGGGCCCGGCGACGGGGCGGCCGGCGACGCTGATGCTCCCCGCCTCGACCGGCAAGAAGCCGCCGAGGAGGTAGAGCAGCGTACTCTTGCCGCAGCCGCTCGGCCCAAGCAGGGCGAGAAACTCCTTCTCGCGCACCTCGAGCGAGACCCGGTCGAGCGCCAGCACGGGCTGCCCGCGCGGCGGACGGTAGGTGTGGCTCACCTCGCGGAAGAAGATGCCGGAATCAGTCATGCTCGCGCCGCCATCAGCGCGGCCGCCTCGCCGCCTCCTTTGCCAGCGACAGATCGGAATATTTGTCGACGTCGATCGAGATCTTGAGCAGACCCAGCTCCTTCTGCAGGTCGAGGTTGCTCTGCAGCGCCTTGACGTTGGGCAGGACGTCGGGGTTGCGATAATAGTCCTTCTTGGTGAACAGCCAGTCGGCAAAGGCCGATGGCGGCTGCTTGGTGAAGTCCGCCACGATCTTGATCGCCTCGTCCCGGTTCTTGGGATCGTAGTACCAGCGCATCGCCCGCTGCCAGTCCTCGAAAAAATCGACGAGGACGGCGCGATGCTCGGCGATGAAGGGCGCGCGCGCCGCCATCAGCGTCGTCTGCGCCTCGCCCATCGCGTCCTTCATGGTGAAGAGCGTGCGCACCTTGCCGCTGTTCTTGGCGATCAACGCAAACGGCATCACCATGCCGGCGAGATCGACCTTCCCCTCCTCGAGCGCGGCCGCCATGTTGGGAAACTGGACCTCGACGATCTGGTAGTCGCGCTTCTCCTCGAGCCCGTGATCGCGCAGGATCTTGCGCAGCGCCATGTCGACGGCGCCGCCGATGCCGTTGGTCGCCAGCACTTTTCCTTTCAGGTCTTCGACCGTATGGATCGGGCTGTCGGCGCGGACCAGATATTCGTTGGCATAGTAGTCGCCGATCCCGTCCTGATAGAGATCGCCGATGAGGCGCAGATCATCCATATGCGCGTTCTGGATGGCGAGGCCGAAGGAGGAGAAGGCGAACGCCGCGATGTCGAGCTGGCCAGCCGCGAGCCCGGTGATCTGCGGCGCGCTGCCGCGGAAATGCACAAGCTCGACGGTATAGGATTTTCCGTAATGCTTCAGGATATCCTTCTTGGCGAAGATGATCGAGGAGAGCTGGCCCGGAACCACCGCCCAGCCGACGCGAAGATTGAGCGGCTCCGCCGCCCGTCCGCTCGCCGCCGTGGCAATCAGGAGAGCCAGACCCAAGGCCGCCGCCTGCCAAGACCTCCCACCCATCTACCGTCCTCCGTGTCCAAATTCCCGGGCGCTTTATCGCCCGATCATTATTGTCACTTGCATATCCGCACGCGGTTGTTTTCTTGTCAACGGTGCGTCGGCCGGCCGCTCGGACAGCGCGGTTCGCGGCGCGGCGCGACCGCCTCGGTCGCTTGAAGAGGAAAGTGATCGATGCGCGAGTTCGAGCTGGGACGCGCCGTGCCGCGAACCGAGGATATCCCGCTGCTGTGTGGCCGCGGCCGCTATACCGACGATATCGTCCTGCCGCGCCAGAGCCATCTCTATGTGTTGCGCTCGCCCCATGCCGCGGCGCGCATCCGCGGCATCGACACGGCCGCAGCCGTCGCCGCGCCGGGCGTGCTCCTGGTGCTGACCGGCGCCGATGCGGCGCGGGACCGGCTCGGCACCTTCGCCTCGCGGGTGCAGCGGCGGCGGCCCGACGGCTCGGCCAATTTCGTGCCGCCCTATCGCGTGCTGGCCTTCGACCGGGTGCACCATGTCGGCGAACCGGTGGTCGCCATCATCGCCGAGAGCATCGCCGCGGCCAAGGATGCCGCCGAGCTCGTCGAGATCGACTGGGAGATACTGGCGTCGGTAACGGACACCGCGGCTGCGACCGCTGCGGGCGCGCCGATCGTTTGGGACGAAGTGCCTGACAATATCTGCTTTGTCTACCCGGTCGGCGACAAGGCGGCGGTCGATGCCGCCTTCGCCCGCGCCAAGCACGTCGTCAAGGAGCGGTTCCACATCAGCCGCGTCGCCGTCAATCCGCTGGAGGGACGGACCGCGCTCGGAATTTACGACCCCCGCGACGACCGCTACACGCTCTATGCCGGGCTGCAGGCGCCGCATGTCATGCGCCTCGAGCTGGCGGCCAACATCTTCAAGCTGCCGGCGAACCAGCTCCGCCTCATCGCTCCTGATGTCGGCGGTGCGTTCGGCATGAAGGGCAGCGCCTATCCGGAACTCGCCATGGTCCTTTGGGCGGCGAAGAAGATCGAGCGTCCCGTGAAATGGATCGCCGAGCGCAGCGAGTCCTTCATCGCCGACCATCACGCCCGCGACAATGTCTCGACGGTCGAGCTGGCGCTCGACGACGGCGGCAAGTTCCTAGCGCTTCGTGTCGCCACTATCGCCAATCTCGGCGCCTATCTCGCGTCCATGGGCGTGCATGTCGCGACCAACAACCTCGGCGGCCTCGCCGGCACCTATACCACGCCGCATATCCACGTCACCGTCACCGGCGTCTTCTCCAACACCAACCCGACTTGCCCCTATCGCGGCGCGGGACGACCCGAGGCGTCCTACTGCATCGAACGCATCATCGACATCGCCGCGCGCGCGACCGGCATCGATGCCGTCGAGCTGCGCCGGCGCAACATGATTCCGGCCGCGGCGATGCCCTACAAGACCGGGCTCACCTTCACCTACGACAGCGGCGCGTTCGAGAAGACCATGGACATGGCGCTCGCGCTCGCCGATTGGCCCAGCGTGGCGGCGCGGCGCCGAGCGGCGGCGGCACGCGGCAAGCTCTACGGCGCCGGCGTCGCCAGTGTCGTCGAGATGGCCGGCGGCCCGGCCGACATCCCGCTCGAGGAGGGCATCGAAATCCGTTTCGATGCGACCGGGCACGCCACGGTCTTCGCCGGCACGCATTCGCACGGCCAGGGGCACGAGACCATGTACCGGCAATTCGCCGGTCACATCCTGGGCCTGCCGCCCGAGCGAGTGCGCCTCGTCAATGGCGACACCGACCTCGTCTTCCACGGCCGCGGCACCTTCGGCTCGCGCTCGGCGAGCGTGGGCGGCGCTGCCTTCCTCTGTGCCGCGCAGAAGATCATCGAGAAGGGCAAGCTCATCGCCGGCCATCTCCTCGAAGCGGCGGCGCTCGACATCGAATTCGCGGAGGGCCGCTTCACGGTCACCGGCACCGATCGGTCGGTCGACCTGGTGGAGGTGGCGAAGGCCTCATTCATCGCGCAGCGCATGCCGCGCGGCATGGAGCTGGGCCTCGATGCCAACGCGGTGGTGACGCCGCCGGGCCCCACCTTCCCCAACGGATTCCATGTCTGCGAGGTCGAGATCGACCCCGATACGGGTGTCGCGACGATCACCCGCTACGCCGTGGTCGACGATGTCGGGCGCGTGGTCAACCCGCTGCTCCTCAAAGGGCAGATCCATGGCGGCATCGCCCAGGGCGCCGGGCAGGCGCTGCTCGAGAGCGTGGTCTACGACCCCGGCAGCGGCCAGCTTCTCACCGGCTCCTTCATGGATTACGGCCTGCCGCGCGCCGATGACCTGCCGTTTTTCGCGGTCGCCAGCAACGAGGTCCCGGCCGAGACCAATCCGCTGGGCATCAAGGGCGCCGGCGAGGCCGGCACGGTCGGCGCGCTGCCGGCGGTGATGAGCGCGGTCCACGACGCGCTGGCGCCGCTGGGCATCCGCCATTTCGACATGCCCGCCACGCCCGAGCGCCTGTGGCGAGCGATTCGCGAGGCTAAGCCGCCAAGCGGATAGAGCCGTCGCCTTCCGATTTGCCGGCGGTCATTGTCATCGCCGTGCGCGCCCGCTACCGTTTCAATGACCGAATAAAAAATCGGAAGGATTGGCCATGGCCGAAGTCGTCGAGATCACCGTGAACGGCGCCCGGCACCGGGTGCTGGTGCAAGGCGACACCCCCCTCCTCTATGTGTTGCGCAACGACCTCGAGTTGAACGGCGCCAAGTTCGGCTGCGGTCTCGGACAGTGCGGCGCCTGCACCGTGATCGTCGATGGCGAGGCAGTGCGCTCCTGCTCGGTTCCGGTCGCGCTCGCGGTCGGTAAGAAGATCACGACGATCGAAGGGCTTGGCACCATCGACAAGCCGCATCCCGTGCAGAAGGCTTTCATCGACGAGCAGGCCGCGCAATGCGGTTATTGCATCAACGGCATGGTGATGACGGCGACGGCGCTGCTCCAGCGCAAGCCCAGGGCCAATGACGGCGAGGTCCGCCAGGCGCTCGCCGGCAATCTCTGCCGCTGCGGCACGCATGCGCGCATCCTCCGTGCCGTGGCGCGCGCGGGCAAGGAGATGGCCCAATGACCGGCCCCACGATCTCGCGGCGCCGCTTCGGCCAGGCCGTCGGCGCGCTCACCATCGCCTTCGGCCTCGCGCCGCCAAGCTGGGCGCAAGCGGCGAAGCTGCCGGGCAGCCTCGACAAGAACCGTATGCTCGACGGCTGGCTGCGCGTCAACCCCGATGGCACGGTCACCGTCTTCACCGGCAAGGTCGAGCTTGGCCAAGGCATCCTCACCGCGCTCGAGCAGATCGCGGCCGACGAGCTCGACGTGGCGCCGCGGCGGATCACGATGGTCTCCGGCGACACGACGCAGACGCCGGACGAAGGCTTCACCTCCGGCAGCCAGTCGATCGAGTATGGCGGCACGGCGCTGCGCTATGCCTGCGCCGAGGCGCGCGCGATCTTGCTCGATCTCGCGCTCCAGCGGTTCGGCCTTGCCGGCAAGACGCTCGATTTCGAAACGGCCGTGATAGACGGCACGATCTTGGTCGGGTCCCAGGACAAGACAGTGACCTATTGGGAGCTTAGCCGACAAGCGCAGCTTCATCGCGAGGCTACCGCCAAGGCGTCGCCGAAGCCGCCGGAGGCGCTGAAGCTCATCGGCACGAGCACGCCGCGCCTTGATATTCCCGCGAAGGTGACGGGCGGCGTCGCCTACATCCAGGATATGCGGCTGCCGGGCATGCTGTTCGGGCGCATCCTGCGTCCGCCGAGCTACGCCGCTCAGCTCGTCTCGTTCGATGAAGGGCGCGTCAAGCAGATGCCCGGCGTCGTCGCCGTGGTGCGCGATGGCCGCTTCCTCGGCGTCGTCGCCGGGCGCGAGGAGCAGGCGATCGCCGCCCGCGACGCGTTGCGCGACGCCGCGCATTGGAGTGACGAGCAATCCTTGCCGCCAGCCGACAACATCTACCATTACCTCAAGGAGCTGCCGGCGGAGGACCACGTCGTCAGCGAAAAGGGCGCCGGCCCGGCGCCCTCGACGCGCGCGGTGCACGACGCGACATACACGCGGCCCTATACGGCGCACGCCTCGATCGGGCCGTCCTGCGCACTGGCGCAGATGAAGGACGGCGCGCTCACGGTGTGGACGCACAGCCAGGGCGTTTTCCCGCTGCGCCGCGACCTCGCCAAGGCGCTCGAGCTCGACGAGGCCAAGATCCGCTGCGTCCACAAGGAAGGCTCCGGCTGCTACGGCCATAACGGCGCCGATGACGTGGCGCTCGATGCGGCGCTGCTCGCACGGGCGGTCGGCGACCGGCCGGTCAAGGTGCAATGGATGCGCGGCGACGAGTTCGGCTGGGAGCCGTTCGGCCCGGCGATGACGGTATCGCTCCACGCGGCGCTCGACGATCGCGGCATGATCGCTGACTGGAGGCATGACGTGTGGACGAACACGCACAGCACGCGCCCGGGACAGAAGGACGGCGTCAACCTGCTCGCTGCCTGGCATTTGGCGCAGCCGAAATCGCCAGGCAAGCCCGAAATTATCCCGCAGCCCGCGGGTGGCGGCGACCGCAACGCCGTTCCGCTCTACGATTTACCGCGCCAGCGCGTGACGCATCATTTCATTCCGGAGATGCCGATCCGCGTCTCGGCATTGCGCGCGCTCGGCGGCTACGCCAACATCTTCGCCGTCGAATCCTTCATGGACGAGCTTGCGGCGCTCGCCAAGGTCGACCCCGTCGAGTTCCGGCTGCGCCATCTCAACGACCAGCGCGCCTTCGCCGTGATCCAGGCGGCGGCGAAGCATGCCGGGTGGCAACCGAACCTCCCGGGGCGCACCGGCCGCGGGCGCGGCATCGGCTTCGCCAAGTACAAGAACCTCTCCGCCTACGTGGCCGTCGTGGTCGACGCCGAGGTCGACCGGCGCAGCGGCAGCGTGCGCGTCACCAAGGTCACCGCGGCGATCGATGCGGGCCAGGTCATCAACCCCAACGGGCTGATCAACCAGACCGAGGGCGGCATCATCCAGGCGACGAGCTGGACGCTCAAGGAGCAAGTGGCTTTCGACCGCAGCGGCATCATCTCGCGCGACTGGCAGGGCTATCCGATCCTCACCTTCCCCGAAGTGCCGATCGTCAGCGTCACCGTGCTGGATCGCCCGACCGAAAAATCCCTGGGCGCGGGCGAAGCAGCGCAAGGTCCGACCGCGGCCGCCATCGCCAATGCCGTCGCGCATGCGACGGGCGCGCGGCTGCGCGACCTGCCGCTCGCGCCGGAGAGGGTGAAAGCCGCGGCATTCGGGTGAGACAACGCGACAAAGCCAAGCCGAGGAGGATGCGATGCAGGAGACGGTGACCATGGGCGGCGAGCGGGTTCTCGCCAACGCACCGGTGAGCGAGGATGAGCGCCGGACGCGGATCGAGCTTGCGGCGTGCTACCGCCTCGCCCGGCGCGAGGGCTGGGACGAGCTCATCTACAACCACATCTCCGCCCGCGTGCCGGGGCCCGAGCATCATTTTCTTATCAACCCGTTCGGCCTCGCCTTCGAGGAGGTCACCGCGTCCAACCTCGTCAAGGTCGACCTCGACGGCAAGATCATCGGCAACGCGCCCTATCCTATCAACGCAGCGGGATTCACCATCCACAGCGCGATCCATGCCGCACGGCCGGAAGTGGGCTGCGTCATCCACCTGCACACCGAGGCAGGGATGGCGCTGTCGATGCTCGACGGCGGGCTCCTGCCGCTGTCGCAGACGGCGATGTTCTTCCACGGCAACACCGCCTTCCATGATTACGAAGGCATCGCGCTCAACCTCGAGGAGCGCGAGCGCCTGACGCGCGATCTCGGCGACAAGGCGGTGATGATCCTGCGCAACCACGGCACGCTCGTAGCCGGTCGCAGCATCGGCGAGGCCTTCGTCACCATGTTCCTGCTGGAGAAGGCGGCGCGCGCCCAGCTCCGCGCGATGGCGTGCGGTAGCAAGCTCGTCAGCGCGGCGCCGGAAGCCGTCGGCATCACCGCGCAGTTCGGCCGCAGCGGCAGCGGCGGCGCGCAGTATGCGTGGGCCGCGATGGTGCGCCGCCTCGACCGCGAGGACTCGTCCTACAAGGACTGACGCACGATCGCGCGCTCGTGGCGGGGCGGCTCACGTCTTGGCCTCGATCACCATCAGCATGCGGAATCCCATGAACCGCCCAAGCCACGGCGCCAGCACTGATTCAAGGCGCAGCACGTCCGCCACCATGCCGGCAGGTATCGCGCTCCAAGGCCGAAAGCCGCCAGACAACGGATAGGCAAAAAGGCTCAGCCATTCGACCCGGATGAGCTCGAACCTGGGAAACAGCGCCGCGAAGCGATGCCGGTGGCGCGTGGCGAGCAGCGTCGGGAAAGCCTGATTGGCCTCGAAGGCATCGCGCCGCTCCGGCCGGCCCTCGCGCAGCGGATCCTCGCCCATGCGCACCGGCTCGGGATGGACGAAGCGATAGAACGGCCAACTCGCGACGGTCACGGCTGGCTCGACCATGACGATGCGGCCGCCCGGCGAGAGCACGCGCGCCGCTTCCGTGAAGAACGCGCGTGGGAATTCGATGTGATGCAGCACGTCGAACATCACGATATTGGCGAGGCTGCTGGCGGCGATGGGCAGAAGCTGCGCGTCGGCGATGAGGTCGAGCCACGGGGCGAAGGCGATGTCCGAGGCGACAACGTCGGCGGCGTATTCCTTGAAATTGCCGGACCCGCCGCCAATCTCGAGCGTCCGGCCGGGCACGCATTGCGCGGCCATGCGACGGTAGAGATCGGCATAGATGGCGCGCAGCACCGGCTTGCGCTGCCACTGGAACCGATTCTCCGCGGTGCGCGGGTCGACGGCCGCTACAGCGCCTTGAGCTTGCGCCACGCGAATCCCACCATGCGAATGAGCAGCCAGCCGTGCTGGAAACGCGAGATCTGCGTCTCGCCATAGGCGCGATCGGAATAGCGGATCGGCAGCTCGATGAGCTTGAGATTGAGCTTCGCTGCGCCGAAGATGAGATCGAAATCGCCGAACGGATCGAAATCGCCGAAATAGACGCGGTTCGCCACGATCTGCTCGTAGTCGCGGCGCCACAGCGCCTTGGTGCCGCACAGCGTGTCGGTGAAGCGCTGATTGAGCAGATAGGAGAAGATGACCGCGAAATTCCGGTTGGCGATGAAGTTCAGTCGCCGCATCGCCCGGTCTTCCATGGGGTAAACGAGACGCGTACCATTGACGAACTCGCCGTGGCCGGCGACCAGCGCGTTGTAGAATTTCGGCATAGCCTCGGGGGGCACCGTCAGGTCGGCGTCGAGGATCATCAGGATATCGCCCTGCGCCTCGGCGAAGCCCGCGCGCACCGCGTCGCCCTTGCCCTTGCCGGGCTGGCGCATCACGCGGATGTGGCGTTGCGGATAGGCGTCGCGGACCCGCAAGCACTCCTCGTAAGTCCCGTCCCTGCTGTGTCCCTCGACAAAGAGGATTTCCAGATCGTTGCCGAAGTCAGGCAGCCGGCGCACGGCGTTCTCGATGTTGCCGCGCTCGTTGCGACACGGGATCAGCACAGTGCAGCTGGGCTGCGGCGCGGACGGGCCCCGCGCCATGACAGGGCGCGCGACGACATAGCTGCGCAGGCTCAACCGCCGAATTCCCGGCAGCGGGCCGAGGTAGCGGTTGATGAGGCTGCCGAGCCCGAGCCAGCGCTTCGGCACGAGCTGGCGCCACTCCCGCCGGATGACCTCGAAGCCTGACAGGGTCAGCAGATTTATGGTGTCGTCCGTGGAGAGCCAATTCTGCGGCAGCGAGGGCATCTTCATGCCGAGACGATCGCCCAACGAGAGAACCGGCTCCCACAGCCGCGAGTAGTAGGCGATGATGAGGCGCGTGCGCGGCGTGCAGAGACGACGCAGCGCGGCAAAGGCCGCCTCGCAATCCTCGATATAACCGATGGTATCCGACAGCACGATGAAATCGAATGTGCCGCTGATGCGGTCGAGGATCACCGGATCCTCGCCGTTGCCGACGTGGAATTCGAAATCGGGATGGCGTTCGGCGGCGATGCGGATCATCTCGCCGCTGATGTCGATGCCGACGCCCCGCGCCGGCTGTAGCACGCGCAGCAGATCGCCGCTGCCGCAGCCGATCTCCAGCACGGACCGGCCGGGCGGAATGAGGAAGCGCATATACGCGCGATCGCCGTCGTAGAAGAAGCGATTGCGCGCGAGCCACGCGTCTCTCTCGCCGGCGATGCGGTCGAAATGTGCGCGTATCTCCTGTTGGCGCACGGTCAGCGGACGCACGCCTTCCACTTCTCGCAACTGCGGCGCGGCCAGCGTCATGCTTCCCTCGTCCACCCCCTGAACAGCCATAAGGCAGCACCCGGCAGGGTCGAGAGCATCATCCCCAACCCAAACAGCACCGAGATCAGAAAAGCATCGGCCTGGCCGATGCCGACCAGCGACAACCCGGCGACCATCGCGCCTTCGCGTATGCCCCAGCCATTCACGGACAGCGGCACGGCCGCTAGTAGGATGGCGGTAGCGACGATGCCGACCGCGTGACGGAAGTCGAGCGCTATGCCGAGGGCCGTCGCGATCAGCACGACGGCAATGACGGCGAGGAGATGTATCGACACCGAGAGAGTGACGGCGAATATCGCGGCGCCGGACCATAGCGAGCCGCGCATGTCGTCGAGCATCCGGAATGCCGCCTCCAGGCGCCCGCCGCGCAACGCCGAGGGCAGCCTGATTGGCACGCACAGCACCAAGCCAAGCGCGACGGCGATCGCGACCACGGCAGCCAGCACGGCGTGGACCATGTCGGGCGCCGACAGGCTGAGAAGGTCCGGCAGGCTCGCAAGGATCAATGCGAGCACGCCGATCAGGGCGGCGACCCGGTCCGCGACGATGCTGGCCGTGCCGTTTCGTAGAGGATGGCCGGCGCGCCACAGCAGCCACAGCTTCGCCCCATCCGCGCCGATGGTGCCCGGCAGGAATTGCCCGATGAAAAGACTGGTGAAGGCGGCGCGAACCGCCCAGGACCGCGTCGCCAAGATGCCGTTGCGGCGCATCAGGCGCCGCCAGCGCGCGGCGGCAAGAAAGATCGACAGCATGATTACCCCGACTGCCGCGAGGAGAGCCGGCCGCTGCGCGCTGGACGCTCGCTCTAGCACCGCATGCCAATTCGCGCGCCGCGCCAGCAGCCCGAGGATCGCGACCGTGAGGAGCAGCTTGACGGCGAAGCCGATCCAGGATCGCGGCGTCATCGCTGCGAAGCGCGGCTCGGCGATGATCGACCTGTCGCCTTCGATCGTCATTCCCCTGTTCCAACCATACCCTGGCAGGCGCCCCCTCGCCGTCCGGGCGAACTATGGACGATTCGGCCGGCAGATGAAAATCCTATTGTCCCGGTGAAGGGCGCGGCCTCGCCGCTCGCGCGCGCCGGCGCGCTGCAATCCATACGCCGCTCTCAGCCAGCAGTAGAATGAGCAGCGGTTCGATCGGCAGCCGGTACTTGACGCCGGTAACCGGTCCGGTGACGGCGAGGAAGTAGAGCGCGACGGCAAGCAGATAAAGGCTCGGACCGAGCGGTAGGCCCCCGCTGCGGCCCATCGCGAAGAGGCCGCCAAGCTCGAGCGCGCGGCTCACCGCGATCCAGGCCAGCGCCGGCACCATCAGCCAAAAGAACGTCGAGCCGGCGGCGCGCCGGCCGAAGGCCCAGACCTTGTCGATGGCGTTCGTCCCCGGCGCCTCGTAAAAATGCGGCCGCTCGAGACGCGCGACCGGAGGCACGCTGACGAGCGCGGGTGCGTCGATATTGATCATGGCGCCGGCAAGCCATGCTTCGGCCAAGCCCATCACGCCAAGCTGCCGCAGCGCCTTGCCTGCGGCCTTCTCCATTTCGTCGGACGCAGCAAACGGATCATCGGGCAGCCGCGGGAGATGATCGGCCGCGACCTGCGCGTCGAGTTCCGCCCGCATCTGGCGCTGACCTTCCTCAAAGGGAATGCCGAGTACGAATTCTCGGGCCGCTGGCACCACCCAGCCGATCGCGTGGGTCCCGCCTTGGCTCACCAGAGCCAGCCGGCCATGGGTCGCGACATTGCGCACCAGGACCGGCGAGACGCAGAGAACCGTGGCCGCCGCCGCAACCACGATATGCGCCGCCGCGCGCGCCGCCGGGACGCGGTGCCGCCACGCGGCGATCGCGAGCGCCGCCAGCAACAGCGGTGGAAAGAACATCACGGTCGAGCGCACGAGAAGCGCAAGCCCCAGCAGCAGGCCTGCGGCAAAAGCGCGCGGTGCGGACGGCGCCTCGAGGTAGCTCACCGTGGCGATCAGGCTCGCCGTGAACGGCAACAGGAACAGCGTGTCGGTCAGGATCTGCCCGGCACTCGCGATCATGTTCAGGTTGACGGCGGCGAGCAGGCCCGCCGGCAGGGCGAGGCGACGATCAAGGAGTGCCGCGAGCCAGGCAACGAGCGCGCAGGTGCCGGCGTCGATCAGCATCTGCACGAAAACCGGCCAGACCGGGTTCGGCCCGGCGACCGTTCGGATCGCCGCGAGAAACAGCGGGTAACCGGGCATGCGCTCGGCGAGATAGGCAGGATCGCACGCCGCGCCGGCACAGCCCTCGAGGAGCTTTTGCGCATAGCCCTCGTATATCGGCGAATCGGGCGCGCGCAGGCTGTCGCCGCCGTGATAGACGAAGGCAAGATAAGCGAGCCGGATGAGCAGCGCCGTGAGCAGAACGAGGAGCACCCTTCGCGCCGGCAGCGCGGTGCTAGTCACGCGCCCTTCAACTCCCCGGTTTGCGCGGCTGAAAGGCGCATCCGCCGCCAAGCGTCAGCGCTCCGCGACGTTGTCGAGAAACCAGCGATAGGCATCGGCGAGGCCGTCGTGCAGCGCGATGCGCGGACGCCAACCCATCGCGCTCAGCCGGGAAACATCGAGCAGCTTGCGCGGCGATCCGTCCGGCTTCTCCGTGGCGTAACGGAAGCCGCCGGTGTAGCCGACCACCTCGGCGATGAGCTCGGCCAGTTCGCGTATGCTGACATCCTCGCCCCAGCCGACATTGACTTGCAGCTCCTCGGAAAAGCGCTCCATCAGGAACACGAGCGCGTCGGCAAGATCGTCGACATGCAGGAACTCGCGCCTCGGCGTGCCGGTGCCCCAGATCTCGACCTGCGCGGCGCCGGTCACCTTGGCATGATGCGTCTTCGCCATGAGCGCCGGCACCACATGGCTTGCCTGCAGATCGTAGGTGTCGCCTGGCCCATAGAGATTGGTCGGCTGTGCCGAGATGAAGTCGGCGCCGTATTGCCGGCGATAAGCCGCGCACAGCTTAAGGCCGGCGATCTTGGCCACGGCGTACCACTGGTTCGTCGGCTCCAGCGGCCCGGTGAGCAGTGCCTCCTCGCGCATCGGCTGCGGCGCGAGCCGCGGATAGATGCAGGAGGATCCGAGAAACAGCAGCTTCTTCACGCCGGCGCGCCGGCTCGCCTCGATGAGGTTTCCGGCGATCATCAGGTTGTCGTAGAGGAACTCCGCCGGCCGCGTGTCATTAGCGAGAATGCCCCCTACCGTTGCCGCCGCGACGAAGACGGCATCCGGCCGCTGCGCGCGCAGCCAGGCTTCCGTCACTTCCTGACGGCGCAGATCGACCTCGCCGCGCCCGGCGGTCAGCACCTCGCAGCCGATTCCGGTGAGGCGGCGCGTCAGCGCGCCCCCGACCATGCCGCCATGACCGGCGACGAACACGCGGCGCTTGGCCAGCGGGAACAGGAGCGGGGCCGCGCTCGCCATGGGCGCCTCA
>Ga0073928_10004378_pt1 | contig 20985 bp, 30 predicted proteins | sample PaiPotPPA55metaG_FD_76969 | JGI IMG/M metagenome (GOLD analysis project Ga0073928, IMG submission 76969) | Iron sulfur acid spring bacterial and archeal communities from Banff, Canada, to study Microbial Dark Matter (Phase II) - Paint Pots PPA... ...
GCGCATCGCGAGCGAACTCGGGATTACCAGCGTGATTGCCGAGGTGCTTCCGGGGCAGAAGGCGGAGAAGATCGCCGAGCTTCAGCGGAGCGGGAAGCGGGTCGCAATGGTTGGCGACGGCGTCAACGATGCGCCCGCCCTGGCACAGGCCGATCTCGGCATCGCGATCGGGGCAGGCACCGACGTCGCCATCGAGACCGCCGACATCGTTCTGATGCGCTCGGATCCGCTGGATGTGGCCACTGCCTTCGCCATCGGCCGGGGAACCCTGCGCAAGATGCGCCAGAACCTGGGCTGGGCGATCGGATACAACGTGATCGCCCTGCCGATCGCGGCAGGGGTCTTCCAGCCGGCCTTTGGCCTTGTCCTACGACCGGAGATCGCCGCAATCTCGATGTCAGGCTCGAGCGTCATCGTCGCCGTCAACGCCCTCCTCCTCAAGCGCCTGCGTCTTCCCAAGCCGCCTGAACCGTAAGACCGGCGAATGGCTGCCCTTGTTTACGAATGAGAGATGACAAATGATCGAGATTGAATTGCTGTCTGTCGACGGGTGTCCACACGTCGATGCTGCACGCCGGCTACTTAGAAGCTTGCGTCGATGAATTGCAGGTCAGAGTCCACATCGAAGAAAAGGTAGGCGCCTATCCATCGCTAACGATCCGAGTCGACGGCGAGGACGTGACGGGATCGCATCTCTCTGCCGAGGCTGCCTGCCGGCTCGATACACCGACCCGAGATCGAGTGCTGGCCGCGCTACGACGACACGGACGAGTGGACTAGGCTGGGCGCGGATTCGCGCATCCGGACGGCGACGATGATTCCTGAGACCCCCGTTAGGACAGCGATCGTGACGATCGCGGCAGAGAAACCTGCGGCATCCGCGATGACGCCGGCCACGATTGCCCCGACCGCGTAGCCTGCGTCGCGCCAGAACCGATAGATGCCGACCGAAGCCGCCCGGTCGGGAATCCGGGCAACATCGCCGATGACAGCGAGCAGTGTCGGATAGACGAGTGCGGTGCCCGCACCCAGCACGACGCTCTCGACAAGCCACCACCCGAGGCCGGGCAAGGCAACGAAACCGGCTATCGCCGCCGACTGGAGCAGCATGCCGGCCACGATCAGGCGCTTGCGCCCGAGCTGGTCGCTCAGCCACCCGGTCACCAGCTGCCCGGCGCCCCATATCGCGGGGTAGGCGCCGGCTAGTAGTCCGATCTCGCGAAGCCCCAATCCGTGAGCGGCGAAGAAAAGCGGTAGCAGTGCCCAGGCCATGCCGTCGTTGAGGTTGTTCACCAGGCCCGCCTGGCACGCACTTGACATCGTCCGGTCACGAAAACTGACGTCGAGAAACAGCCTGCCGGACGACTCGGTCGGCTTCGCGCCGACGGACTCGAGGTCGACGTGCCCGGAGGTCTCGCGCGTGAATACGGACAGCAGCAGGCCGCCGACGGCGAGACCCTCGGCGAGATAGTAGGGAGCAGGTCGGATGCCGTAACTCGCGGCCAGGAATCCTGCTATTGCCGCGGCCGCTGCCACGGCCAGGTAGCCCGAAGCCTCGTTCAGGCCGAGGGCGAAACCTCGGCGACGGGGTCCGACGAGGTCGATCTTCATGTTGACCGTGGTGGACCACGCCAGGCCCTGATTGATGCCAAGGAGCACGTTTGCGAACACCACCCAGCCCCAGGAGGGCGCCAGGATGATGAGCACTGGGACTGGCAGCGCCGCAGCCCAGCCCGCGAGTAAGACTGCGCGACGGCCAATGCGATCGGCCAGTCGCCCCGCGACGAGGTTGCTGGCGGCCTTGACCAAGCCGAAGCTGATGAGGAAGGAGAAGATCGCTGCTCGGCTGGCGAGATGAAAGTCGTGTTCCGCCAGCGGCGTCAGGGTCGAGCGCTCGACGCCGACCACTCCCCCCACGAACGCGTTGACTAACACCAAGAGGGCGAATTGCTGCCAGTTCGCACGTAGCCCAAGGCTGATCGCCCGCCGCGCCGTCATACGCCGGCCAGCTTTAGGCGACCGCGCAGCGGTTGGCTCCCGCCTCCAGCTCACTTGGATCTTCCGGCAGTTCGCCCCGCTCGTTGAGCTCGACGATTCTGGAGTGGTTCGGCGGGTTGGGCGGAATACGCGCGAGAACCGCTTCGACAAAGCCGGATTGATCCAGCCTGGCCAGCGCCACAGTGTCCCGAATCGTCTTGACCGTCGACGCCAGCAGCCGGCCGTCGAAAGGGATGGGCTCCGAAACATGGCCGGGTAGTACCCGAGCCGCCTCGGGCAGGTCGAGGATGCCGCTGACTGATTCATATAAGAGACGCGCGCGAGAGGCCGATTCCTCAGGGGTGCCGCCTTCGAGGTCGGGCCGGCCCACGCCTGCAAGGAAGAGGGTGTCTCCTGTGAAAGCGGCGGCATCGACGAGGAGGTATGTGGTGCTCTCCGCGGTGTGACCGGGTGTTGCCAGAGCCACCAGCTCCGTCGAACCGAAAGCAAGCCGGTCGCCATCCGCCAGGGGGCGGAAGGGGTAATGGGCGCGGCGCTGGGCGGGCAGCATGAGCTCGACTCGTTGCTGCTGGGCGAGCAGCCTCGACCGCGAAAGGTGGTCAGCATGGATGTGTGTATCCATGACAGCAACAAGGCGCCACCCACGGTCACGAATCAACTTGACATAGATGTCGGGATCCAGCGAGGCGTCGATCACTATTGCCTCGGAATCCGATTCGATAACGTATGAGAGGCACCCCTTTCCAGTCCTCCGGACCTGGACGATCTCGCAGCCAGACAACGTTGTTTGCGCCGTGTTCCACGCGAGCGACCAAGCGCGCATGCCGCCCTCGAGCGTCACCGCCTGCACTCCCGTCGCTCGGAGCAAGTCCGTGGCGGTGGCGGCCGTTCGGCCGGACGCGCAAACGGTCACCACGGGTCCGGGCGGGAAATCGTGGCCGGCGAGCGGGCCCAAATTTCCAGATTTGACGGCATCGTAGGCATCGACCTGAATGCTGCCGGGAACCGACCATTCGCGGTCGTCCGGCTCCCGGATGTCGACCACAGTCACCGGCTGGCCCGCGGCTAGAAGGTCCTGGAGTTCCTCAGTCGAGATGCTGTGGGTCGGCATGGTTTCGACTATCCCTAACTTTCGAGAAGTCGCCGCGTCTTCTCAAATTCGTCCTGGGTGATCTCACCAGCAGCAAGACGTCTCTTCAGCACGTCGAGCGCGCTGCTATCTGGGCGTGGTTCCACGACTGCCCGGAACGCCCAGACGACCAATAGGATCGCACCGCCAAGGACGATGACCATCATCAGGCTTCCCAGAATCCACATCCAGGGGCTGACGCCGTAGCCTTCAAAACCCATCACCTGATCAACCCTCTATTTTTCATTCGCCTCAGGCGAAGGCGACTGTCTTGGCACCGGCGACAATCTCTTCCACTATCTTGGCGGCCCCGACGATGGTCACACCGTCTGCCAGCTGGTCTGGGGTGATGCCGCGTGGTTTGGCACAGGCGCCGCAGAGCCACACCTTGCCCTGGTTGGCAATGAACTCAGTCATGAGATCGTGGAGCTTCGGCAGCCCGGTCGCCTCGACGCCATCGCTGCCGCCCTTGCACCCCAGGCGAACCGCTTCGATCGTGCAGAGGACCACTGCGTCCTGTCCCGCAGTGGCCGCGATGTTGGCGGCAATGAAGGGCAGTGTTGCCCGCTCCGGCTCTTCCCGGCCCCAGGTGCAGTTGAAGATCAGCTTCTCGTTCATTTCTGTCTCTCCACGGTGATGGTGAGGCGCCCGTCGTCGTGCGCCTCGGTGGACGTGATCCGCTGCCCGAGCAGCCTCGCCAGAGAAGGCAGATCCTCTTTAGCGGCCGGATCGCTGACGACGACCTCAAGCGATCCGCCTATCGCGACCTTGGCGATCTGGCGTCGGAACTCCTGAGCCAGCCCGTCGGCGCAGCCCATATCGCCGGCGTCGAAGACTTGGGCCGGCCCGACAGCGAGGCTGAGCTCTTTCTGGAATCCGGAACAGAGGAGATCGATCCGTTCGACGCCCTGAGGCCCGAGGTCCAGGTAAACAAGCTGCTCGATTACGTCGCGTGAGCCGCCATCCCATACGACGTTGAACCGCCAGCTCAGGCGGTGACGCATTCCGAGCTCGTCCTCGGTCGAGGATGCAAGGTCGAAAACCATCGCCGACCCGAACCAGCTCCTGATGCGGGCAACGATCGCGTCTCGGCCGTCGTACTCCTCCAGCCCGTGTGGAAGGGAACCGAGCGTGGGCGTCGCTCGCCAGGGAGGCAGCCAGACGCTCGAAGTCGCGCGCGGCCAGCAGCTCCAGGAACTTGCGCGCGGCTGCGGGCTCCGCTGCCGTCGCCACGTCTGCCGCGGCTGTCCGAACGCGTATCTGCTCGATCATCTCAACCACCTCCTGAAGTCCGTTGCCCGGCATTGTCAGGGCTAGTTCTCAAATTGTCAAGAGATCAATTGAATTCTTGACAGAGAGCCGCCGAATGGCGATACTGGACAGCCGATGACAGAGCGAGCTGTGAAGATCGAGCTCTTCGACCAATTCGCCCGGGTCGCCCAGGCTGCCGCCAGCGGACGCCGGGTTGAGATCGTCGACGTGCTGGCTAACGGCGAGAGGAGTGTCGACGAGCTCTCACGCCAGGTTGCCATGTCGGTCGCCAACACCAGCCGCCACCTCCAGGTCTTGAAGGAGGCCGGACTTGTGGCCGCGACCCGGGACGGGACCCGCGTTCGGTATCGTCTGGCCTCGCCGGCCGTCTACCGCTTCTGGGTGGCATTGCGCTCGTTGGCGGCTGAAAGGTTGCCCGGCGTGCAGGGCCTGGTCGAGGCGTACCTGGGTTCGAGAGAAGGCCTCGAAGCGATCAGCGGCGACGAGCTTCTGGCTCGACTCAGGTCCGGCGAACCGTTGGTTGTGGTCGATGTCCGACCGGCCGAGGAGTATCAAGCAGCGCATGTTGCCGGCGCGGTTTCGATTCCGCTTGCGGAGTTGGAGCAAAGGTTGCGGGAGTTGCCACGCGAGCGTGATGTCGTGGCTTATTGCCGCGGTCCGTACTGCGCTTTTGCACCGGAGGCAGTGCGCACCCTCCGGGAGCACGGTTACTCCGCCCGATACCTCACCGATGGGCTGCCGGAATGGGCCGCCGCCGGGAATGGTGTCGAGTCGGACGGAGTCAGCAGTTCGATTGCGGACCGATGAATCGAGCCGACCTTTCGGCGGATGAGCAGACCGCCATCCTCGCCGATCGATATTCGCAAAGGGCTGACGCCTACGACCAGCTCTGGAGCCCTGTCATCCGTCCGCCGGGCGAGCTTCTCATCAGCCAGTTATCGCTAAGTGCCGCGAAGCACATCATCGATGTGGGCACCGGGGCCGGCGCACTGCTGCCGGCCATTCGGCGAGCGGCTCCAAACGCGACGATTCTCGGAGTCGATCGTTCGGACGGCATGCTGCGCCTAGCAAAGCAAAAGCGCTCGGGTTCGCTTGCCCTCATGGACGTTCAGAAGCTGGCGCTTGGCGCCAACCGATTCGATGCGGCGGTGCTCGCTTTCGTCTTGTTTCATGTGCCGAGTCCCGAGCGATGTCTCAGCGAGGTGAACCGCGTTCTTAAGCCGGCCGGCACGGTGGGGACCGTCACCTGGGGCGCTGAACGGGTGCCGATGGCGAATGCCGTCTGGGACGAAGAGCTGGAAGCCGCCGGCGCCCACATCCTCGAGCTGCCGGCGACAGATAACCGTGCCTGCTGTGACAACGCCGACAAGGTGACATTGCTCTTGGAGCAGGCGCGCTTTCGCGTTACTCGAGTTTGGTCGGAATCGATCGAGTATCGATGGCGGCCTGAAGACTATTTCGAACACCAGACGCGCAGCACCTCGCGACTGCGGCTTCTGTCGCTAGACGACGGCGATCGTGAGGCGTGCCTTCGCCGAATTCGCAAACGGCTGGCCGGCTCAGGTGACGAGCAGTACGTGTACAGCGGCGAGGTCGTAATGGCAATTGCCCAAAAAGCCGCCGGTGGCGGGCACAAATTAGGAGAGGACGATGGCTGACATTCTCAACGTGGTCGATCTCGACGAGCTTCGCCACCAGGTCCGCGAGAAATATCGGGAAGTGGCCGCTGATCCTGGTGGCATTCAGCATGTCCATCATTTCCATACCGGCCGTGCGCACGCGGTTCGGCTAGGCTACCCGCCGCATCCTTTGAGCGACCTCCCCGAAGAGGCATGCGACGCGTTCGCGGGCATGGGCAACCCGTTTTATTGGGGCGGCCCCAAACCCGGCGAGAAGGTTGTTGACCTCGGATCCGGGGGCGGCATGGATTCTCTACTTGCGGCGCTCTGGGTCGGCGGCGAAGGACGCGTGATCGGAGTCGACATGACTCCCGAGATGCTCGAGCGCAGCCGTTCGATCGCCAAGAAGATGGGGTTGAAGAACGTCGAATTCCGCGAGGGGCTAATTGAGGATCTCCCGGTCGAAGATGGATGGGCTGACGTCGTCATCTCCAATGGGGTGATCAACCTCTGCCCAGACAAGCTGGGCGTCTACCGGGAGATCTTTCGGGTGCTGAAGCCGGGCGGCCGCATGACGGTTGCTGATATCTGCCTTGAACGCCCGGTTCCAGAGGAAGCCCTGCGAGACATCGATCTCTGGACTGGTTGAATCGCCGGTGCCCTGCCGTGTGCAGGGTGGGAGACGGTGATCGGGGGCGCAGGCCTGGTCGACGTCGAGTTGGCGAATCCAGTCGACGCTTTTGCCGGCGCAAGCGGAGAAGCAAGCGCTAGAGAGTTCGGAACCCTGGGCTATTCAATTCGAGCCGTCAAGCCGATATGAACAAATCCGGCGTGCCGACTGACCAGCCGACGCTGCTTCTCGGCGAGGCATGCCCACGCCGCCCATGACGGGAGACACTGCCGGTCAGACACTCGGCGAGGGCGTGGTGCTTGATCTCGAAGGCCACGAGGTCCCGCTGCGTGCGCTCTACCAACGAGGACCGGTGGTGCTGGTCTGGCTCCGGCACTACGGCTGACTGCTTTGCAAAGAGCAGGCGGCGCAGTTGCGCGGTATCAAGAACGAGATCGAGGCAGCCGGGGCCAGGCTCGTCTTCATTGGGAATGGTGCCACCGCCTTCGCTCGCCATTTCAGAGATACCTTCGTGCCTGACTGCGAGGTCCTTACCGACCAGTTGACAGCCTCATACGCGCTTCTCGGAGCTCGGAGGGGAATATGGATAACTTTTACGCCGAGATCGTGGCCGGCAATCGTACGTGCGTTGCGTGGCGGATTCGGACAGTCGCGCACCCAAGGGCACGCTTTCCAGCAAGGCGGGGTCGCGATCATTGATTCGAGCGGCTGGGTCAGGTGGAGCTATGTGAGCCAGTTCGCAGGTGATCATCCAGTGCCTGCCAAAATCGTCGCCATGCTAAGGCAAACGCTGGGAAAGCCAGCCGCCGCGTTCGGCTATCCGATTCAAGCCCGGCATTCCGAGTGAGCGACTGCTGCACACCGAAGGGCTACCGGCAGATCTTCAGCGAGAAGAATGCGGCCGGTGAAGCAAAGCGCTACCGCCGCAAGGGCCTCGATGGGTCTTCAAAACGAATCTTTGACTTCATCAAGGGCCGAGGCGTCGAGGGCAAGACCCTCCTTGAGGTGGGGGGTGGCATCGGAGCCGTCGAGATCGAGCTGCTCAAGGCCGGCGTCACCAGTGCGGTCAACGTTGAGCTCACTCCCACATACGAAATCGCTGCCGGCGAGCTCCTAGCCAAGTCGGGCCTGGGTGATCGCGTCGAGCGGTTAGTCATGGACTTCGCGGAGGCGGGGGTCGAAGTTCAACCCGCTGATGTGGTCGTAATGAATCGTGTGATCTGCTGCTATCCGGACATGCCCAAGCTCGCTGGCGCGGCAGCCGATCGCACGAAGGGTCTGCTGGTACTGAGCTTTCCCAACCGACGCTGGTGGACCCGAGTTGGTCTGACCGTTGCCAACTTTGGGTTCCGAGTGATCAGGCTGCAGTTCCGAGTCTTCTTGCACCCGCCGGCGCTGATTTTGGCTGCCGTGGAGCAGCGCGGATTCCAGACCAGCTTCAACCAGCCAGGCCTGGTGTGGCAGGTGGTCGCGCTTGAGAGGACTGCCTAAAGCAGCTGTCGAGGGTACAAGGGTGGCAAGACTGAGTGGCCGCGCCCCAGGGCGCCCCTTCTATTTGTAGCCGCGCGAGAGCAAATACTTTGCACCGGACTCGAATCCCTTGGGGCCCGGTACAAAGAACCCGAACGCGTCGGCGAGGCGGTTCGTGGTGTTGAACGCAAAACACACGGCGAGGGCATCCTCGATCTGCTCGCGCGAGACGCCGGCGGCGAGGGCACGGCGGATGTCGGCCGCCTCGACAGAGTGCTCTCGAGTCAGCTTCGCCAGCATGCGTAGGGTGGATCGCAGGGGCTCCTCGATCGGGGCTGTTTCGAGGTTGGAAAGCACGGCTTCGACCCGCGCTTGATCGTGATACGCCCCTCCTGCCGTTGCAGTGTGCGCACCGATGCAAAACTCGCATTCGTTCGTCTTCGAGACAAAAGCGGCCATCAACTCCCGGTCGCCGACTGACCAAGCAGATGGTCCGCGCATGGCTTCGTGGGTGATCTTCTTCATCGGGTCGCCGTAGAAATCGGCGCGATAGAAGACGAGCCTGGCGGCGTCAGGCACCGGCCGACGCGAAGCCAGTTGTATGAACGCAAACAGAACCTTCGTGCCGAACGTATAGCCGCTGTTGAGGATTTCTAGACGCACGCTCAGGACCCCTCCCTAATGGCCACGTCCAGGGCTGCGAGGGCGTTTTGATACTGCCGCGTCGCCTGACCCACTGCGGCACATACAACGAGCTCAAAGATTTGGTCCTCACTGAGGCCGGCTTCTTTCACCGCGACTATGTCGTCGTTCGCGATCTGCGTGGCATGCTTGGCGACCTTGCTGATGAGTCCACGGAGCGGCTCAATGAGCGTTGCATCGTCGAACGCAGCACGTCGCTCGGCGCGTGACGCCCGACCGTCTCCCTCCAGGACCCGGGTGACAAGTGCTTGATGTGCCGTTCGCTTCTCTTCCATCTAGTCCTCGCTCGCCACGGCCCGGGCGAAGTGCTCCAGGTTGCTGCTCCAGCCGCCGCCCTCGCCGATCCCGTCGCGTAGCGCCTGGCCGTCGACGAGTCGATCGAGGTGTCGGTGTTCGAGCTCAACCCTGGTCTGTTCCGGCCCCTGGGCAGTGAACCGCACCTCGATCTCGCTGGCGTGCAGCGGGTCAGGGTCGTACTGCCAGGAGCCGTTGATCTGCCAGGTGACCAGGAGCCGAAGTGGTGGCTCCCATACCAGCACTCGGCCCCAGTCGCATTCGCTGCCGTCCACCCCGCGTTCGTACCACCGTCCACCCTCGCGTGGCTCGAGGATGGCCTCGGCCATTTCCGCCGAGCCGATGTGAAACTCGCGCGGCCACCACGTGTTGAACGAATTCGTGAAGACGCGGAATGCCTTTTCGATGGGCGCGCGGACGGTGGTAGCTCCGTTGATCGCCGGGATCGTCGATGTGTCGCCCACGATTTGTCCTCCTACTTACAGCTCATCAGGGGCTGCTTCGGCGGCCTGTTGATAGGCTGCGAGCGCCTGATCCCAAATGCGGTCGAGGTAGGCCCTCAGGGCACCCACTCCGGCGGGGTCGATCTGATAGACATGGCGAGTTCCCTCGGACCGGCTGAAGACGAGCCCGCCATCTTTGAGCACGCGAAGGTGCTGGGATACCGCCGGCCTGGTGATTGGGAGCTGCTTGGCCAGCTCCCCCACAGACCAGGGGTGCCGAGCCAGTAGCTCGAAGATGGCGCGGCGCCTAGGGTCCCCGAACAAACTCAGGCGCGGGTCTCCGTAAGCAGCCACGAACGGTTAGTCTACGCCTACCGATACGTCGGAGGCGGCTGAGGTTGGGACCACTCACGCCAGCTCCTCCGCGGTGATTTCCATTTCCCATGCGGCCTGATATCCTGTTAACCGGATATGAATTCGGCCATTCTCACTCGTATTGACGCAACCGCGGCCGCCCGCTTTTTCCGGGTTCTCGGGGACCCCACCCGGCTGAAGATCCTTGAGCTTCTTACGGTTGAAGAGCGCACCGTTGGAGAACTCGTCACGATGGTCGGTCAACCCCAGCCTCGTATCAGCACGCACCTGGCTTGCCTGCGTCATTGCGGCTTCGTTTCCACTGAGCGTCAGGGCAAAGAGGTCGTCTACCGCCTCGCCTTCACTGGGTTGGGAGGCGTGCTGGACGGCGCCGCCGAGGCCCTGACTCCGATCGCCGAGCGTTTGGCGACCTGCACCAAGATTGGCCCCGATTGGGTTTGAAATCGCGATGGTGATCCGGCTCGACGACATTCACGGACTCGTGCGCGGCGAAGCCTTCAGGCACTTGCTGGCTGCCGGCGTTCCCGCGACCGGCGAAGATCTCGCGGCCTCGATCGGCATTTCGGCCGACAAGATGACTCGAGTCCTAGACGAGCTCAACGCGGCGGGCCGCATTCGCCGCGACGAGGCCGGGCGGGTGATCGGCTCGGCTGGGCTCAGCGTGGTGGCAGATCGCCATCAGATCGACTTTGAAGGGCGGAGGTTCTGGACGTGGTGCGCCTACGACATCCTCGGGATCTTCGGCGCCCTCCGCGCGACCGGCACCGCGGCTTCTCAAAGCCCTGCAACCGCCGCGCCGATCACGATCCGATTTCACGACGGACGTCCCGAGGCGACCGGTGTCGTGCTTTTCCGGCCCTCAGATTCGCTCGCCGCATCATGTACGAGCGTTTACGAGGAGTGGTGCCCGAACAGCAACTTCTTCGAAGACGCTGCGTCGGCACGCGCTTGGTCCGCGAGTCACAACCTCGACGGTCGCGTCCTCAGCCTTGAAGAGGCTTCTGTTCTGGCGAGCGCGGAGTGGCTGCCTGTGACTCGCCCACGCGAACGACGCTCGCCAGGAGACAGCTGGGCGCGATGCAAGAGTGGTCTGAAAGGGAAGGCGGAATGAAGATCGAGTTGCTGCACGTACCAGATTGCCCGCACGTCGATGACGCGCGAGCTCTACTCAGCGAGTGCCTGACCGAGCTCCAGCTCGAAGTGGTGGTCGAGGACGAGGAAGGCGCCTACCCGTCGCCCACGATCCTCGTCAACGGTGTCGACGTGATGGGTGCGCCTACCTTTACGGCTGCCGCCTGCCGCCTTGATGTCCCGACGAAGCAACGTTTGCTGGTCGCACTTCGGAAAACGTGATGGCAGCCAACTCGCAACGGCGCCAGATCGGCGGCATAGGTACCGCGGCACGGGTCGTCCTGGGGCTAGCCTTCCTGGCGCTCGGAGTAACCGGCGGTCGCGTCTCCGTGATGCATGGCCAGGTGGGAATTGGTTTCGAGCCAGTGTCAGTGGCTGTCGGGCTGGTCGGGTTTCCAGCGGTCGTTCTGGCGTGGCAATGGCTTCGCGCCCGCGTCGCCGCGACCCGTCTTGAGGCAACCGGACCCGGAAGCACGGCGCTCAACATGCTCGTTTTGGCCGCGCTGCTCCTCACCCCGTGGTACGCGCCGCCGCTCGCATTCACTAGCGTCGCGGCGCTCATTTTCTATGGAGCCTCGATGTTGCTGGCGGCGCTGCGCGGCTACAGCGGATGCGAGGTGACCGCGATCTCAAACTGGATTCTCGGCAGGGACGACCAGGTTGGCTGCCTTGTGCTCAGCCCGGTGGACGATCTGGAGCGTCGCTTACAAGGCTCCTCGATTGCCGGATCGAGCGCTGCGTCGCCGACCTCGCGTTCCGATGGCGGTCCCGGGCGAGACTAGACACCTGCCCGGCGACCAGTCGAAACGCCTCGGCACGAAGCCCGCCCCGTCCTTTTATATTGGGTTGCCAGCGTAATTTGCCTCACGTACCCCGAACCGTATGAGTGAGCGTCCGGTTCCAGGATGTGTGACCCTGCTGTGACCCGGCGACAAACCTCGACGTACTGCCGGATATCAATAGCCAAGAACTTGTGGGGAAGGGGGTGGCGGACGCCAGATGTCTCCCTCTGCCCCAGATGGAGGACGATCTCCCACCTAATCCTGGCTCGTGACCCCGGTCCCCGCCCGCAGTATGCACTCGACCCGTCGCGTTGTCAGGGGCGGGTCACCGGGGCGAGTAGACCTGGACACAGCGTATTCAATGCCACGCCTTCCGTTACTTCGAACCTTCGACGGTCTTGGCTGACTACCGACTTGTAACCAACCGTGAAGGTCAATCCGCAGTTTCGACACTTGTACCGGCTGAAATCCGCGTCGTTGCTGCCGTCGAGTTCCATGTCATGGTGCTGCGCCATCGAATTGGACAGAGCACCCTCAATGATTGCGATTCGCTCCCGAGTCGGCCGGCTCACAGTGCGGAAGGTTACGTGGTCAACCTGCGATCGGCTGGCCGTAAACAAATTTCAGCGCGCCAGCCGACGGATACCGACCAAGGTGACCCTCAACGCAGATGATCGTCGCGGGGCAGTGTGGGATCACTGGACTGAAAGTGGTGGTTACGCAGCGTCTCGTGCCGACGAACGCGCAGGGTGGGACCGTGAGGCGCCCGAGGATACGCGATCCGTGTCTCTTAGCCGGCGGCGCCAACCACGAGAGCAGTCCTTGCAGCTCGAACTGTGTCTCGGAGGTCAGCGAGCACGTGAGTGTGGCGAAGCACGGCACGAGCTACAAGCGGTAAGCCGATGATGCTAGGTCCGATCCAGAACGCAACCGTGGGCAGCAGTTTCCAAACCGGCAGATTTGGCCCGTTGTCTACGTAGAAGGCGGTCAGCAGGACGATGTAAGAAACGCTCATACCGAGGATGTGGATGCTGGTCCAACCTTGCCAGCGGATCCTACGGGCCGAGTAACCGATCGACGCGACCGTGAAGGCGATGGCGCCCAAGACAAAGAGGTGTGCGTCGTGGGACCAGCGGATTCCCGCCATCCCTGTTGATGAGACAAAGACGATCGAGAGCGACCAGTAGTAGATCGTCCCGAACCGTGGGTGCCGACCGTGGCGCTTTTTACTGAGGATTGCCAGCGCGCCGGTGATCACACAGGTCAGACCCGCGAGTACATGAAACACCAGGAGGACTGTGAAGATCGGCGAAGGGTTGTGCACGCCGAGCGATCCCAATGCATCTGTAGGGATCAAGTCTGCTTCTCCGGCGCCATGGCCCGCAGCCAAGCAGCAACTATTTGCTGCACCACATCTTCTTGAGACATGTGGACTCCGATGAGGTCGGCCAGCGGCCGCGTCATCAGGTGCACGACGATGGGGCCGGCAAAGAGCTGGAACGCCACGATCGGGTGCATTCGGCGAAGTCTGCCGGCGGCCATCTGCTCGCCCAAATATGCGATCAAGTCGGGAAGCCCGTAGGTCATCGAGCGCTTGACTCCTTCGCTGGTGTCGGGATTTCCCTTGACCATGTCCGACACCATTCGCAGCAGCAGACCGGTACGCCCCGCCATTGCCTCAGCAAGCGTCTGGCCGACTTCTGGCATCACCTGAGCTGGAGCTCGATCAGGGGCTGTGTTGATGACTTGTGCCACTGCCTCCCAAGGCGAGTAGCTGCGAATCAACTCTCTGAATAGAGCCGGTTTGCCCGGAAACAGGCGGTAGAGCGTGGCACGAGAGACACCGGCGCCGGTCGCCAGCTCTTCCATCGAGAGGTCAGCCAGACCATGGCGGCCGACCAGATCGAGCGCCACCGCCAGGATTCGCTCTCGTGCGTTTGATGGCGGCTCACGGTCGAGTTCCCGAAGCATTGCATCTCGGCTACCGAACAGCCGGTAAAGAGTTCGCACGGACACAGCGCCGGCAGCTGCCACATCTTCCATGGTCGGTTGGCGTCCACTCGAGATGGCCTCCCGAGCTGCTTCCAGCACATCGGCCTTTGACACTTCCGACGGCATTGGCATTACATTAGACGAAATGTCTTGTCTTGTGACTTGCCGCAGGTGGCCGGACCGATGAGCGTGCCCACTGTCTGGCTCGTACTCCTCGGGGTTGCCACCGCTCTCGACGGGTTGCTGGCGGGAGCCAGCATCGACCAGTCCATCAAGCAGTTGCCCGCACGCCATCGCATTGGTATGCGCGCCTATTCCGCCTACAGCAAGGCGTCCGATCTGGCCAACGGCCGGTTCCTATACCCAGCTCTTGGAGTCGGCGGTGCCGCGTTGACGATTGCTTCAGCGAGCTGGGCCCTGACGCTGCATCTCCCAACAAGCCATCTCGCGCCTGTGCTCGTGGCCGGCGTGCTGTCCGTCGCGCACTCAATCACAACAGCTCGGGCGGCACCGATCAACTGGAGTCAGCGGACGGTGGATGACAACGAGGCCGCCTTAGCTCTGATCTTCCTCCGGTTCGCCCGCTGGCAAGCCGCCCGCGCGGTACTTCAAGTGGCCACCTTCCTTGTCATGGTTTGGGCGCTTGCACTCAACGCCGGTGGCTGAAGACACCGAATGCACATCGATATCCCGTTAGGACTTGTGATCGCTGCCGTTGTTGTCAGCGCTATGGCAGCTGCCGCCAGCTTGGATCAATCGATCAAGCAACTCCCAGCGCGGCGAGCGATTGGGGCACTTGCCTACTCCAACTACAGCTTGGCGGCCGACACTCGTAACGGCCTTCTTTGGTACGTGCCGCTGGCCGTGGCCTGGGTCGTCGTCACTCTTGCGGCTGCGATCAGCGGGTGGAGCGACCACCCAGGGGAATTGCGAGCGTTGGCTCTTGCGGCTATATTCGTCGGCGTTACAGCCCACATCTTGGTGACTGGGGTGTTCGCCGCACCGGCCTTGCTCGCGCAACGCAGAGCCGCTGGCGACGAACAGGCCCTCGAGCGCGCGTTCGATCGCTTTGAGCGATGGCAGACCGTACGATCCTTGATCGACACCGCGACACTTGGCGCTAGCGTGTGGGCATTGCTGGCCACCATCTCTAATGGATAGCCCTTGTCCGGTTGGCAGCTGCGCAAGAATCGAGAAAAACGGTGCAAATCAGGTACGACAACAGCGAACTCCGTGGCGTCGTTGGTGCTGCGCCGCAGGGTTGGTGGCGGGCCGCGATGCGAAGCGCACGACCCTCGACGCGGCGTGATTCCAAACCACCGAGTCTCGAGAAACGTGGGGCGATCGCAACGTCGTCGTTGGAGATCTTCGGCAGCCCTAAACTTACGTCAACTTCATTGCCTCTTGTCGGCGACGGTCACCAGTAGGTCCCACGTATTCCGCACGGCGACGACGAGCAACACCACGACTATCCACACGAGGTCGGTTAAGGCGGTCGACGTAGAGCCCAAGTAAAACAGAGCGCCGAGTACACCGACCGCAATGCATCCGAGCATGCTCAGCCCGAATCTCGAAATCAGCAGGCCTAGCCCAAGAGTCCGTGCCCGCCGGGCGCGAATACCTCGGACCGACGGCGGCGTAATCAGAGCGAGCGACACACCGGCAATCACAATCAAATCGATGCCGGTTTGCTGGGGCACTCCGGCAGGCGTCAAGAGGAACAGCGATACAAGGAGGACGGCGAAGTAATCCGACAGTGTGACGCGTGCCAGGCTTCTCGCCTCCGGATGCGTCACGACTATCCGAAGGTGCAGGGATAAGGCGACGAATAACAGGCCCGCAAACGTTGCTGAGGCGGCAGCACACGCCAAGTAGAAGTCGTGCCAGGTAAGCAGAGTGTCCTGGTAGCTCATGTGCCGCTGATCCTAAGGCGGGCGGCCAAGGGCTGAGGGCCCTATCGCCGCGACGTACGATCGGGAGAATCAGCGGCGGGTCGATTCCTGCCCCGCTGCGATGTCGCCGGCGCCGGCCGAACAGCCAAGCCCGCAGCCAAGGCGGTCAGGCCCAGCTCGAACTGCTCCTCGCCGGCGACTTGACCGAGTTCGTCAAGAACTCCGCCGGCAATGGGGAATTCAGCTGGTGGCAGGCTGGCGAACTCCCGGCGCCAACTTGCTGCGTAGGTCGCCTGGGGCTGGCGCCGCGTGCGCGGGATCTCCCAGGCTACGAAGCCAGTGGTGTAGGTGAGAACCGCGTAGATGGCATGCACACCGGCTGACGGCGGCATTCCAGCCTGGCCAAGGCGCTCAAGCAACCTCTCGACGCCATGGAAGATCGCAGGTCCGACCACGGCTTGGGCAAGGAAGATCACCGGCATGCTGGGGTGTTCGATCAGCAGCAGCCGGAGGCCCCGACCCCATTGAATGAGAATGCCTTCAATGTCGTTGGGTATCGGCTGGGGTAGGCGCAGGTCGCGGAGGCCCCGTTGCGCGATGGCATCCAGCAGATCCTCCTTGCTGTCGATGTAGCCGTAGATCGTCATCACCCCGCACTCCAGGCGAGTGGCAAGGTTCGGCATGGTGAGCGCCTCGAGGCCGTCGCGGTCGGCCAGCGCGAGCGCAGCTTCGACCACTTGCTCGCGAGTCAGTGAGCCTCGAGACCTCCGCTTGCGATGGGACTTGACAGGGGCCACTGCCGGAGTATGGTACTACCTACCGTAGCATCTACGCCAGTGAGGGGAGGGATCGGATGGAGACTGGGAAGCAAGGACCCGGGTCGGAGGCTGAGGTGACCAGTTTGACTGACTACTCTCGGCCGGAGAAGGAACTTACGAGTCTTTCGGCGCGTACGGCGCTCGTCGCGTTTTGCTTGGTCGCGGGTCTCATCTACCGAGCAAGCGTCTCCTTGGTACCTTCTGGAATTCTCGAAGACGGCTTCGTGTTGCTTCTCTCCGCAATGTTGCTGGTTCTCGCGGTTCTCGCAAGGAGAGGAGAGAGCCTAAAGAGATACTGGGAGATTCCGTTCGGTTTCTTCGTCTTCACCATGGCGGCCTTTTTTGGGGACGGCAATATCAGTCCCTTGCAACATCTATTCGTTAAAGACGTTCTGCACGAGACCACAAACACGAATAACCCGCTCGCTTCATCGGTCTCGGGGACAGTTCTTGCTCAGCTGTTTGGTACGGTGCTCCTGGTTACTCCTATCATCCTTCTGACCAAGGCGTCGGGGAGTGACTTGCGCTCCATCTTCATTGCCAGGTCGAGGCATTGGTGGGGTCTTGTTATTGGAGTCGTCTGCTTTCTGGTGTTCTACTTCTTGGCCCTGCGTGGCCGAACCGAATCGTTCTTTCCAACCCACGGCGCAATTACTGCATCGCGTCTTCTTGGTCTAACGCCGGCACTTGTAATGCTTGTGCTGTTGAATGGTCTCAGAGAGGAGATGTGGTTTCGGGCCTTATTCCTCAATAAGTACGGGAGGTTTCTGAGCCCGCTCTCTTCGAACGTGCTCGCAGCCATCATCTTCACCTCATTCCACGTCCAAGTTCAGTACTCGACCAGCATCCTGCCATTTCTGGCGTATGCGTTGATCATTGGACTAATCGCGGGCTGGTTGATGCAACGGACCAGAAGCGTATTGGCGCCCGCAATCTTCCACGCGGGCACTGACATTCCGATCTTCTTGGTCTACCTCTCGTACGTTTCGCCATGACAGGGTCAGTAGGCAGCGACGATCCAAACTCACGCTGAGCAGGAGATCTGGACCCGCGCCGGGTCACGGCGGGTCACAGATTCCCGGCACCAGGCGGCTCTAGGAGGACACGGACGGACGCCTTGGACCGGCAATTTGAATTCAGGCGGGCATCTCCGGAGTCGCCGGGACACTCGAGGACAGGCAACCAAGACGGTTCGGGACCGTGAGGACGAGGGTTCAAATCCCTCGCCCCCGACCATTTTTGTATTCTTGGGTTCAAGGAGTCGATGCAACACCCATCCCTAGGGAGGTTGTTGCATGCGATTACAGGACCGGAAGAAACAGCAGCTGTTCTGGACTCAAATCAGAGCTGGCCTGGCTTGCTCCGCGGAGGCTCCAAGCTGAGGACGCAACGGTCAGGACCGTGAGGTGCCCGGTTCGAAAATCACAGGCCGGCGCGCCTGAGGACGCACAGGGCAGGACCGTGAAGCCCCCATGGTCAAATCGCGGGGACTCGACCAATGGGTGCGTGATCTGGAAGTGGGTTGCTCAAGGTAACCCCTGGATAACAGCAACATCGATGAGCGCACGTCACATCGGGCTCCGCATCACTTCCGAGGCGCCGATCGGCGGCGATCTCTTGGAGGAAGTTTCGAACCCCCCAGCAGGCGAGAAAGCTTATCCACCGCATCAGCGAGGCGGCGCGCCTCATGCTTGGCCGTCTCGGCGCTCGCGGCAGCTAGACGAGCGTAATCGTAATAGGCGCGGACGGTCTCCCGAGCCGGTAGAAGCAGCTTCTCGCCCATGCGGATGGCTTGCAGGGCGAGCTGGCTGAGTTGCTCATTATGGCGGCGCAGGGCTACTAGGTTCGGCCTCAAGCTCGTCGACTCGTGGGCTCATGGAGACTCGTTCTCGAGCAGATTCCGCTCGACCTTATCAGGACTATGAATCGGCTCGGGGGAGTCGCTGTCATCCGGTCGGATCATGCCGGCCCTGCTCCGATTTCCTTCGCTGTTGTATGCCTGCGCACCCACCAACGCACGCGACCCCGGGTCTTCATCTGTACGCCGGCCGGGTCGAAGGCGGGTCACGCATTTCCGGATCCAAGCGGCTCCGCGACGTCACATCAGAAGACATCAAGTGGCGTCGGCGGCCGCTTCCTATTGCGGTTGCGTGGCTTTAGAGCCATGTGCCGGAGCGAACTCCTCATCCTCAACCTGAAATCTCTTCTTCTGTTGTGAGCTTGTGCACCGGAGGCGAAAAGAAGCGCTGAGCAACTAGCGTCGGAAGTATTGCGGAGAGGATGACCGTCGTTATGAGTATCGAGAACTGGGCGCGGTCGATGATGCCCGCGTTGAGCCCGAACAGCGACGAAATCGTCCCGAATGTGAGCCCAGTACTCATAAGGAGCGTGGTGTACATGGCGTGGGGCCGGACAAAGCGGATTGCGACCGGGAGTACTCCAGCAAACTTCGCTGCGATCTTGACCAGGAAGAAGCCTCCGAGGAGAAGCAGCCCGCCCGCGAGCTCGCCAACGCTCACGTTGAGGCCGCCTCTCAGGAAGAAGAACGGGGTAAGGAACGAGAAGGCGACCACACGCATGCGCTTTTGTTGCTCCGGATTCCGCTGAAAGACCGGCGCCACCGCCAGCCCGAGCAAGAAGGCTGGCAGAACAGCCTGGCTGTGGGCAAGGTTGGCGGTCCACATCAGAAGAAAGAGGGCGAAGAAGGCACCCTTGATCTCCGGTTCGATTACGCGGTCACCATAACGGCGGAAGAATGGCCGCTCCAAGAGCACCATGGCCGCGATGACGGCTATCGAGACGACCGCGAACAAGGCCAGGTATGGGGTCGGTGTGATGAATAGAACGGACAGAGCGATGACAGTGCCGAGGTCCGTGACGAATGTGGCCGCCATTATGAGCTTTCCGATCGAGGTCTTGGTGAGACCTGTCTCGACGAGCACGGCGTAGACAACCGCGAGCGAGGTCGTCGACAGGGCGATTCCGGCGATCTCGGACTGCCTGACGTTCCAGCCGGCAACGAAGTAGGCGAACAAACCGGTGGCCACGAGCGGAGCCAGGAAGGAAAGGCCGCCGATGGCCAGGGCCTGCTTGGGCCTCTCTCTCAACACTCTCGGATCGACCTCCGCCCCGGCCAGAAAGGTGAGCAGAACCCCGGCAAAGGATGCGATGAAGTCAATCCAGGGCGTGGTCGTCAGATGAGCGAAGTTTCCGGCCAGCACACCGAGACCGATCTCTATGATCGCCGATGAGATGGCCAGTTCCACGCTGAACATCGAGGCGACGAGAATCAGTGCGGCGGCCAAGGTCGCAATCTCGAGATCGTTCATCAGGACCCTCCTCTTGATTCGCGGAGGGCTGGATGCCGGCCACTACCACGAAATTTGTGGTAGAGGCCATCAGCCGGCATGGTGCCGGCGGTTTCAGCGGGCGAGCCTCATCGCCCCGAAGAAAGGTTACCTCGTCTCTTCGTCACACGGTGCAACGCATTCGCGACCCTGCGCCGGAGCGGAGAGTGTCTAGGACGAGCTCTTCCCGTGCGGCGACAGCGGGCTGCGCCGGCGCGCTGTGGTCGCTAGTCGTGCCAGCTTGGAATGAGGGTGATTGTGCTCAGCCAGGTGATCGGCGCCGGTCGCACAGGGATGGCAGAACTCGACCTGGATGGTCGTGTGCCCAATATCGAATCTCTCGCAGAGTCTCGACTCCAGCTCCCGCATCACGTGCTCCGATTCGGCTAGCGATTGGTCCTCAACGACGACGTGTGCGCTGAGAGCAAGGTGCTCGGACGATATCGACCAGACGTGCAGATCGTGCAGCGCCGTGACGCCCTTGACATCTCCGATTTCCTTACGGATCGCCGAGAGGTCCATGCCACGAGGCGTCCCCTCGAGCAGGATGTTCACCGTCTCGCGCACGATCTTCAAGGCATTCCAGCCGATCAGAGCGGCGATGAGTATTGATACGAGCGGATCGGCGTACAGCCAGCCCGTCAAGAGGATGACGATGCCCGCCACGATCACTCCGATCGAGGCGACGAGATCACCTACCGCGTGCAAGACCGCGGCGCGGATGTTCAGATTTGAACCCTGCTTGCGAAAGCTCAACGCGACGTAGCTGTTGATGCCCACGCCGACCAGGGCGGAGAGGATCACGATGCCGCCCTGTACCGGCTCGGGGTGAACAAATCGTTGAGCCGCTTCCCAGGCGATCACAAAGACGAGCACGATCAACGTCGCCCCGTTTGCCATGGCGGCCAGGATTCCCGCGCGGTGGTAGCCGTAGCTGCGAACCTCATCGGCAGGCCGCTCTGTTTGCTTGACCGCAAACCAAGCCAGTCCCAGGGCGAAGATGTCAGTTGTGACGTGACCTGCGTCGGAAAACAGCGCCAACGAATGTGACCAGACGGCGCCGACAAGTTCGACAACGAGGATCGCAACA
>Ga0073928_10004379_pt1 | contig 20982 bp, 11 predicted proteins | sample PaiPotPPA55metaG_FD_76969 | JGI IMG/M metagenome (GOLD analysis project Ga0073928, IMG submission 76969) | Iron sulfur acid spring bacterial and archeal communities from Banff, Canada, to study Microbial Dark Matter (Phase II) - Paint Pots PPA... ...
TAAGGGCCGTGACCCGTCATATCGACTACCTGCGGGATCGAGAGGACGGAGAGCGCGCAATCGAGACGGATGACGGCCGACAGCTGTCGGGCGAGGGCGTCACAAAGGAGCTGCTAGAGGATTGGGATCTCGAATTGGAGGCGCATCGGAATCGATCGGACCTGGGCGTTCGGGGAGGCGGGTCCCAGAAGCTCGTCCACAAGCTCCTTTTCTCCATGCCGCACGGAACAGCTCCAGAAAAGGTGCTGTCTGCCGCGAAGAACCTCGCGAGGGAGGAGTTCGGACTCAAGTACAGATACGCTATGGTGCTCCACACCGATGAGCCCCATCCGCACGTGCACTTGGTGTTGAAGGCGGTCAGCGAGCAGGGAGTGCGCCTACATATCCGAAAACAGACCCTGCGCCATTGGAGGCAAGAATTTGCGAGGCACCTGCGAGCACTGGGGGTCGCGGCCAACGCTACGGACCGATTTCTACGTGGCGTGACCGAACCGCGCAAGCTGGACGGCATCTACCGACCTGCCCATCCCAAGCGGTATGAGCGCTCCCGATTCTCCACGCACATGCGCGGGCGGGAGGACGCTGTCGCGAGAGAACTCAAAGCAGGAAGTCTTCAAGTGGAACCCGGCAAGGCGACGTTGCTCGCCACTCGCAGAAAGTTAGACCAAGGATGGGGGGCGGTTAGTGAGATTCTCCGCAAGGAGGGGCAACTTGACCTCGCGGCGCAAGTGGAGCGGTTTGTCCATCAGATGCCACCGCCGCTGACGGATAAAGAGCATCTTGCCGTGAGCTTGCGCAACAGCGTCAGGGAGCACCGCGCGTCTGAGCCAAGAGTGCGCTAATCACCGTGCAAGGGCGAGGTCCGAGGCAGACGGCGCGGTCCGCTTGTGCTGTCGGAAGCATGCGCGCGGCCTCCACAGGCCGTTTCTACATCAGCTTTCGGGAACTGCCTTTTAACATGCAATGCGACGCTCTTCACTATTCAGACCACGACCGGGGGCCTAGACTTGCGTGCTTAGGGAACTCAAAAAAGGTCCGGCGCTGCGGTCCTTTTGGCCATTCACGAAAAACAGGGACGGTTGTGAAATGAAAGTCGCAAGGATGCACATTGAGAATTTTCGTGGCATCAAGGAAGCCACTCTTTCCTTTCCTGATCATGTCGTCCTTGTTGGCGACAACAACGTCGGTAAGTCCAGCGTCTTCGAGGCTTTAGATCTTGCGTTGGGTCCGGATCGACTCTCCCGTCGCCCCAAGATTGACGAACACGATTTCTTTCGGGGTGAGTACATAAGTGCGGAGGGCGACCCCAGGAAAGAGGTCAAAATTGAAGTAACGGTCACGGGCCTCACCGAGGAGCAGCAGAACCGCTTTGTTGATTGTGTGGAGTGGTGGGACACCGGGACCAAATCCTTGCTCTCGGCACCGCCTGCCGAGGGAACCGAGAGTTCAACCGTCCATGCCGCCCTTAGGGTGTCTTTCATCGGCTTTTATGATCCAGAGGAAGACGATTTCGATGGGGAGACATATTTCACACGCACCATCGTAGAGAACGAAGCGCCAACTCCTTTCCGCAAGAAGGACAAGCAATTTTGCGGGTTCCTCTATCTTCGGTCTGTGCGGACTGGCTCCCGCGCGTTAAGTCTGGAACACGGCAGCCTTCTCGACATCATATTAAGGCTTAAGGAAATCAGACCGCAGATGTGGGAGAAGACGATTGAGCAGTTGAGCGGATTTGATGTTGCCAGTGATCCGGCACTTGGCATTTCCGGAGTTCTCGAGAGCATCGAAAGAGCAATTAACAAATACGTTCCGCGTGAGTGGGGTGCGACGCCACGCCTAAAGGTATCAAGCCTCACCCGCGAGAGTCTACGAAAGATAGTAACGGCGTTTATCGCGACCGGCGAAGGTGCCCATGCTGCCCCGTTCTACCGGCAGGGTACCGGCACGTTGAACATGCTCGTGCTCGCAATGCTCTCTCAGATCGCAGAGGACAAGCAGAACGTGATCTTCGCGATGGAGGAGCCCGAGACTGCCATACCTCCTTACGCACAAAAGAGAATCGTTCACGAAATCTGCAAATTGTCGTCCCAGGCTCTGTTTACTTCGCACTCACCGTACGTCCTCGAGGAATTCGACTTACATGAGGTCGTTGTTCTCATGAGGTCCTCTGACGGGATAATGAGTCAGGCTGCTGTCGAACTCCCTTCGAGCGTGAAGCCAAAGCGATATCGTCAGGAGTTTCGCACGCGCTTTTGCGAGGGTTTGCTGTCGCGCCGCGTATTGCTTGCGGAAGGTGCGACGGAGGCCTCGGCAATGCCTGCGGTCGCTCGACGCTTGTCCGAGATTAATGGCCAGGACTACTCGTCTTTCGAGGCGCTTGGCATCTGTACCATTGATGCAGGTACAGACTCGCAAATTGCTGAACTGGGAAAGCTCTATAGCGCATTGGGCAAGACCGTTTTCGCTGTATGCGACCAGCAAACACCCGAAAGCCAACAGGCGATTGAGGCTCAGGTACATACACTTTTTATGCATGACCAATCCGACTTTGAAAAGGTCGTGCTTAAATACACGACATCGGCGGCAATGCAGAGGTTCATTGCCTCAATTCAGCTGCCACCGCATCTGACCCAGAAGTACCCTAACCCGTCGGCTGCTGCAGCGGACCTGCTTTCTGATTATTTTGACTGGTCAAAGGGCAATTGGGGCATCGCGGACTTTCTTGAACAATGCGATGAATCGGAAGTGCCAGAGTGGATTCGAGCGACCTGCCACGCGTTGCGTGATCTCTGCCAGCCTCCGAAAGCTGACTCTGGCGACAATGATCCCACTCCAGATGATCCGCCAGCGGACAATTCAGACCTTGTTTGAACTCTCCGACAGGAAAAAGGAAATCCTGTCCCACGCAGGGCACCTGCTTGTGCACGGCGGTCCCGGCTCGGGCAAGACAACGATCTCTATCATTAAAGCGGACCTTCTTGTATCGGAATCGCTGCGTGCCGGACAAAAAGTCCTATTTTTGAGCTTCGCGCGCGCGACCGTCGCTCGCGTTCTTGAGGCGCTGTCGGAACACTCAACCAATAGGCCTGCGACCCGGACGAGCGTCGCTGTGGACACTTATCACGCATTTTTCTGGAGAATCCTGAAAACGCACGGCTATCTGCTGGGCCTTCCACGGAAAATAGGAGTGTTGACCCCTGCCGGACATGCGGTCGCCTTATCTGGCATCCGGCACGAGTTCGGGCCTGATAAGAAACTTGACGCCGGCGCGCTCCAAGAAAAGCAAAAGCGCATCAGCGAGGAACTGCTTCGTCTAGCCTTCCAGGAAGGCCACGTCTGTTTCGATCTGTTCGCAGATTTGGCAGCCGAACTGCTCAACCGCAGCCCGAAGGTTCGTGCGCTCATTTCCACAGCATATCCCATAGTGATCCTCGACGAATTCCAGGACACGAGCGCCACACAGTGGAGTGTTGTTCAAGAACTCGGCGGCGCAAGCATACTCATTGCGCTCGCGGATGCCGAACAGAGAATTTATGACTTCATTGGCGCGGACCCGGAGCGCCTAAATCACTTCAGGCAGCGGTTCGCGCCGAAGGAGGTGGACCTTGGCTCAGAGAATCACCGAAGCGCTGGCACGGATATTGCTCACTTCGGCAATGACCTGCTGAAAGGCGAATTTCGAGACAAATATCAGTATCGGGGGATGAAAATATTCACATTTCCGGCGAATGAGAATCAGGCGTTCGCTGCACTCAAGGGAAAGACTCTCGAGGCGCGTAAGCGACTTATCGAGGCGCACGGCAACAAATGGTCATTGGCCATTCTGGTGCCCACCAAGAAAATGATGCGGCACGTTTCTGACATGTTTCGTGTAGCACAAGGGCCAATGCCCGTCATTTCTCATCATGCCGCCATTGACGTGGAAGGCGCGATGCTGGCCGCAGAAGTCATTGCGTTCTTACTACAACCTCATGCCAGCGCTCAAGATTTCGATCAATTGATCGAATTATTGTGCAATTTCTTCAAGGGTCGAGGTGGAGACGACCCATCAATGTCCGACATCAGAGAGTCGGTCGCCATTCGTAAGGCGCAAGAGAAGGCGTCCGCGTACGCGCTTACTGGAAAGGCATTGCCATCGAACAGTCTCATACACCGACTCCTGGCTGGCTACGCAAGTTGCACTGCGCGTGTTTCCACAGGGAATCCCGATGAGGACTGGTCGGCTGTCCGAGCCACCCTTGCGGGCTGTGGCTGCAATCGGTTGGCAGAGGTGGCCGAAGAAGCGCGCAATGTGAGGTTTCTCGATCGCGGAACTGAGCTGCGCGAAGCGCTTTCTCTCGATTGGCGCGACAATGGCGCTTATAAGAACGCCCTGACCATCGCCGAGCAATCTTTCACGCGCGAGTATTTCGCGATGAGCGGCAAACCAGAAACTGGAATCATCGTGATGAATATGCACAAGGCCAAGGGAAAACAGTTTGACGAGGTCATTATCTTTGAAGGATGGCCTCGGGTGGCGAAGGGAAAAATAGTTTCAAACGCCGACCGCATCGTGCGCTCGAACTCCCCGGAAGGGGACCTCACCCACGCTCGACAGAATTTCCGAGTTAGCGTCACTCGCGCCAAGGAGCGAACAACCATTCTGACGCCAAAGACGAATCCGTGTGTGCTGCTACTGCGCGGTCAATAGATGAATACTGCTTTGTGGTCGATTCATGGCGGAAACCAAGGCTTTCTCGTTAGAGTCGCACCGAGCACTTTACAATACACAAAGGTTACCGCCCGATAGGACAAAAACTACCGGTGCCCAGATGCTTGAGACAACACCCGGAGCGATTCACGATGACTTTCGATGCCGAAATGGACCCCGCGGTGTTCGCGCAGATGTTTCAAGTAGCGTTCGATCCAGAAATCGTTCGTTGCATGAACGCCATCCGGCAACTTGCTGATTACGACATTGCGCAGGATCGCGCGGCTTCGTTCCTGCGCTTTCACAGTTTCATTACCAGTCCACAGCCGCGCTACATTACAGATTGGCGGGCGGACCCCAAGCTCGAACGCAAGTGGTATCACTCCCACGTGAACGGCGTGCTCGGCGATGTTCGCGGAGCGCTCGCGGCTGTCCATTATCATGCTTCTCGCTTAGGCGATATCGAGGCGAAGGTCAGCACCATTCTTTCCAACAGTTCGTTCCGGGAGCGGCTCGGGAATTCAGTGATGGGGCTTGGTGGCACACGCAAGATGGATTTTGAATATCATGCGTTTGTGCTCGCGTACCGCCGCTGCTTGGATTACTTAGCAGGAGCGCTCGCGAGCTACTTTAAGACCGAGGCGAGTTCCTTTCGTACGTTTCCAAAATCGATTGCCAACTCCAAAATGCCGGACGTCGCCAAGTCACTTTGCGAGGCTCATGCACGTCACGCGCAGGCGCTCGCGTTCGTCCTCGCGGAGGGCCGCAAGTCGGTTCGCCATCGCATCGCTCACTACGATTTTGTGTCCGCTGGATGCGTCAATCTGACTCCTCAGGGATTCTTCCTCGCGGGTGGCGGAGAGGAGTTGGCGCTCCCTGGGCATCCTCGAGGCCCGACCTTGGCAGCAGCGCTGGCCGAAAGGCTTGATCGGCTGCATGTGTGCGTGGATGACATGATCGACAGCTTTGTCGACGCGGCGCGGACCCGAGAGGCGGCCTTGTCATAGCATTCCATGAGCGCCGGCTCCGGCAAACCTGCCTCCTCAGAGTATTCTTCCTCTTTTATCACCTCATTTGTGGTATGATTTGAGGAAGTAGCCAAACTTGGTTGAGGAGATATTCGCGTGATCCCATCTGTCATCGCCGTTGGAACTGACGCTCGCCGCCGCTTGGCCGACCTCGGGCTTGCCGAAGAGCCGTTGCTGGATGTCGTGCGGCGGGGCTTTGCCGCGGCGGCGGCGTGCACGGCCAATCATCCCATTCAATTGCCCGGGATTTTGGCCTGGGGTGAAACCATTTGCGCCCTGCGCGAATACTTATTGCCCGTGGGCTGGCAGCGCGCCGATGACGGACTACTCCCACTCACTGCCAACGGTTCCGGGACACACGCCATCACCGTCGCCACCGGTGATGAGGACACCGGCCGCGTAGAGGGGAGCCCCTGCACGAAGTCCAAAAAGGGGCCTTTGGTACAGAGCGCCGTTTCCGTTAACCACCTGCAGCTTGAAATGTTCCCGATGCCGGTGGCTCTGCGCGGCAGTGATGCGACTGGCCGGATGACTTGGTTGTTGCTGATCCATCGCGACCGTTCCGCCCACGAACTACGCGCCGAAATCTCGCAGCCGATTAGCGTGGGTGAAGACAGCAGAGTCGACGGCTGGGCCGAGCGGATCATCCTTACGCCAATTCCGTTTGACGAGGATCTGAGCATTGCACCCGCCCCGGCGCCGAGCGGGCCAGATGTCGTAGTTGAGATCAAGAGGCGTGCCTGACGGCGGCATGTTTAACCCAACGCGCCTTTCCGTTGCGAGAAAGAGGCGCGGACTAACGAAGACGCGGCTCGCATCTGCCGTTGGCGTTGAGCGCCGTGCGGTTTCGGCGTACGAAGCCGGCGAATATCCGCCGGCGCCCGATACCCTCGTCCGTTTGTGCGAAGTGCTGAACTTCCCAGCTGATTTCTTCTCGGCTGACGATCTCGAGGAACCTTGCGCAGAGGCCGCGAGTTTCCGTTCGATGTCAAAAATGACGGCCGGCCAAAGGGACATGGCGCTCGGGCAAGGCGCCATTGCGCTGCACTTTAATCGCTGGATCGAGGCCCGCTTTGAATTGCCGTCTGCCGTCCTTCCCGACTTGCGTCACGAAGGCGATCCCGAAGCCGCGGCGGCAGCCTTGCGGCAGCTGTGGGGTCTCGGGCAGGCACCAGTGAAGAACATGATTCACCTGTTGGAGTCGAAAGGCGTTCGCGTTTTTTCCTTGTCTATTGACGCATCTGAAGTAGATGCCTTCTCGATGTGGCAGGATGGCACGCCTTTCATTTTCTTGAATACCGGCAAGTCTACTGAGCATAGCCGCTTCGATTCGGCACATGAACTCGCCCACCTGGTCCTTCATCGCCATGGTGCACCCAATGGCCGGGAGGCCGAGCGCGAAGCCGACATCTTCGCATCAGCCTTCTTGATGCCGCGAGGCGCTGTTCTCGCGCAGGCGCCGCGATTCGTGACATTGGCACAATTGATAGAACTCAAAAGCGTATGGACCGTATCGGTCAGCGCCTTGGCATACCGGCTGCACGCATTGGATCTGCTTTCGGACTGGCTTTACAGAACCCTGTGCATCGAAATATCGCAGCGCGGGTTTCGCAAAAAAGAGCCTGCGGAAGCACGCCGCGAATCTTCCCAGGTGTTGGCCAAGGTATTTGCGGCGCTCAGAGAGGAAGGCTTATCAAAACATGAAATTGCGCGGCAGCTCGGCGTCTATCCTTCAGAACTCGATCAGCTCGCATTCGGCCTAGTGGTCATGGGCATGACCGAGACCGCGGCTGGAGCTGTGGCGGGCGCTAAACGGCAGGTGGCCTTGAGGCTAGTCAAGTAAGGAGGATCGCGCCAGCGCGGCCGGCTGCTGCGATCGCGAGAATTGAAAAACTCCTGCGGTGGCCGGCCGGGTTGCGTCGAGTACTGCATGCGACGCACTACGCCTGCCGAACCTGGGGTTCTAATCGCATCAAGCCGTCGCTCCACGAGGCGCCGAGGCGAACGAAGACGCCGTCAATCCCAAGGAATTCGCGTTCACCCGATTTCTCGGCAATCACCCCGTGCGCGCCGGCTTTTTTTTCATCATCTGCCGCAAGGCTGTTTGCATCCGGAGCCGATAGGGTATTCTCGGCTACACCGATCGAAAGGTCCGCAAAATCAGATTCGACCAAGATAACCCGGCGGCCGCTGATCTGCTCTACCCGGGTCGGAATTTGTTCGAACATCGCCCTGAAAGGCTGATAGTAAGCTGCCAGGAATTCACCCTCTGTTACCTGCCATCGCAACTTGCTCTGGCGCTTCTTTGGCGCCGGGTCGTCAGTTACAAGGGACAGCCGCCCATTCGAAAAGCTCGATACCAATCCGATTGAGAGGTAGGGAGCCTTGCCATCAATTTGCTCGACCAGCGATGCCTGGGTCTTCGCACGTTGAAGTGCGGCTTCGTCGTGCCCGTTAGTCCTGCCCTTGGCCTCAAGAACCACCCATCGCCCGGCCCGGTCGCGCCCGAACAAATCCGGCCGTCCACCAAAAGGCACGAGCTGCAGGCCAAATTGCTCGCGATAGATGTCTACGTGCATGAGCCAGGGCACTCGCAATGTCTTCGCGACGAAGGCCTTCGAGACGGCAAGTCCAAGGAAGTAGGAGATGGCGCTCTTCTCTGAAGGATCCAGGCCTTCGTAGGCTGAAGATCGATAAGCATTCCCGGAAGGCGTTTCGATCAAGTTGGCATAGATCATCGCGCCGCGATAGACCATTTCGAAACGCGAAAACGGGCCGTGCTGTAAAACGTGCCTCCACGACCGCTTGCCTACCGTGATTGCCGCCCAGACCAGCTCTGCCCATGAAATGTCCAATGAACCGTTGCCGTTTGCTATGGCGCATTTCGGTGGATAATTAGCGGCGGTGAATGGAATGCTGATCATCTAATCCTCCCTGGCCGCGCAGCGCGAGATTGCGGATCCGCGCTTGCGTTCCCTCCTGGTCCATTTTTCCAGCATGCACCGCTTGTTGTCTAGAATCGCCGGGCCGGGCAGGCTCGCGCCAGGGCCGGGCGCGGCTTACCTCTGTTTGCTGCCGTCGTCTGCATTGATGGATGCGCGCATGTTACCCGCCCATTTCGGGAAACAGCACGCGTCGCCCCATCGGCGTTGTTGATTATAACGCCCTTCGCTGGGCGGCAAGCTCTGTAAGTAATTGATTTATAAGAAACTCCAGCGTATCCTCCTGGAACTGAAAATCCCATGTTCTGTACAGCAGTTAATTTCAGTCTTATTCGAATTAGTGCCGGAGGGGCAGTCTGAATCGCCCGCTTGCGTCGAACCTTGCGGGTGAGGCGCGCGGCGCGGAAGTAGATCGCGCATCAGCGTTGACGCTTGCGCCATCCGTCTATTTGCCTATCAAACCTGGATTGGCTGAGGCCTCGGCTTCAAAAGTGCCGACTGAATCGGTCGACATATTCAAGAGTACGGTATTGAATGAGGGCCAAGAGCTGTCTGTCAGCCGGTTAGTCACGATAGGGACGACGTGAAGTTACTTGGGACAATTGACTCGATCGACTTTTCCGATTCGGAGAAGGAAAGAATCGGAAAAAGTTTCTCGGAGAGACAAGGCCGGCCATTTGATGTCTTGACCACCAAAGCACCGCTAATTCGCGATAACGATTTCTGGCGTCGGGCACAGAAAACATTTCATATCACTGGATTCCGTGACGGACACCCACTTGCAATTCAGAAAGTAATCGCCAAAGCCCTTGAACCAGCAAAGAGCACACCCGGGAAGAAACTAAGCCCAACCTGGCCTTTGATGTGGCCGTTGTATAAGAAGGCCGTTCGCTTGCATGTCGAGCAAGACGCGGCGACCCTGTATGAACTTATCCGAGCGGAGGACTTTGCCGAGGGCCCCGGCACACTTACCGAACAGATATTTCGCTCGATCAGCCAATCTCTACCTGTTTACGAAGCGGCGGTCGAAGATGCCCGAGACCTCTACCAACTCTGGGGCTTTGAACGGACGCCGCATCTAGACGAAATACTATCTGCGATTTCGCTCGATTCAGCTGCCGTTCGGCGCATTGTCGCTGATGGGGTAAGTACAGTGCGACGAGAGATCGCGTCGGCGATCGCCTCGACAAAGACCGATCTGTCTCGTCAAGTGGAGCAGCAAGCGGCCGATGTTGCTTTGTTAAAGGAACAACTGCAGAAAACCCGTGCCGCCGCCAACGAAGCAACGACCAGATCAGTAGAAAGCTTGGCCGCAAGCAAGGCGAACAAATCGCCCTCAGTGTCGTCTCCATGGTCCGGCTCCGATCGACGGTCCAAATTGGCGGGAGCTAAGCCGCATGACGCGGAGCGTCTCTTCGCAGGGGTCGAGGCTCTTCAGGCGAGGGTCGATAATATCTCGCGTCAGATGAAGGACCATCGAATCCGAATCGAATCGATTGAGTCTCCGACTGCTGCCACTGCAGTCGCAAAGGCGAAGCAATCCAACGGAACCACCGCGCACGCGGTAATCGACAAATGGATCGAAGTGTTTGACGACGTGGGCGTTCCAAGCAAGTCGATAGGGTCTAGCTGGATTCTTCTCAATCTGATTCGCCGCTCGCGGGTGATCTTGACGGACAAGCCTCAATTATTAACAGCCTTATTGAGCGCTTTGCCTGGAGGGGAGATGCGATCCATCGTTGCGTCGCCTGTGTGGATCAGCGAGTCGGATTGGAAGGAAGGGCTTGCGTTTGTGAGTGAGGACGTCGGGGCACCCCGATTTTTAATAATATCGGAATTCGACGTGGCGCTTCAGGAAGCCTACTTGGTGCCCTCGCTCATCGCGTGGATGCTAAATGTAAGTTCGCATTCTGCAAACAGAATTGTACTCGTGCCTGCGGACAGCGAGCTAGTTAGTGTAAGTCCAAGAGTTCTAGAGCTGGCAACCGTGCTAACTCGCAACGCAGCCTATATCGGCGATATGCAAAGGCTCGGTAACACTATTGTCGACTCTCCCCCCACGTTAGATCTTGTTCAATCCGGCGCGGCCATCTTGGGCTACTCGAGTTCGAAAAAAGTGTCTACGGAAGACGATTTGCGTCAGTACGCAGCTAACTACGGCGTAGTCATACCGCAACGTATTTTGGAAAACTTCGCGAGCGTTTATGAGGGACTTCGCGCATTTCTAGGTGCTCGGGACGCGGCATATGTGGCGCGCGATTCCACCCTTTTACCGTGGGTAAAGATTGCGCGTGGTGATGCTGTAATGCGGACGCTTCAAGAAGCGTTACGGACCGTGCTAGATGGCGACTAAGCATGTTGCGGCCGAATCGCAACAGGTTTTTTGCGCGCTGCTGCGATACTTCCATCACGGCGACTTTGCTACCTTTTGCAAAGCCGCAGATCTGGCATACGGGCTTGTGGCGACAAGTGACCGGTACTTCTGCGCCAATTTGTTGTACGCCTCACAAGTTTGTGGATTGTGCGAGGTTAGCGCTGCCACCGGGGTTACCCAGTGGTGGGTGTCACACGAACATGACGTACATATCGATTCACTTTCCGCGAAGACAATTGGTGTCTCTCAAAATTGGTTTTCCGGTAATGCACGCAGCGTCGTTCCCTTGGTGAAGGACACAAATGGCTGTCCGCTCATACTTGGTGCACGACGTCTCGAAGCAGCCAGCGATGAGCCACACAGCATGTTTGAAAAGCCACTAACAAGTTTGATGCCCCCGTTCAAGGACATAGAGCAGCAGCTGTGTACCGAGGTTCCATATACAGATGAATCTGCGGTCAATACAGAACTGTTTGTCCCTAATGAGGGGCGTTGGCAGGGCGTCGACTTCGATTCGCTCGAGGGATCGCACCTTATTCGAATGCGGAAGGAATATTCAGGAATGGCGTATTTCGTCCAGCACTCCCAGTTGGGAATTCGATTCCGCATAACGCAGCCCGAGTGGGCTTTCGTCGTCGCCTACCATCTACTGCCGTGGCGTATCGCCGACATACTGAAACTTGATGACGTCAGTCGGACGCTGACACTGCATCGAGCGGTACGGCTCCCAATATTGATGTGCAGATTGCTCTTCGCGGCCGCAGATAGCCTAAGCGTGGGACCTATGGTGACGTACGAGAATGTTCGGACTGAATGTTTGGACAGCACATTGAATTACTTTTCTGCGGTGGGAGAACGACAGTGACGGCTACTCTGATCGGACTATTCGACGAGTTGCGTGCGCGAGTCGGCGATTATATTGAGACAGCATACCTTTCGAACGACCAAGCGTTTAATACGGCCCGCAGCGAACTTGTTGTTAGATCGAAACAAAGCCCGGTATTTCGTCCGCCACTGTTTGAGCCCCTAGCAAGATATGTGGAGTCAAAGGTTACCACGCAGCAATTGATTGCCGCCGCGGGAATTAATGACCAAGACGGGAACGCTGTACGTCGCTTAGCCGATATGATTGAAACTTTTCCACCCGTCCGAAATAGCTCCTTGTATGTCCACCAAGAGGACTCGATTCGCACCTCCTTAAACGCACGAAAACATATTGTCGTAACCACTGGTACTGGGTCGGGGAAAAGCTTCTGCTTTCAGATCCCGGTCGTGCTCAGCATCTTGGCGGAGGCTTTTGGAACAGGCGGACGAACGCGCTGGAACGGACCCTCCTTAACCGACGTCAAGTGGTGGGATAAATCTACTCCGAAGTACAGCCCGAAACGTCGACCGACAAATCGGCGCTCAGCTGTCCGAGCATTGTTTATGTATCCACTGAATGCCCTGGTCCAGGACCAAGTGGACGGTTTGCGCGGAATATTGAATTCCGAGGCCGCGGAGGAATTGTACAAAAACGCTCTTGGCGGGGACCGCATCTTTTTTGGCCAATACAGTGGGTCAACACCGGGGCGCGGCGATCACTCGCCAAAAAATGCCGCAGAGTGTGCAGACGACCTTCGTGCTATCGAAGATACAACTGCAGATCATCGCGGCCCGGCGGATCCGACCGTGCAAACGCTAGGAGGTTCTGAGCTTGTCACCAGATGGGACATTCAATCGACCCCGCCTGATATTCTCATTACCAACTACAGCATGCTGTCGATCATGTTACTGCGAGATCGAGAGCAGCAGCTTCTAAACGACACACGGGACTGGCTAACAGAAAGTGTCCACAATCGATTCTTTCTGGTTGTCGACGAACTCCACTCATATCGAGGCACAGGTGGGACCGAGATCTCCTACACCGTCCGCGCGTTCCTCGATCGCATTGGCCTTTCGCCCAATCATCCGCAACTTCAGATCATAACGACATCCGCTTCGCTCTCAGCAATTGATGGCCAGCGATTCCTTGGCGATTTCTTTGGCGCCGATACTGTCGAACAGCCGTTCGTCGTGATCGATGGCCCGATCGCTAAGCCGGTCATGTCATCCGTTGAATCAGTCCGCCGCTTTGCCACCGAGTTTAGGCATCTCGGCTCCGTGATCCCATCGAATCAAACGATCTCGGATCTGGCCGAAAAGATGGCGCGCGAGCAAGGAATAGCGGAACGAGAGACGGTTGCAGTCTTTGATCGCTTGGGACTACACGACGCACTGCTCATCGCGTCCGCAGAGTCGATGCGGGCTCACGCGTCGGCCGACAAACTCATAAGTTACCCCATGACAATGGAAGCGGTCGCGCAATACCTGTTTAACGGTGATATGGATGCGAGTAAGGGGTTTTTAGAATGTGTTACTGGCGATTGGGCGTGTACGGCGGCGTGGAAAGCTAAGACCCGAATGCATCTTTTTGTTCGTAACCTTGACGGCGTGAGGCGAGCCATGGACACCTCCGGAAACTTACTCGCCGCTCCAATTGTTTACGACGCCAGCAAACAGATATGCCCCCGAACTGGCGCACTGAACCTCGATGTCCACTATTGCCAAGAATGCGGAGAACTCTACTACTTTGGATATCGAAACGCTTCGCCTCCGAAAATCTTTGTTTCGAACGATCCGGCCCTTGATCCCAATGCGAAGGCGGAGGGCCGCCTTATCCACATCGTTCGGGATAACCTCGTATACGACAGTGACATTTGGGTGGAGCGGTATTTAAATGGGTTTACGGGCGAGGTTCATCTAGGCCAAGAAGCCTCAACTGTGAGGATCCGCATAGCCACAGCTCCCTGGAACCCTCAGACGAGACGATACGACATTCCAAAGGAGTGTCCCATCTGCGACGCCAATTGGTCCCGTCGTCCCTTTGTAAAGTCACCAATACGTTCTATGGGAACCGGCTATAACAAATTCTCGCAGATTGTGATCGAGCAACTTGTTGGAAGCTTGCGCGGTCATGCCGGAGACTCGCGGCAGTCGAAGCTAGTGATCTTCAGCGACAGCCGACGAGACGCGGCTCTTGTCGCAGCTGATTTGGAACTCAATCACTACCTGGACACTGTTCGCGGCTTAACGGAGGCGCGGTTGGCGGAGGATGCGCAAGTAGACCCAGCGCTTTTATCATTTCTCAAGGCGTTGACCGTAGCCAAGTCAAGCGGACACTGGAAGCTCCTGGACGAACATCCGTATCGGCAAGTCGACCCCGCCGGGTCTCGCGACCTCAAGCAATACTCCAAGGATGAACTCAGTAACCTCTTTGACCGCGAGGCAGTTCAAAATGCCAAGGCTCTTCTGGCCGCTGCAAAGAAGCCTCTCGTGCGTCTCTTTAGCGAATCCAAATCGATTCTGAAATCTGTTTGCCAAGACCTGATTGAATTGGGAATGAATCCAGCCGGGATATATGAATGGCGCGCCTATCAATGGCAAGATGTATTCATCTTTGATCCGCCGAGTCTGACGCCCGCCGCGCTTCAAGAACTGCGGACCGCGAGGAATCATTTTACTGACAAGCTTGCGAGGGCGATCCGTGAGGTCGTAACGAGCGCGATGGGGCGTGATTTTGAGTCCCTCGGCTACGGATGGATAACGTTTGATCGGAACCATACCGTCGTTGCAGGCATCGATGAACGAACTATCAGCATGCTTGATGTCGTTCTTCGATTTCTTGCAAAGCACTACCTCACTCGAGACGAGTCATGCGACGGGTTGGTGGACGGAAAGTTCAAGACGTATTTTGCGAATTGGTTAGTTCAGAATTCGTTTTCAGTGTGGGCCGGGCTATCGATCCCTGATTTAAGCAAGACCGTCCTGCAGTTGCTGACGGGGGTCGGTGCAATTGATGGCCAGTTTCGTATTCAGAAGGGTGGCCTGTATCTTCACCCCGCCGGTGATCGATTCTGGCGTTGCGATCGTTGCCGAGCTGTACATCTGTTTCCAGCGGATGGGAGATGCCGCACGGTGAGATACAGTCCTCAAGCTGCGAAGGTGGGCTGCACCGGCAGTTTGAGTGTTCATCCCATAGCGGACCTACTGAATCTGCCTAATTACTACCGATCGCTCTCCAAGCTTGGCAGGCACAAGTACCCATTGCGCACGGAAGAATTAATCGGCCACACCGACAAGGCGGACCAACGAGTTCGTCAGCTCGCGTTTCAGGGGAAGTTTTTTGGGGACTTGGCTCGCAAACCTCTCCCGGATGATCAGCTGGAAAAGTTTTATGGCATCGAAGCCCTTAGCGTTACGACGACGATGGAGGCGGGAGTAGATATAGGCGGCCTAAAGGCTGTCTATTTGGCCAATATGCCACCGAAGCGCTTCAACTATCAACAGCGAGTCGGCCGCGCTGGTAGGCGCCTCGACAAGCTCTCTGTTTCGATTACTTTCTGTAAGGGCCAAAAGCACGATGAGTTCTATTTTGCAAATCAAATCCTAATGGTTGGATGGGAAACGCCATCGCCAAGCCTCGACATAGCGAACTCGACAATCCTTGAGCGAGTGCTTTTACGGTATGGAATATATTTCGCGGGCGTCGCAGATACGAAGCTAATGGAGGACCTATCTGTTGAGCGCGCAGAGGGGGACAAAAACAATGGGGAGTTCGGGACAATCGAAGCTGTTACTCTTCATCGTCAAGCCGCCGCGAAAGCATTCAGCGCGGGTAAGCGAAACCTGGGAGCATTGCTTTCACGTTTGAGGCCAGACCTAGACGCCAAGGGCAATCTAGACGCAATAAATTCGGCGGAGAAACGCTTTTTGGCCGTTCTAGATTCGCTTGGCGTACTTACTGCAAGGTACGGCGGGGCATATTCCTTTACGGCGGCAATAGCAGAGGAGGGGCACTTGCCGTTGTTTGGTTTGCCCGTGCGCACGGTCAATTTCATTCATAAGGATCCGAATGCTGTCGAGAATGGAGCTCGATGGCCTATTAAGGTGGGTGTAATTGATCGAGGAGAAGACATCGCGTTGTCTGAGTTCGCACCCGACCACGAAATTGTCAAAGACAAAAAGGTAATTCGAAGCGTCGGAGTTGCTTGGCCAAGTCCCCCGGCAAGTGCCTTCGCGGGACGCGTCATACGGTTTCTAGAGCCAAATATGCCGCCTATGATCTTGACGTGCACAACTTGCGGCGCGGTTGCCCTCACCGACGCCCAGCAATGTCCAGAGTGTGAAGCCGTCGCGCCAGACGTCAAGCACTATGTCGGGTGGCGTCCCGACGCGTATGTGGCCGACGTTGCCGACAACAGTTTCTATAACGGATATATGGAACCAAAAGGCATCACAATTGCCTCCCACGCAAGCCCGCGAGATGGCAATTCGATTTCGTCTGCCTGGCAATTGGATCGTGGTTTCAGAGTTACTGGATTTCAAGGACGCGTACTGAAAGCTAACACGAATGCCGGCGGTGGCTACAAGTTCAAGAGAATTGCTGGCACGCGGGTCATGCCCGGTGTCTACATTGAAGATGACTTACTAAACGGCGGTCTTAAAACTTCGGAGTGGACGGCTAACTCAGACACGTTAGCGATTGAACCGGTTTGCCTCTATTCCGAACTTATCACTGATGTGCTGCTAGCCACAAATAAGCTGCCGTTCGCGGAGACCGTACGTTTAGGAGTCGCCGAAGGCTTTAAAGATTTCTCTGTTCGTGCAGCGTGGGAGTCGGTGGCGGAGTTTGTGGGAAAGAGCATCACCGTTAGAGAGGACATTGAACCTAGCGAAATAACAGTTGGTAAGAGATTCATTGGAAGTGTTGACGCGGCTGGCGCACCGCTCAACACATGGGCTCTGTACGTCAGCGATAATCTGGACAATGGCGCCGGTTATTCGACCGAATATAGCTCGGCAATTCGCTTCACTCAACTTCTCGAAGCTGGATTCGCAACCCTTGGACAGTTCTTTCAGGATCCAGGCCACGCGGATGGCTGCACGACCAGCTGCCAACACTGCCTCCGTCACTATGGCAATCGAATGAACCACCAGGCGCTGGACTGGAAGCTGGCTCTTGACATGATAGAGGTGCTACTCGGGCGCCGTGAAGCGTTCGATCTTAGCTCTCCGTGGTGGACAATCTATACTGACGGTCTTTTTCGAAAGCGCCTAGAGCAGATGACGAACGCATCATGGCGACGGGTATCGACGAAGCACGGCAACTGCTTCATTTCTTCCCGCGGGCACGGCCTTTTCCCAATCCATCCCTTGGTAAACTCGTCGCATCGAACTTTTCAGCAAATCATGTTGGAGGTTCGCCAAGCGACCGACAATTCCTCAATCAGGGCGCTCAACTTATTTGATTTTGAGCGAGGGCCTGTGACTGCGCTCCAAAAGTCACTAGCGGGCAGGTAGCACGCCGTGCCGCGAGTGCCGAAGGTTCTTCTGGCTCGAACGATCACAAGAGTGACGTTTTACCAGTGGCTGGCCTTGGAGCGATGTGCTTTCAAGGGACTACTTGCCTTCTTGGAATTGGACGGATCTCTTCCCGATCCAATACCCACGCGTGCTTCCCTCGTTGGAACGTTTTATCACCGGGCAATGGAGGTTGCGCTTACCGCGGAAACAGAGGCCGAGGTTGAGCAGATATTGGAGTCCGAAATCAAAAAACTGCAGTCGACGGTAAGTCGCTGGCCGCATTTGAGGAGAGCGGGGTCAGTAAGTGGCTGGGATGAAATCAATAACGCGTTCACCTTGGCCACGCAAATGGCCTCGAATAGACATACAGTAGGGTCCGTAGATTCGGTACTGGTAGAAAAGGAGCTCTGTTCGAGGAATGGCCTTCTTATTGGGCGACCCGACTATTTTTTGGTTGCCCGCGATCGCGCGAAGCTACTCGAATACAAGTCCTCCAAAATTCGCGATGACTTGGGTGACCCGAACGAAGACCACATAAATCAACTGCGATTCTATTCCGCGCTCATTGTTGACAGATACGAGGTTGTGCAAATCGACGCGCGCATCGAGTCTCTTAGCGGTGATTCATACGAGGTTGCAATTACTCGGAAGGAGGCAAAAGAATTCGCGGCGCGGGTCGCCGCGACGATCGAAGTAGTTAACAGGAGTGCCGCTCAAGATCGCGAATTCACACACCTAACAAAACCATCGAACGAGAATTGCGCCTTCTGCGAGTCACGTATCCTCTGCGCCCCATTTAAGCGGGAGCAGGACAGGATTGGCTTAGAGGGGGAGAATTTCGTGCTCGAAGGCGTAATTAAAAAGTGTGATCTGGACTCGGCACTCAAGATTGCAGCGGTGACCGTCGCTGATGACTACCGTAAGGCTCTGGTTACTCTGATAATTCCGACCAGCGGGTGTGAAAAGATTGGGGTAGGTTTACGTACTCTCTTTGTAAACCTTCGGCGTCACGGTGGCGAACTGGTTTGGGGCCATACCTCAAGAGTCTTAAGCTGTGGATGAGATCGACAAAATTGCCGACGCGCTATGGGGGCTGTTTCGAGCAGAAATTGGGACGGGAGAGCCAGTCTTTTTCTGTTTTAGTCAAGAGACGTTGAAAGAGCGACTTGCAGCTAGCGGTATTGATGGGCCGTCGCCTTTGTCGACAATTTGCGCTGCGGCAAATGGGTGCTTCGATTCAGAGGGACATCGCGTCGCACTGAAGCAAGGTAGTTTGTCGCCTGGTGCACATGGCGTGTCGCAGGCTATCGTTCTGGTTTGTCAGCAAATACTTGCCGTCGAAGAAATGGCCAAAGACAGTAATCAGTATTCGGAGAACGCATATTTTCCGAGGCTGCGGAAACTCATGGGTGCCGGGCTCATGGAGTTGTCCGTCAATCCATTTGAATTTGAAGAATTCGAGGCCATTTGGCGCACTTTTGCTCGAGAAGTGCGGCGCGTACCGGGCAGCTCTAACGATACGATCACGTTCGAATTCGGAAGATACGCGGGAGTTAACAAGGCAAGACTCTTTCCTCTATCGCAAGCGTTGCTGAGTCGTGCGGACTTGTCCGAACTTGTAAATCATTGCCGTGCGAACCGGTTGCGTGAGAGTCCGACCAGTGAAGTGTGGTCGGAGATTCGCAGGGAACGGATCCATCTGAGCCGCCGCGGTCAGCGGCTCGTCAACAGTGGATTTTTACGGGAGCGAATAGTAGAGCAGGTTCAGAAATTCGCTCGCCGTACAAAACTGGCCGCGTCGACCGGGGCCGTGCCGCCTGGACAACGCGTCGATCAGCTAGATCTGGTAATAAGTCTGGATATCACCGACTGGACTAATGAGGAATACAGGGCGCTCCTAATGGTGAGAAACACAGGAAGGCGCCTCGACGATGACAAGAAGATCAGTGAAAAGTTGAATGGCCTCTTGGCTGATCGCGGATTCATTTTCTGTGCTTTAAGCGATCTTGAAGATTGCTGGATGTTTCGAGATGGCGAAGTCGAAGTGGGTGCCGGACAGCCGCTGCTGCTCGTGGCGCGTGGTGTAGGAATACAACGCGGGCAAGCGCTCCTAGATGGTCTTTCACCCCCAGTCGCAATCGATCAATCGCGAACGCGACCGCTTGGAACCGCCGCAGCGGTCTTTGTGTTTCCCGTATTACTACCCCTAAATCTTGCGGGTTCGATAACGATTCGTGCCGGCCGTGTTGTGGCGAACAATGTAAGCAGTTCGGATCCTGGGCATTATGAGTGGGTTGGCGGCATGTGTTTAGATGCGCGGTCGCGAAAATATTTAAGGCAGATGCTCCCCACAAGTGTACGTTTCGGAGACAAGGAGTTCCGTATCAGCGATTTGACTCGGGTTGGCGAATTCGGCTTATCGTGGGATTCGTTCGCCCAAGCGATTGGGAAATTGAAATCCGATGCGTCCTACGATCTTCGGTTTCCAAACGGGAAAACGGCAAGGCTGTCGGTTGCGGTCGCGAAGCACTCGTCACCCGAAAGAGTGGGTTTCCCAGTCGAGATCAATGGCCTGCTGTCTCCGACGTTGGAGTTGATTGGAGATTCGGACGCGGCTGTGATTGGCTTCTCGGCGCCCGATAAAGAATTTGCAAAGCCGGCGGATACCCGCGCAATTGTGAACTTACTGCGAGATTTCAGAGGTCGCCTGGGACGTCGGCTAACACTGGATGAAAGTAGGCGGGTCTGGCTTCGCGTTGAAGCAAGTGCGGCTCCCGCAAGCGTTAAGCGACTGATTGGAGGATTGTTGGATCGCGGAGCGACAGTTGAGGATTCAACGCTGCGTGAATTATTGCTCAGCGCGTAAGAGGAGCGCGGCGCCGCGCCCTTTGCCTTCGCCCGGATGATCCGCATGTCGACCCTTGAGGTGATGATATTTGCTCGGAACACGGCCAACTGGCTCTGGCGTTGGTGGCTCAATGTGCCTAGTAATCGATAGCTTGTACTTTCGCCGTGGGCGGGACAGTCCGAGTAGTTGACGACGAATTTGCTGCGCGAAGACCTCCGCAAGCAACGAAGGTACCGCGTTTCCGATGAGCCGTTGAACCTCTGTTCGACCAGATCGAAATCGGATATTGCGGGGGAGGGTTTGCAGTCGGCAAAGTTCGGCAATCGAAAGGCGCCTATTGCTCCAATGAAATGGTCCAATGGCCGGCCCTGGCTGCGCCTGGATAGTCCACGACGGTCGATTTTTGGCCAGCTTCAAAAGAAAGCTCCAATATCTCGTGCGCCAACCAAATAGGTTAGTGCCGCCACCGCGGTCGGTATGCCAAAGGTAATTATGTCCTTCGGGGATGCTAGCAAGTAAGTCACCCCACTTGCCCGTCAGCGCCAAATTCTCATCGCTCTGCACGCCATCGAGTTTTCCGATTGCATCCCATGCGGTTGTGTAGGGCGTCAATTCACAGAGACTTGTACCCGGTTCGCCATGCGAATGTCGCGGCATGTCAAAGGCGCGTCCATCTCTGAATCCGACGAGAAAGACTCGCTCTCGGTTTTGAGGCA
>Ga0073928_10004380_pt1 | contig 20977 bp, 22 predicted proteins | sample PaiPotPPA55metaG_FD_76969 | JGI IMG/M metagenome (GOLD analysis project Ga0073928, IMG submission 76969) | Iron sulfur acid spring bacterial and archeal communities from Banff, Canada, to study Microbial Dark Matter (Phase II) - Paint Pots PPA... ...
CCAGCGCCATCACCGCGCAAGCGCCCGCTTTTTCCGCGATTTGCGCCTGCTCGGCGTTGGTGACGTCCATAATGACGCCACCCTTGAGCATTTCCGCCAAGCCAACTTTCACGCGCCACTCATTAGCCGTGTTGCTGCCGTTTCCGCTGCCGTTCACTTTCTTTGAGTCCATGTCACTTCTCCTCTCCGCAATACTTTCTAAAATCTATGCCTTCTTTGGCTAAACTCTTTTTTCGCCGATTATCACAAATCGCGCTTTACCTCGGGCCAATACATCGCCGGCTGAATTCCTTATTTCTCCGGCATGAAACAAATTGCGCCCTTTCTGCTCGCCTTCTTCCCAACCTTCCACAATAATTTCGTCCTGCACGCTGACCGGCTTCAGATATTCGACCGAAAGCTCCGCGGTCACCGCGCGAACTTCGCGAAACCTGCAAACTTTTCCCATAGCTTCATCCAAGAGCGTAGCGATGATTCCACCGTGCCCCACGCCTCCGCCGCCCTGATACCGTTCCCCCAAAACAAATCGCCCGATAATGCGGCGCTTCTCGTTGTCTTGCACGAACGTCAGCTTCATCCCGCCATCATTCGCGGCGCCACAACCAAAGCACCGATTCTCCGGATTCGGTGCCAGCGTGATTGTGTCCGGCTTTGTTTGCTCTGCGTTCTCTGTGCTCTTCACTCCGTGTCCTCTGTGTTGAATCTTGTGTGTTGAATCTTATTTTTCTCAAACCAGCGCAACGCGACTGCGCTCCGCTCGCCGGACACCACGCTGCCTCTTCCGCATTTCCACCTTCAGTAATTCCGCCAAAATGGTCACGCCGCGCACAATTTGCTTTTCATCCAAACCGGCGTATCCCAGCCGCAATGTGTTCGGCAGCGGGTTCTGCGCGTAGAAATAGCGGCCTGGCGCGAATAACACTCCGCGTTCCTTCGAATGAATCAGCAACTCGCTCGCGTCAAATCCCGGCGGCAGTTCCAGCCACAAACACATACCGCCTTCCGGACGCGTCCAGCGCGTCTCTTCGGGCATGTACTTGCGCAGCGCTTCATCCAGCGCTTGGAGCCGCGAAGCGTACACTTTCCTCATTTTTGCTACGTGCTTGGAGAACATTCCGCGCCGCAGAAATTCCGCTAGCGTGGCCTGCGCCAACTGGTCCGTGTGCAGGTCCGTGGTCTGCTTTACCACGCGCAGCCGCTCAATGGCCATAGCGGGCGCGACGATCCAGCCCACGCGTAATCCTGGGAACGCCACCTTTGCAAAGCTGTCGATGTGAATGACGATATTCGAACGGTCCAACTGCTTCAGCGACGGCAAGCGGTCTTCACGCGCGTGCAACCGCGCATAGATGTGATCTTCCACCACCGGCACCTGATGGCGCGACGCTAGCTCCAGCACTTTGCGGCGCGAAGCCAGGGGCATCGACGTGCCCGTAGGATTCTGGAAATCCGGTGTGAGCACAATTAGCTTCACGCGGTTTGCGGCCAGCGTCGCTTCTAGCGCTTCCAAATCCAATCCCAGAGACGTGCCGGGCTCGGCGTGCGTCCGAATGGGAACGCCGAGGCAGCGCGCGCGCGTACCGCTAAAAATGGCCACTGCACCGGGGTACGTCGGATTCTCTAGAATTACGGAATCGCCGGGCCGCACAAACGCTTTGCTGATCAAGTCGAGCGATTGCTGGCAACCGTCAGTAATCAGAAGATTTTCGTCGCGGGCCGGGATGCCTTCGTGCTCCAACAGCTCCAACAGCGCCTGTTTTAACGGCGCGTAGCCATCGGAGGGACCGAGATTGAGCACGTCGGTCGCTTCTCGCCGTAACACCGCGTTCACGCAGATCTGCAATTCGTCGATGGGGAAAAACTCTTGCGCCGGGCGGGCCATGACAAACGAGAGCGCGTTTTCGGGGGCGCTCGCCGTCAAGCGCGATAGCACCTCTTCTCCGCGCTCGTCGGCAAACAGCAGTTCCCAGCGAATTCCGTTGCCGCCGCCGTTCAGTACGGGTGGCGCGGGCGGCGTAATCTTCAGTCCGTTTCCATTGCCCTTAATGAAGGTGCCGCGGCCCACGTGTCCCTGAATCAGTCCCTCTGATTCCAGCTCGGCGTAGGCGTTCGCGACGGTCGTACGGTGCACGCCGAGCATGATGGCCAGTTCGCGGCTGGCCGGAATGCGGTCGCCCGGGCGCAAATCGCCCGCATGCACCAGCGCGCGCAACTGGTCGCGCAATTGGACGTATAGAGGGACGTGACTTTCCGGCTGGAGATGGACAGGAAGCATTGGCTCTCCCCTAGAAGCCAATTGTACACGACATTGGCCCGCTACAAGAGCCAATTTGTCTCCCACGAACATGGCGGGGCGTCTGCCAGGCGATGGACGCCGCGTTCATCGGATTTGGCGCGCTCGTGATCAGCTATTTGGAGGGGCGGAGATGACGGTGTTGCTCCCGAGGGCATGGGAGTACCGAAGTAATGTAGAAGAACTTGGAAACTATCTGTATGAACACGGTGGCCGTCATGAGGATCGAATATCCAAACCTCGACTTGCTGCGCGCAGTCACGTTCTTGGTTTTTTGGGGATGAGATTCGCATACGGCAACTGGGGGGACCTGGGCGTCTGTAGTTTTTTCGTGCACACCTCTCTCGTTCTGACCCAGTCGATCGCCCACCAAGAGCCCGGCCCATTGTTCATGCCCTTTATGATCCGCCGCTGTTTTCGGATCTATCCGTTGGCGGTCGTGGTGCTCTCGACCGTCGTGTTATTCAGAATACCGCAGGCGACGATCGCGCCCGGTCACTTCACGACTTGGAACTATGACTGGATCGACGTGCTCGTGAATTTGACTCTTGTCCAGGGCCTTACTTCCGGTGGCCGGGCTGAATCGATCATCGGGCCATTCTGGAGCCTGAGTTACGAGATGCAGATGTATGTGCTCCTGCCGCTGCTCTTTGTGCTCGTAAATCGCAAACGTCGCGCGATTGCCATTGCGGCTATGTGTCTCACGGTGCTTTTGGTGAGCCTAACGATTTGCCGATACTTCCCGCTCTCGAGATCTTTACTTTTGCCCCGTGCTTTGCGGCTGGCGTGGTGTCCTACTTTTTGTTGCAGGCACGGCGGCCACGGGTGCCGGCCTATTTGTGGCCGATGTTGCTCACTGTAATGTCGATCGGATCTCTTTTTTTCGACCAGACGGATCTAATTTGCATTGGTGGGCGTGCTGCGGCGTGATCGGACTATCGATCCCGCTGTTCCGGCAGATCACTTCCAAACCACTCGTCGCCGCGGCGAAGGTAATCGCGCGCTACTCCTACGGGATCTACGTAACGCACTGCGTCTGCATGTGGCTAACACTCGGGAAGATGCCAGGGCCGGCTATCGTACGAATCCTGGCGTGTGTCCTTCTCACAGCATCTGTTTCCGTCGCGCTGTACCACATTGTCGAAGAGCCCTTCATCCGCGCCGGCAAGCGTGGGGCTGCTCTCTATGTGAAAGAAAGAATGGTCGAGCGGCCGAGCCTGCGGCCCGCAGCAGTGCAAACTGGTGTCGTGAAGTCCATGCAAGGTTCGCGTTGAGCGCGGCGTGCTCGGAGAGAAGGGCATCGGCTACAAGGCCCTCGTGCGTAAGAACGACAAGATCCTGAACTCCGCCTTCAATACGAAGATCACATCCCTCCGCGATTGAGGCCGTAAACCGCGACCCTAATCCTTCGGCGGGTGGTACCCGATGCGGCCGTTCGCCTCGCCTGCCGCCAACTGCCGTATGCAGAGTTGCGTCAGGTCATGGTCATCGCACTGATAAATCTCGGCCATCGGCAAGTCTTCCGGCTGAACGGTGTACTCCCCCGCTTCCATTTCCTGCGAGGCGTCGGTGTCGCCGGTATTGAGAGGACTGCCGCCATCCTCCACGCGCACGCGAAATTGCTGCGAGGGCGGCTCGTAATTTTGGAAGCTGAAGCACTTCCCCACGCAAGCTCGGTCGACCATGTGGACGATGAACGGCAGCCTGGAATCGGGCGACGCCCAGATCGTCGCCGTCACACGCTCGCCTTTCGGCAGCGTCGCGACTAGCCGCTCGATCTCGGCTTCCATGCGATTGAGCGCTCCGGTGTCCTGGTACAAAAAGACGAAGAACATCACCGCGATGACCCCAAATCCCGCCGCGTGCCATTTTCGCGGTCGCATGAGCGCCAAAACGCAAAGCCCCATGACCGCGGCAACCGCAGTAAGCCGCAGAGCCAATGCGCCTATCCAGCCCGAATAAATCGGCAGGCGCAACACGTCGGGCAGCCGATAGATCGCGAAGACGACAAACCAATGCAGCTCCAGCGGCAAGCGCATGTCGCTCCAGGACGCTCGCACCCAATAGCGCCGTATTGCCTCAACGACAAAACACACGATTCCAAACAAGAGCGCCACGCCTGACAACACGTAATAGCGCATGCTGTATAACGCGATCTGATCGCTGCCGTTGTAAATCCCGGGGCCGTACATGCCCCAGATTCCAAACGCCTGGTAATGGCTCATCAAGTAGTGGCGCGCGACCACGACGACGAGTACCGCCGCACCCGGCACGGCCAACTTCCACATACCTGGAAGCATCCGCCACAAAACAACGTAACCCATACAACCCACGAGCCAGACAAATCCCTGCGGATGCGCGATGAGCGCCAGAGCGGCCAGCGGTGCAGCGAGGATGAGTTCCCTTCCCCGCCCGCTCCAGACGAGGGCTGTGGCTAAAAACCCAAATCCTAGCGATAGGTAATAATTGAAAAATCCAACGTTGAATGTCCAACCGTAAGCAAGCATTGCCAGGCACGGAAGCAAAAACCAAGGTGGACGCCGCGAAACGGCAGCAACGAGCGCGAACGCGCCCCAAAAAAAGATGAGCACGCAAAGCGGCACCAGAATTTTCTGCGCCGCCGCGAGCCCAAACAAATTCCCAAGCTTCAAAAGGAGAAAATCAAACAGGACATTGTTCCACTGCCTGGCGAGATAAAGTCCCGGCGCCTGCCCGCGTTCAATCAGTTGCGCAAGCCACGCATTGTAGACATGACTGCCGAGGTCGCCGGCTTCAATCCGCCGGTGCCATAAACAAGGGATAAGCAGGCCCACCGAAATCGCCGCAGCCTGCAACCAGAATCGTCGCAGAAAATCTGACGTGGCCCCAAGACTATTGCGCTTGAGAGATGATGCGTCTCTGTCCGTCTCCATCTTTTTCGTTGTCTAGGTCCTGAGGCTGGAGCGACGCGCAGAGTAGCACAGGCACTCTTGCCTATGCCAACACAGGAATGAGTAGCGGATCAGTTTCCGATTACCGGACTTAACCAGGCGTTGCGTGGATGTGTTCGGTCTCGCTGCGGGCGCGTCCCACGAATGAACAGCGGGACGCGATTGTAAACAGCCCGGGCCTGCTAAGTGAAGCGGGAGCAGGCGGTTAGTGACTGCCTTGTATGGGCAGGGACATGCTCTTAATCGCTCTACACTCCTTAGAGGCGCGTGTATGACCTCGTTCTGGCAAGACATACGATACAGCCTGCGGGTAATAGCGAAGGCGCCGGAGTTTGCGGCGATTGCTATCCTAACGCTTGCGCTGGGCATCGGCGCGAATACCACGATTTTCAGCTGGATCAATGCGGCATTGTTGAATCCAGTTCCCGGATTAGCCAGCGCGAGCGAAGTTGTGTCACTGACGCTGAGCAAGCCTGGGGAGAACCCTTTCCCGTTTACCTATCCTGATATCGAGGCAATCCGCGACGGGCAGCAGAGTTTTGCGGGCATAGCGGCGTGCGGATTCATCCAGATGAGCCTGGCGGGCAAAGCTGCTAGACCGGAGCGCATCTCGGGCATGGTGGCGTCCGCAAATTATTTCGATGTCCTGGGGGTGCGGCCAATCCTTGGGCGGGGTTTCTTGCCTGCGGAAGACGAGAAGCCGGGAGGCGCGCCCGTGGCGGTGATTAGCTACCGGCTGTGGCAAACGCATTTCGGTGCGAATCCAAACATCGTGGGCGAGACAATAGAAATCAACCAACACTCATACATCATTGTTGGCGTAACGCCAGCCGTGTTTCAGGGAAGCCAGACGGGCGTGCGAACGGAGCTTTGGGCTCCGATCATGATGGAAGCGCAATTAAACCCGCTGGGCGACCTGCTTCATGACCATCATCAATTCTGGCTGCTTGCGTTTGGACGGTTGAAGCCGGGTGTCGTGCTGGAGCAGGCGCAGGAGGAAATGACGCTGCGATTGAAGCGGGAGGCCAAGAATTATCCCGAGGAGCACAAGGGGCACGACAGTGTGACGGTGTACCCGCTGTGGCGTAACCCATTTGGCTTGAATTTTTTCCTTGCGACGCTGCTGCCGATGCTGATGTGCATCGCGGGCCTGGTGTTGCTGTTGGCATGCGTGAACGTGGCGAATTTGATGCTGGTTCGGTCGGTGGGGCGGCGACGGGAAATCGCCATTCGCATCTCGCTGGGTGCGAGCCGATGGCAGCTGGTGCGGCAACTGCTGGTGGAAAGCCTGATATTAGCGCTGGCGGGAGGCGTGGTTGCGCTGCTGATCACGTTCTGGACTCAGGGAACACTCATGAGATTCCTGCCCGTGACGGAGGATATTCCACTCGCACTCAACATTGCCGCGGACCGCACGGTGCTGCTTGCGGCGCTGGTCATTTCGGTTCTCACTGGTATGATTTTCGGAATTTTGCCTGCGCTGCGATCCTCGGGCGTAGCGCCGGTGGCGATTTTGAAAGAGGACACGGGGAAGGCCTCGGGTGGACCCCGGAAGGCGCGCCTCGCGAGCGGGTTGGTAGTGGCGCAAATTTCACTGTCGTTGCTGCTGCTGATCTGCGCGGGATTGTTCATTCGCAGTTTCCAGAGCGCGCAACAAATCAATCCCGGATTCAATCCGCACAATGTGCTGATCGCTTCCTACGATCTGTTTAGCGCGGGATATTCGGATGCGAGTGGGGCGGAATTCGATCGCCAGCTCGTCGCGAAACTGGAAGCGCTGCCGGGCATTCAGTCGGTGGCCCTAACGAACCGCGTGCCGCTGGCATTTGGCGGAGGCTCAACCAGCGTGAAGCCCGAAGGGTACATTTCGCAGGCGAATGAATCGATGGAGACGCAGGCGGCGATCATCACGCCGAATTATTTCCAGACCATGCAGATTCCGATGGTGAAGGGGCGCGACTTCACGCTGCAGGACACGAAGAGTTCGCAACGCGTGGTGATCGTCAGCGAAGCATTTGGTGAGCGCTACTGGCCGAATCAGGAACCACTCGGCAAGCAACTCAATTCGGACTTTACGCACGAATGGTTCAGGGTGGTCGGTGTGGCGCGGGACAGCAAAGTGAATGGCCTGAATGAAAAGCCAATGCCGTTCGTCTATTTGCCCTTATATCAGATTTACCAGGCCACCATGATTATCAATGCGCGCGTGGCTGGAGATCCGTTGACTTTCGCAAAGACGGTCGAGAAAGCAGCCCATGAACTTAATGCCGACCTGGTAGTGTTCGATGTGACCACGCTCGAAGTGCGCGAACAGTTTGCCAGCTTCGGCCAGCGCGTTGCCGGAACATTTGTCGGAGCTTTCGGGTTGCTCGCACTGGTTCTGGCCGCGGTCGGAATTTACGGGGTAACGGCCTACACCACGCGCCAGCGTACACATGAAATCGGGGTCCGCGTGGCATTGGGTGCGAGCAAAGACAATATTCTGCGACTAGTGATCGGGCATGGGCTTCGGTTGACGCTCATAGGGGTGAGTTTGGGCCTGGCGGCGTCGTTCGGACTGACCCGCTACTTGAGAAGCTTGCTGCTGGGTGTGACCAGCACCGATGCGCTGACGTTTTCGTGCGTGGCGAGCTTGCTGTGCGCCGTGGCGCTCTTCGCCTGCTTCATTCCCGCGCGCCGCGCCATGCGCGTGGACCCGATGGTGGCGCTGCGCTATGAATGATGCGCTTGATGATTCAACCCCTAAAACGCACCTCAGAAACAACCAACCCGCATAGCCGCCGATGACAGGGATTATCACCACCTAATCGGCTGGTGTCTGATAAACGCGCAACTCAGGAAACTGCCGGACTACCCAGGAATTGGCTAGGTTAAAGACACGAGTTAGGGCGCTGCGTGGATTAACACGAGCGGGTGACTACTTCGATGGCTGGCTTTCGCCCAAGCGCTTCAGGCGATCGCGCAGACGGCGTTGCAGCGGCGTCGGCGTATTCGGATTGAAGGCCACCAGATACCAGAGCGGCTGACTGCGATCCCGGCTAAGCCACGCCAGCGTCGCAGCGTCCGCATTGGGATGCCGCGCCACATTCTCGCGAATCGCGCCGTACGGATGCTTGGCCAGCTTGTTCAAAGTCTTGGCGTTCGAACGTGGATGTTCGCTGATCAAACGCAGCAAATAAAAATCCTCTTCCGGCGCCTGCTTCACCAGTTTCTCCAACATCTCTGGCTTGGCCTCGGCGCTTAGCACCAACCCGATCTTTTCATCCCAAGCCGTATTGATATGGTTCAGTTCCCGCGTGCGCGCGTGAATCAACTCTTCCAGCGTGCGCCGCTCTTGTTGCATGCGCGCGATCGGGAGGTCCGTGCCCTCGAGCGAATCCAGAACGCGCAAGAGGTGCTGGCGCTCGCCAAACACGATTTGCGAGGTGCGCGTAGCGGCACCTTTTTCCTTCTCTTTATGCTGCACCAGGTCGGAACGTCGCATCGTGTTAGCTACTCCGGCACTATCCCGTACCAGCTCAGGAATCGTGCCCAAAACCGCGCCCATTTCTCGGGTAAGACCCATGCTTACTCACCTTCTGCTGGGCCAATCGGATTATGTTCCGCGCGTCGTGTGGGGTAAAGTTACCAACGTACTGTGTGTGCCCGAAGTGCAACCGTCTGCGAATCGCTTTTGCGCGCGCCTCATTACCTAAGGACCAACGCCCATGTCCGCATTTGACGATCACAAAGAGGAATTAGAGCATTACGAACAGATGTTTGGCCGCGAGCGTGGCCGCCTGGCAGTCTCGCTGGATCGCCTGACCAATGCGCTGGTATTGGTTGGACAGCACGGGGTCTACTGCACCAGCCAGCGCAATCCCACCGTTCCCGCGATGGACATCCGCATCATCGCGAACGAACTAAGCAGCGCGAAAGAACTAGTGCAGTCCGTGATGGAAGAACTGCGCCGGACTAAGAACGATGCCCAGACCTAGGGCTATGCTGGGCTAGCCGCTGAGAAAGATTTAATCGCGCGATACGAGAAAAGGGTTCGACTGCCGCTCCTCGCCAATATGCGTCGTCGGCCCGTGCCCAGGATGCACCACGGTCTCATCCGGCAGCGCCATCAACTTGCCGCGCAGCGAATCCAGGATCTCTTCCATGGACCCGCCCCACAAATCCGTTCTTCCGATGCTCCCCGCAAAGAGCGTATCCCCCGCGAAAAGCTGCGGCGCAGCCAGCGTGATCTTCCCGGCGTCGGGTGGCATGTACAGCGAGACGCTTCCCGGCGTATGCCCCGGAGTATGAATCACCCTGGCCTCGAGCGAGCCCCATTGCAAGGCGTCGCCATCTGTCAGCAATTGATGCACGTCGGTAATCTCCGGCGGCACCACGCCTAAGAATGCTGCTTGCACATCCATCGCTTGATACAGCGGCAAATCTTCGCGGTGCATCATCACCGGCGCGCCGGTATATTTGTGCAACTTGCTGAGGCCGCCGACGTGATCGATATGCGCGTGCGTGCTGACGATCGCCTTCACCGTGAGCTTGTGGCGCCCGAGAAGATCCAGAATGCGGCTCACTTCATCGCCTGGATCGACAACCAGAGCCTCGCGTGTAACCGGATCGCCGATGATCGAGCAGTTGCACTGCAGCATCCCCACCGGAATGGTGATGTGCAGGAATCCCTGCTTTTCCACTCCTACTGCTGGAGGCAAATCGTTCATATCCGAAGTATAACCCGCGCGTCGCAGTCGCAAAAGCGCGCGCAGAAACAACCCTAATCGGACGGGGCGTGCCGGTTTGCCGCCAGCCTGCTGTATCGACCCCTCGCTTACCGAGCTGTAAGCAAGCGTTTGCTACACTGTAGAGGCGGCTATCACCGCAAAGTATGCAAGCTCCCGAAACCGCAAGGATAATCGACACGCCGCTCGCGCCTATCCACCAACAAGGCGGCGCGAAAATGGGCGTTTGGTTTGGCTGCGCTCTGCCCGACGATTTCGGCGATTGGGAGCGCGAATATTGGTTTGCTCACAAATCTGTCGCGCTGATCGACAAAAACTACCGCTGCTATTTTTCGTTCACTGGACCTGACCGCGCTCGCTATCTCAACGCCATCCTCACCAACAACATTAAGGACCTGCCGCCATCGCACGGCAACGTCTCGCTGCTGCTCAATCCGCAAGGACGCATCCTCGCGGAAATTGAAACGTACGCGCTCCCTGAGAGCCTGCTCTGCGCCTCGTACGCGATTATCGAAGCGCGACTCGCCGAAACGATCGAGAAATTCATCATCATGGACGACGTCACCCTCGCGGACGACACGCAACGTTTCGGCACGCTGGTGCTCGAAGGTCCCGCTGCCGCGCCAATTGTCAGGGAACTGACCGGAGTCGATCTAAATTCGCTGGCCGACCTCGAAAGGCGGGACGCCTGCGTCGGAACAATTCCCTGCACCATCATTCGCCGCTCACCGGGCAAGTTTGTGGGAGCAGAATTTCTGGCGGAACGCCCTCAGATCGAAGCGTTGTGGCACACCCTTCAGGAAAAAACTGAAGCCGCCCGGGGCGGCCCCATCGGCTACTCCGCGCTCAGCGCGGTTCGGCTCGAGCAGGGCATTCCCTGGTTCAGTTACGACTTCGGTGAAAAGCAAATCCCTCACGAAGCCGCTCTCGAAACCAGCCACATCAGCTACACCAAAGGCTGCTACACGGGCCAGGAGATCGTCGAGCGAGTGCGCTCGCGCGGCCAAGTTAATCGCCGCCGCGTGGGCCTGCGTTTCACTGGCCAAGCGGTGCCCGCTGCAGGCGATATCTTAACTTCGGACGGCAAGGAAGCTGGCTACGTCACGCGCGCGGCATTCTCCCCCGCGCTCTCGTCCGCAATCGGCATGGGCTACATTCGCAAAGAAAACAACGAAGTAGGACAACAATTAGAATGGCAAGGGGGGAAGGTGGAGGTTACGAAATATCCGCAGGACACATAGGCCCGCCTCTTCAGGAGAGACTTTAGTCGTGCAGCGTTAAAGTTTTCTTTATCTTGCCGCCAACATCGGCTGCAGCGCCTTGTTCAACCGCGCGCGGTCTTCCTGCGTCATGGCAATAAACTCAATCCCCATGCCTCGCGACGGCGTAACGCGTCGCACACCGCACGCGTGCCGGACTGCCACGCCACGACCGAGCCTTTCGGCGGCACTGCGCGCGGATAGCGCCTGAGCTCTACATCCCCCACGACGAAGTCCCCCCAAACCTATGCTGGTGCGGCCAAGTCTTCGCCTAAATGAAGCCGCCGTCAACCTACTTTTTGCCGCGGGGGATTTATCAGCTCCTCAGTGTCCGACAGAGGCGCGCCGCAATACCGCCCCCAAATCCAGGCCAATCCCAAATGAAAATGTGTTCAACCGCAACGGCACGCTGCGGCTATAGTCGAATTCGAGATCCACTGTCTTCGTTGGCTTCACTTCCACGCTAGCGTTGAACCCGTTGTCTCGCGCCAGGCTGGCATCGCCGCTCTGAACGCTCGAGTCCAGGTAGCCCTTGCGGTTGGTCGATTTTCCACTGGCGCCACACTTGGTGTTTCCGCTGCATCGAAACACGCGGCTGACCACGGTCTGCGTGCCCCAGGGCGCGACGTCATAGGCCGAAGCCGAAACGCTGAATGGTCCCGCATCCGCAGCCGTGCCCGCCTCAAACTGCGCGGTGTAACCGAACGTCATGTACGGCCGATGAAAATACTTTGTGTCCTGCACCGTGTTTCCCACGCCGCCGTCGATAAACGGAGCGAAATTTCCCCATCCATGTTCTATGTGGTTCGTCCAGTTCCATGTCGCATGCCCGGTACTAAAACCTTTTTTCGTGTCGCCTGTCGGAGCGCCCAAGTGAATCGTCGAAGCGTAATTAACGGTTGGACCCGGAAAGAGCCACTTTAAGTCGGCCCCAACGTTTCCCAAGCCCGAGCCCGAGACGGCCTGCGGGTTCTTCGACTTCACCGCGGCGGGTGTGCCGACAAAATAGTAGGGAATGCCCAGGCTCACTCCGAAATGATGCGAGAAGTTGTAACCGCCTCCAAAGCCTAAATCGTATACCGATCCGTCTCCGCTCGTGCTGCCTTCAAATCTGGTTCCCAGGGTCCATCCCGGATAAAATCCCTCATCGGATTTTGCGGCTCCGCTCGCCGCTGCGTTTGGACTCTGCGCGTGGCTCTCCGGCGCCGCTCCAAGTGAGAACAAAAGTGCAACAGCCAAGGCGAGACCTCGGCTAGCCGCGCGCACCCCGTCATTGGACAGGATTCGCCCGCCATTAGACAGGATTCGATTGATACGATCCATTTCGCCTCCGCATAGACTGTCTGCGATGTTTTGGAGATAACACCTACAGCATAGGGGAGCGCTGCTTCGACGGAAACGGTCCAACAGGCAGGATTTCCAGAGCAAGACTGTACACGAGGACAGGCCCGGGCGGGCTATGTTTTGCGCTTGTACACGCGCACGTAATCCACCAGCATTCTTTGCGGAAACACCGTCGCCGTATCAGGCGAGCCCGGCCAGTCTCCGCCAACGGCGACGTTTAGGATTAGGAAGAACCGGTGATCGAATACCCAAGTCCCGCCCGCGGGCCACTGTGCCGCGCTGAACGTCGCATATAAATTGGAATCCAGATAAAAGCGAACCGTGCTAGGCTCCCACTCCACCGCGTATACGTGGAAGTCGTCCGACAATTTCTGTCCCGCCGGCAATGTTATGGTCGCGGTCTGGTCGCTGGTAGCATTCGTCGAACTCGGGCCGTGCAGCGAACCGTGATTGATTCCCGGCTCTTTGCCGACATTTTCCATGATGTCGATTTCGCCGCACTTCGGCCAGCCGGCTGAACTGATGTTCTCTCCCAGCATCCAGAACGCTGGCCAAATTCCCTGCCCCGCAGGCAGCTTGATGCGCGCTTCAAATCTTCCATACGCCTGCGAGAAAAAGCCTTCCGTCTTCAGTCGCGCCGATGTGTAGTTGAATTTCGCGCCGTCCGGCCCGGTATATGGCTCTTGCCGCGCCGTAATCACCAGCTTGCCATCCTCGATCCGCGCATTCTCCGCGCGATTCGTGTAGTACTCCAATTCATGATTGCCCCAACCACTCCCGCCAATGTCATACGTCCACTTCGAAGGGTCCGGCAGCGATCCGTCTTTGCCGTTGAACTCTTCACTCCAAGCCAACGTGTAACCTTCGGGCGCCTTTGGCTTTTGCGCGCCACCTCCCGGTGAAAGCAAAGTGGCCGCAGCAAACAAACAAATGTAGTTGCGGGTCTTTAGACCCGCGCGCACAAACCCTAAATTACGCATTCTTTGGACTCGCAATCGGAAATGTCGATCTCTGGCACATGGACACACTACGCTGTGCTCGCTAAACTCCCAACGCCAAAATAATCCGGAGGCGTCGTGAAGGCTATCCTCTTCCGCCAGCATGGCGGACCCGAAGTTCTGCGATACGTCGATGTCCCCGACCCCGAACCCCGCCCCAACGAAGTGCTCGTCCGCGTGCGCGCTTGCGCCTTGAATCATCTTGATTTGTGGGTCCGCGGCGGATTGCCGAATGTTCTCATCCCGCTTCCCCACATCCCCGGCAGCGACGTTGCCGGGGAAATCGCTAAGATCGGCGCGGAAGTCACGAGCGTTCGCGTGGGTCAAAAAGTTGTGCTCGCGCCCCTGATTAGCTGCGGTAAATGTCCCGCGTGCCTTGCTGGCCTTGATAACCAGTGCCGCTTGGCCACCAACCTCGGCTACATGATTGACGGCGGCTGCGCCGAATTTGTCCGCGCGCCCGAAGTGAATTGCTTGCCCTACCCGGAAAATCTTTCGTTCGAAGAAGCCGCCGCCATCCCTCTCGTGTTTCAAACTGCCTGGCACATGCTCATTGCACGCGCTCAGCTTCAGCCGGGCGAAACCGTCCTGATCCTCGGTGCCGGCAGTGGCGTCGGCAGCGCCGCCATCCAAATCGCAAAGTTTTTCGGCGCACAGGTCATCACCACTGGTGGTTCCGATGCCAAGCTCGAAAACGCGCGGCAACTCGGCGCGGACCACGTTATCAATCACAAGACGCAAAAGATTCGCGATGAAGTCCGACGCATCACCAACAAGCGCGGCGTCGACGTTGTCTTCGAAGACGTCGGCGCATCCACTTGGGACGACAGCCTCGCGAGTCTCGCGCTAGCCGGCCGCCTGGTCACCTGCGGCAACACCGCCGGCTACGACGCCAAGCTCGATCTCCGGTTCCTCTTTAGCCGCCAGCTTTCCCTGCTCGGCTCCTACATGGGAGTGAAAAGTGAGCTCCACACCGTAATGAAGCTAGTCTGCGCCGGCCACCTAAAGCCGGTAGTCGATCGCGTTTTTCCGCTGCAAGAAGCCGCCGCCGCCCACGCCTACCTAGAATCCGGCCAACAATTCGGCAAAGTAGTCCTAAAACTCTGAGCGGCTGCCTCGTGGCGGTTTACTCTCTTGCGCGCAGCATGGCCGCGATCACGCGAGGGTTGCGACGGCCATGTAGCACGGCAATCACAACCAGCGGATCTACGTCGGGCGCTATGCGATTACGTAATCTCGTAGGATTGAGAACCTTAACGGTCGTGAAGTGCGGTCGTTGCGTGCCTGCCCCTGAGCCGGAAACGCGACAAGCTTCCGAATCAGTTCATAGATTTCTTCTACTAGGCTGTCAGCGGCCAAAAGATTATCGGCTGCTATGTATTCCCAAATCCCTTCAATATCTCGGTAGGCTTCCGGATGAAGGACAAATCGCTTCATGAGCCGCTGAAGCGGCGATCTTTGCTCTTTTGTCTAAGGCGCGCAAACGCCTGTTCACCATCGATTGGCTTCACGCGGCCGCTTTCCACGTCATCGTAGCGGCCGTCAAGCATAGTGCGCGTTTCCGCCACTTCTACCAGATATCCCGCCATCGCATCCTCGATCAGATCAGCGGTGGACCGGCCGGTCTTTGCCGCCAACTCGTTCAGGCGCGATTCGGTATCAGGCTTAAATCTCACTTGCATAGTAATTCCCGCAATTCAGTTTGGAGCGTTACGCTAAATTCAGCGCGCGCTTGAACGAGCCCTTCTCGCTGTCAATCTTCTTCTGCAATTGCAGAATCGAATACAGCAGCGCCTCCGGCCGCGGCGGGCATCCCGGCACATACACGTCCACCGGAATCACCTGATTGCATCCCTGCACGATCGCGTAATTATTGAACACGCCGCCCGACGTCGCGCAAGCGCCCATGGAAATCACCCACTTCGGTTCCGGCATTTGATCGTAAAGCTGCCGCACCACCGGCGCCATCTTCTGCGAGAGCCGCCCGGCCACGATCATCAGGTCAGCCTGCCGCGGCGATGGACGAAACACTTCCGCGCCAAATCGCGCCACGTCAAACCGCGCCGCTGCCATCGACATCATCTCAATCGCGCAGCACGCCAATCCAAATCCCAGCGGCCAAATCGAGCTCTTGCGCGCCCAATTCACCGCCTTGTCCAGCGTCGTGAAGATGATCCCTTCATCTTCCAGCAGCTTGCCAAAATCGTCCGGCTTCGTCAGCGTGACATGCTTACCCAACGATATGCTCATATTTCCTCGCACCTACATTTTCGCACACCCAACCCTCGAAACAAACCAAGCCTTTCGCAGCTAGCCATTTTAGCTGCGCAAGTCTCCCCTGAGCTCTCGTTCGCACGCCAAGCGCCTCTGATTTCGATTTATAATCCTGCGCATGAGCAGTTCCCTCCCACCGCGTCCTACGTCCCCGCACCTCCGCCTTCACTGCGTCAACGTCTTCGTCCGCGACCAAGACCGCAGCCTCCACTTTTTCGTCGACCAACTCGGCTTCAACATCGCCTACGACACCCGCGTGCAGTCCGGCGAACGTTGGGTCGGGGTCGCTCCTCCCGACGGCGCCGCCATTCTCTCCCTCATCGCTCCCAAGCCCGATTCCGAGCAGTACAAGCTCATCGGCCGCGCCACCCAAATCGTCTTCGTCACTGAAGATGTCACCACAAAATTCCAGGAATGGTCGAGGCGCGGCGTCCGCTTCCAGACTCCGCCCCGCCTCAAGCGCATTCGCTATCAGTCTCAGCCCGAGCAAACCGCAGCGGCGACAGCCGCAAGTCACCGTGCAGATTCCAGCGTAGGCAACAGAGCCGGCATGCTCCTCGGCGAAGAAACTCCCATCTGGGGCGGAATCGTCGCCCGCTTCCGCGATATCGATGGCAATTCCTTTTCGCTAGTCAGCTTCGACGAGCTGACGCACGCCATGGAAGCGCAACGCCGCGCCGTCGCGGCAAAGCAAGAAGCCGAGCGTCGCGCCGCCCACGAACTCGAAATCGCCAAGAACGTCCAATCCCGCCTGTTCCCGCAAACGCAGCCGCCTCTCGCCACTGTCGATTACGCCGGCGTCTGTATCCAAGCCCGCCAAGTCGGTGGCGATTACTACGACTTTCTCGACCTCGGCCAGAATCGTCTCGGCTTCGTGATCGCGGACATCTCCGGCAAAGGAATCGCCGCCGCGCTGCTGATGGCTAACTTGCAAGCCAACCTGCGCAGCCTCTGCGCCATCACCCGGCACGAGCCCGATCATCTGCTCCGCTCCGTCAATCAGCTCTTCTGCGAAAACACCACGGACGGCGCCTACGCCACGCTCTTCTTCGCCGAATACGACGACACCACGCGCGTCCTTCGCTTCGCCAATTGCGGCCACCTCCCCGCGCTTCTCCTCCGCACCGACAACTCGGTCGCACGCCTCGACGCCACCGCCACCGTCCTCGGCATTTTCAAAAAGTGGGACTGCGAAGTCGGGGAATGTCACCTCGCGCCCGGCAACATCTTCGCGCTCTACACCGACGGCATTACCGAGTCCTTCAATCACGATGGCGAAGAATTCGGCGAGTCGCGCCTGCTCGACTCCCTCCGCCTCCATCGCGCGCTCTCGCCGCGTGCCGCGCTCGCCTCCATCGTCGACGAAGTCCTCCAGTTCAACCCTCAAGAGCAACACGACGACATCACCCTAATCCTCGCCAGGTGCCACGAATAAGCGCGCGTAAGCGCGGTCCGTGCCTAAGGCGTACTCATCCCTTTCCCTGAGGGAGAAACCGCCCACCGCACGCAAAAAATTCTTCCACACCCACCGAGATTCCAATCACGTTTCTTCCCTCCCCAAACCAATCTTGGCAACCCTCTTCCCTGCCATCGCTTACCCGTCATAAATCATTTCCAAGGACTGCATTTGCTTATCAGGATGGAAGCCCGCGTGCCCATTCCATTCAATCCCGCCCAATACCAGGTCCTACACACCAGGAGGTGTACCCCTATGCTTCGTAAGTTCCTCTGTTCCGCCGCCTTCTCTGGCTTACTGCTCTCAGGCATTGCGCTGCAGGCGCGTCCCGCTCAACAGCAACAACCTCAGCCCAAGCAGCGCACCGAGCAAACCAAGACAGCGCAAGGCAAAGTAACCGATATCGCCAGCGACAAAAAATCATTCACTATTGAAGTGAATGACGGCAGCGCCAAACACACCATGCAGTTCGTACTCGACGGCAACACACAAGTGCAAGGCAGAGTCAGTGTCGGCACCGACGCCACGGTCGAGTTTCAACCAACTCCAGACGGCAAGAATCTCGCCGTGACCATTACCCCACGCACCAGTCAATCGCCCGCCCCCGGTAGGTAAAACAAATATCTTTCCTCGCAAACGCGATGTAATGAACCGGTCGTGCTTAATCTCATGACCGGTTCGTTCTGTTTGTATGCACAAACCTGGGGCATCGCCATTTCTGCTGAGCGCAAGGTCTGCACAAGCGTCGGTCGCAGCGGTTAGGAATATCGTTTTGAGCTTTGCTATCGGAAACGCGCGATGCGCGCTCGCCTTTACAAATCTCGGTTTTGGAGGTTTGCAACTACGCCGGCCGCTCGGCGTTCGTCGCGGAAGCCGCGCCTGACTTGGTGAGATCCTCAGCTTGCACCGCGAGCGGAGCCTGCGAAAGCAGCGCCTTCACATGTTCATCCAGCTTCAGCAGACCGTCCGATTTTGACAGCGTAAGGTCTATGCCCACCGCCGCGCCCAATGCCTTACCCACGTTATCCGCATGCATCGTGAACAAAATTATTTTCACTTGCGGCATCGAACGCTTCAAAACCACCGCCGCTTCCGCCCCGTTCATAATCGGCATGGACAAATCCAGGATGATCAAATCAGGGTGAAGTTCCCTTGCCTTTTCGATGGCTTCCATGCCGTGCCCCGCCTCCCCACAAACCGCGAAGCCCGTCTTGCTCTCCACACACACTCGCAGCAGATAGCGAATGCTCGGATTGTCGTCAACAATCAGAATCCCTGGCACGACGACGAGCCTATCAGCCGCGTGTCGTCATCCGGATACAGTGAATACTGTAGATCCAAAATTGTGTCTTACTTAGCACACGCTGGATAATAGGCGCGATAAAAGACGTCGCATTCTGGAACAACGCAAATTCCTCTTGCCTCCGAAATATGCGGGCTTCTATAGTTACCGATGTCTCCGCTTCCACGCCGGAAGGACTCAACAGTGGCTACCTCACCGAACCAATCGCAATCTCCGCTCCTCAAACTTGATGACTGGGACGAATTTCTCGAAGGCCGCTACAAAGCAGGCAAACAAGAGGCCGAGTTTCGCCAGTACGATGCGAAAGCAGATCCCGGCGTGGCGGAGTTCTACCGCCTCAATCACGAAAAACAAACCGTCGCCTATACCCTTGGCAAAGAGAAAGAATATTTCGGCCTAAACCGCGGAAAGAAGAGCATCTGGGAAGCGGCGGACTATCTCAACACTCTCGTAGACGATAGCGATCCCGACACCGACCTGACCCAGACCGAGCACCTCTTGCAGGCCTCGGAAGCCATTCGCCGCGATGGTCATCCCCGCTGGATGGTGGCGACAGGCTTTGCGCATGACTTAGGAAAATGTCTCTGCCTCTACGGCGAACCGCAATGGGGCGTTGTCGGCGACACTTTCCCGGTCGGCTGCGCATGGTCCGATCAAATTGTCTTCCCCGAATACTTCCAGGCGAACCCGGACGCAAATGTTCCCGAATATCAATCCAAATACGGCATCTATGAGCCCAACTGTGGCTTGGAAAATGTTCACATGTCCTTCGGGCACGATGGCTACATCGCCGAAGTCTTGAAACCCTACATGCCCGACGAAGCGCTGTACATCCTCCGATTTCACTCGTTCTACGCCTGGCACCGCCACGGCGCCTACACGCACTTAATGAACGAGAAAGACGCCGCCATGCTGCACTGGGTGCGCAAGTTCAACCCGTACGACCTCTATTCCAAAGGTCACACCAAGCCAGACGTAAAGCAGCTAAAGCCCTATTACGACGATCTCTTCGCCGAATTCTTCCCCGACAAAATCGACTGGTAACACAAATTCGCAGGCTCGCACATTAGTTCTTTTGCGGAGGCGGAACATCCGGCGGCGTAGTATCCGGATGATCTTTCAAATACTGCTGCCAAGGCTCGTCGCGAAACACGATCCGGAATCCCCGGTGCGAATTCACATAAATGGTTCTCTGCACATCCAGATCGTCGTACGGAATCGCGTCCTCGGCGGGCTTCCTTGGATCGTCCTCGATCATCTTGAAATGCATCTGGCCATCGACCAGCCAGTAATCGGTCACACCGTATACCGTGCCATCTTTCAGGTACAGCCAAATCTGATCGCGTTCGTCTCCGCCATACACGTACACAGGAGCTTCGTACATCTGCGGCGCGAAATAATTTTCAAAACCATACGCGCCATAACCATAGCCATAAAAGGGAAACGGATAGCAGTCGAATCCCGCGCCCCACGCCCAGCCCAACGATGGACCGCAGGTCGGCCACCAAAGGGAATTGACTTTCAAGCCCAGGCCAAACCGCAAACCCACGCCAGGCCTGAAAAATGGCGCACCAAAAAATCGTCGATCCCGAAAAACGCCAATCGGGCCCTGCCGAAAGCCGAAACCACGCGGGCCGATTCCTCCCGGACGCGGGCCCACGCCATGCGGACCTAAGCCGCGCGGTCCAGCGAAGCCCCGAGGCCGCGCAATCGGCGCAGCCACCGGCGCGCCCATGCGTCCTCCTCCGCCAGCGTGCCCGCCTACGCCAGGATGAACAGGATGTTGCGCCAGCGCAGGAGTCTGCGCCCACAGGCAAGCCAGCAAGCACGCAGCAACAATCAAACCCTTCTTCAAGATCGAACCGCGAAGTTTGGCGGGGATGTAACCGCTAGAGTTCCCGAGGATGGAACCGGCAAGCTTCGTGAGGAACGAACGGCAAATGACAAAGCGCAACATATAGCTCCGCGACCTCGTCAACGCTAATTCTAATACCGTTAGGCATCCGTTGCATCAGCCATCCGCCCGATTGCTCCATCAACTGCGCTTGGCGGGTCCCCGGCAGGCGCACTTGGGTGTGGCCGCGTGCTGTTACTTTTCTTCGGACGGTATCAAGCCCAACCAGTCGGCGCACAACGTTGACACTCAGGCTGACGCAGCGTAGCGTAAATTGCAGACAAACCTATGGACCTGTTTGAAGAAATTGTGAGGATGCGGCGAGCCGGCCAACGCGGCGCGCTCGCCACCATCGTGCACACCAACGGCTCGATCCCGAGCTACGAAAGCTCGCGCATGCTCGTCCGCGAAGACGGCTCGCTGGTTGGCACCGTAGGTGGCGGCTGCGTGGAAGCCGACGTCTGGGCCGCCGCAAAAGAAGTAATGCAAAAAGAAGCAC
>Ga0073928_10004383_pt1 | contig 20971 bp, 30 predicted proteins | sample PaiPotPPA55metaG_FD_76969 | JGI IMG/M metagenome (GOLD analysis project Ga0073928, IMG submission 76969) | Iron sulfur acid spring bacterial and archeal communities from Banff, Canada, to study Microbial Dark Matter (Phase II) - Paint Pots PPA... ...
AAGGGAAGGGAAGGGAAGGGCTGCCGGGCTGGCGCTATGGACCCGGCATCCCCCGCGTAGGAGACAGAGGGCCAGCGGCCTGCCGTCCCAACGGGGATCGTTGAGGAATGCGGTCTCAATCTGCTGTGATAAGTTTGGGTCGGGTCAGGTCGGGTGGTCGTGGTCGTGGTCGTATTGTGTAGCAACCCTGCACCCGGTTCGCGATTACGGCGCGCGATCTGGCCCGCGTGGCGCTCCATGCACAAAGGAGACAATGATGGCCGTTGAGGACGATCTGCGCCGATTGAGCCAATTGGATGCCGTATTCCTGAGCTTTTCCTACCAGCCGTACTACAACCAAGACCAGATTATCGTCCCCTTTCGGCCGTGGTTTAAGGGCCGTCTGCAACAAGCGAATGATGGGAGTTGGGTATTCCGATCGATCAGCCAAGATGGGACGGTCGTCGGGTTTGAGCTCGGGCCGACTTCCGGAGCTCCGGGTCGTCTGACCTCGTCCGAATCACCGGGCGCGGGCATTGAGGTGCGAATTGCGTATAACGTCGTCCCCCCGCAAGCGCTTCCCGGAATGCCGCAGCTGGCGGGGGCGAGTTTGGTCATCGAGATTGCGCAGGAGTTGCCACAACACCTGACTTAGTCGTCAAGGTCTCGAACCCCGAAACGGCGGTTCCGCTGCCGCGAGTGCGATGCGCGGGGCAAGGCTATCGTGTAGATCAAGTGGGCGGCGTCGGTTGCTCGAAGCAAACGCAGGTTAGCGATTGGCCGGAACTTCGCGAGTATGCTGCGGCATCGCTGTGGAGTTCCTCGCACACCAGCGACTGAGAGACACGCCTGCCGCCCAAAGAGAGGTTGCGCGCACTCCCGCGAAAACAAGGGAGCGTGCCATGGCGGCAACACACGCCACCACTACTACGGCGATCCGGTCCTATCGCATCTACTTTCGCGACGCGACCAACTTGCTGGCGCGGCCATACGATGTCGCTCTCGCATCGGACGACGACGCCCGAGCCCTTGCCATGCTAATGCTCGACCGCCAATCCGTGTACCCGTGCGTGGAGATTTGGGACCGCACGCGGCTCGTCTGCATGGTGCGCAACGGCGACTAAGCGTTTAGGCCATGCCGCTTACCGCTGGTCTACTTGGAGTGCTCCTCCCGCACACGTGCCCGCGCTGCGGGCATGCGAATGAACGTATGGGGAGAGCGTTCAAGACGGTGAAGCATTATCTCTGCGGGTCCTGTGGCGAGAAAGTGCCGATGACTTATTACGACAAGCTGCGGCTGTTCGAGGAGAATGCTCACCGGGCGATTTCATAAGACGCCCCCAACCGGAGTTGAGGAAACTCGTTAAGCGCGCGCTGAGCGGTACCCGCGGGAAGCCGCGCGCCTCCGCTCCGAGGCCCAGGTGATGCGGCACCCCGAATTACGTCAGCAGCTTCTAAGCATGGCTCATGAATACGAGGGGCTGGCCGCGATTTGGGAAAGCCTCGACGCCTGCTGAGTGCCCAGCGAGCTAGCGGTTTGCGGCGTTTCCAGCTCCATGGCCACTTCGTCATGCTGCGCGGCGAGCAACCGAAGCTGCTCGCGAAGGCTGGCCAGCGGTTCAAGGTCCGCCAGTGAGCGAAGGTGCGTAGCCATCTCACGGTAATGCTGGACGCGGAGCCAGGCTCCGTCTGGCATGTTTTCCTCCCCCGTGGTCGGTTGGGATCACGACAGTTTCACGACAGTTTGGCGACAACGTGGCGGCTGATTTTAACATTAGGGTCACTTCACCTCAACGGCCTACGGCAGCCGCCGGCTACCCGCGTGCTCGATCTTGAACGGCGGCTGCGCTGCCGGGAATGCAGTCAGCGCGGGAAGGTGGTTGTGTCGGTTAAATGGGCCGCTGCTCGCAACGTGACATAAAGCAAGCCACTCGCGCGTACTGGTTGGGACCAAACGGAGATTGTCTGCCGTTTGTGAGTCAGGGCAGGATAGCCGAAGCGGGCTAAAATAAAATGATGCGTGAGGTTGAAGTACGTCTGAAAGGTTGGAAACTCGCCGATGCGATGGCTGAGTTGCGTGTGTGGCTCGACCGCAACGATTGCGTCCCGGTGAATTTTGATATCAGCAAAGAACGACGAGGCGTGCTGCTAGTTCGCGTGGTTTTCCGAGAAGACCATATGGCCAACACATTTCAGCAGGAGTTCGCGCGCTAGGGACTGGCGTGCCCATGCTACAGGGCAGGGTTGTCTCCCATTGGCCTTAACTCCCCGCCAAATGCCTTCGCGTAGGCAATGGCCTCGCTCTCAATCTTGAACTCCAGCCGACACGTCACACCCTCATCGTCGGTTGTGCATCGGAAGGCGTCGGGTTCAAAACGCCGGCTGTCCAGCCATTCCCTGATACGGCCCATCAACGTGGACAGCTCCTCGCGCCCACGTCGGATCTCAATCACATACAACATGCCCGTCCTTTACCCAATCGGAGCTAAGAATAAATTGATCGCAGACAATCTAAGCGGACAGTGACAACGAATGGACGGCTGCCTTTAGTCCCCCGCGAACCAGGGTCAGGTCATTTTAGGAAATAGAGGCGGAAAATACCCCCGTTTCGGCTCGATTAGGAACGGCGGCTGCGCTGTCGGCAGCGCGATGCGCGCGGTGTCGGTTAAGTGGGCCGCTGCGCAGCCTCTTGCTCAAGCTGTTCTGCAAATCGCTCAAAGCCGGCGGCCAGGGCTAAGAGCTGATCTCTGCGTCGGAAGTTGAATTCGAGCTGGTCGGCCAAGGTCCGGAGTTGGGCGGCGACGCCACGGAAATGTGCCGCCCTCGATCGAGGCACGTCCGCATCCATCGTCCGACCGCCTTCCGCGTCCCAATTGGTTAACGTGGATGGAAAGCAAGCCGTTCTTAAGGTCTTGGCAAACTTATGTCAACGCGCCCGACAGGCTTACTAGCGTCAGAACCCGCTAGCAGCGGTCCTCGTTCAAATATTATGGCCAGACGCGAAGACGAGAAGACTATCGCATTTTTGCGAATGGCGGCGACCCAGCTCCGCGAGATTGCTGCGGGCGAGCCGTTGATCGCACGTGAACTCCATCATATTTCCAGCCAACTTGAGGCCGAAGCGGCGGATATTGAGGGCGCGCGGATGAAGCTACGCCGCCGTCTTGATTAGCTGGCGCTGCCTAACGGAACACGTCTGCGATCACGGCAGAGATCAGCGTGAACACGGCCAACCAGGACAGGCCGCGATAGCCAGTTGGAGCCGGAACAGAAAAAGAGCCGAGCTGGTGAACGGATGACAGCTCGGCTCTCGCCCCCGGCCTAAGAAAGCAGGGTCCAGTACTTCACCTGCCGCGCACGTCTTTGCCGAGATACGGATAAGGATTGGTTAACGCGGCGTGGCCAGCTTACCGATTGGGGTAGCAGTAGCCGTTATACCAGTGATACCCGCGAGCGCAGCCCGGCGGTGAGGAACCGCCCGACAGCATGTTGCCGGTTCCGGTTAGGGTGCCGGTCGCGGTGCCGAGCGCTCCGCCGACAATAGCGCCGACGGGACCCGCGGACCTATAACCGCTCGCCGCCCCGGCCGCCTCACCCGATACCGCGCCGGATACTGGGTTGGAATAGCCCGGCGACCTGATCGGCTGACAGACGCCGCCGTACAGCCCGTATCCCGGCGCGCAAGGGTATTCTGCCATTGCCGCACTTGACGCGCCGGCCACGAACGCAGCGGCCATTGCAAACATCTTGAACCTTGTACGCATCATCATCTCCTAAAGGAGGCAGCGCGGTAGGACGCACCGGCCGCAATAGGTGAACAAGCGCCAACTAAATCGCGTTCCGCGTGCTGTTAGGTTAATCAGCGGGATGAACCTGAAAATTGAACTTATAGACCCGCGAACGGCGGAACGGCCGTCACTTAACCCATGTTGATCCGGGCGGCGACGACAAAGATCGGAACGCAACATGGTCGGATTAGAAAGAACGCGGAACTACATGGTCCGTGACGTGGCATTCGCTCTTGGCGTGGTGCTCGCGACACTTGTCCTCGGCGGGCTGTAACCCATGGCTCGCCACGAAACCGAAGACCTCGACACACATGCGACGAACGGCCATGTCGCCGGAATTATCAGCCGGTACTGGAAGCGGCAAGGATGTAAGGTTGAGATCGCTGGACACCGGGCCGGTGCGCTCAAACCTCCGATACGGATTGCCGCCTGAGTACCACGGTGAAGATGCGATCCCGCTGGCTAGGACCGATGACGCCTAAAGATCGCGAATTTTGGTGAGAGCGGCGGCGGTTTCGGTGATCTAATCCACTGCGCTGAGAGGACGCGCTAGGCGCTCCAGCTTCTCCGCGCGACGTTCAAAATCGGCGATCAGTGCGCCGTCGCTGCGGGCGGCCCTGACCCGCTCTGCGAGTTGCCGCTGTTCTTGAGCGGCCTGTTCATAGAGCAGCCGCAGGTAATCGTTTCGAGTTAGTGCATTCCCCATCCCGCGAGTGTCGGCGGTTGTGGTTGAAGCGGGGTTACGGGCTCGCTGCCGGGAATGCGACGTGCGCGGGGATTTAAGTGGGCGGCGGGTTAACGGAGCGCCTCGGCAAGCCGCATGCACAGGAACGGCGAAGTAAGAGGTGTGTAATGCGAATGCTTCGCTGGTTCCTGAACCTGCGCTGCCCAGACGGCGGCTCCCTAGAGATCTCGTTGCTGGCTCGTCGTAACAGAGGACAAGCGTCGATCACGTAACGCTCGCAGACACTGGGCACCGCTCGCATACGAGCGGTCTGCCGGTGCGGTGACAGAGTGTCCGGCTGCCAGCCAAATCAAGAATTGGTACACATTCTCGGGCATCGGATCATCGAATGCTTCTATGAGATCGCACACCCCACCGATGGAGTATCGCTGCACAATGCTGGGCTCGACACGGCTATCTCTTTCTTCCTCGCTTGTCCAAGCGTAGAACGCCGCCAGTGCCTTGTTGAAAGCCTCTGCTCCGTCCTTTGGGATGGGGTATTTGGCCGGCATCTGGACCTAACCCGCTGGTGTAGCTGGGCGATACAGAAGTGGTGCCATCCGTGGCGCCGGGCCGTTTATTGCCCGCCCGGCCGATAACTTTGGGAGGGCGTTTTTCGAGTGATGCCCAAGAACAGCCAACCGGCCACAAATAGCAGCGCGAAAGTCGCAAAAAGTTCGAGGTTGGCATGCCAGTTCATGGCAAAGAAACTGCTAGCGGGAACCGCCGAGGTCAATTTCTAACGGGCAGACTCCGGCACAAAAGCGCGGCGCAATTCGCCAGCATATCCACCGATTTTCGATCGTATAAGCACTGCCGCTGCGGCTGCGGTTCCTTCGTTCTTGATGTTAACCGCCGATGGCACTCTTGCCTTCTGCCCTGAGCCACGCTTCCTCCGCGGCCTCGGCAATTTCCAGGATCGCGACAGCTGCGGCTGGATGACCCGTCCGGTGTGCATCGGCTGCGGCCAGATTGAGACGCCAAATTGCTGCGATCCCGCATTCGCTGAGCATCGACAACGCCAGGTGTTTGGTCAGGCTGCACGACGGGGCCATCGTCAGCCATCCCTCCGCGCCTCGGTCTGGCGATAGATCTGATAACGGGTCGCGCGTAGACCGGGAACGCCGTAGCGGTCGATGTCGCGCTCCCACGCGAGAAACTCGTCGACCGAGAGCTTATACAGGCTGCACACCTCCTCGACCGGAACCCAACCACCGCGCACGGCCTCCACGACCGCCGCCTTGCGTCGTACCGTCCACCGTTTTCTCGGCGAGGGCAGCGGGGGTATTCGACCGAACAGATCGTCCAACCCGTCATCGTTCGCCGGCGGATTGCCTACGGCCTCACGTTCCATGTGATTTCCCCCGATTTCGAGGGGGACAGTAGCCGGCTTACCTTGAGAATTGATTGAGATGTCTGCTTAATTTGTCGTTACTTTGATCGGACCGTTGTCAGAGCCGAAAAGCAAGGGGTACACGCGCCCCCGGCCACCGCCGAAATCTTGCTATGCTTGGCTGGGAGCGCGCGAACTCAGGCTCGCTATAGGTTATGGGGGCGACTTCCAGCGTCGCTTCCTTATACGTGACCGGGCTAATGCTATTATGGACGTTACACAGCCCTGACCACGGAGCGACCAATGAGCGAAGTCCTCGACAAACCCCGCGGATTAACACCCACCATCGGAGGCTCCACCTACGTCAAGCCTTGCGAGATGGACTGGAAGCCAACCCGCTTCGAAAAAGTCTCGATCAAGGTACTTTACGAGGAGCCTGAGCGCGGCGAGATGACTTGCCTGCTCAAGCTCGAACCCGGCGCCCATATACCTTCTCACAAACATCCTGAGATCGAGCAGACGCTCGTCCTGGAAGGCAGCGTCCAGGATCACGATGGGATCGCGACGGCCGGAGATTACATATGGCGCAAGCCAGGTTCGCTGCATGATAACGGGTCACCAGATGGCGCCGTACTGTTTGCGGTATATCGGAAGCCGAACCTCTATTACCACGCGGCAAGAGAGACGGCGAGCTTCTAGAACGTCCGTTTGGTCAGCGCGGACGATCATGAACGAGCAGCTGCTGAACCGGCGTGAATTCAATCGACGTTGCGTGGCACTTGGCTCGTGGCTGTTTGCGGGCGGCCCAATCATTACGGGGCTATCAAGTGCGCCGGCTCGTGCTGCGACCCGCACGGTAAAGCTCCATGATGGAACCATCGTCCCGGCGCTTGGCCAGGGCTCAGCGGGTCTCGGGCAGAGGAGACACCCGGAAGCCGCTGAGGAAGAAGCGCTGCGCACAGGCGTTTCGCTCGGGATGACGTTGATCGACACGGCGGAGATGTACGGCAGCGGCCGCTCCGAGGAGCTGATCGGACGCGCGATTACCGGACAGCGAGACCGCGTATTCCTGGTCTCCAAAGTATGGCCCAATCACGTCGCGGGAAACGGCATTGCGAAGGCTTGCGACGCGAGCCTCTCCCGCCTCGGCACTAATTATCTCGATCTCTATCTGCTGCACTGGCCAAGTCAGGACTCCGACCTCTCCAGCATTGTGGCGGCGTTCGAAAGCTTACGCGCCGCGGGGAAGGTTCGCGCCTGGGGCGTGTCCAACTTCAAGATCAGTGACATGGAAGATCTCTTCCGAATTCCCCGGGGCGATCGCTGCGCAACCAATCAGGTCCTCTACAACCTCGGGAACCGCGGTATCGAGCAAGATCTGCTGCCATGGTGCGAACAGCACGGCATGCCGGTGATGGCTTATTCACCGCTTGGGGGCGCTGGCGCCAGCCTGCTGCGTGATCCCACGCTGGCACGTATCGGCGCAGCTCATAGTTGCCCGGCAGCCGCGGTCGCACTGGCCTGGACCATCCGCGGTGGTAATGTCATCGCCATTCCTGAATCCGGTTCGGCGGAGCATGTAATGGAGAACGCCGCTGCGCTCTCACTCGTCCTGACACCGGACGAACTTGAGGCACTGGATGGAGTCCATCCAAGGGCCAATCACTAGAACGAGACGGACTGTGCTGCAGAGTTGCGGGCTCCGGCGGCTCCCCGGTGGCGGATCACACACCCAAAACGGACGTCTGCTCGGACTGATAGAGCGCCGGCACTGCGTGGCAAGCCGACGTTTAAGAAGCCATGCTGGGACGCGTAAGGCGGTCTGCTTCACGCTTCTTGGCGCTGTCCACTGGCGATTCGGTACTCTGCTTCCGGCTTCACGGGTCCGCCTGTGTCACCCAGGTCGCGCCGCGCCTCTTCGCGTACCGCGCGGCGGATGTCCTCGGAAAGTCCGACCAGCGCCTGACCGGTCGAGCAGCCGCCGCGCTCGAATGGGCCGTAATAGGCGTCGAACGACGGCAGGACAAAGGCGTGACTTACCGTATCGCTAGCGAAGTCGGCAAAGCCCGCCTCGTCGAAGAGCGACCGCAGTTTTGATGCTTCGGCGAGCGCGAAGGTGCGGGCGACGGATTCGACTAATCCCGGTACGTACCGTGCGACCATGACATTGATCTGATGGTTATAAGAGCGCTCGACGACGGTATTGACCGAAACGGCCACGCGCCCGCCGGGACGTAGCACACGGCGAAATTCCAATAGACCCTGCACCGGGTCGGGAAAGAACATCAGTCCCAGATTGCACAGTACCGCATCGAAACTCTCATCCGGGAACGATAGCGCCCCGCCGTCCTCGGCCGAGAGCGAAACATTCGGTGCGTTGCCGAGGCGCTCGCGCGCTTTTGCAACCATCGCCGGAGAGATGTCTGCGGCCGTGACGTGGCCGGCCGGGCCGACCGCGGCGAGGGCCGCTTCGGCGGAGAGCCCGGTGCCTGTCGCGATGTCAAGAACTCGCATGCCCGGCGCAACACGGGCGGCGCGCAATAGAAAGGGCATGAAGTATGCGGTGACATGGGCGAACGCCTCGTCGTACAGCGCTGCTGCCTCGTCCCTGAAGATAAGTTCCTTCCCCATCCCCGGCTCCTATTCTGTCCTTGGAATCTACGTCACGTTCTCCACCATCAGATGGCTTGGAACAAGGTCCGCGAACCAATCTGCACCGATCTATCGGTGCGAACGTCCGCAACTGGTCTCAGCCCTTTGCGATAAAGGCGATTGCGTCGATCTCGATGCGTGCCCCAAGCAGGAGACCGGCGACCTGGACTGCGGTCGATGTGGGTGGATAATGCGGGAAAACCTCGCCGCGGACCTTGGAGAATTCGGCATAGGGTGCAAGATCTGTGAGGTAGACCTTGATGCTCACGATCTTGTCCATCTCAGCGCCGAGCTTGCGCAGGGACCCGCGAATGCGATCGAAGGTGATGCGCACTTCCTGCTCGAAGCTGATAAGCTCGTTATCCGGTGGGATCGCCACTCCTACTTGACCCGCGACGAAGATCCAGCTGCCGGCTTCGGTATCAATACGCAGCGCCTCGCTGAAGCTCTTGGCGATTGGGCTAGCGAGATGCCGCATTGTGTTCATGATGAGACCCTTTCCTGTGAGCGGTCTCGATGGTTGGCAGCCCTGCGAGCCCGAGGTCCGCTGTCCCGTCGATCTCCGGTCACTTTTGGCATGCGGCATGGCGGGCTGGCGAGGGCATTTTATGAACCCGCACTTGAGCTGGTCCACCATTCGGCAATGTCGGTTATGGGGCGCAAGACGGGTCGACCTTCATGCGCCAGCTGAGTGGCCGCTTACGGTCGGCTCCAGCCGTCAACGGCGGGTACCAAATGTTAGATTTGGACTCACTAGCGGCAAACGCCTTCCGCCGTGGCTCTGCGAGTTACCTGAGAGCTACGTCAGGTGATGCTGCGGGCGGGGGCTACTTGCTCCGGGGGCTACTTGCTCCGTCTCGACCCGGGCCCGGTGTTCTCTGACGAGCCTAATATCTTTCCGACCGCGTCGCGGTAGGACTCCACCCTAGGCTCGTTCTCGGTTCCGCGCAGCGCTTGGGTGCGCTCGCGTTGCACTTCCTGTAAGCGTGCACGGATCGCCTCAAAATCGTCAGCCGCACGAGGCCGCGCCATTGCTGCATTTCTCCCCAGTAGGGTCAGAGTTGGTGCTCACGAGGTTTGGCACGAATTAATGCAAGGCGGAGAAGCCCGCGTAAAACCAACAGAAGCAAGGTGATTGCCAGAAGCGTGTAGGCTATGACGAAGTTGCCGAGACGCCCGATCCGCTGCGCAGCGTTTTGCAAGGGGGCAACGTGATCGCCTTCACATTGTAGGGTGCTTCGCATGTGAAAGAGACGAGGCCCCACTCCGCAGAGGCCACAACTATAAGATACTCGTGTGACCGCAGTGCGACAGAGAGCAAATTCTATCTGGAACCGCGCCTTCGCTGCCAAGAATGCAATGCGCGCGGGCAGGCCGTCGTGTCCGTCAGGTGGGGCGGTTCCGACCGCACGCCTTGAGCCCATCACGACGGTGTGACGCATCGCCAAAGGTGTCACTATGACGGATGCCGATTCGGCGTAGTTTGCGGAGCCGCCAACCCTCCGGCTGGCGGCGATGGTTAGTTACCCCCACCTCCCGCCCCTCCCCTGAATACCGAGGCGGGGCCGTTCTTTGTACCTGCTAACCGTAAAGCATGGCGAAACCGCTGAAGCGACGTCCGTGAACTGCCGAGCGCTTGCGACGGCGAAAGGCAAAGCTGCGGGCGAAGCGCCGCCGTCAGCGAGCGAGAGCGTCCGACGAGAGGGCGGATGCATTTTCGGGCGCGAGATGTCGGCAGGCGAATTGGGCGGAACGGCGCGAGCTAAAGCGCGCCCGACCACGCGTTGAATAATTTTACGAAGCGCCCCACATCATCTGGTGCCCCGAGCGCGTTTGGTCCTCCCCCGACCTAGTGTCCCCACTAGGCCCTCCCCCGGCCTGCGGGGTCCGCACTCGGGGCGCTAGGATTACGCGGCGTTTGCGCTCGCTTGTCATTCCTCCGAAACCGTCAATATCTAGCGCCGAAATGAGCCAGAACCGACCGATGCGGACCTCGCGCGCCTTTTGCGAAACAATCGATGCCGATCGGTTCCCGATGCCGCCAAGGTGCCCGAAGCAGACCCTGATCAGACTCTGTCGGTAGGTCCGCGTCGGGTGGCAAGCGGTCCTTCGCCGGAAGCGGCTCGAATGGCGAGGATGCGCCGTGAGCGGCCATCCCCGAGGGCGCGGCGGGTTTACCGAGTTCGACCCTAAGCAGACCTCCGAGACAAGGGACCCCGCGATGGGTGCTGATGCCCCTCAGAGACCTTGCCGGCGCAAATGCGCGGTTGAGAGCTGGGTTGACAAACTCGTAATGATTTGGATCAATGGTTAATGGAGCGTTAACGTTAGTTGCACGGCGCACGCAACTCCAGACCTACGAGGATCCCCCATGACGCTCGTTCCGTCGAAGCTATCTTCCGATATTGACCGCGATTTTATAGGGCTTGATAAGCCGGCGCTGGCGCGACCTTTTGGTCGCCAGCATCCCGGATCTGATCGCAACGCCGATAGAGCAATCGAGGCTGGCTTTCTCCGTCTGATCGGGAGCGACGATCGCGAAGTTGCTGACCTGAACGCAGTGACGACTATCTCCAAACCGGGTGACCAAGAAAACATCGTTCCGCCAGACAATCTCCGATTGCCGGACGCCCTGACCGTCAAATATGGTCCAGCACCGCTGCTTGCGCGGTTTGTGCTCGAAGGCGATAAAGAAGCCCGTCGGCGCGGCGTAGATTTGCGGCTCCGGCATGATTTTGGGGAACTTCTCTATTTCGCAAAGACGATCAACGGCTACGACAAGCGGTTTCGGCGTTTGGAGATTTTCAATCCAGAGTTTACAGACTTCACTCCCGAAAATTCTTACTGGATAGCCGGTTACGACGCGCACGGTGAAATCGTCCTTACCTCTGCGGGCCGGATCTATAATTGGAAACATACGAACCTTCAAAGAGAAGCCCGGGTTATGTTCTATGGCCGCGACATTGGCCAGCAATGTGAGATGACGGACGATTTTGCCGCTGCGGCGCGTCTAGTCACGGGCACGGCGATCTATGCGGGTGCCGGCTGGATCCGCTCCGATTACCGCGGCCGTCAGCTCTCGCGGGTGTTCCCTCGGTTGGGGCGAGCGTATGCGCTCTCACGGTGGCCGATCGAGTCGCTCTTTACGTATGTTGTGCCGGCTCTTGCCGATAACGGCATTGCGCGGGGCTATGGTTATAGGCACGAAGCGCGCAGTGTGTTTTATCCGGGCTCGCCTTGGGGCGATATCGAACTCGTGCTCGTGAGCCTCTCGACCGACGAGGCTTACGATGATCTAGCCGCTTTCATGCGCACTGAGTTGCCGGTACCCATCGACGAAGGCTTACTGCCAACATACGTATCCACCAACTGGGATGCCATGGTTACCAAAATTTCTCCCGACGGCGTCTTCCAGGGCAGTAGTAATCGCTCATAAACTATCCGGTCGACTTGCGAACCTGACAGTCTTGGTTGGCCGATGGCCGCCGTGACCAAGTCGAATCGGGGCTCCCCGGAGCGTCCGACAACCTTGTAGAACTCGGAGACCCATTCGCCGTATTCCTTGTCCGGCTGGTTCTCAGTACGTGCCCCGATCGCGCTTATCTGAAACCGCTCGTCAGCCCAATTAAAGCCGTCGCCAATGAAACGAAACACGGGATCAATGGTGTTCGGCTTGATGCCGATAATCATCAAGCGCGGGAGCAGTCCTCGCTCGATGGCCAGAGGGATTACGGTTGGGTCGAAATGGCCGAATGCCACCCGCCATTTCTGCGCCAAAGGGCGCAACGGGTTTTCTTCGTCGCTAAACAAATTCGATAGGTCCTTCGGTTCGATTAGGAAGCGCTGGTGAACCGGCGTTATGAAGGATGGACTGCAGAGCTCTGAAAGCCTCGTAATCGCCTGCTCGCGTGAGGCGGTGATCTCAGAGCGCCATTCCGTCGTGAGATAAATGAGGCGGTAAAGTTCAGTTGGACAGGTCAACAGTTCCTGCTGAACGGAAAGCAATGCCGGTAACGCGACATTGCGCGGATGGAGGTGGACCTCGGCGATTTGGTGATTGAGGATTTGCAGACCAACAAACCCGAGGTTCTTTACTGCAAATGTGAATGCATCGTAATTGGGAGCTGGATCACCGATAGCGTCGAAAAATTCCGGGGTACCCGTCCGTAGCCACTCTCCATCCGGAGTGACGAGTCGACGATCCCATGTCACGAATGTCACCTCGCGGCGCTTTGTCCGAAGGGTTTCGAACGAGCGGGTCCCGGTCTAGGGTGAGAGGAAACAGGTTAAAAAGTGGTTAAACTACGAAGCAAATTGGCGATAACGACTGCTGAGCAGCGGCCCGAAGCGCTTCCGTCCGACACTGTAAAATTGGCTCCTGTGTTGGCAGCGTTGCCACCAGGTTCGCGCCGGAGGTGGGCAACAACGGCGCTGATGATCCTCACCGGGATGCAGGCGCTCGATACCACGGCGGCTAACGTTGCCCTGCCTCACATTCAACAGGGCCTTGGAGGGGGAATCGAGCTCGGTTCCTGGGTTATGACAAGTTATCTATCGGCGGCGGCGGTAACGACCTGTATGGTCGGTTGGGCTCGGCGCCGGTACGGCACCGCGCGGATCGTCCTAATAGCGGTCGTACTGTTTATCGCAGCGTCCTTGCTGTGTGCTGCGGCATTGGCGCCGGCGATGCTTATCCCGTTCAGGATAGCACAGGGTGCGGCCGGCGGGTTGCTCCAGCCGTTGGCTCAGGCGGTTCTGCTCGACATGTACCCAAAGCAGGATCATCCGAGGATGCTTGGTATCTGGGGCGCCACCATCATGGCGGGGCCGATTCTGGGACCGCTATTCGGCGGTGTTATTACCGACTTGAGTTCCTGGCGATGGATCTTCCTGATCAATCTGCCGCTTGGGCTGATCGCGGTTTGGGGTTTGCAAGGTGCCCTTCCTAGCAGCACCCCCTCTGAGAACAAGAATATAAACGGTTTTGAGGTGCTGCTCCTCGCTGGCTGGGTGGGCATGTTGCAAATCTGCTTAGCCCGCAGTGTTGGCCGCGGCTGGACCGACTCGCCGGAGCTTGCGATCGAGGCTGGTATAACTGTGCTCGCCTTTGGCGCGGCGGTTTTGCGCGCTCGTCGTTTCGGGTTTCAGCTCTTCGACTTGACGGTATTCAAGGACCTAAATCTGGTGATTGCGAGCACATACATCTTCCTGGTCTGTGCGTTCCTCTTTACGACGATGGTTTTCCTGCCGGCGCTCGGTGAAGGCTCTCTCAATTACAGCGCGACATTGACGGGCTTGGGCATTTCACCACGAGGGGTCGCGACAATGTTCTCGATGATCATCGCCGGTCAACTCGTTCCGAGAATTGGCCAAGTCCCCTTCCTGGTCACGGGTTTGATTACGAGTGCACTCGGGCTCGAGCTCATGGCGCAGCTTACGCCGGAACGCGGGCCGGTGTGGCTTGCAAGCGCCAATGCCGTTCAGGGTATCGGGGTCGGGCTCATATTTACGCCGCTGAGTACGCTGGCTTTCTCGACGATATCGGCCCGAATTCGCACCGATGCGACCGGACTCTACAACTTGATGCGGCAGCTCGGCAGCGCTGCCGGCGTTGCCATAATGACGATCGTTCTCGAGGAGAGAATATCGGCCCATGCAAGCGGGATGGCTCCGGGCGCCACTCGGTCAACGGAAGCCGTGTCGCTCCTTGCAGGCGTGCCCGAAGCCTATTCGGATTGTTTTCGCGCCATGGCGATCGCAACAGTCTTACTTGTCCCGGGGCTTCTTCTGTTCCGGTTGAACAAAGCATCGGGAAAGAGGGCGACTGATCAGGTGATCGCGGCGAGGACTGTGAAGAACGATTAGTGGGTATTTAGCCGGCTGAGCGCTCAGCCTTCGAAGAGGGCGCACCGCAGCGGAGCGCGACATGGCCCTGAAGCGAACCACTTCACGTCGTGCATTCCTGCAACAGAAGCGGGCTACGAATGACCAGCCGGGAAACAGAAATACATAGTGGGCGCATTGGTATAAACTGAAGTTATGGAACTCGAAGCTCGGTTGCCCAACTGTTCGGCTCGCGCTTGATCTCTTCGACGAGAGCTACTCCCTCGAGCCGGAGTTTGCACCGTGGTCAGCCAGGTACCAATCATCACGCGGCGCGCAGCCATACCGCGCCTTATAAGCCCGGCTGAAATGGGAGTGGTCATTAAAGCCAGCCGCAAAAGCGATGTCGGCGATAGTACGGGTGCGCACCATGGGATTCGTCAGTTCACGGTGGCATCTGGCGAGGCGGCGCTCCCAGACATAATGCATCAGCGAAGTTCCTTCCCGCTCGAAGAGCCGGTTTAGATGTCGGACCGAGACCCTGCAGGCTGCGGCGATGCGGTTGGCGGACAGCTCCTCGCTTAGATGCGCTTCGATCCACAGCTTGGCGCGAACCGCGGTCATTCCCGCCGATAGCCGCGTCCGTTCGCCACAAAATAGGAGCGTGGTCGCGATCAAGTCCAGCACGTGCTCGCCGACCCGCTCCAACGCCTCGGAAGAGGTCGTGTCGAGGCGCGACGGCAGCTCACGCATCACTAGCGAAAGCATCCCGCCGATGCCCGTGGTGCCATCGATGCGCCTGCCGGTGAAGCATTCGGGCGCGCCGATGCGATCCACAAGCATTGCCCGCGGTATCCACAGCACGGTCTTCTCGAAATCGCTATCGTAGCTCACCCGGAAAGGGCGAATACCATCAATAACAGCAAGATCGCCAGACCTCAGCTCGGCGTCGCGACCGTCCTGGGTAATTAGGCCGTGGCCCGAGTGCAAAGCAGCCACGCCAATGATCTGGTCGGGCATGCGCCTGATCTGGCGCGGCGAGCGGGTAAAAACCTGGGCCGTTCCAGCAACTGTACAGAACCGGACACCGCCTGCCGAATCACTCTGAATTTTGCCAAAAAATGGCTGCCCGCGCAGTGGCTCGCAATCTAAACGAGCGAACGCATCGCACACAGCGTCGACCCAATAGGGAAGCCTGAGGTGCGAGGGAACTTCGACCGTCGACCACGATATGGCCATGCCGTGTTCCCGGAGGGGTATCCCACCATTAGCCCGCGTCCAGATACCCAAGTCAACGATCGGAGTCCAACCCAGTCAATTAATAAGACCATCACAGTCGAATGATGCAGCCGGGACTGCGTTATGATCCACCCAATCAGCAGGTACATGGCATCGCGCGTCTTAAAGAAAAGGGGAGGACGGAGAATGAAAAGCTGGCTTTTGAAAGGAGCAATTGCGACTGCACTTGCTTTGCCTGCGCTAAGCGGTGTTGCTCGAGCACAAGCGAACCACAACGATGGTTGCTCGAACGCCACGCTAAAGGGTGATTACGCCTTCTCCGTTACCAATTTTACCCTACCACAGGTAGTGGTTGGCATCGGTCGGTTTGACGGTGCGGGCGGTTTCTCACAGGTTGATTACATCGGCGATAGCCTTCGGACCAGCGGCGCGACCAGCTTTAGAGGCGGCGAGACTGGCAGCTACACTGTTAATACGGATTGCACGGGAAGCCAGGAGATTGATTTGAACGTTTCCGGCGTGCCCGTCGGCACCTCGCACGGCGTAATAAAGAGCGTGTTTGTTATCAGCAGTGGCGGCCGTTCTATCCACGGCGTTGTTGCTGAATTCACTCCTCCGGGAGCGACAAAGCCAATACCCACTCAGACTCGTTTCGATGAATGGAAGGTCGGATCGGAGCAGGACTAATAACTGATCTTGCCAGTGCCGAGTGCGAAACGTAGCCAAATCTCCTGGCCTCGAATTTAATTGCCTGGGGACAGCCATGACAGACGACCGGCGAAAGAGGATTGCCATGAGCCGTAGCATTTGGTCTGTCGCGTTTGCGGATCCGCTCGCTGCCATCGTGCTTTATGCCACGCCCGTCTCAGCGACGAGCTGCGAGGGTCTCCTGGATCTGTCGTTGCCTCACGCGGTGGTCACTGCTGCTCAATCTGTCCCTGGCGGGACATTCAACACACCACCGGGATGCACCACGGGTAGCTTGGGTTGCATCACCCATAGTGCGCTTCCAGCATTCTGCCGAGTTACGGGCAGGTCGATGCCGACGAGCGATTCGATCATCAATTTCGAGGTCTGGATCCCGACGGATGACAGCTTCAACGAAAAATATGAGCAACTCGGCTGCGGCGGGTTCTGCGGCAGCATCGACTACGATGCGCTCTCCCGCGCGATCAGGCGCGGCTACGCAAGTGCCGCGACAGATGACGGCAGCCAGGCCGGGGGGCAACCGACCTTCGCTCTGGGTCACCCTGAGAAAATCGTCGATTATGGATATCGAGCGCTCAAGGAGACGACCGACAAGTCCAAAGCCATTATCAAAGCGCTAGCGGGCAAAGGGCCGAGCCGTTCGTATTTCAATGGCTGCTCGAATGGCGGTCGCGAGGCGTTGATGGAAGCGCAGCGCTTCCCGGACGACTTCGACGGCATCATTGTAGGATCGCCGTCCACCTTTTTTACGCATCTCGCTGCGGGGTTTGTCTGGAACGAGCAGGCACTTCTCGACGACCCGGCGAGCTACATTCCGTCGAGCCTTCTACCGGTGCTCAGCAAAGGCGCACTTGCGCGATGCGGCGGCCAGGATGGTGGGGTTAAAACGGATCTGTTCTTGAATGACCCGCGGGATTGCCACTTCGACCCCGCCGCTGTCCAATGCGTATCGGGCCAAGATCCGAGCACCTGCCTCTCGATGGCGCAAGTCGGAGCGGCTCGGAAGATTTATAGCGGCGCTCACAATCCAAAGACTGGTCAATTGATTTTTCCTGGCTATGAGCCGGGCAGCGAGGCCAATGTTGCTAATTGGCCAACCTGGATCGTCGGCGCCTCCCGCGCGGCCGACCTGTGGATGTCGCAAGGACAAGCAAACCAGGAGTTCTTCGGGAACGGGCTCTTCACTGACTTTGTGTTTCAGTCCGCAAGTTTTGACTTTCGCACGCTCAACTTCACCAGTGACGTCGACTTCGCCGATGACGAGATCGGAGCCATCGTCAATTCGACCGATCCGGATCTTAGGCCGTTCAAGGCACATGGCGGTAAGATCATTCACTTTGTCGGATGGGCAGATTCGGCGATTGCGCCGATCAATAGCGTCAATTACTACAATGAGGTAGTGGCCGAGTTGTCCGGCGAAGCACATCGCGATCGCGACGACAGCAGGTTGGAACAGATTCAGAAATTCTATCGCCTCTTCATGGTCCCTGGCATGGCGCATTGCACTGGTGGAGACGGTGCAAACGCCTTCGGCAACGGCTCGAATCCGGTCACTCATATAGAATATTCTGCTCCAGTCCTCGACGCCGACCACGACCTGCTGAAAGCTCTCGAGCGCTGGGTAGAACAGGGAGTTCCTCCCGAAAAGATCATTGCCACCCATTATCTGAACAACAATCCAGCAAATGCCATCCAGTTCCAGCGGCCCTTGTGCCCGTTTCCGCAAGTCGCTCGATACAAGATTGGCGACACGACAAAAGCGCAGAGCTTCGAATGCGTAACCGACGAAAGGGATCGAGACCCGAGGGATTAAAATTTTGATCGCGATACGATCGCGCCCGTTGCTGAGGCGATAACACAACCGGCCGAGGATCCCTGCGACGCTACTCCCCGTCGAACCGCGACCACATCCTCTCCCGACCCTGCGCCTCCCGCCCGTGCACCCATAGTGCGGCATCGTCAGCAGCCCGGATGGCACGCTCCGGTTCGCCTGGCAGCCTGCTGGCCGGTCGTTGGACAGGCGTATCGCAATCGCTCAATAAGGCAGAGTTGTTCTCTATCGTGGGCGGACGGCTGTGGAACGACTCACGATGTTGGTCACTCCCCAGGGGACGTGGGTGTTCCCAAACAGCGATGAATTTTTCGGGCTGCTCGGTGATTATGCGCCCGATTACGACGCCGTATCTTTCGCGGTTAAAAATCTGGGGTTCATCAAATTTCAGATTAGCGATGAGTCAATCGTCGAAATCGAGATGCATCCGCGCAACGTCTCGATGCCTGCGCTCACGGCTGTTCAGGAACGTTTGCTGACGTGTCGGATGCGCTTGTTTCGCCTCAAATACCTGGATACATGCTGGCGTTTAGAGATCTCGTCGTCGATCGAATATATTACCCAGCGCCTATCGGAACTTTGCACTCCTGAGTCTACGAAGAAAGGAAGACGCTGAGCCAGTCTGATACGCTTTGCCGAACACCAATTGCGGGCTGGTACCCACACGCCTTCTTTCGATAGAAAACTCAGCGGTTCGATCGGTCTGTCCGGAAGGTCGCTGACGCCGCGCCTCAGCGCCGTTCGCCACAGGCTCGGCGGAGGTCCGCAATCCACCCGGCCCTGCCGATCCTGGGTGCAGCGGCGAGGGTCGGCTTCGGGGCAAACCCGGTAATCCGGTATTGATTCGAGGAACGACCGCTTCGCAGCGTTGAGCGGACGACAATCAAGCTCGATGGGCGCAACGCGCCGGTTCCAGACCTTCCGCCCTCACGCCGGGTGACCGATTCGCCTAGCGTGCTCCACCGCGCTCACGACTCTGTGCAAACCGGTCACGATGGCGGACAATTGGGATAACAAGCAGGAGGAGGGCATGCCAGTCATCGACGTGCAGGTTCACCCCTTCGATCGAAATCACGCCGGCCGGCCGTGGGCCAGTGCCTCGCATGGTCTCGATTCCGCCACCGGCGAAGAGATGGTTGCGGCGATGAATAGCGTCGGCGTCGACGGCGCGATCATGGTCTCGTCGTTCAGCGCCTATGAATACGACCCGAGCTACGCGCTCGAAGTCTACAACACTTATCCGGATAAGTTTCGGGTGGTGACACCGGTCGACGCCACCTATCCGGCGATCGACGATGTGGTGGCGAAATGGGCGGCGACGCCAGGCGCGCGCGGCATTCGCATACGAATGCGCGACGGCCTGCCGATGGACGCGGACCATCCCGGTTTGAACCGCGCTTTCGCTGCCGCAGCCAAACGTGGTTTGCCTGTCAATTTGCTTTGCTGGGGCATCCTGGACAAAGGGCTGCCGCACATCCAGCGACACCAGGGGACGGTCATCGTTATCGACCATCTCGGCCTGCTGCAACCTGCTCGCCCGCCGGTCCCCGCCGACGTTTGGGCCGATCTACCGAAGCTGCTCGCCTTGGCTCAATACGAGAACGTAAGGGTCAAGATCAGCGGTGCCTGCACGATGTCGCACGAACCGTTCCCATACGACGATATCTGGGAGCCGGTACTGCGGGTCATCGATGCGTTCGGGCTGGACCGTTGCATGTGGGGCACCGACTGGACGCGGACCATCGGCATGCTGACCTATGAGCAGGCCGTCACGCCGTTCCGCGACACCAAACGCCTGTCCGAGAAAGACAAGGCAGCGCTCATGGGAGGAACGTTGCAGAAAGTCTACAAATGGTAGCGCGACCCTAGAGTCGCGTGCACCGTTCCCTCAATCGAAGACCTGAGGAGCCAATGGCCTCCCACATCCCGCCACCCGATCAGCGGCCGGGACCCGGCTACTACTACCATTTCAAACACGACCCCGCTGGGCCCCTGAACAACTACGCCTACTACATTTATGGCGTCGGCCACCACACCGAAGATGATTGTCGCACTGAAGACAGCTTTATGCAGGTGTACCGGCCGCTCTATGAGAATTCTTACGCCTACCGGAACGGCGGTCTGTTCGACCTCCGACCGATCTATATGTTTTACAAGCCCGCCATCCGTGAGGGGAGAGAGGTGCCCCGCTTCACGCAGATCACCGACGCAGCAGTCATCGCAGAACTGCAGGCGATCAAGACCCGCATGTATGGCGACCTATAAGCGTCGGTTGCCAGCCGACCTCGATTCCAACGACCTGGCGAAGCTCATCAGCCTGCCGTGGCATGCCGTCCTCCTTGGTGCGAGCACGAAGGACCTCCTCGAAGAACTCGGGCGCGACGCCGACCAAAATCTTGTGCGACGGCGCGGCTACATGCAGCTTACCCAGACCGATCCGTCGCTGGTTCCGCTGCCACTCCGGTCGCTTCCAGTTTATAGGCTCGACGCTTCGATCCCGTCTGAATGCGACTTCGATCGAACGCTGCGCCGGATGGCAATGCTCGGCGGCCTGCGCCGCTCCGGCGTACGAAATCTCATCGTTATCTCGGACGAACACGGGTGGGGAAATTGAGCTTCGCCATCTAGTTCGTACCCCGAAGATCTTCAACCCCCGCGCGGGTCCGATCAGGGCAGAAACGCCGCGGCCGGTCGGCGGTTTATTCACCGAGAACGACTGCCGCCTTCGGCGGTAGCCCGGCAGTCCTCGGAACACGCGAGGAAGTGTCCGTTTTGGGGCGATTGCGTTGAAAAACTAAGTGTTGCACGCATTCGAAGGCGCTGATTCACTCTGGTCGTCGGGCGGGGGTGAAGTTGCAATGATGGGAGAGCGGCGAGTTCAACAAGAGGCTCTG
>Ga0073928_10004385_pt1 | contig 20948 bp, 28 predicted proteins | sample PaiPotPPA55metaG_FD_76969 | JGI IMG/M metagenome (GOLD analysis project Ga0073928, IMG submission 76969) | Iron sulfur acid spring bacterial and archeal communities from Banff, Canada, to study Microbial Dark Matter (Phase II) - Paint Pots PPA... ...
CGGTATCGCCGTCCATCTTCACCCACTCGTGCTCTTTGCTGTACAGCAGATCTGCCGGCTGCGCCACCTTATTGACTCCTCTTGTAGAAAGGTAATTGTACGACCGCTGCTCCGTACGCGGTACCGCGGATGTGAACTACGACCGGCGTACCGGGAACGGCGGCTTCTTTCTCGACCAATGCGGTCGCGATGTTCTTGTTCTGGACCGACGGTGCGATCGATCCGCTGCGAATTTCGCCGACCCTGCGGTCGCCCAGAAACACATGGTAGCCTTCTCGTGCCGGCGCGCGGCCGTCCATGACTAGCCCCGCAATACGCGCGTAGTCGTCGGCATTCTTCTGCGCTTCGAGTGCGGCTTTGCCCGTGAAATTCGGTTTGCTGAACTTCACCACCCAGTCCAAGCCCGCTTGAACCGGCGTAATCTCCTCGGTCAGCTCGTGCCCGTACAGCGGCATGCCCGCTTCCAAGCGCAGCACGTCACGCGCGCCTAGTCCGGTGGGCGCGAGGCCGGCATTTGCGTTATCTCGCAACAGATTATTCCAAATCTCCGCCGCATCGTCGCCGTCCACGAACATTTCAAAGCCGTCTTCGCCCGTATAGCCCGTGCGGGCAACGATCGCGCGTTTGCCGTAGACGCTGCCTTCGGTGCAGAAATAATATTTGAGGGCGCTGATGTCGACGCCGGTATGCCGTTCGAGCATCGTGACCGATTTGGGTCCCTGGATCGCGATGAGCGCGTTGCGCCCATGCAGGCTCGTCAGTTTGACGCCGGAGTTTGCCAAATGAGAGTTTAGATACGTCCACATCTTGCCGGCATTGCCGGCGTTCACGACCAGCAGCCAGCGATCGGGAAGCTTGTAAAAGATGACGTCGTCGAGCGCACCGCCGCGCTCGTTGGTGAAAATGTTGTAGCGCGCTTGGCCGGGTTTCATCGTGGAAACTGCATTGACTGTTAATTCGTCTGCCCAAGCGGCGACGTTCTCGCCCTGTAAAATGAACTGTCCCATGTGCGAGAGATCGAACAGCCCCGCGCGATGGCGAACTGCCTCGTGCTCTCTGAGAATGCTCGTGTATTGCACGGGCATGTCGAAGCCGCCGAACGGAATCATCCGCGCGCCCAGACGCACGTGTTCGTTATACAACGCGGTTTGTTTGACCGCGGTTTCTTGCGTCGTCATTTGGCCTTTCGGGGTTTCTCGTCCGGATAGGAGTTCAAAAAGTTCAACGTCGAGTGTGCAACGAGCTTCTCGCCGCTGCGAACGTGCACTTCCCCGTACACGATGCGCCGCCCAGCCTTGAGGACGGTCGCTTCTGCGACCAGATCGTGGGGCGCGAGTGCCGGCGCGAGGTAATTGCATTGCAGCGCCACGGTCGTCGTGTCCTGATCGCGCCCATAGACCGAAGCGAGCGCCACGTAAAAGCACGTATCGCACAAACTGACGATCGCGCCGCCATGTACGGCACCTGTGCCGTTGGAGATCTGCGAGCGGTAGGGCATGCGCATGACCGCGCGGCCGTCGCCGACGCTTTCGAGTTTTAGATCGAGCAGCTCGACGAAATGCGACTTTTCCTTATCCCACTGCCGGCGCGCGGATTCTTGATCTATCGAAGACATGGGCCCCCTCACTTTAGCCGAAGGCGGCAGCTTCGTCTATTGCTTTTGTGCTCCCGGCGCGGAACCGCTCGCTAGGCGGTCGTAAGCGGCGCGGAAGTCGAGCGTGCCCCCATGCAGCCAGTGCGCACCGTCGACCGGGAGCGCTGCGCCGCTGATCCAGTTCGCGTCGTCGGAGCACAGCCACAACGCGGCGCGCGAGACGTCTTGCGGCCGGCCCAGGCGCCCCAAAGGAACTTCCGAGACGACGCGGTTTTCGATATCCGCTACGCTCCAGAGGTTCTTGTCCGTGCCCTCGGTATGAATGGGACCGGGCGCGATCGCGTTGACCCGGATACCAAACTGTCCCCACTCCGCCGCAAGAGTTCGCGTCATTGCGAGCACGCCTGCCTTCGCCGAGGCGGAGTGCACTGCGCCGGGTTCGCCACTCCACGCGTACGTAGCGATGATGTTGAGAACGCAGCCTCGCGATTGGCGCAGCTCCTCGAAAGCCAGGCGCGTACAGTTGAACGTGCCGTTCAACACGATGTCGACCACGGATTTGAATCCGTTGGGCGACAGCTTCTCCGACGGCGAGACGAAGTTGCCCGCGGCGTTGTTCACGAGCACGTCGATGCGCCCCGTGCGGGCGACGATCTCTTTTGCGACTTCTTCTACGCGCTGCGCGTCCCGCACATCGCAGGCGAGTCCGAAACCCGCGCCCATGAGCGCCACCGTTTCATCGAGCGCCTCCTGGCGGCGACCGGCCACGCACACGGTCGCACCTTCTTTTGCAAACGCGAGCGCCATGTCACGGCCAAGGCCGGAACCCCCGCCGGTGACCCAAACCGTTTTGCCCGCGTAACGTCCGCTGCTCAAAACGTATCTCCGTGCTTTGCCAGCTCGCGGCGCAGGTAGAGCGGAAGCGAGAAAATGCGCCGGTGCGTCACGCCGTCATAAAAGAAATTTTCACCCCGCAGATTCTTGCAGTATTCATTGACGACGCGCTCGTCGATCTGAGAAAGATCGAGCCTATCGCTGCACGCGATGAACGCCCAGTCGTTGTCGAACGCAGGGACGTGCGTGTAAAACGACGCGACATGCTTGTAGTATTTGCCAAGCGTGCGCGCCATTTTCGCATGAAGCGACATGTTGTGAAAGCCGGCAGTGCTGGCTTGCAGCACGTAGATTCCGCCCTCCGTCAGGCGCGACTTTATGTTGCGAAAGACCTCGTCGCAGAAGAGTGGATTACTGGGTGAGTCTTCCAACGGTTCGGTGAGATCGGAGATGATGACGCCGTAACGGTCGCGATCTTCCGCCAGGAACTCGAGCGCATCGCCGACGATCACGCGCGCGCGCGGATCGTCGAACGCGCCGCCGGACCATTCAGGCAGATACTGTTTGCAAAGATCGATGACTTGGCCGTCGATATCGACCATCGTGCAGCGCCGGACCTCGGAATTCCGCAGCACTTCACGCAGGGTCGCACCTTCGCCGCCGCCCAGAATCAGGATATCGGAACGGTCGGCCGCTCCAGCCATTGCGGGATGCACGAGCGTCTCGTGATAGATCTTCTCGTCATGCTGGGAGCTTTGCGTGTCACCGTCGAGTACAAGCATCTTGCCGAGCACGGGCGTCTCGATGACGCCTACGCTTTGGAACGGCGTGCGACCGGCATAATAGACACGTTCGATGGCGTGGTGGTGCTGCTCCGTCGGAAAAAACTCTTCGACGTACCACTGCCAGTGCGCGGTTTTGGGCATAGCCCCGCTAGATTAGCGATGCGGGGCAGAAGGCCTCGCTAGTGTTGCGAGAGTCCGCCCATGAGACCGAAGCCGCTTACCGAAGCTTGGTCCGTGACCTGAACCGGCATTCCCGACGACGGGATCGACGGAACGGCGACGTATGTAAATCCGCCCACGGGTGCGTGAACTGTCATCGACGCACCGCTCACCGGCGCTGCAAACACGCCGCCGAGGTTGGTCGCGCCGCCGAACTGATCGCGATACGAATGCGTAAGCGCAAGAGAACCAAAGTTGAAACGGCGGTCGCCCGACGCCACGCCCATCGTATTCGCCGCGATCGCAAGGGCGAAGTCGCCCTGCAGATCGCTGGCCGTCTCACCAGTCACGCCTTGCAAGTTTGGCGAGCCGACCACACCACTGGTCTCCATTGCGCGCGTGTACGCATCGCCGCCGAATCGATCGCGCAGGTAACGCTGAAACAAGTAAGCCACACCGTAGCAGCCTGCGCTGCAGTTGTACTGCGCCGCGCCGGTGCCGCCCCAACCTTGCGGGTCGATTCCGCTAAACGAGCTCAGTGAGTAATTTCCCGGATTCCCCAGATAGGTGTTGGCGCGCTGCAGCGCATCGGCCGCATCAAACTGCACGCCTTGCGCGCCGTACATTGCCTGCACCGCCAGGTCTTGCGAGAGCATCGAGAGACCCTCGTTGACGAAGGTGGATTCGTAGCCGTTAAACGACGCCGACGACGCACCGCTTGCGAGAATGCCGTGATTCACGAAGTTGATCAAATGCTGCAGCTCGTGAGCGGTAGATCGCACGAGGTCTTCCTGAAGCTCGTACGTGTTTCCATTGCCTGCGAACCAGCCCACGAAGATGAAGGGCGCTTCATTCGATTCGTATCCGCCGTTCAAACAGTTCAGCGCAGTTTGCGGCATGTAGTTCGCGACGGAGAAATAGCCGCCCAGCCCGCCAAGTGCCGACGAGTTCACGACCATGACGTTGATGCGCCGATCCTGCGGCTCGGTAATGTAGGCCTGTGTCGTACCTTGCTTGGATCCGTTCGCCGAACATGCGTTGTACTGTGGCTGCAGGCCGGGCGCGTTCGCGGGATAATCCGGCGAGGCAAAGTGTGCGGTGTCGGAGGCGTACGCATTCTCGAAATCGGCGCCGATCTGCGAAACGCTCGACTCAAGACTCGCGGCAATTGTGTTGTCTATCCAGATATTTCCGTGCGCGGTTTGCGCGAGCAGGGTCGAGGGAATTTGCACGCTGGGCCGCGAGCCGTTGATGGGACCTCGCTGTACCCAGATCGCAGCTTGTGCGCCGGCGCGAATCGTTGAGGGCAAAACGCTCTCGCGGGTCCGTGCGGCGGCCACCGTTCCGCTTACGCCTACGGACTGCATACGCCGTATCAAACCACCACCGTCAGCTGGAAATGCTTCGACGGGTGCAACACGGTGTGGTACGGTTGCGCGTCCGGCAGTTGCGGTCGAACGCGCGACGCTTTGCGTACCGGTCGTCGTGCCGACGACGAGCGTATCGGGTTCGAACGTGTTCGAGGCCGTTGCATTACCCGACATGATCGCGACGATCGCCGTGTTAGAGCCTTGCGCTATCGCGCCGGTACTCGAGAGTGGTCCGTTACTTTGAAAGTAGCTCACCGGGCCGCTTTGGATTGCCGGCGCCGATGTGGCAGCGGGGATGGCGACAAGGCCGGCAATACCGGCGCCTGCTCCCCCGCCACCCCCGCCACATCCCCCAAGCAGCACCACAAAAATCAATAAAGCGGCGGCTTCGTACCGCGGCGCGCACAGTGTCTTCACGCTTACGGTATCGGCCCCCAATTGGAAGGCAGCTGCTTGCTTACGCAGCTTTTAACGAAAACAAAACGGCGCATCTATCGACGCGCCGTTTGATTCTTTTAATTCAGGCCGGGGTTATGCGGTTTTCGCCCTATCTTCCGCTTCCGTGGCGGTCACCACATGGGTGAACGTACCGTTTTTCGATTCGATTCCTCGTTTGAATTCAGTGGTGAGCATGCTCTTCGCATCCAAAACTTTGGCCGCATGCTCGCAAGCCAGCCAAGGGTTCGTATGGTCGCCGCACGTGTAAAAGTCCATCGCGGCGTAGCCTTTTTCAGGCCAGGTATGAATCGACAAATGTGATTCCGCCAAAATGACGGTTCCCGAGACGCCTTGGGGCTCGAACCGGTGGAAGGCGCTTTCCATGATCGTGGCTTTCGCTGCCGTCGCTGCGGCGATCATCATGGAGTGGACGCTATCGACGTCCGCAAGGGCTTCCGAGTCACACCCCGACAGTTCACACACAATGTGCGTACCGAGTGCCTTCAATTTACGTCTTCTCTCCTCGACCTTGGGGGAAATCCCACCTCCGGACTCGTCGGCTGGCGCCTGCGGTGCAGTCACGTCCCCGACCTATCGACGAGCTCTTGCCGGCGCTTTTCGGTGCGCGAGCGGCTCGCCGCGATGGCGCGTTTGGGCGCGCCTCCCCTACCGTGGATCCTTCGATGCCTCAGGATTGGCCGACCCGCTGCGGCCGCCAATCGGTAAGGAGGCCCTAAAGGCTTTTTAAGGGCGAAGGGTCCGGCGCCTATGATAAGCCCTCAGACCCCCCCTGTAAAGCACTTCGGGGAGAAATATTTTGCCAGGCAGGCAGGCAAGCCGTGAATGCTTGAAACCGGCGCACTCTCGACCCGGTTGATAGATAGTGAAGATAGGACTTCACTATCTTGACTATCGGACGCCCCGGGGGTAGCCTTTGTCGTGGTGAGTCTATCGAACTACGCCCCGGAACCTTCGGGCAAAGCCCCATTAAGAGGAAGCACACAGCAAGCATGGCGACCCAACTGAAGACCGCTCCCATCGTCGAGGATTACCGGCACGGATTCCACGATCCGGAGAACTATGTCTTCAAGTCCGAGAAGGGCCTGACGCCGGAGATCGTCGAGCGCATCAGCGCGATGAAAGACGAGCCTCAGTGGATGCGCGAATTCCGCTTGAAAGCGCACGAGATCTTCCTGAGCAAGCCGATGCCCACTTGGGGCGATACGGCACTTCTTTCGGAGATCGATTTTTCGAACATCCATTACTTCGTGAAGTCGACCGATCGCGCCGAGCGTTCGTGGGATGACGTTCCCGACGATATCAAACGCACATTCGATCGTTTGGGCATCCCGGAAGCCGAGCGTAAATTCCTCTCTGGTGTTTCGGCGCAGTACGAATCGGAAGTGGTTTACCACAACGTGAGCAAAGAGCTCGACGAGCTCGGCGTGCTGTTCTGCGATATGGATACCGCGGTTAAGCAGCATCCGGAAATCGTTCAAAAGTATCTCGCTACGGTGATTCCGCCGGGCGACAATAAGTTTGCGGCGCTCAACTCAGCGGTTTGGTCGGGCGGTTCGTTCATCTATGTTCCGCCGGGCGTCGAAGTCAAGATGCCGCTCCAAGCCTATTTCCGCATCAACGCGGAGAACATGGGCCAGTTCGAGCGCACGCTGATCATCGCCGACAAAGGCGCCAAGGTGCATTACATCGAGGGCTGCACCGCACCGAAGTTCTCGACGAGTTCGCTGCACAGCGCGGTCGTCGAGCTCATCGCCATGGAAGGTGCCTCGATTCGCTACACGACGATCCAAAACTGGTATCGAAACATCTTCAACCTGGTGACCAAGCGCGCCATCGCGTACAAGAATGCAACGGTCGAATGGGTCGACGGAAACATCGGCTCGCGTCTGACCATGAAGTATCCGGCGATCTACCTGATGGGCGAAGGCGCACGCGGCGAGATTCTCTCGATGGCATTCGCCGGCGAAGGGCAGCACCAGGATGCGGGCGCGAAAGTCATTCACGCCGCACCGAACACCACGTCGGTCGTCACGAATAAGTCGGTCAGCGCGCATGGCGGTAAAACGACGTATCGCGGCCTGGTCGAGATTCATCCAGGCGCGGTCGGCGCGAAGACGCGCGTGAAGTGCGACGCGCTTATCATGGACGAAGAGTCGGCGAGCGACACCAAGCCGACGATGAAGATCCACGAGCAGCGTTCGACGGTCGAGCACGAGGCCAGCGTCAGCAAAATCGGCGAAGAGCAGCTCTTCTACGCGATGAGCCGCGGCCTGAACGAAGCCGACGCGACCGCGATGATCGTCAACGGGTTCTTCGACTTCTTCGTCAAGGAGCTTCCGATGGAATACGCGGTTGAGCTCAATCGCCTCGTGAAGATGGAGATGGAAGGCAGCGTCGGCTAAGTACAGCTAGACGCGTAGGGTCACGCCGCCGCCCTTTTGAAGAAACGGCTATGGCTGATTATCCGGTAGCCAAGACGAGCGAGGTTCCTGAGGGCAGAACATTACGCGTAGTGGTGCAAGGCGTAGAGGTGCTGCTCTGCAAGTGCGAGGGCAACGTCTACGCGATCGAAGACGTCTGCACCCACGATGGTGCGCCGCTCGATCAAGGCGAGCTGCAAGGCTGCGAAATTACGTGCGCGCGCCACGGTGCGGTTTTTGACGTGCGCTCCGGCGCCGTGCTCGCGTTACCGGCGGTCGTCCCGGTGCCGACGTACAAGGTTCGCATTGTGGGCGATGACGTCTTCGTCGACGTCTAGACGCAGCAGGTACCCGGGCGCAGTAGGCCGCGCGATTGTCTACGTCCTCGTCATTCTTCTTCTGATCGTTTTGGTGTGGGCCGCCTATGCGTTCGCGGGTTTGCGCAGCCGCGCTCAAACCGATGGAACGGTGCGCATAACCGGACTTATCGCACCCGTAAGGATCGTTCGCGACGAGCGCGATATCCCGCACATCATCGCAGGCAACGATCGCGATCTGATGTTTGCGCAAGGGTATGCCGAAGCGTCGGATCGTCTCTTTCAGATGGATTTGCTCCGGCGATTCGTGTATGGGCGGCTCGCCGAGGTACTTGGGCCGGCGGCGGTTCCAGCCGACGAAAACGCGCGCGTGGCCCCAATCGCGCAGATCGTCCAGGCGCAGTGGGCGCATATGAGCGCGAACGAACGCATTTTGGTGCAGGCCTACAGCGACGGCGTGAACGCGGCGATGCAGCGCGAGCCGCTGCCGGTTGAATTCCATCTTCTTTTATACAAGCCGCAGCCTTGGGTGCCGCAAGATTCGCTTGCCGCAGGCATGGCAACCGTTCTCGACCTCATCGATCGCTGGGACGACGTAATCCGCCGCGATACCGTTGCGCGCGCGCACGATGCGCCGCCGGTCGAGGCTCTTTACTCAATCACCGATCCCGCGTACGATGCGCCCGTCGCGCCCCGAGCGATTGCGTCGCTGCCGCCGCTCCCGCCACGTCCGCCGCACGAACGCGCCGGGATCGTACTTCCGCAGGTTGCAGATCGACCACCCGTCGGCAGCAACGAATCGGCGCTCGGTTCAGCACATTCGAGCAGCGGCCGCGCGCTGCTTGCGAACGATCCGCATCTGCGCCTGGGTATTCCAGGCGTCTGGTATCTGGTCGATCTGCGCAGCAACGATCTGCACGTCGCGGGCGCATCGCTGGCCGGAACGCCGGGGATCATTCTGGGACACAACGACGATATCGCCTGGGGAGCGACCAATGGCACCGTGGTGACGGAGGTTGTCTATCGCGATTCGCCGAGGGGTGCGAAGCGCCGTGTTGAGACGTTTCACGTGCGTTTCGGACGCGACGTGAGATTCGCGTACTATCAAACCAAGCACGGATTCGTCGCGGAGACCGCACACGACGTTGCGTACGCCGTCGATTGGAATGCGGCGCGGCTTCCCGCCTCGCCGCTCAGCGCGTTCCACGGACTGAATTCTTCGCGTACTATCGCGGATGCGATCCGGGCGCTGCAAACTTATCCAGGTCCTCCGCAGAATTTTGTCATCGCCGATCGCAGCGGCGCGGCGGCCTACCAACTTGCCGGCCTGATTCCGAGCGACCCGCTTTGGGGTCTGCGCACGCACGCATCCGGCGATCCGGCATATCCGTATATTCCGTTCAGGCAACTGCCTCACGTGGCCGCATCGAAAAACAGCATCGTATTCACGGCGAATAACCGCATGTACGGCACGGGGTATCCGCTGCGCTTAAGTCCAAACTTTGCGGCGCCGTACCGCGCAAGGCGCATCGCAGAGTTGCTCTCGAGTAAGCCGCGACTGCGCGTTGAAGACCTCGCATCCTTCCAAACCGACACGCTGTCCTTTCCCGAACGCGACATCGCGCACGCCGCACTCGCTGCCGTAATGCATAAGCATCTGCAAGACGATCGCGCGCTGCAGCCCTACCTCGCCGCACTTTCGCTATGGAACGGCCGGTTCGATCCGGCATCGCGCGGTGCGCCGATTGCTTGGGAACTGCGGCGCATAGCGGTATCCAGCTTAGCAAAATACAACACGGGCAGTACGCTCGAAGCGTATCAAGCCAGCGCGAACAATGCGGATCTCGTTCTGCTTATGCGTGTGCTGCGCGAGCGTCCGCGCGGATGGTGGCCAAAGAACGACTACGACGATTTGCTCGTCGGCGCGCTGAAACTTGCAATCGAGACGAATGGGGCGCGAATGCTGCAAACCTGGGGCGAGTACGGCAAAGTGACCGTGAAGCATCCGCTCGCGTCCATGGGCTTCACATTTCTCGACGGCGCTGCGTTCCCAGGCGACGGCGACAGCTTCGGCTTACACGTTCAGACAGCCACGCATTCGCAGAGTTTTCGCGCCGTTTGGGACGTCGGCAATTGGGATGCAGGCGGCATCGTCATTCCGAGCGGTGAATCGGGCGAGCCCGCGTCCGGGCATTACACCGATTTGAGTCCGGCGTGGGTGCGGCAACGTCTGGTGCCGTTGCCGTTTAGCGATTCCGCAGTACGCGCATCGGCGCGCGCGACGCTTACTTTAACGCCGCGCTGAGAAACGCGAAGATCCGGGGCCACGCTTGCGCGGCAGCTTGCGTGTTGGCTTGCGCCGTTCGGCCGAGCATGAGCGTAAGCGGTCCCATCGGAGCCTGCGTCATCGGACGCTCCGGCGAAGAGAACAGGAAGATGTGCCCTGCGCCCTGATAGTGCAGGTAGATGTCGGAGTACGCATAGTGGTGATCCCGCAAGTAACGCATCCCGAGCTGCGACTGCGCAACCGAGTCCCAAATCTGGTCGTCGTCTGCGGCGAGCATCATTACAGGCCCACGAATGTTTTCCAGATGAAACATAGCAGCCGGAATCTGCGTTTTGTTTTGCTGCATCGAAGCATCATAGCCGGTCCGCAGGTCCAGCGGCTTGTGAACCGAGAAGGCGGCGCCGAACAGCTCGCCCATTTGCGATCCGTACGCAACGTAGGGCAGCGCCTTTCCGGCCGACGTCCACGATGATTGCGGCGCGGCCGGTCCTTGCGCGATGCCTTGCCACGCGAAGGGGCTCGGAACAGCGGCGATAACCGCGTGGATCGCAGGGTACGTGGAGGCGGCTAGCAGCGCGAATTCGCCGCCTTTCGATAATCCCAAGATGGCAATGCGGTTCGGATCGACGTCACTGCGCTTCGTGATGTCGTCGAGCGCTTTGCCGACGGTTTCGACCGGGATGTTTTCGAGCGATTGCGGCAATCCGGGCGAACCGAAGTAGGCCACGGTTGCGGCAACGTAGCCATGCGCTGCAAATGACGGCGCCGCCCTATACGACATGCTGTCGCCGCCTTCCGACCCGCCAAGCAACAGGATCGCGGGATGCTTCCCGGATGTGCCCGGCGTGCAAATCGTACCGGAGAACGCAGTCGCGTGCGTGCAGTTCTTCGGTAGTTGCGGCTGAGCGGTATTCGCAGCAAGAATGAGCAGCAACGCTGAAAACATCCCGTTTCTCCTGTTAGGCTTGGCAGTTCATCGCGGCGCGAATGAAGCGGTCTGCTTCATCGCTCCACGGGCGCTTGAAGTCTTTCGGCCAATGCGTCGGATCGTTGTAAAGCTTGTTGAGCCCGTCGCGAACCGCGGCATCGCCGCGCGTAAATTCATTTACGAGCGATTTCCAGCGCTTGGCCAGTTCCTGCGCGCGCTCGCTCGCCGGGTCTTCATGCTTTGCGGCGGCTTCCACTTCCGCAATGAGCTCGGTCCAGGCGCGCTGTCCCTTTTCGATATCGCCTTTTGAAATCGTGGACGCACGCTGCGCGATCGTTTGCTGTGCCTCGGGCGTATAGTAGTTCTTCGTCCAGTCCCAGTCGGTCTTTTCCACTTTCATCACCTCGATAATTGTACGGAGCGTTTCCCAAAGCGTGGCGTCACGATCGTTCGCGATCGCCGATTCAGCATGCTCGATTGCGCTCAGCGCGCGATCGAGCTGGCTGCGCCGCTCGCGGATGATTTCGCGCTGCATGCGCAGCGCAACGATGAGCGGCAGCGCCTGCGCCTTTAGGAGCTCCTTGATTTCCTGTAGGGTGAAACCGACGAATCGCAGCGCCACGATTTGTTCGAGGCGCTCCAGCTCTCGCTGCCCGTACAACCGATATCCGCTCTCGGTGCGCTCGGCAGGCGGCAGCAGTCCCATCTGATCGTACAGATGAAGCGTTCGTACGGTCACGCCGGCTTGCTCGGCGAATTCCTTAGCGCGGTAGTTTGGACGAGTCATCGATTTCACGCTCTCTACGTTACAGGCTGACCTAAGGTCAGAGTCAATCCGTCCCCGCACTTTTTTCTTGCGAGCGCAGAACGTACGCATAGAGCAGCCACGGTTCCAGAACGACGTTGATGAGGAAATGCGCAACGACGCAGGGCAGAACTATGCGGCTGGACGCCGCCGCAGCATTGAGTGCTTTCATGAAGCATTCCCCTGTTCGAGCAATGACTGCATTTCGCGTACGTGCCGAACAAAAGCATCGCGACCCGTTCGCGTCAGGCTGTAGCGCGTTTGCGGGCGCCGGTTGACGAAGCTCTTCTCTTCTGCAATGTAGTCCGCGTCGACGAGTTTCGCCAAATGGGCCCCCAGATTGCCGTTCGTCGTTTGCGTCGCGCGCTGCAGTTCGCTGAACGCGACCCATTCCGACCCCAGCAGCTCCGCGATCACGCTCAGGCGGATCTTGGAGAGCAGCAGCTCATTCACAAGCAGCGGACCGCGCGTTTTGAATCATGTAGAGAACGCCGATCGCAACGTAGCCGACCAGGAAACCGCCGGCCAAAACAAAGCCGGGATAGACGAACCAATAATTTGCCACGAGGACGGAAGCTAAGAGCGCAATTGCGCCGAAGAGCGCGCGGCGATCGCCGAAGAATCCGATGACCAGCATAGAGATCGCCGCGCCGAGGTTCCAAATTGCCGCGGCTGCCCAGCTGGCGAACATGTGCGGCTGGCAAAGGGCCGCCACGAAAATGCATAGCCAGACCGCGCCCATCACCTTGCCCATGCGCACTTCCGAGGCCGGTATGCGTGAGGCGTTGCGCCGCGCGAGTACCGAGACCGCGACGGTATAAAGGAGCGAGCCGAAAAGGATGATGCTGCCTGCAATTGCGAGCGGACCGGCAGGCGGGCCACCGCTCGCGAATTGCCCGGCTATCTCTACCAGCGCGGCCCCCAGTCCCCAAGCCACGTACAAGCCGCCCATCGGCCGGTACGGCCGTTCATCGGCTTGCCGCAGAATGCGGTCGACCATCTCGAGGTGCTCGCGCGCTTGCTCCGCGTCCATCGCCATATTTTTATCCATTTCTAGACTTGTCTATATTATAGACTTCTCTGCCAGTATAGAGGGGCGAGTATCCGTGCGTCAAGCTCATTTCAATTGACAGGCGCTTGGGGCTCTGATAATCTTCCAAAGTTATGTACGCGATTATCGAGACGGGCGGAAAGCAGTTTAAAGTCTCCGAGGGTGACGTTATCAAATGCGACCTCCTCGAGACCGAGGTGGGGTCGGACGTTACATTCAACCGTGTCGTCCTCGCGAGCAGGGGCGGCGACGTTTCCATCGGCGCTCCCACGCTGAGCGGAGCCATGGTAACCGGGACCGTACTGCGTCAGGATAAAGCCAAGAAGATCCTCGTGTTCAAGTACAAACCGAAAAAGCGCGTGCGCAAACTCATCGGCCACCGTCAGCGCTTCGCGGAAATCAAGATCACGAAGATCCAGCTTCCGTAGCGTCGCGGCCATCCAGGTATCGAAGGGTGGACGTCACATTTCGCAGGGACAGCCGTAACCGGCTGTCCTCTGTTTTTGCCTCGGGTCACGTGGAGATTCCCGAAACGAGTTCCGATGAGTACTCACTGGTCTGTGCCGCGCTATCGGGGATTCTGCAGGCGGCGCGCCTGGGACTGGAAGCGCACGTGAAGCTCCCGCTGGACGTAACCCAGCGATCCGGCGAACTTGCCATGCGCTGGCCGCACAGCGCACGCGAAGACGAGCGCGTAACCGCGATTCTCGAAACCGCGTATCTCGCGGTCGCTCAAATTGCCGCTCAATATCCGCAGCACGTGCGCATTACCGAGGAAACCGAAATGTAACGCGTGCCTGCTAGCGGGGTATGTATAGCCTCTAGCAAGAATGAACCGCACCGAGTCAGACTTGGAGGTACCATGTCAGAGACGTTCCGGTCGACGCCATCGGAGCAGCAATGGTCCGGAAGCAACGGTTACCAGGGAACATATGCGGAGAATGCCAGCGTGAGCTACGAAAATACTGAAAACAGCGGAAGCAACGAAGCCGGCAAGGCGCTGCTCGTCGGCGTCCTGGGCGGCTTGATTTCAGCCGCGGGATACTTAGTGTATCAGCGGCTGCCCGAAGATCAAAAAGACCGCCTGCAACGGCAAGCCAAAGATATGCTGCAGCAGCGCATCAACGAAGTGCGGCAAAACTTCAATATTTAGTCGCGTGCCGCGTGATTTAGGGTTCTTCGCCTTTGCCGTCGTCAGCCGAAGCCGTAACTTCGTCGAGCGAGTTGGCCGGCGGCTCCGGTTTTACCGGTTGCTCTAAATCCGCGGCGCGTTCCATCTCCCGAATGAACGATTGCGAGGTGTTCTGAACCTCGCGCATGACGCGGCCGGCTTGCCGCATGATGCCCGGCAACTTTTGTTCGCCAAACACCAACAGCGCAAGAACGCTGAGAATCGCCATATCCGGTAGAGAGAGCACGTGCTTGACTTTGCCACCGAAGGGGAGCAGGGCCCTCCTCCGGCGCCGTGCAAGGATGGGCGGCTCGTGAAAATCATCTACACGCGAGGCAACCGGACCGAAACCCTTGCCTCGTTAGCGACGCTGCGCAAAATCCTCAACCGCTTCGTCGCCCACCGCGTCTTCTACGAAGTGTCGAGCCGCAATAAGCGCGGGCACGAGTTCTTTTCGGCGAAGAACGTCTTTGTGGTAGGCAGCATCGAGGTCGTCAACCGGGACTATCTGACGATCACGATCTTCGACGCCAACAATCAAAGCCACTCGATCGAGATTCTCAATCCGGCGACAATGCGCATTTACGACGAGATGCCGGGCAAAGGTTTTGCCGTTTCATTCATCAGCGACGGCGAGAGCGGCGTAGAATCGCGCTGCTATCTGCGCGATGAAGGTGAAGACGGCGACGGCGATCTCAAACAGTCCGCGCTCGAGAAGATCACGCTCCCGCAGCTGTTCGAATACCTGGAAGAGATTACGTCCGCCGATCTCGTCAAATAGCGTCAGCCGCTTACCTTCTTTGCCCGCGCACGACGCGGCCCTCCAAACGCTGCGCGCGCCGCAATTCCCGCACGGCATCGCCGGTGCGGCCCAACCGCTTGTAAGCGACGCCCAAATTGTGATGCGCGAGCGCGTATTCGCCGTCGGAAACAACCGCGCGTTCGTAGTAGCGGATGGCTTCGTCAATCTCACCCGCCTCCAAATGAAGGTTACCGATATTGACCAGGGCCGGCGCGTGCTTCGGCGCGATTGAGAGCGCCTGCTCGAACGCGGCGCGCGCGTCCTGAGAGCGCTTCATATTGATGAAGGCGACGCCGCGTTTGTTCGCCACGGCCGCGCGCTCTTCGAGCGTGAGGCCCGGTTCGGCAAGCAACGCGTCCAAGCGCGCGAGCCCCTCCTCGTAACGCCCTTGCGCGAGATCGCGCATGGCCAGTTCGAACGGCGTGTAGAGCTCCGGACGGAAAAGAGCCAGAAACCTGCGTAGGTTGAACACTGCAGCGTATGTTCACGATCGACGTGCTCACGCTCTTTCCCGAAGTGTTCGCGCCGTTCGTGGGACTTTCGATCGTCGGACGCGCCGTCGAAGCGGGGATCGTCAAGGTCCGGTACCATCACGTGCTCGATGCGCTTAGCGGCAGCGAACGAGCCGACGACGTTCCCTTTGGCGGCGGACCTGGAATGGTAATGCGTATCGAACCGCTGGCGCGCATCCTGGACTCGATCCTCGCGGACGCTCCCCCCGGCGAGCGGCGCCTGATCGTCGCGCCAGCGCCGGGAGGCAAACGATTTACGCAAAACCAGGCCGAGCGCTTTGCCGGCGAGTTCGACCGTATTATTTTCGTCTGCGGTCATTACGAAGGCATCGACGAACGCCTCGGCGCGCTGTATCGCGTCGAGGAATACTCGCTCGGGGATTTCGTGCTGACAGGCGGGGAGCTGCCCGCACTCGCAATGATGGACGCAACCGTGCGCCTTCTCAAAGGAACCGTGCGGGCCGAGTCGCTCCAGGATGAGTCGTTCACCGGGGGAACGCTCGATTACCCGACCTACACCCGGCCGGCGGTTTTCAGAGGCGTAACGGTGCCGGACGTGCTGCTTTCTGGCAATCACGCAGCTATTGCAGCCTGGCGGCGTGAGCAGTCGCGGGCTCGGACGCGAGATCGACGGCCGGATTTGGGGGACGAGGCCTCGAGTGGCTCGGCCGTCCTTCGGTCGGCTCCAGCACATCCTGTGCCCGCCGACACTAGCGCCGTCCCTGGCGCATCGCACGCTCAGGATGACAACGAGTGAGGGCGCGCATTATCCTTGCGGAGTGCGGGGGTGCGTGGTATTATCCGTAGGTTGCCGTGGGGGTCCCCTACCGGCTTTATTAGATTTAGCGCGTATTATTATGCGTATCATCAGAAGAGAATGCAGTCATGAACGTCATCGATGTCTTGAATCAAGAGCAGCGCAAGGACCACGTCCCGGAATTCCGTCCGGGCGACACGGTCAAGGTCTACTCGAAGGTAATCGAGGGCGGAAAAGAACGCGTTCAGATGTTCGAAGGCGTCGTGACGGTCCGCAAGGGCGGCGGCGCACAGGAGTCCATTACCGTTCGCCGCGTTGCCCATGGCGTCGGCGTCGAGAAGACGTTCCTGCTCCATAGCCCGCGCGTCGACCGCATCGAAGTCAGCAAACGCGGCATCGTGCGCCGCAGCCGCCTGTATTACTTGACCGAGAAGATCGGTAAGGCTGCGCGGATCAAAGAGAAGAAAACTGCCCGCTAGTCTTGCCCTGTCTCCGCTACAGTTGCTCGGGCTCATCGGCGTTTTCGCAATTGCGCGAATAGCCCTTAGCCTCAAACCGGTTGCAGCTGCCGGCGGCACGCCCATCGCCGCCGCCGTCGTGCGCGAATACCTCGACGCGTTCATCGTGGCCGGGCTGGTCGCGCTCTTCCTCATTACGTTCGTCGTGCGAACGTTCTACATTCCCTCCGAATCGATGGTTCCCACGCTGCAACAACGCGACGTTTTGCTCGTCAACGAATTCGCGTACCGGTTAGGCGCACCGCACCGCGGTGACATCGTCGTCTTCACGCCGCCGATTGCGTCGACGAGCAGCTTCATCAAACGGGTCGTTGCCGTTCCCGGCGACACCCTTCGCGTGCAGAACGGCAAGGTCTACGTCAACGGCAAGAAACTGACCGAGCCGTATATTGCGCAAGCGCCCGACTACAATCTGATCGTCAAGAACTACGGCATATACGTGGACAGCGGAGCCGGCCTCTCTCCGCTCGACCGCTCGCAGGCGAACGTGCCCGCGCATTCGCAGTGGCAAGCACCGGATCGCATTCCGGCGGGATTCTATTTTGTGATGGGCGACAACCGCAACGATTCCGAAGACTCGCACGTCTGGGGTTTTGCGCAGCAGCACGGCCATTTCGCGTCTGGTCCGCTCGCCAAGACGGCCTCGACTGCCGATTTCACCGGGCGCGCGTTCCTCTTACTGTGGCCGTTCGACCGGCTGCGCGTGCTCAATTAGGAACCGCCGGTGGGAGTGATCGCTGTGACGCCACCCATGCTGCTCGGTCTGGTCGCGGTTTTCGTAATCGCTCGCGTCGTGCTGACCACTCGTCCGGTGCGCGCCGGCTCGGCCGGGCGCTCCACCAATTTTGCGCGGGAGTATCTAGACCCGTTCATCTATGCCGGGATCGCCGCATTTTTGCTCATCACGTTTGTGGCGCGCACTTACTATATTCCGTCTGAGTCGATGGTGCCCACGCTCAAAGTCGGCGACGTGCTGCTGGTCAACAAGTTCGAGTACCGCTTTCACGCGCCGAATGAAGGGGACATCGTCGTCTTTCCGCCGCCGGTGCCGACCACCGACGATTTCATCAAGCGCGTCATAGGCCGGCCAGGCGATACGCTGCGCATTAAAAGCGGCGTCGTCTATCTGAACGGAAAGGCCTTGTACGAGCCGTACATCGCACAGCCGCCCGCGTACAATCTCGTCATCAAAAGTTACGGGATCTACGTCGATACGGGCATCGGCTTTCAACGCTTGGATCCCGCGGGAGCCAACATTCCGCCGCGAAACGAATGGACCGCGCCCGATCGCATCCCCAAGAACTGTTACTTCATGATGGGCGACAACCGCAACAACTCGGAGGACTCGCACATTTGGGGTTTCGCGCAAACCACGGGCAACTTTGCCACAGGCGCGGAGGCCGGCAAGCCCGCGCACTTCACCGGGCACTCATTCCTAATCTTCTGGCCGTTGAACCACGCACGGATTTTGTGACGATAATCTAGAAGAGGAGCTTCCGTGCTCCGGCAAATGCATTGGCGAACGCTCGCAACCGCTACGCTGCAAATCGCCATTCTATGCGCCCTCGCGCTTGCGTTTTTCATGCGCACGCCGCAAGTTTCCGGCCTCTCGATGGCACCGCACATCGATTCCGGCGAGATCGTCGTGATCAACACGATGGCATACCGGTTCGGACGCCCCAGCCGCGGGCAGATCATCGCCTTCCATCACGATTCGCCGGCACCCGAGATATTCATCAAGCGCATCATCGGCTTGCCCGGCGATCGCATCGCCATTGACAAAGGGCGGGTCACCGTCAACGGTGCATCGCTCGGCGAGCCGTATGTCCGCTTTCCCGATGAGCGCACGTTTGCGCAGGTAACGGTCCCGCAAGGCGCGCTTTACGTCTTGGGCGACAACCGCGCGGACAGCGACGATTCGCGCTTCTGGGGATTCGTGCACCAGGACCAAGTGCTGGGCAAAGCACTATTCGGAATCTGGCCGCTGGATCGCTTGGGGCGGTTATAAGCCGGCGTGAATGACTAAGGTGCACGTGGACCGCGAGTTCGAACAAACCGTTCAGTGGTATCCGGGCCACATGGTCGCCGCGATGCGGCGTATCGGCGATTACATGAAGCTCATCGACGTCGTGATCGAAGTGGTCGACGCGCGCGTTCCGCAAATCGGCGCCAACCCGATGCTCGATGCGATTGCGGGAAACCGTTCGCGCCTGCTCGTGCTCAACCGGGAAGATCTCGCCGATCCGGTACAGACCTCGCGGTGGCTGGCATTCTTTGAATCAAAGCACAGACGTGCCCTGGCGGTGAACGGGCTCGAACAATCCAGCGTAAGCAAAGCGAATTACTCTTTGGGACAGCTCGCCCGGACGGCTCGCGGAATGCAGCGGGCCATCGTCGTCGGGCTGCCCAACTCCGGTAAATCGTCGGTCATCAACGGATTGCTGCGCCGTTCTGCAGCGCGCACGGAAGATCGCGCCGGCGTCACGCGGCAACTGCAATGGTTCCGCGTCGGGGCGAACCTCGAACTCATGGACACGCCCGGTATCCTGGTGCCGAAGATCTCTTCGCCTGACGCACAGTGGAAGCTGGCGCTCGTCGGCGCCGTGCCGCGCGAGCGATACGACCCCGAAGACATCGCCGGACGTTTCCACCGCTGGCTGGTGGACACAACGAACGGCCGCACGAGAGTGCCCGGCTTGGAAGCATTCGCGCGCTCGCGCGGTTTCATGCGCAAGGGCGGCGAAGTCGACTACCATAACGCCGCGCAATCGTATATAAAAGATTTTAACGAAGGCAAGTTCGGACGCATTACTTTGGAACGGGCTCCCTATGATGACGCCAAAACAGCGTAAAGCCAGGAACGCGTACGAGCGCGATCGCCGCCGTTTGCACCGGATCCACGCGTTCGAGAACGCCGCGCGCGAAAAAGGCTTCGTTTACGTCGGCGGTATTGACGAAGTCGGGCGCGGACCGCTCGCGGGACCGGTCGTCGCCGCTTGCGTGGTCGCGTCCGAACCGCTCATGATTCGCGGGCTGAACGATTCCAAGCAGGTTCAGGCGGAGCTGCGCGTGGAGATGGCCGAGTGCATCAAGGCTAAATGTTCGGCGTGGGCAGTGGGCAGTGCCAGCGTCGAGGAGATCGATCGCCTAAACATTTATTGGGCCAGCGTTCTGGCAATGGAGCGCGCAATTCACGCGCTCTCGATCGCGCCGCAGTATCTGATCACGGATGCGGTTCGCATCAAATCGTTTGCCGGCCCGCAAGAACCGCTCATCAAAGGTGACGCGCGCTGTGCGGTCGTCGCGGCTGCATCGATCGTGGCCAAAGTGTATCGCGATCGGCTGCTGGTGGCGCTGCATGAATGCGATCCACGTTACGGTTTCGCGGACCATAAAGGATATGGAACGCCCGAGCACATTCGCGCGCTCAAAGAGCACGGGCCCTCGCCGCACCACCGCTCGGGCTGGTGGCGCGTGCGGGAAGCCCAGCTTGCGTTCGGCTTCGAGCTTGTCGAAGACTAACGGCGTCAAAGGTCAGGCAGGCGAGGAGCGCGCCGCAAACTTCCTGGAGTCCGCCGGATACCGCATCGTGCGGCGCAACTTGCGCCTGCCGGGCGGCGAAATCGACCTGGTCTGCCGCGACGGGGATACCATCGTCTTCGTCGAGGTGAAAGCGCGGTGGACCACGCAGTATGGTAGCGCACTTTCGGCAGTGAACGCGCGCAAACGCGCCACGCTTCGCAGGCTCGCAGCCGATTACGTGCAAATCGTCGCTCCGAATGCCCGAGTTCGATTTGACGTGGTGGCGGTCGATGGAGAGCGCATGATCCTCCACCGGAACGCGTTTTAACATGGACACTTTTATCGGGCGCACGCTCAGCGGCCGGTATGAAGTCTTAGAGCTCATCGGGCGCGGCGGCACCGCCGACACCTACCGCGCGCTCGACCAGACGCAGGAACGTGAAGTCGCACTCAAGGTGCTCGTCGATCGGTCTGATGATGTCAACAGGCGTTTTCTGCGCGATGCACAGGCCATGGCGAAGTTGAATCATCCGGGTATCGTTCAGGTTTTCGACGTCGGCGAAGAGTCCGGAATTTCGTACATCGTGATGGAGCTCGTGCGCGGGAAGACGCTTCGCGATCTCGAGGGAGGCTCGATCTCCTACCGGCAAGCAATCA
>Ga0073928_10004386_pt1 | contig 20946 bp, 19 predicted proteins | sample PaiPotPPA55metaG_FD_76969 | JGI IMG/M metagenome (GOLD analysis project Ga0073928, IMG submission 76969) | Iron sulfur acid spring bacterial and archeal communities from Banff, Canada, to study Microbial Dark Matter (Phase II) - Paint Pots PPA... ...
AGGGGGTAGTGTTGTCTGAGCCAAGACAACACCGCCAAGTAGGGTGGTTCGGGTAGGGGTGTTCCGGGAACAACCGCTCCCTATGGTCGCGGCTCGGTAACGTGCTACAGCGCTTTACCGAGCCGCGCGCGTAGCAAGCAGTTAATTCAGCAGGCGCCCTTGCCGCAGATAGGCGGGTGTATCCAGATCGTCGGGATCGAAGGGCGGCTCCGGCTCAGCTTCGAGAATCGGCATCGGTTCGGGGACCGGCTCGGGCGCGGCGGCGATTGGCTCGGGCACGAAGACTGGCGGCGGCGGCACGGGCTTCTCGACGGCCACGACGATTGGCTGACCGGCGGGTTGGAATCCAGTGGCGATGACGGTGATCTTCACCGCGTCGGCCAGTGATTCGTTCATGGTCACGCCGAAGTTGATCTGCACTTCGTCGCAATCGGCGGCCTCGCGGATGATGGAGCACGCCTCGTTGACGGCGTGCAGGCCCAGGCGGCTGGAGCCGCTGATGTTGATGAGCAGGCCGCGCGCGCCCCGGATGCAGGAATCTTCCAGCAGAGGCGAGTTGATAGCGGCGCGGGCGGCATCCACCGCGGCAGTATCGCCGTGTCCAATGGCGGTGCCCATCATGGCATAACCCATGCCGAGCATGGTGGCTTTGACGTCGGCGAAGTCACGGTTGATGATGCCGGGCGTGTTGATGATATCGCTGATGCCCTCGACCGCCTGGCGCAGCAGGTCGTCGGCGAGCTTGAATGCTTCGAAGAAGCTGGTGCCGGCCGGGACTAACGACAGAAGGCGGTCGTTGGGGATGGTGATCACGGTGTCGACGGTGGACGCCAGTTTGGCGAGGCCCTGGTCGGCCATGCGCATACGCCGCGGGCCTTCGAAGCTGAACGGCTTGGTGACCACGGCGATGGTGAGCGCATCGAGTTCCTTGGCCAGCGAGGCGATCACGGGCGCGGCGCCGGTGGCCGTGCCCCCCCCCAGCCCGGCGCTGACGAACACCATATCGGCGCCCTGCAGGAGCTCGACAATTTTGTCGGTGTTCTCGAGCGCGGCCTGCCGGCCGATCTCGGCGTTAAAGCCGGCGCCCAGCCCGTTGGTGATCTTGGCGCCAATCTGCAGCTTGATGGGCACCTGGCAGGCGGCCAGCGCCTGCGCGTCAGTGTTCATGGCGCAAAATTCCACTCCGGGCATACCATCGCGGAACAGGCGCGCCACGGCGTTGCAGCCCGCGCCGCCAATGCCGATGACCTTGATGCGCGCCCCGCGGCCCTCTTCCTGCATTTCGTATTTCAAATCGTCGTTTCCTGCTTCAATTAACCCCATACCGCCTCCTTAAATTAGCCGCAAATGGACGCGGATAGACGCAAATGAAACTTCGTGATTCATCTGTGTAACTCCGCGTGTATCTGTGGCTGGATTCACTTATTCGATCTCATCTGCGTTCATATGCGTGCATTCGCGGCTATTTCACTTCGCTATTCTCCCCAGCAATCCCTGCGCGCGGCGCGTGGCTTCGCCCTGCGAGTTGAGCTTGGCCGAGTACATGGCCAGTCCCGCGGCGGTGGTCCACGTCGGATCGTTGATCTCGTCGGGCCAGTCCTGAATGCCGGTGGGCAAAGCGTTGCGCGCTTCGCATTGCAAGGTGCGCTCCGCGAGATCGCACATGCCGTCGAGCCTGGCGCCACCGCCCGCCAAAAACAGCCCGCCGGCGAGGGCGCCTTGCATACCGACCCGCGCCAGCTCACGCTGTACGTATCCAAAAAGCTCTTCGGCGCGCGCTTCCAGGATGCGGTTCAGCGTGCGCCGCGGCACGTCGCGATTTCCGCGCGAGGGCACCTCCACGACGCTGTTCTCCGGCGTCGATTCCGCGCGCGCGCAGCCGAATTCGTGCTTGATGTGCACGGCATCCTCGAAGCTGATCGACAGACCGCGCGCGACGTCACGGGTGAAATGATCGCCCGAAATGGGAAAGCTCATCGCCAGGTGCGCGGTATCGCCGTAGTAGACGATCAGCTCGGTGGAATGCGCGCCCACCGAGAGCAGGGCCACCCCCTGGCGGCGCTCCTCCGGCAGGACCGCCGCGTAGCAGGCTGCCAGCGCTTCGTAAACAGTCTCCTCGACGGATACATGCGCCTGGTTGACGGCGTCCACCAGGCAATCGTGCTCGTGCTCGGAAGTGGTTACCAGGTACACATTCGCTACCAGTTCGGCCGCGACCATCCCACGCGGATCGCGGTGGCCGGGATGGCCGTCGACCACGAAATCCTGCGGGAGCATGTGCAGCACCTTGCGGTCGTCGGGCAATTGCACGTGGGCGGCGCGCTCCATGGCGTGGTTGACATCGCGCTGGGTGACCTTGCGTGGACCGCCCAGGTCGAGCGTGCGGCGGCCATTGTGCCCGCGCACGTTCGCGCCCACGCCGACCACCGCGGAACCGACCGGCGCCTGCGCGGCATGCTGAGCCTCGCGCAGCGCCTTCAGCATCGATCCGGCCGCCGCGCCCTGGTCGAAGATGCGCCCCTTCTTCCAGCCTTGCGACGCGGTTTTCGCGTAACCCAAGAAACGCAGGCGGCCTTCTTCCAGCGCGCAGACCACACACCGCGTCCACGTGCTGCCCGCGTCCAGTCCCACTGCCCCAAATGTCTTCGTCGTAGTCATGTTCCCAGTGCTATTCCTTCGCTGTAATGCGATCGTCCAACCGCAAATCGAATGTCTTCACATTGCTCGCGCGCTTACGAATTTCCGGATAGTGCGACAGGAAGTTCTGCACGCGCTTGCCGTAGTTGCCTTCGCCCAGCTCGAGGCTGAGCAGGCGGCCGTCGACCTTGGCGTCCACGATGAGGTCGTCAGGCTCACCGGCGTTGATCTCCGAAATAATCTGCGTGGTAGGCCCCAACTCGGCGACCAGGCGCTGGACGGCGCGCACCCGCACGCGGCGCTCGGGCTCGGTCTGATAGTCGCTCAGGCCGCTGATGATCGGGAAGGCGAATTGGCCGCGCTCGGGCGGATCGAGCAGCACGCCTTGCGCATCGATCATCAGGAAGCGGGCCGCCGAGCGGGTGCCCGGATGATACGGAATGCTGACGAAGGCGACCGGCTTGCGCTCGGTGATGCGGACAACCAGCCGGTTCGGCCAGAGGCGCGAGACCGCGGCGTTTTCGACCCAATCGACTGCCAGGAGGCGGCGGCGGCGCTCGGCGAGCGGGACCGCGAAGATGCTGCGTCCGTAGTCGGTGGCGAAGACGTGCTTCAATTTGGAGGGCGTAGAGTAAACGACGCCCTGGAAGCTGAGGGCGCCGCGCTGGTCCGAAGAGAGGGTGAAGCGCGGACTTGTGAGGGCGTAGCGATACACGGTACGCGCGACCATGGCGGCGGCGATGAGTACGGCGCAACAGGCCAGGAATGCAAGCCACGCGCGCCAGCGGATTTTCGAGCGGGATTTTTCGCGCGGCATTATTGCGCTCCCCCCAGTAGGCTGCGAGAAGCGGCTACAAACCGCTTGCTTACGCGCGCGGCTCGGAAACGCTGAGCCGCGACCGTGAGGGAGCGGTACCATGGCACCATCATGCGGCCTCCTGATGCAGGCGGCTCAGCAACAGATCGCCCGCCTGCCAGACATTGCCAGCGCCCAGCGTCATCACCAGGTCGCCATCCTGCGCGACTTGCAGCAGCGCCTCGACGCCGCGTTCGAGGGTGCCCACATATTCCACCGAGCGGTGGCCGAACTGGCGTATGCGGTCGGCCAGCGACACCGCGTTAACGCCTTCGATGGGCCGCTCCGACGCGGCGTAAATATCGAGGATCAGCACTGTATCGGCCTGGTGGAAAGCGCCGGCGAACTCGTCCATCAGGTGGAAGGTGCGGGTGTAGCGGTGCGGCTGAAACAGCACGTGGATGCGGCGGAAACCGCAGAGGCGCGCGGCGGCGAGCGTTGCGCGGATCTCGGTCGGATGGTGGCCGTAGTCGTCGATCACGGTGACTCCGCGCTCCTGCCCGCGCGTCTGGAAGCGGCGATCCACGCCGCTGAAACTGGCCATGCCTTCGCGGATCTTCTCGGGCGGCACTTCGAGCTCCAGCGCCACCGCCGCGGCCGCCGTGGCATTCAGCACGTTGTGGCGGCCAGGAATCCGCAACTGGAATCGCCCGAGGTCCGTTTGCCGGTGCCGTAAGCCGAAATCGCTGGCGAACGGCCCGCAGCAGATATCGTTCGCCTGAATGTCCGCCTGCCCGCTCGTGCCATACGTGATGGTGCGGCGGCGGATCGCGGGCAGGATACCCTGCACGTTGTCGTCATCCAGGCAGACGATGGCCGCGCCATAGAACGGTACCTTGTTGACGAACTCCACGAACGCGCCACGGATGTCGTCGAGCGAAGCGTAGTGATCGAGGTGCTCGCGGTCGATGTTGGTGACCACCGCCAGGATGGGCGCGAGCTTCAGAAACGAGCCGTCGCTTTCGTCCGATTCGACCACCAGGAAATCGCTGCGGCCGACGCGGGCGTTCGAACCCATGGTGCCGATGCGGCCGCCCACGACGACGGTCGCGTCGAGCCCGGCGTGGTTCAGGACCGTGGCAGTGAGGGAGGTGGTGGTGGTCTTGCCGTGGCTGCCCGCGACCGCGATGCCGTATTTCAAGCGCATCAGCTCCGCCAGCAGCTCGCCGCGGGGGATGACCGGAATCTGCAGCCGGCGCGCCTCCTGCACTTCGGGATTCTGCTCGTCAACGGCGGAGCTGACCACCACCACGCGCGCGCCCGCGATGTTGGACGCGGCGTGGCCTTCGCGAATCGTGGCGCCCATGGCGGCCAGGCGTTCGGTGATGGAAGTCAGTTTCAGGTCCGAGCCGCTGATGGTGTAGCCGAGATTCAGCAACACTTCGGCGATGCCGCTCATGCCGATTCCGCCGATGCCCGTGAAATGCAAGTGTTGCCGTTTAAAAAACATTCTATCCCTATATTGTTTCGGCTGCGCGCGCGTCTGTCAACAAAAATCGTGCGGTGTCAGACACGGGCCGCCTCCTCAAGTACATCCGCCGCGCGGCGGGCTGCTCCGGGATGCGCCAATGCGCGTGCGGCGTGTCCCATGGCAGCCAGCACGGCGGGAGCAGCCGCCAATTCCGCGATGGTATCGAACAGTTTTTGGCCGGTCATCTCGCTGTCGGGCACCAGGCGGGCGGCCCCGGCGCGCACGAAGGCTTCCGCGTTGCGCAACTGGTGGTCGTCGGCGGCGAAAGGGAACGGCGCCAGGATCGACGGTTTGCCAGCGGCGGCCAATTCCGCTACGGCGCCGGCGCCCGACCGGCACACAATCAAATCCGCCTGCGCGAACGCCGCCGGCATGTCGGCGATGAAGGGCGACACATCGCCCTGGATGCCGCTCTCGGCGAACGCCGCGCGCAACTCGTCGCACGCCGCGGGTCCGCTCTGATGCAGGATTCGCACTGCCATCCCAGAGGCGCGAAACAGCGGCCAACTCTGGCGCGAGGCCTGGTTGAGCGTGCGCGATCCCTGGCTGCCGCCGGTGATCAGTATGGTAAAGCACTCGCTGCGCGGCTTCTCCGGCACGGCGAAGAATTCCTCGCGGACGGGCAACCCGGTCAGCTCGGTGCGACCGCGCGGGAAGTAACGGGCCGTCTCCTGAAAACTGATCAGCGCTCGCCAGACGTACATGGCGATGCGGCAGTTGGTGAATCCGGGCACGGCGTTCGGCTCCATGATGACGACGGGCAACTGGCGCGCCAGCGCGGCGATCACGGGCGGCCCGGCGACATAGCCGCCCATACTGAAGACCGCGGCCACGCGATGCTCCTCGATCAACCGCCCGGCGTGCAGCGTGCTGATGGGCAATTCGAGCAATGTCGCGGCGGTCTGGCGCAGCCCGACGCGCTTAAGGCCGCCGATACGGATGAGTTCCAACTCGAAGCCTTCGCGCGGGGCGAGGGTGGCCTCGAGGCCGCGGGCCGTGCCGACGAAGAACGCCTTATGGCCGCGCGCGCGGAGTTCCTTTGCAACGGCTAAGCCTGGTATGACATGACCGCCGGTTCCGCCTCCAGCGATGAGGAACGCACGGCCGGGGCCGGGGGCCACGCGGGGGGCGGGAGGCGGGGGGCAGGGGGCGGGGTTTAGTCTTTCGCTCATTTCCGCTTTTCCAGTGCGTTTCGGAGGGCGTAGAGTTGCCGGCCCAGCGCGTGGATTGCCGCCAGAATAGGTTGCAGTTTCTCGCGCGAGAGATATTGCAGGCGAACGGCAAGTTCCAGTTGGGTTTCCACCTCCGCTAAGGATCCCTGCGCGATTGAGAGGTGATTCAGGTACTCACGCGTCGACGCCCTGGTATGACCCTCGGCGATATTGGAGGGAATCGAGACCGCAGCGCGTCGGATCTGAGCTTTCAGGCCATACATTTCTTCTGCTGGAAACGACGCGGAAAGACGGTAAATAGCCTCCACAAGCTCGACCCCGGCTTGCCAAACGCGGAGATCGCGAAAATTCTCAATGCTGGACTTGACCGCCATGGACTAGACCCCGCCCCCTGCCCCCCGCCTCCTGCCCCCGTTCTTAACCCGCGTGTTCCGACACATTCATCAAAATCCCCAGCGAGGCCAGCGTCGAGAGCAGCGAACTGCCGCCGGAGCTGATCAGCGGCAGCGGGATTCCTTTGGTCGGCATCATGCCCAGCACCACGCTGATGTTCATCAAGGCTTGCACCACCACCATGGTCGCGATGCCCAGCGCGAGGTAGCGGCCGAAATCATCCGGCATGCGGATGGCGGCGCGCAGGCCGCGCCAGAAGATCAGCCCGAAGCCCACCAGCACGCCCACCGAGCCGAGCAGTCCCATCTCCTCGCTCACGATGGCGTAGATGAAATCAGTGTGCGCTTCGGGTAGGAAACGCAGCCGCTGCCGGCCCTGCATCAGTCCCGCGCCCATGGGGCCGCCGGAGCCCACCGCGATTTTCGATTGCTGCCCTTGGTAGCCGGTGTCGCGCGAGGTCAGCGATTTCTGTAAATATTGCTTGACATGGCCCTGCGGATCGAATCGTCCGACGATTTTGAAGTCGTGGTCAAAAAACGCTACCACGCGCGCCAGCCGGTAGGGCTGCGAGGCGATTGCGATGCCCATGCCCAACGCAGCGCAAACCACGGCGATCACGCAGAAGCGCCAGTTCAACCCGGCGGCGAAGAAGACCGCGGCCGCGGTGATGGCCAACACCACAGCGGTACCGAGGTCGGCCACCACTACGGCCACAATCACCAGGCCGACCGACAGCACGGCCGGCAACAGGGTGTAGCGGTTATTGATGGCGCGCGCACGCCAGGTCACGAAGAACGCCACGAAAATCACCAGCGCGGGTTTGGCGAGTTCCGAGGGCTGCAAGCCGACCGGCCCCAGGCGCAGCCAGCGATGATGCGCGCCGTCCACGAAATACACGGCGAGCAGAAGCATCAGCACCAAGCCGATCGCGGCGAACGCCACCGCGGGATGTTGCAGATTCCGGTAATATGTGCGCTTGAGCAGCATCATCACAATCAAGGAAGGAATCATCCAGACGGCCTGGCGGATGACGTAGTGCCAGGGCGAGCCGAATTTGTCCGTGGCGATCACCGACGACGCGCTGTACAGCATGACCACGCCGAACGCGACCAGCGCGATGGTCGTGCCAAAGAGATACCAGTCGGTTTTGAGTTGTTGCGCCATTATTCCTCCAGTTGTTGCACGAGTTCCTTGAAAACCCGGCCGCGATGTTCGTAGCTTTTGAATTGATCGAAGCTGGCGCAGGCCGGCGCCAGCAGCACGGTATCGCCGGACTGCGCGTGCGCGTAAGCGAAGCGGACGGCGCGATCCAGCGTTTCGACGGGCTCGAGCGGCAGGGCGCCGTTCAGGTGATCGGCAATCTTGTGGGCGGCTGCGCCGATCAGCAGTGCTGCGCGAGCTTTGGCGGCCAGCGGCGCGCGCAGCACGGTGTAATCCGAGCCCTTGTCCTTGCCGCCGAGAATGACCCACAGGCCGCCCGCGAATGCGTCGAGCGCCTTCAGGGTCGCGTCGACGCTGGTGGCTTTTGAATCGTTATAGAAATCGACGCCGCGAAGCGTGCGTACGAATTCGAGGCGATGCTCGACGGCTTTGAACGTGCGCACCGCAGCCGCGATCTTTGGGAGCGAGGCGCCTGCTAGGTGCGACGCGAGTGCGGCAGCCATCACGTTCTCCAGATTGTGCCGGCCGCGGATAGGCACCTCGGCGGCTTCCATCAGCAGATCGCCATCGAGCCAGATTTTATTGTCCGCCAGCCAGGCGCCGGGCGATACCGTGCGGGTGCTGCTGAACCAGTGCGGGGCTCCGGCTGAAAGGGCTGCATAGCTGACGCAAGTGGCGTCATCTGCGTTGAGGACGGCGAATGAGGCGGCGTGCTGCGTCGCGAACAGGCGTCCCTTGGCGGCTGCATAATTCGCGAAACTGTGATGGCGGTCGAGGTGATTCTGCGTCACGTTCAGCGCCACAGCGATGTCGGCGTGGAACTCGGCGATGGTTTCAAGTTGAAAGCTGGAAAGCTCGAGCACGTTCCATTGGTCCGGGCGCGAGGTTTCGATCATGTCGGTGACGGGCGTGCCGATGTTGCCGCCCACCTGCGCGGCGATGCCGGACGCGCGCAGGATGTGTCCGACGAGCGAGGTGGTGGTGGTTTTGCCATTCGTGCCGGTGATGCCGATGGTGCGGCCCTGAAGGAATGGGGCGGCCAACTCGACTTCGCCGATGACTCGGACGCCGCGCGCACGGGCGGCATCGAGAGGCGGAAGATCGGCGGGGACACCTGGGGAGATGACGATTAGGTCGCAGGCTTCGAAGACGGTATCAGACTGCTGTGCGAAGGGCACGTGGAGTTGGTCGAGGGCGGCAGCGGCTTCGGGGATTTCGATCAGCGGCTTAACGTCGGTAGCGCGCACGCGCGCGCCTTGGCGGCCTAACAGCGTCAGCGACGCCAAGCCAGATTTTTCCAGGCCAACAACAAGGGCACGCATCAAGCTTCCGGCCTCCTTGGCGCTCCCGCGCCAAGCGCCGAGAAGAGTCTCGGCGCAGCAGGCAGGAGTGCCTGCGCCACATCGAACTGTGTCATCACTGGCATTCACCTCAGCTTCAGGGTGGTTAGGGCGAAGAGTGCGAGGACCAATCCCGCGATCCAAAAGCGGGCGATGATCTTGGCCTCCGTCCAGCCCAGCGCTTCGAAATGGTGGTGCAGCGGCGCCATCTTGAAAATGCGCTTGCCGCGAAGCTTGAAGCTGCCCACCTGCAGGATCACCGAGAGCGTCTCCAGCACGAAAATGCCGCCGATGAACAGCAGCAGGATCTCCTGCTTGATCAAAATCGCCACTACCGCCAGCGCCCCGCCCAGGCCCAAGGAGCCAACGTCGCCCATGAAGATTTCCGCCGGATGCGCGTTGTACCACAGGAAGCCGAGGCTGGCGCCGGTCATCGAGCCGCAGAAAATGGTTAGCTCCGAAGTGCGCGGGTTGCGGGCGATCTGTAAGTATTCGGCCATAGTGGCGTGGCCGCCGGCGTAGGTCAGTATGGTCAGCGCGCCTGAAGCGACCACCATCAGCCCGATCGCCAGTCCGTCCAGGCCGTCGGTGAGGTTCACGGCGTTCGACGAACCCACCACCACCACCGCGACGAAGATGAAGAACGGCAGCACGCCGATTACATAGGTCCACGGATTCGCCAGGAGCACCGAGATCAGCAGCGTGGGCCGGAACGTTTTGACGAACGGCACGTTCATGACGGTCGAATAGCCGCCGAACGCGCGCATGAACATCAGCGCGATGGCTACCAGGAACGCCAGGCCGATCTGGTACAGCATTTTGCGCCGCCCGCACAGGCCCAGGTTGCGGTGCCGGGTGAGCTTGGCATAATCATCCAGGAAGCCGACGTAGCCATAGCCCAACAGCGTCAAGATCGCGATCCAGATGTAGGCGTTGCTCAGGTCGGCCCAGAGCAGCGTCGGCAGCACGATAGAAATAATGATAAGGACGCCGCCCATCGTGGGTGTGCCGGCTTTCTTTTGATGCGATTTCGGCCCTTCCTCGCGAATGTACTGGCCGATCTGGAACTCGCGCAGCTTGTGAATGAGCCACGGCCCCAGGGCGATGCAGAGGAACAGCGCCGTGATGCTGGCGAACGCCGTGCGGGACGTGACGTAGCGGAAAACGCGGAACGGCCCGATCAGCGGCGAAAGCTTTTCGTAGAGCAGGAAGTACAGCATGGCTACGCTAGCACTTTCTCGAGCGCCCGCTCGACCGCCACGCCGCGCGACCCTTTGAACAGGACCGCATCGCCCGGCCGCACAAGGTGCCGCAAGAACTCGCCGGCTTCGGCCGGGTCTTCAAAAAAGTGCACCGCGGAAGGCGGCATGCCCGCGCGCACGGCTTCTTCGACCATGTCGCGCGCATGACCGCGAATGCCGACGAGCACGTCGATACCGCTGGACGCCGCGTTGCGCCCCGCACGCTGATGCAGAGCCTCGGAACAGCGGCCCAACTCCAGCATTTCGCCCAGCACCGCGATGCGCCGCCGCGCCGGGGTGGCGTGCAGCACGTCCAGCATGGCGTGGATGGCTTCGAGATTCGAGTTATAGCAATCGTTCCAGATCACTACGCCGTTGTGTTCGAGGCGCTCGCCGCGCATCTTGCCGATGGTGAAGCCGGCCACCTCCGCCTGGAGGCGCGCCGCCGGAATGTCAAAGGCGCGGGCCACCGCGATCGCCGCCAATATATTAAGGATGCCGTGCCATCCGGCCAGGTGGGTGCGGAACTCGACGCCATCGACTGCGAAGCGGGCGCCGTCCGGATCGAGGGCCACGTGCTCGGCACGCACGTCCGCGCCCACCTCAAAGCCGAACGTAATCACCGGACCCGGATGCACGTCGCGAAAACGCAGGACGCGCGGGTCGCCGGCGTTGAGCACGGCGATGCCGCTTGCCGGGTTAAGCGCTTCGATCAGCTCGCGCTTGGCCAGCGCCACTCCTTCGATCGAATCGAACGCCTCCACGTGCGCGTAGCCGACATTGGTGACCACCCCGATATCCGGGCGCGCGATGGCCGCCAACGCGCGGATCTCGCCCGCGTGGTTCATGCCCATTTCCAGCACGGCTACGCGGCACTCGTCCGGCAGGCGCAGGATGGAAAGCGGGACGCCCACATGATTGTTCCAATTGCCGGCCGTTTTGCCCACCGCGAATTCCGATCCCAGCAGATGCGCGATGGCATCTTTCGTTGTGGTTTTGCCGGCACTGCCGGTCACCCCTATGACACGCCCGCCCCATTGCTCGCGCGCCCAGGCGGCCAGCCGTTGCAGCGCGGCCAACGCCTCGGGCACCACCAGCGTTTTCGCACCGGCACGCTCCGCCACCACTCCCGATGCGCCTCTTTCTATTGCCGCCGCTGCATAGTCCGCGCCGTCGTGATTCGGCCCGCGCAGCGCGAAAAACAAATCGCCCGGCGTGAGCGTGCGCGTGTCTACACTCCAGCCGGTAATCGTCGCGTCTTCCGCGGGCGGCGCAGCGCCCACCACGCGCGCCACCGTGCTCAGTTCCAGAATCATTTCGGCTCCCGATGATAGCCGAATCCCCGGAGCACTCGGCGGGCCACTTCGCGATCGTCGAACGCGATGGTTTTATCTTTCAGTACCTGGTAGGGCTCGTGGCCTTTGCCAGCGATGATGACGATATCGCCTGGGCGCGCTTCCTTGATGGCGCGGTCGATGGCGGCCGCCCGGTCGGGCTCGATGGAGTGCGCCACGTCGGTGCGGCGAATCCCCACCAGCGCGTCGTTCATGATCGCCAGCGGATCTTCGCTGCGCGGATTGTCGCTGGTGAGCACCACGAAGTCGCTGTTCTCGCCGGCCACCTGGCCCATCAGCGGGCGCTTGGACCGGTCGCGATCGCCCCCGCAGCCGAATAAAGTAATGATACGCTTCGGCTCGAGGCCGCGCGCCACCGCGATGGTGTTCTTCAACGCATCGTCGGTGTGCGCGTAATCCACCACCACCGTGAACGGCTGGCCTTCGTCGATGCGCTCGAAACGGCCCGGCACGGCGCGGCATTGTGCGATGCCTTCGGCGATGACTTCCGGCGGCATTTCGTAGGTGATCCCGGCGCAGCAGGCCGCCAGGATGTTGTACACGTTGATCCTGCCGAGCAGCGGGGATTCCACGGTGAAGCGCAGCTTGCGGCTCTGCACCTCGAAGCGCAGCCCAGTCAGGTTGGACGAAATGTGGCGCGCGCGCACGGTGACGCCCGGCCCCAGGCCGTACCAGAGAATCTGCGTATCGTGGGAGAGCGCCAGTCGCCTCGACCATTCGTCATCGCGGTTGAGCACGGCCCACTTGGGCGGCGGGCCGCCGGCGCCCAGGAACAGCAGTTGTTTGGCCGCGAAGTATTCTTCCATGGTGTGGTGGAAGTCGAGGTGGTCGCGCGTGAGATTGGTGAAGATCGCCGTGTGGAAGCCCAGCCCGTAGACGCGCCCGAGCGCCAGGGCGTGCGACGATACTTCGAGCGTCGCGTGCGTGCCGCCCTCGCGCTCCAACTGCGCGAACAGGCGGTTGAGATCGAGCGATTCGGGCGTGGTGTTCGCCGCCGGCAGCGCGCGCCCGGCCAGGTGGTATTCGATCGTGCCGATCAGAGCCGTAGTCTTGCCGGCTGCGCGCAGGACCGCGTCGATCAGGTACGAGGTGGTGGTCTTGCCGTTGGTGCCTGTGATGCCGGTCAGCGCGATGCGCTCATCCGGCCGATTATAGAAGTTGCGCGCGGCCAGGGCGAGCGCCTGCCGCCCGTGCTCGACTTCGATCCACGGGACGGAGAAATCCGGCGCGGCCGGCGGTTCGCTGGCGATCGCCACAGCACCGCGCGCCGCGGCGTCCTGCGCGAATGCCCGGCCATCCGCGCGGCTGCCTGGAAATGCGAAGAACAGGTAGCCCGGCGCCACCTTCCGCGAGTCGTATTCGAGGCCCTCCAGGCGCATGGCCGAGAGCTCCGGCGTTAGTGGCGACTTCAGCCGGACTCCCGCCAGTGTCTCGCCCAGGGTCATCTGTCAAATTCGACTAAAATCCTTTCGCCCGGATGCAGAGGGCTGCCCGGCGGGGGCGCCTGTCTGCTCGCCTGGCCGTTACCCACCAGGTCCACTTGAATCCCCTGCGCCTCGGCCTGCTGGACGACTTCGCGTTTCGACAGGCCGCCGAAATTGGGGACTTGGGGGCCGTCGGGTTTGGGCGCGGTTCCGCTTGCTGACGCGCGCGGCTCGGTATCGGAGCGCGGCTCGATATCCGCGCCCGGCTCGGTTTCCGCTTGCTGCATGGCCGGCTCCGGCGAGCTCAGATCCGGGATTGCGGCGTCATTCAATTCCGCCACCTGCGTTTGCGGCGCTTCTTCCGGCGTCGCATCCGGCAAATCCCTCGGCACATCGAGCACGCGTAACGCTTCCGCCGCCACCTTCTTAAATACCGGAGCCGCTACCGCACCGCCGAAACCCGACGTGCCGTGCGTGCCGTTTACCGTCACCACTACAACGATAGCCGGGTTCGTTACCGGCGCGAAACCCATGAACGACGCATTGTAGCTGTGCGTGTAGTGCTTCGATTTGAAATCGTAAATCTGCGCCGAGCCAGTCTTGCCGCCGGTCGAGTAGCCATCCAGCTTGGCGCGCTTGCCGGTACCGAAGAGCACCACGCCTTCCATCATCTGGCGCATGGTGATGGCGGTCTCCGGCTTCAGAATGCGATGCGGCGCCTCTAACGCCACCGGCTGATCGCCTTTTTTTAGAATGATGCGCGGCTTCACCAGCAAGCCGCCATTGGCCACCGCCGCGCAGACCTGCGCGAGTTGCAGCGTGGTGACGCCGACTTCATGGCCCATCGAGACGGATGCCAGCGTCGATAGCTTGTTCCAGCGCGCAAGCTTGCGCAGCCTGCCCGAGGACTCCGCCGGTAGCCCGACGCCCGTGCGAGCACCGATGCCGAAGCGCTGCAGATATTCATACATGTGCGCCTCGCCCACTTTCAAGCCGATCTGAATCGCGCCGATGTTGCTGGATTTGGCCAGCACCATGGCCATGGGGATCGTCCCGTAGCCGCCGTGCGCCTCGTGAATGGTACGCCCCGCGATATGCAACACCCCGTTGCCGCAGTTGATCGGACTGTCCGGTCTCAAGTTGGTGGTTTCAAGTGCGGTGGATAGTGTAATAACCTTGAACACGCTGCCTGGCTCGAACGGCACGGAAGCGGCATGGTTCGACCAGGCCTGCGATATCTCTCCCGGCCGCGGCGGCTTAGGCGGATTGCTGGGATCGATTGCGGGATAGCTGGCCATCGCCAGGATATCGCCGTGAACCGGGTCCATCACCACTGCGCTGCCGGTCTCCGCGTGGGCATCCACGACGGCTTCTTTCAGCGCATTCTCGGCGGCGAACTGGATACGTTCGTCGATGCTGATGGTGATCGACGTTCCAGGCTGCGCCGGCGCCTCTACCTCCGACTCGATGGCGCGGCCCAGGCCGTCCTTCAGCAGCCGCTGCTTGCCCGGTGTGCCGCTGAGCTCCTTATCCTGGCTCTTTTCCAAACCCCACTCGCCCTTGCCGGTGGACCTCACCGAGCCGACCACGTGCGCGGCGCCCGCCTCGTCGGGATAACTGCGCCTGCCTTCCTGGTCGAACTGAATATACTCCAGATGCAAGCTACGCAAGCTCTCGGCTTGGGCTGCATCGATCCGGTGCGCCACCAGGAGATAGCCTTTCTTCCGCGCGACGCTCGATTGCATCCGGTTGTACAATTCGCCGCGGTCGAGCTGCAGGATGCCGGAAAGCAAACCCGCGGCCACCTGCAAATCGCGGACTTTCAGGGGATTGATATAAACGGAGTCGCGCCACACGCTCTCGGCCAGTACCTCGCCGGTGCGGTCGAAGATGGTGCCGCGGCGCGAGGGAATGATGACTTGTTGCTCCTGCTGGTGACGAGCGCGGCGCGCCATCTCGCCGTGGCGTATGACTTCCAGATCGATCAGCTTGGCGAAGATCAGGCCACCCCAGAGCAGCATGATGCCCCCAAAGCACGCAAGACGCTTGACTGCAACGCTGCTTACGCCGGCTTCCATAAGTCGCCCTCGGAAAGGAGATCAGTGCCGGGCGAGCGCCAGGCTGCCGCCGCTCTGCGGATTCAGCGGCACAACCTGGCCGGACGCGGGAGTATCGAGCTGGTGACTCTTAGCCAGCTCCTGCAGATGTTTGCGCACGGTGAAGCGTGCTTCGAGGATATCCAGATCGTGCTGCTCGTCGAGCAGCTTTTGTTGTTCGCGCTGGAGCTTTTGCAACTGGTAGCCCATGGCGACAGCGGCCATGCGCGGAGCGGCCAGGCTCAGCAGCAGTGCGGCAATCAGACACGCCGCGCCGATCGCCGACCAGCAGCGGGTCGGCTCTTGCGGATTCGGCTCGCGTACCAGCCGGCTGTTATCGATGTTCTTGGAATACAAGAACACGTCTTCATTGGGTAGCGCCCTCAAGCGGAAATGATCCTCCACCGGGACGGATTGATACACGGCGCCGCGTGCGGCGGCAGGCTGCGCCAGTGCTCTCCAGAAATATGTTGCCAGCGTTGCCATTTTCTTGGTCCCCTCGCTAAACCATCTCCAGCGCGCGAAGCTTGGCACTGCGCGACGCTGGATTCATGCCCGTTTCCTGCTCCGTCGGCGTCGCCGGGTGCTTGGTCAGAATCGTTCCGCGGCCTTCCTGCGCCAGGCTGCGAAAGCGCGTTTTGACCTTGCGGTCTTCCAGCGACGTGAAAGAGATCACCACCATCCGGCCGCCCCTCACTATCAAGTCCGGCCCCGCGGCCAGCAGCCGGTCCAGTTCGCCCTGCTCGTCGTTCACATACATGCGCAACGCCATGAAGGTGCGAGTCGCGGGATGCAGACGGCCCGTTCGGGGCGCGGCCCGCGCCACTACCCCGGCCAGGTGTAGTGTGCTCCGTATGGGCCGCGCTCGAACGATTGCTCTGGCTATCTTCCGCGCTCTCCTTTCTTCCCCGAGCTGATAGATCAGATCGGAAATCGCCTTCTCGGCGTATTGATTGACTAAGTCCGCCGCCGTGATGCCCCTGGTTTGATCCATGCGCATGTCCAGCGGCCCCTCGGCCAAAAACGTAAAACCGCGCGCCGGCTCGGTCAGTTGATACCGGCTCACGCCCAGGTCGGCTAACAGGCCATCCACCTTCTCCGCGCCGCACGCCGGCAACGCTTCGGCTATGCGCGTGAAGGTCCCCTGGTGATAACAAATTCGATCCACCCACACGGCTGTGTTCTGCCGCGCCATTTCGAGCGACTCCGGGTCGCGGTCGTTGGCGATCACTTTGCCCGTCGTCAAACGCCGGGCAATCTCCCCTGTGTGTCCGCCCAGACCCGCCGTCGCATCCAAATACACGCCCTCCGGCCGCACCGCCAGATACTCCATCGCTTCGGCGGCCATTACGGCGAAGTGCATAACTCATCAAACCAGCCCCTCTTGTTCGAGGTCGCTCACATCCTGCTCCGGCTTCTCTTCGGCCTCCGCCCTGAGCTTGGTGTACATCGCCTCGCCCATGACTCGAATGTGACCCTTGTAAGCCTGCAGGCGCACCGTCTGATTCTCGATCTTCAGTTCCCGCCGTAGCTCGGTTGAAAACTGTAGGCGTCCCTGCTGGTCGATGTCACTATCCGCCCCCAGTTCGTTGGCCGTGAAAGCCACCCGGCTGGCTTTTTTCGGGTCCACCTTATAAGCTTGGAAGAACTTTTCGTTTTCCCTCCACAGCGTATCCGGGTATACTAGAGCTATCCGGCGGTCCAGACTCGTCACAAAAAACTTCTTGTCGGGCAAGCTAGCCAGATACCGCTGGAATTCGACGGGCAGCTTCAAGCGCCCTTTGTCATCCAACTTGGCGGCGAACATGCCACGCGGGGGTGATAACGGAACTGGCGGCGCGTCGTCGGGCATCTAAACCACTTTGGACCACTTTCGACCACTTACGTCCACAAGATAGTGTGGCATGAAGCGATCTATATTGCAAGCAAAATTTTCAAGAAAATGTTGAAGAGAATTGAGTTAGTGCCGTACTAGAAGACCCGTTGGTAAGTAGGCGCACCCCAAGATCTAGGCGTCAACTTATCGCAATGGCGAACATAAGGCGAAGCTGGGCTGGTGACGCGTGAAGTAAGTTCGGCAAAGACGCGCTCACCGGCTTGCGGGAGAGATACATGCAGTTCGTCTTGAACACCGGGTCGAAGCTACCGACTGCTACCGCGAAGCGAGCCAGGACCCGTCCGCCAGACGCAGCCCTGAGAAGCGGCGCGTGAGAGCCGCAATCACAGTCATCCATAGAGCCAGGTCGCACAACTGGACCGGCAAACCTTCCGGGAATCGCCAGCCTTCATAATGGAATTTGTAGCTGTACCAGGCGAGCTCATTGAAGGCCAGAAATCCGCCCAGGGCCAGCCGTACGTGCGTGCCCCAAGCGGGCGAGTGATGCGCTCTGACGAGAGAACGCGACGAAGGTTGGCTCTACGCGCCGGACTGTCATCCGCTATGACCCCTTCCAGCGCAGCGCCGGCTACCTCCGGCGCGCGAATATATGCTTTGATTGACATATGCTCACTCGACGTCACTTCTTCTACCTGACCGCGGCGAGCGCGCTAGGCGCCGCGAAGATAACCAGCAAGCAGCGTGTGGATCGCGTGCTGGATGGCCGTGAGGTGGATCGCACCCCGTTCACCTACTGGCATCACTTCGGAGACGAGAAATTGCCCGGCGAGAAGCATGCCGATTCCACGCTCGACTTTCATCGCCAGTTTCACACCGATCTGGTCAAAGTGATGAGCGACTACTCTTACCCTAAGCCTGCCGAAAACTGGCACGAGCTAAAGGTGCTGGATAACCCATTCCCCGAGCAATTACGGGCGCTGGACTTGATCCGGCAGGGGCTGCGCGGGCAGGCTTACTTCGTAGAGACTATTTTCAACCCATGGAATGTGGCTGAGAAGCTATCTTCCCCTGAGGAAGTGCAAAAGCTTAAAGCGGAGAATCCCAAGGCGCTGGAGGCGGCCCTGGAGACTATCGCCGAATCGGAAGCTAACCACGCCCGCAAGGCCGTGGCAGCCGGCGCTGCGGGTATTTTCCTGGCTATTGCCAATGCGCAGGACGGCATTCTGACTCAGGATGAGTATGCCAGGTTTAGCGAGCCATTCGACCGCCTGATTCTCAATGCAGTGAGCAGCGCGCGCCTGAATATCCTGCATCTGCACGGCGACAAAGTCTATCTGGCGCGCTTCGCCAAAGGCTGGCCCGCCGCTGCCATTAATTATTCGAATTTCGGTACCGGCACGTCGGTAGCCGCCATGCGCGCCATGTACGATGGATTGCTCATGACCGGGCTTGACGAGCGGAACTTCCGGCAATTGTCTGAAACTGACCTCAAAAACCAATGGCGCACCGCGCAGGATGCCGCAGGTAAGAAATTCATCCTTACCCCCGGCTGCTCGGTTCCCAACGATTCGACTGACACCGAATTAATGCGCCTGGTGAAGGTGGTTACAGGCGCCGTCACATGAGATGCTACCCAACATAAGGCGTCAAGCTACTCCCCCCAAAAAAAACTTACTTGTCACTTGCCAAGTAAATAGTGATAGAATCAAAGCGCGATTGGAAGTAGACGGTGTAGTACAAAATCTTAGTGTTCGAAAAGGGAGAATTTGAAGGATGCCAAGAAAAGCACAGCCGAAGATAGACAACGCGGTACTGGAGATGGCTTTAGTGGGTTACCAGGCTGAGCTGGGGAAGGTCACTGCCGCTATCGCCCAGATACAAGCGCAACTGGGCCAGCGCGGTCCGGGCCGTCCGAAAGCTACTGCGGCGCCCGCCGCCGCCCGCCCTGCTGCCGCTTCGAAGAAACGCACGATGAGCGCTTCAGCCCGCGCCCGCATCGCGGCCGCGCAGAGAGCTCGTTGGGCCGCACTCAAGGGGAAGCCGGCCGCAGCCAAGGCTCCGGCCAAAAAGGCTAAGCGCGTTCTGAGCGCCGCCGGGCGGAAAGCCATCATCGAGGCCACCAAGAAGCGCTGGGCGGCCTTCCACAGGGCCCAGAAAGGCCCGGCTAAGCCCAAGGCCGCGGTCAAGAAAGCGGAGGGAGCGGCAGCCACTGCCTAAGCTCGCGCCGTCGCCAGCCTTGGAAAAGACACCTTGACCGGCGCGAGCCTCAGCGACCCGCGCCGGCCTATCCATCTCTGGCCCACCCTCCTGCTCTAGATCTGCATCTCGAATCGGGCCGGAACCATGTAAGGCGCGGGCCTGGTGATTGGTTCCCCGGGCAGCTCGGGCTTGGCACGCAAACCCAACCGATGCATCAGGCGGCCGACGTGGTCCGGATCGTAGTGGATGCCAAAGCGCATCTCGATGGCACGCGCCAGCCGCGCCGTAGTCCAGCGGTTGTTCTCGAAGCCAAACGCGGCGGCGCCCATGGCAAAGATCCCCGGCACCTCCGCCATCTGAGCCGACGTAAGGCGACTGGGGCGTCCCGGCGCTTTGCGCTTGTGGAGACGCTCCATCCCATGCCGGTCCAATGTCCGGTGCCAGCGTGACGCCGTGGTCCGGCTCACCCCGAACTTCCGGGCGACCCGGGCTTGCGGCACACCTTTCAGCAGGTCCTCGGCGGCTTCCAGGCGCCTGCGTTCCATCTCATCGCGATTCAACGTAACGGTATCGTTAACGGCTGGGTACATGTCTCGCGCGGTCTTTCTTGGCCAGAGCAACTCTACTATAACCCAAAACATTTTGCTTGTAAATTGATTTTTCGCGGGACGGGTACTTTTCTTCGATTTCCCCGCATCCGTGCACCGCGCCCCAGCCATCCGCTACCATGGTAGATCCTCCCCGAAGCACTCATGCAAAATCCGCCCACCCGCAATATCGCCATCATCGCCCATGTGGACCATGGCAAGACCACGCTGGTTGACGCCATGCTCAACCAAAGCGGCATCTTCCGCGAAAACGAAGTACATGTCGACCGCGTCATGGACTCCAACGCACTCGAGCGCGAGCGCGGCATCACCATCCTGTCCAAGATCACCGGCGTCCGCTACCAGGGCGTCAAAATCAATATCGTCGACACGCCCGGCCACAGCGACTTTGGCGGCGAGGTCGAACGCGCGCTCAAAATCGTGGACGGTGTGATGCTGCTCGTGGACGCCAGCGAAGGCCCGTTGCCGCAGACCCGCTACGTACTCAGCAAGGCGTTGGAAGCCAAGCTGCCGCCTATCGTGGTCATCAATAAGATCGACCGGTCAGACGCGCGCGTGGCTGAAGTGCTCAACGAAATTTACGATCTCTTCATCGATCTGGATGCCGCCGAGGACCAGCTCGATTTCCCGGTGCTCTATACCATCGCCAAGACCGGCATCGCGAAAACTTCGCTCGAAGACACATCCACCAACCTGAAACCGCTGTTCGACGCCATTCTCGCCAGTATCCCAGCTCCCCCCGGCGATGAAAACGACGTCTTGCGCATGCTGGTCGCCAACCTGGATTACAGCGACTATCTCGGGCGCCTGGCGATCGGGCGCGTATTTTCGGGTACGCTGCGCTTCGGCGATACCGTCTGTATCTCGAAGCTGGATGGCTCGCGTCACAACACGCGCATCACCAAGCTGTACTCTTTCGAAGGCTTGAAGCGCGTGGACGAAACCATTGGCCGGCCCGGCGACCTGCTCGCAATCGCCGGCGTGGAAGGTATCACCATCGGCGAGACCGTCACGAGCGCCGAGGATCCGCAGCCTTTGCCGCCGGTGCATATCGACGAGCCGACCATCGCGATGACCTTCACGATTAACACGTCGCCGTTTGTCGGCCGCGAAGGCGCCTACGTCACTTCCCGCAACCTGCGCGAGCGCCTCGACA
>Ga0073928_10004388_pt1 | contig 20944 bp, 17 predicted proteins | sample PaiPotPPA55metaG_FD_76969 | JGI IMG/M metagenome (GOLD analysis project Ga0073928, IMG submission 76969) | Iron sulfur acid spring bacterial and archeal communities from Banff, Canada, to study Microbial Dark Matter (Phase II) - Paint Pots PPA... ...
ACTTCACAGCCATACACGAAAGCCGCCGGCCCTTTTATCTCGCCAGTGTCTTCGAGAAATCTAAGCGCTCACGGCTGCTCCGGCATCAGCCGTGATGCGCAGAGGACGGAACGCTCGAAGCGGGACGGCGCCGGTCTATCCGTTCCTTCAAAAAACCCTTGGTCGGTGGGTGACGTCAACGGACCTGCTGGCGGCAGCCCATGCTGCAGTTGGCCATTGCCGGCAGCGAGAAGAAGGCTTTGAATACGGCTGAGCTGAATGAGGTGGCGGGGCAGGCGGGCTGGCGCTGAAGCCAGGGCGAAGTCGCTGAGCTGTGAGACAACCATTGCGGTGCCAGCACCGGAGTAGAAAGCAGCACGGCTCTACCCCAACTCCTCAGGCATCACTGAAGGGAGTTAACATTAACGTAAATGGTTGGCATGGCTACGATGGAAATTGCCTTTAAGGAAATCGAGACGGAGTTTAAGGAGACATTTGGTTATTTCAGGCTGAGGTGGACCCCATCGTTTGGACAAAAATTCGGCAGTCCTTAGATGGTGCGGCGGGCTGACCAAGACGGCGGCCCGAAGGCCGCCATCCATTCCGGGCTTGAATCGGCGCTCGGGTCGCATCCCTGCGGAGCCCTGTCCTCCTATCAAGCATTTCGATTGTACGGCAGAGGCCGTGTGCAGTTGGCTATTCCTTGACGGGTTGCGCTCCCGCAGAGCCCGTCTCCGCTTCGCCAACCAGTACGAATTATGCGGTACAGTCGTCTTGCCGGGCGAGGTATTTACAGCGAACGGCGAACTGTGTCTTAACCGTTTGTGTTAGCCGAGGGGACAAGCGCACATCCTCCTTGGCGCCTCCTAAGCAGTATAAGGCGGTCACACTCCAAAGGGCAATCCTAAGCCATGCACCAGAACGGAACGGCATCTGTTGTGGGGTGACATTATTTTGGAGCGTCTACAAGAACGGAACGGCATCTTGACACGTGGGGACCAGAGCGTACATGATTGATTTTCATGCCGCGGCTGCTACGGAACGCGACGGTCGTTTGGGTGCTGACGCAAGCCTTAAGCCACGGCGAAGACACTACGACTGCTGCTTTTCACACCGATCCTGTAGAAGTCTGGGGCTCGCGTTTCCTCATTACGACTATCTGCATCGGCATAGTGTTGTTGCTGTTCACGCTCATCAAATACCGAGGCAAAACTGCCGGAGCGGTGTCTTGGGGGCTACTGGCAGGCGGGATCGCATTAGTGCCCCTGGTATCGACTGGGCTGGGCACGCTGCTGGTGTTCGATCGGGCGGAGCGCGTTGAATTCTGCGAATCCTGCCACCTGACGATGCAAGGCTTCGTCAACGACATGCGGGACCCCAAGAGCCAAAGTTTAGCCGCGGTTCACTTCAAGAACCGATACATTCCGGACAATCAGTGCTATGTGTGCCACACGTCGTATGGCATGTTCGGCACGGTGGAAGCCAAAGAGGCCGGGATGATAGACGTCTATAAGTACTTCACCAAGACCTATCCGAATATCATCGCAATGCGGGAGCCTTATCCAAACCACGATTGCCTCAAATGCCATGCCGACTCCGCCAAATGGCTTAAGGAGGATGTGCATATGGCGGTACGCGACGATTTGTTCGCCGACAAAATGAACTGCCTGGATTGCCACGGAGCCGACCATCCGGCTCATCCCGATTCGGCCCGAAAGGCGGCGAGGTAGATCGTGAAAAACGCCGCTCTGAGTTCTACCTTACACAACCGCCTCTTGATCGTGGCGCAGTTGCTTGCGCTGGCGGCTTTGGCGCTGGGGCTGAACTTTCTGATCCAGACAACCGGAGGAACCTTGTTCCTATTCGCTTCGGTTGCTCCCCTACTGATGATCGTCGGGATCGTCATCCTGGTGGCAGTGGGAATCGGCAAATACAATGCCAGCCACCATCTCTTCGACGTGGAGACTTACTCGCCCGGTGAAGTAATCATTCGCGAGGGAGAGCCCGGCGTCTGCGCTTATTTCATTCAGGCCGGCGAGGTGGAGGTAGTTCGCAAAGAACAAGACCAGGAGAAAGTGATTGCTACACTCCGTAACGACGAATATTTCGGAGAGATGGCTTTGCTTTCTCATGAGCCCCGAAATGCGACCGTTCGGGCGGTGAAGGAAACGCGCGTCGCCGCGCTCGGCAAGGACAATTTCGTCAAATTGCTGGGAGTCCTGCCGCAGACTAAGGAAAGCGTGCTCGAAACCGTGCAGGCTAGGGCCAAACACGTGGTGGCCAATCAGTGAGCTGTTCAATCTCGGCGGCAAGTGAAGCGTCGACGCTGGCACTATAATTCGAAAGAGGAGACTAATTCAGAATGAAGCTCGATCTAAAGAAGGTGGTTGGAACGGTGGTCCTGTGCGGTTTCGCGTCCTTGTACGGAACGGCATTGGCCGCCGATGCGGAAGCGGGCAAGGCAGTCTATGGCTCGAAGTGCAAGATCTGTCATGCCGCCGATGGCCAGGGCAACCCCTCCATGGCCAAAGTCCTCAAGGTGGAGATCAAGCCGCTCACAGATCCTGAAGTGCAGAGCATGAGCGAAAGCGACATCAAGAAGATCATCACCGAAGGCAAAGGCAAGATGAAGCCGGTCGCGATCATGGGAGCGGATCTTGACAATGTAGCCGCCTACGTAAAAAGCATGAAGAAGTAACAGGTTCGTGACGGGCTGCTGGGTGACGCGAAGAACGCTTGGTCGCGCGGCGGCGTGTGAGGTCTTTCGCGCGTGGCTTTCGCAACGCAGCTTTGGCGCAGGGGACGGTTGCGCCGGTATATGGCTCGAACTTAGCCTGCGGCACTGCTGAACCGGGTTCGGTACCCTTACCGGGAATTCTCAATGGGACCCAAGTTCTTAGCGGTGGTCTGGGCGCGCCCATCTAATTTTTACGCGCTACTCAGTTAGTGGTACAGATTCCCACCGAGTTGGCGTCCGGCCAGCAATACACGGTGATCGCGATGGTTAACGGCGCGCTGAGCCTGCCCGATACGCTCAGTGACACTTCCGGTCGCGCAGTAAATCGATACGAACTCCGTGACTCACTTGTTCGGTCGGATCGGGGAAGTCAGCCGCATGAAATCTGAAAGCTCTTATATCTGAGACTTGTAAATTGGGCTAGAATCCTAGAATCGGAGGGTCGTCATGTCAGATATGCCCACGGCTGGGAAGGTGAAGCACCTCCAGGCACTGTCGAATGAGCGCGGAGTTATCGCCGCCGCAGCGATTGACCAGCGGGGATCGCTTCAGAAAGCAATCGCCTCCGGTAAGGGAATACCGAGCGATCAGGTGAGCGATCAGATGATGCGCGAGTTCAAGGTCGCGGTGTCCAAGGTGCTGACGCCCCACGCCAGCGCCATTCTTCTCGATCCGCAGTGGGGCCTGGAGGCCGCCAAGGAGAGAAGTAAGAACTGCGGTTTACTATTGGCCTACGAGGAAAGCGGCTACGATAATACGCAACCGGGCCGCCGCCCGGATCTGCTTCCGCATCTGTCGGCGAAACGAATCGTGGAAATGGGCGCTAACGCCGTGAAGGTCCTGATATACTACAGTCCCTTTGAAGATTCGTCCATCAATGACGAGAAGTACGCGTTCATAGAGCGTGTCGGCGCCGAGTGCCGCGGGCTGGATGTGCCGTTTTTTCTGGAGTTCGTGGGTTACGATGCGGCCGGCGGCGACGAGAAGGGATTAGAATACGCGAAGATGAAGCCGAAGGTTGTGGGCGAGAGCGTCCGCGAGTTCACCAAGGACCGCTATGGGGTGGATGTGCTCAAAATCGAGATCCCGGTGAATATGGCTTATGCGGAAGGAGCCAGCTATTACACGGGGCAGAAGGCGTATTCGCGGGACGAAGTATTCCACATCTGCCACGACGTGGCCGATCTGGCCACTAAGCCATTCATTTACCTGAGCGCTGGCGTGACCAACCCGAGGTTTACAGAACAGTTGCATTGGATGGCGGAGGCGGGGGTGAACTTCTCGGGTGTGCTTTGTGGCCGAGCCACCTGGCTGGACGGCGTCCCTGTCTACGCTAAAGGCGGGTACAGTGCGCTCGAAAGCTGGCTTCAGCAGGACGGACTCAAGAATATCGAGGCGGTCAATCAGTGTCTGCTGGCGGCCAAACCGTGGTTTAGCTTCTATGGCGCCAAGAGCGCCGAGGAACTCTTGAAAGCTGATCGCGCCGTCGCTAACTAGGGCAATAGCCCGCAAGGGCTCCAGCAAGTCAGTGTAGATAGTACGGGGGAAAAGAAGATGTCGATATCCGCCACGGCGGGACACGAGCCAACAGTCAGTCCAATCGACGAGTTGTGCGTCAACACGATCCGCACGCTCTGCATGGATGGAGTGCAACAAGCCAACTCCGGCCATCCCGGAACTCCGATGGCCATGGCGCCGGTGGCTTACGCGCTGTGGCAGTATCAACTTCGTTTCGATCCGGCGGATCCGATCTGGCCGAACCGGGACCGGTTCGTGCTCTCGATCGGCCACGCGTCGATGCTGTTGTATTCGATGCTGCACCTGACGAAGGTGACGGCGGTGAATCCGGCGTACGAACGGCTGGGAACGCCAACTGTTGGTGTGGACGACCTGAAGCGATTTCGCCAGCTCGATAGCAAGTGCCCGGGCCATCCGGAGTACCGCTGGACTTCGGGCATCGAAACCACCACCGGTCCTCTGGGGCAGGGCGTGGCCACCAGCGTGGGGATGGCGCTGGCCGGCAAATGGATGGGTGAGTATTTCAACCGGCCGGGCTTCGAGATCTTCGACTACGATATCTTCGCGCTGTGTGGCGACGGCTGCATGATGGAGGGCGTCAGCAGCGAAGCGGCTTCCATCGCCGGGCACCTCAAGCTCTCCAACCTGTGTTGGCTCTACGACAACAACCACATCACCATCGAGGGCAACACCTCCTGGGCCTTCAGCGAGGACGTGGCCACTCGCTTCATGGCCTACGGCTGGAACGTGCTGCGGGTGGGCGACGCGAACGATCTGGAACGGCTCCGCCGCGCCTTCGACACATTCAAGAAAACCGCCGACAGGCCGACGCTTATCATCGTCGACAGCCACATCGCCTACGGCGCGCCCAATAAGCAGGACACCAGCGCCGCGCACGGCGAGCCGCTGGGTGAAGAAGAGATCCGCCTCACCAAGAAAAACTACGGCTGGCCCGAGGACGCTAAGTTCCTGGTGCCCGAAGGCGTCTACGACCACTTCCAGGACGTCATGGGAAAGCGTGGCAAGGAAGCGCGGGTGGCCTGGATGGCGAGGTTCGACGAGTACAAGGCCAAGTACCCCCCGCTCGCCGATCACCTCATGAAAATGCAGCGCCGCGAGTTGCCCGATGGCTGGGACAAGGACATTCCGGTTTTCCCAACCGACCCGAAGGGCGTGGCCGGTCGCGACGCCTCAGCCAAAGTGCAGAACGCAGTGGCCAAGAACATGCCTTGGCTGATCGGCGGCTCGGCCGATCTGGCGCCGTCAACCAAGACGCGGCTCACCTTCGACGGCGCGGGGGACTTCACCGCGTCGAGCTATTCGGGCCGCAACCTGCACTTCGGCATCCGCGAACATGCCATGAGTTCGATGCTGAACGGCATGGCTTTGTCAAAATTGCGGGCCTACGGATCGCAATTCCTGATCTTTAGCGATTACGCGCGCGCACCCATCCGTCTGGCGGCCATCATGGAGATTCCGACCATCTTCATCTTCACGCATGATTCGATCGGCGTGGGCGAAGACGGCCCCACGCACCAGCCGGTGGAACAGTTGATCTCCTTGCGGGCGATACCGGGCCTGATCGTTCTGCGTCCGGGTGACGCCAACGAGGTGGCCGAAGCCTGGCGTGTGATCATGAAGGTGCAACACGAGCCGGTGTGTTTGATCCTGTCGCGGCAGAACATGCCCACGCTGGATCGCACAAAATTCGCTCCGGCTTCGGGCGTGGCTAAAGGCGCCTATGTTCTGGCCGACGCTCCAGGCGGAAAGCCGGAAGTTGTTTTGATCGGCACCGGAACCGAGGTCGGGCTGGCCGTCGAGGCCTATGAGCAACTCGTGAAAGAGGGAATAAAAGCTCGCGTGGTCAGCATGCCTTCTTGGGAGTTGTTCGATCATCAGCCGCAGGAGTATCGCGATAGCGTGCTCCCGCCGGAGGTGATAGCTCGAGTGTCGGTCGAGCAGGCCTCCACTTTCGGCTGGGAGCGCTATGCCCGCCGCAACATCGGCATGAAGACTTTTGGCGCTTCTGCTCCACTGAAGGAGTTGCAGAAGAAGTTCGGGTTTACCACCGACGCGGTGGTATCCGCGGCCAAGGAAGAAATCAAGAAAGCGTAACGTAGGAGACTCTAGCATGAGCGCCACAATCTCAACGGCTCCGGGTTCGGCGGTGAAGAATCCACTGCAGGAACTGAGCAAGTACGGCCAATCCGTCTGGCTGGATTTCATCCGGCGGGGCCTGTTCAGCGGTGAGCTGCAGCACATGATCGACTCCGACGGCCTGGGAGGCGTCACGTCGAATCCGGCCATCTTCGAAAAGGCCATCACGGGAAGTACCGATTACACCGATGCTCTGCAGGAAGTGCAGAAGGAAAAAGGCTTGGACGCCATGGCCATCTATGAGCGCATGGCCATCCAGGACATCCAGACCGCCGCCGACACGCTTCGTCCGATTTACGACAAGACCAAAAAGCGCGATGGCTACGTGAGCTTCGAAGTATCTCCGTTCCTTGCTAAGGACACGGAAGGAACCATCAACGACGCACGACGACTCTGGAAAGCCGTGAACCGGCCCAACCTGATGGTGAAGGTGCCCGCGACCGAAGAAGGCATCCCCGCCATCCAGACCCTGCTGAGCGAGGGCATGAACATTAACGTTACGTTGCTGTTCGCTCAGTCCATGTACGAAAAAGTGGCTCTGGCTTACATTGCCGGCCTCACCAAATTCTCCGCTTCCGGTGGCGACGTCAGTAGGGTGGCCAGCGTGGCCAGCTTCTTCATCAGCCGCATCGACAGCATGGTGGATGGAATACTGAAGGCGCGCCTAAAGACCGCCACCGACGCCAAGGAACGCGGTCTATTGCGCAGTCTCATGGGCAAAGTGGCGATCGCCAACGCCAAGCTGACCTACCAGCGTTACAAGGAGCTGTTTTCCGGATCGGAATGGAACGCGCTGGCCAAGAAGGGCGCTCAGACCCAGCGTGTGTTGTGGGCCAGCACCAGCACCAAGGATCCAAGCTACTCCGATGTCCTATACGTGGAGGAGCTGATCGGCCCCGACACCGTCAACACGATTCCCCCCGCCACGTTCGACGCCTTCCGGGATCATGGCAAGCCGAAAGCCAGCCTGGAGGCGGATCTGGACGCCGCGCACGATGTGATGGAGACGCTGGAAGCGGTCGGAATCTCCATGAAGACGGTAACTGAGGACTTGGTGACGCAAGCCGTAAAGTTGTTCGCCGAGCCTTTCGACAAACTTCTCAATTCCGTCGACGCCAAATGCAAAGTGGCCGTCGGCGGGCACGTCGATGATCAGACGTATAGCCTTCCCGCGGCTTTGAATACCCAGGTGGAAGCCGCCATCGAAGATTGGAAGATGGCGGGGAAGGTTCGCCGGCTCTGGGCGCGCGACGCTTCTCTGTGGACGCACTCCGACGAAGCCAGTTGGTTCGGTTGGCTGGGCATTACCGAAGACCAGTTGGCACATAAGGAAGTCTTCGAGAACCTGGCGAGCGAGATCAAGAAAGAGGGTTTCAAATACGCGCTGCTGTTGGGAATGGGCGGGTCCAGCCTGTGTCCGGAAGTGTTGAAGATGACCTTCGGCAAGGCCGATGGCTTTCCGGAAATGTTTGTACTGGACTCCACCGATCCCGCGCAGGTAAAAACGTTCGAAAAGAAAGTGGATCTGGCCAAGACCGTCTTCATCGTTTCGAGCAAGTCCGGCTCCACGCTCGAACCGAATATCTTCAAGCAGTATTTCCTGGAACGCGTGAAGCAGGTAGTGGGCGCGGAGAAAGCGGGTAGCCATTTCATCGCCGTCACCGATCCGGGATCGAAGTTCGAACAGGTGGCCGAATCGGATGGATTCCGGCACATTTACCACGGGCTTCCCAGCATCGGCGGCCGTTATTCGGCGCTGTCTAATTTCGGCATGATTCCGGCCGCGGTGATGGGTGTGGACGCGCCCAAGTTTTTGGATCGCGCCGACACGATGGCGGTTTCATGTTCCGCTTGCCATCCGGCCGATAAGAATCCGGGCGTGGTGCTGGGTCTCATCCTGGGAGTTGCCGCGCGCAACGGACGCGATAAAGTCACCCTGATCACTTCGCCGCCGATTTGGGATTTCGGCGCCTGGCTGGAGCAACTGATGGCGGAGTCGACCGGCAAGGAAGGCAAGGGCTTGATTCCGGTGGATCGCGAGCCCTTGGGAGCGGTCTCGAGCTACGGAAGCGATCGGGTGTTCGCTTACCTGCGCACCGATCAGGGCGCGGACCCGGCGCAGGACGCCGCAGTGGATGCCCTCGCCAAAGCCGGCCATCCCGTGATTCGCATCGCGCTCGGCGACGTCTACGACATCGCGGAGGAGATGTTCCGCTGGGAGATCGCCACGGCGGTGGCCGGTTCGGTGCTCGGCATCAACGCCTTCAATCAACCGGATGTGGAAGCCAGCAAGATCGCAACCAAGAAGCTGACCTCCGAATATGAGAAGACCGGTTCGCTGCCGCCCGAATCTCCGATTCTGGAACAACGCGGTGTCAAGCTTTTCACCGATGAAAAGAACGCGGCCGAGCTTTCCGCCGCCGCGGGAAGCGACAAATCGCTGGCCGGATATCTGAAGGCGCATCTGAGTCGTCTCAAGGCGGGTGATTATTTCGCGTTGCTCGGCTACGTGGAGATGAACGAAGGACACGACGCCACGCTGCAAGCCATTCGCACCGCGGTGCGCGACAAGAAGCGGGTGGCGACGTGCCTGGGCTTCGGCCCGCGTTTCCTGCACTCCACGGGGCAGGCTTACAAGGGCGGTCCCAACAGCGGCGTCTTCCTGCAGGTCACCTGCGACGACAAGGCTGACTTGCCGGTGCCAGGTCAGAAGTTCACTTTCGGCGTGGTGAAGGCGGCCCAGGCGCGTGGCGACTTCCAAGTGCTGGCGGAACGCAGCCGGCGCGCCTTGCGAGTTCATTTGAGCGACGTGGAGAGCGGCTTGATCGCGCTGCGCGACGCTATTCAACAAGTTTTGGCGTAATACACAACCAGGACGGGGCCAACGCGTCCGTCCGCAAACAGGGGACAACGCAACTTATGCAATTGGGCATGATTGGTTTGGGACGAATGGGCGCGAATATGGTGCGCCGGTTGATGAAGAACGGCCATGAAGGCGTCGTTTTCGATCGCAGCCCCGCGACCGTCACGCAGTTGGTGAGCGACGGCGCCAAGGGGTCGGACTCGCTGGACGATTTCGTGAAGAAGCTGAAGCCGCCGCGCGCGGTTTGGCTGATGGTGCCAGCCGCGGTGGTAGACGCGACGCTGGCTGACCTGGCCCCCAAGATGGAAAAAGGCGACATCATCATTGATGGCGGCAATTCGTACTACATCGACGACATCCGTCGCGCGAAGGAGTTGAAGGAGCGCGGTATCCACTACGCCGATGTTGGAACCAGCGGCGGAATCTGGGGCCTGGAGCGTGGTTATTGCCAGATGATCGGAGGCGAGACGGACATCGTCAAACATCTGGATCCGATCTTCAAAACGCTCGCGCCCGGCCGGGGAAACGTGGACCGCACGCCGGGCCGCGACAAAGTGGGAGGAACCGCCGAGGACGGCTATCTGCACTGCGGGCCGAGCGGCGCCGGCCACTTCGTCAAGATGGTCCACAACGGGATCGAGTACGGCATCATGGCGGCGTACGCCGAAGGTCTGAATATTCTGCAGCACGCTAATGTCGGTAAGAAGAGCCGCGAAGTAGACGCCGAGACCAGCCCTTTGCGCAATCCGGAGCACTATCAATACGACCTCAACCTGGCCGACATCACGGAAGTCTGGCGCCGGGGCAGCGTGGTGGCGTCCTGGCTGCTCGATCTCACCGCCATCGCGTTGTTGGAACAACCCGGACTCGCGAAATTCTCCGGACGGGTCTCGGATTCCGGCGAAGGACGCTGGACCATCACCGCGGCTATCGATGAATCAACGCCCGTCCCTGTCCTGAGCGCGGCTCTGTACCAGCGCTTCACGTCTCGAGGCGAAGACGACTTCGCCGACAAGGTGCTATCGGCGATGCGGTTTCAGTTTGGTGGACACGTCGAGCGCGCGGCGGGAGGCTAGCGAATCCGGCCGGTGTTGCCGCGCTTGCACATCCTGTAAATCGCTGGAGTTCAATTCATGGATTCATCCTCCCGCGGAGAAAAAGGCCGGAAGACTGGCCGTCGCTTGCGCCATGGTGATTCTTAGGGCGTCGGGCGACCTTACCAAGCGCAAGCTCATTCCGGCCCTCTACAATCTGGCAAAGAACAACCTGTGTGTAAGGATTTCGCCCTGACCGCTTCGCGCGGCTGGAGATGACGGCCGAGGAGTTCCGCGCCAAGATCAACGAGGGAGATCAGCCAGTTCGCCACGGCTCGCTTGGACAAGAGGTGTGGGACTGGCTGGCGCGGCGCATCTACTACATCTCCCGGGACTTCAGCGCCCCCCGGCGTATGCGATCTTAAAGCAAAAGCTGGCTGAGATGGATCAGGAGCATGGAACGCACGGCAACTACTTCTACTATTTGGCCACCGCGCCCAGCTTCTTTTTGCCGGTGATTCACAAGTTGGGCGACGCCGGCGCTTGGTGGAAGAAGGCGTCGGCGACTGGCGCCGGGTGATCGTTGAGAAGCCGTTTGGACGCGACCACGATTCCGCCCACGCTGAACCGCGAGATCAAGCAGGTGATCGCACAGAAACAAATCTACCGCATCGACCACTACCTGGGCAAGGAAACCGTCCAGAACCGTCCAGAACGTTCCGCTTCGCCAACGGCATCTTCGAGCCCGTCTGGAATCGCCGCTACATCGATCATATCCAGATCACCGCCTCGGAAAAAGTGGGCGCGGAGTAGCGCGGCGGCTATTACGAGACTAGGGGCACACTACGCGATATGGTGCCGAATCACCTGTTTCAGTTGATGTCGCTGACCGCCATGGAGCCGCCCATTTCGTTCGACGCGGAGGTGCTCGCGACGAACAAGCCAAGATTTTGAAGGCGATTCAGCCTTTGCGCGACGACGTGCTGACACGAGTGGTCCGGGGACAGTATGGACTCCAATAACAACGGCATGCGGGGTTATTGCTCAGAACCGATGGTTTCTCCAACCTCGCGCACCGAAACGTTCGTGGCGATGAAGCTGTTTGTCGACAACTGGCGTTGGGCCGAGGTTCCTTTCTACATTCGGACGGGCAAGCGAATGAAGCGGCGAGTGACTGAGATTGTCATCCAGTTCAAGCGCGCCCCGCTCCTTCTGTTTCAGAAGACGGCCGTGAAACGGCTCGAACCGAATCGCTTGGTGCTGCATCTGCAGCCCGAAGAAGGCATTTCGCTGAACTTCGCCACCAAGATTCCCGGGCCGCTGGTGGTTCTCCAATCCGCCCATGTGTCCGGGGTCGCTGACCGATTAGCCTCGTCCTCACGTTTTTCACAATGCGCGGCCCGTACAAACACTGGTGCGAAGTTCACAAAATCTTTGAGTGTCCGAGAGTTGCGATTGGCACTCGAATTCCGTTTACGCGGCGTTCGGAACAATTGAGCCCTCTCTGGCGCTAGGACCGGCGAATCGATTTTGGGGAATATGCTGACTCGCGCCTGAGTCGAGTATACACTTCCGAAACACGTTTGCAGGCTAGCGGAATACACCGAGGCACTAGCGGCTTTATATATAGTGAAGTAATCCTTCAGCACCCAGGAGTAAATCCCGTGACAGCCGAGCATCAGAGACTTGAGGAATGCCGCGACCGCAAGACTCACTGGAGACGTTGGGGGCCGTACCTCAGCGAACGCGCCTGGGGAACCGTGCGCGAGGACTACAGCTCGTACGGCACCGCATGGGAATTCCTGTCGCATGACCACTCGCGCTCCAAGGCCTACCGGTGGAACGAGGATGGACTGGCCGGCATTTCGGATCGCCACCAGAAGATCTGCTTCGCTGTCGCATTGTGGAATGGCCGCGATCCAATTCTTAAAGAACGCCTCTTTGGTCTCACGGGCAACGAAGGCAATCACGCTGAAGATGTGAAGGAGTGCTACTACTACCTGGACAGCACACCGACGCACTCGTTCATGAAGTATCTGTACAAGTATCCACAAGCGGCCTTCCCATACGAACAACTGGTCCGTGAGAACCGCTCTCGCGGCCGCGACCGCCGGGAATTCGAGCTGATCGACACCAACGTCTTTGACGAGAACCGGTATTTCGACGTTTTTGTCGAGTACGCGAAGGCGGCGGCCGAAGACCTCCTCATCCGGATCGAGGTTGCGAACCGCGGCCCCGAAAGCGCTGAGATTCACATCCTGCCGACGATCTGGTTCCGCAACACCTGGTCCTGGGGGACGGGCGACTGTCGTCCAAGCCTGGGCCGGAAATGTTCGAATTCGATCGAGCTGAATGAGCCCGGATACGGACGCCGCCTTCTGGCGATGGAGGGAGCGCCCGAGCTGCTGTTCACGGAGAATGATACCAATACCAGGCGCCTCTGGGGCTACGAAAACGATACTCGTTACGCCAAGGATGCGTTCAACGATTACGTAGTCCACGGCGCAACCGAAGCGGTGAATCCCGAGCACACGGGGACCAAAGCGGCAGGCTACTACCGGCTCACGATTCCGGCCGGAGAAACCGTCACCTTCCGCCTCAGGTTCAACGATGCGCCGAACGCCGACGGAGCTTTCGACGATTTCGACCCTCTGTTTGCTCAGCGCCGGCAGGAAGCCGACCAATTCTATGACACCGTGATTCCGCAGGCCCTCTCCGAGGATGCCCGCCGCGTGATGCGCCAATGCTTCGGGGGCCTGTTGTGGTCTAAGCAGTATTATCACTACGAAGTGAATCGCTGGCTGGAAGGCGATCCCGCGGGCCCTACGCCGCCCGGAGAGCGTAAGTACGGGCGAAATCATGAATGGGGGCATCTGTACAACGCGGACGTGATCTCGATGCCGGACAAGTGGGAATATCCCTGGTACGCCGCATGGGATCTCGCGTTCCATACGGTTCCCTTGGCATTGGTGGATTCCGAGTTCGCCAAAGAGCAACTCATGCTGATGGTTCGCGAGTGGTACATGCATCCGAACGGCCAGCTGCCGGCCTATGAATGGGCTTTCGGCGATGTAAATCCGCCGGTTCACGCGTGGGCCGCGTTGCGTGTGTACAAGATCGAGAAGAAGCGGCGGGGCATAGGAGATCGCAAGTTCTTGCAGCGGATGTTCCACAAGCTGCTTCTGAACTTCACCTGGTGGGTGAATCGGAAGGATGCTGAAGGCCGGAATGTTTTCCAAGGCGGATTCCTGGGCCTAGATAACATCGGCGTGTTCGATCGCGGTGCGCCACTTCCCACGGGCGGCCACTTGGAGCAAGCGGACGGCACGGGTTGGATGGCGATGTACAGTCTCAACCTGCTGGCAATCGCTCTCGAACTCGCCAAAGAAGATCCCGCTTACGAGGATGTCGCGAGTAAGTTCTGGGAGCACTTCCTGCACATCGCGAACGCCATGAACCGGATGGGCCGGGAAGGCTCGGGCTTGTGGCACGAAGAAGACGGGTTCTTCTACGACGTGCTGCGTGCCGGCGGCGATTCCACCCCATTGCAGATCCGGTCGATGGTGGGCCTCATCCCGCTGTACGCAGTGGAGACGCTCGAGCCGAAACTGATGAACCGTCTGCCTGGCTTCAAACGGCGGATGGAATGGTTCATCGAGAATCGGAAGGATCTTACGGCGAACGTTGCGGCCATGAACACGCCGGGCAAAGGCGAGCGGCGTCTGCTTTCCATCGTAGATGCGGACCAGTTGCGCCGCGTGCTGAAGGTCATGCTGGACGAGAACGAATTCCTATCCCCCTATGGCATTCGCGCGCTGTCGCAAGCGCATCGCGACCAGCCCTATGTCCTGGGAGTGAACGGGGCCAAGTACACGGTGCGATATGACCCGGCGGAGTCCAGCACGGGAGTGTTCGGCGGCAATTCCAACTGGCGCGGGCCAATCTGGTTTCCTGTCAACTACCTGCTGATCGAATCGCTTCAAAAGTTCCATCATTACCTTGGCGACGATTTCAAAGTGGAGTGCCCCACCGGATCCGGGAACTACCTCACGCTGTGGGATGTCGCGGCGGAAATTTCCCGCCGTCTTACTCGAATCTTCTTGCGGAACGAAGAAGGCTTTCGCCCGGTTTACGGCGCGGGCGGCGCCTATCAAGACGACCCCCACTGGCGCGACCTGGTGCTTTTCTACGAATACTTTCATGGCGACGATGGTTCGGGCCTCGGCGCCAGTCACCAGACTGGCTGGACCGGGTTAGTTGGAAAACTGCTGCAGCAGAACGGGGAGTGAAGCATGAACAACAGAGGAATTCGATTCGATCAGAACGTCTGCACCAGCCTGCATCGCGCGCAGAAGCTGGAGTGGCTGGAAACCAACGGTCTGGGCGGCTTCGCTTCTTCGACAATTGTCGGCTTGAACACGCGCCGCTATCACGGCCTACTGACGGCAGCCACCAAGCCCCCGGTTGGGCGAGTGCTGCTTCTCTCAAAGCTAGAGGAGACGCTAGTCGTGAACGGCCAGCACTTCGAAATATCAGCCAATCAGTACTCGGGCGCCGTGTACCCGGCCGGCTTTGAGCATCTCCGCGACTTTCGACTGGACCCCTTTCCGATATCGGTCTACCGCGTAAATGGATTGGAGATCGAAAAGCGAGTCTTCATGGTGCATGGCGAGAACACTACGGTGATCGAGTACGAGCTGCAGTCCGACGGTAATAATCCGGTTCCGGAGTGCACGCTGGAGCTTCGTCCGCTGATCGCGTTTCGCGACTATCACAGCACTACTCATCGCAACGATGCACTGAACCCTAAGGTGGACGTTCACGGCGCAACCGCGGTAGTGATGCCCTATGCGGACCTGCCTCCGCTGTTCTTTTCCCACGACGCCGTGGAACTGGAGCCCACCGGGGATTGGTATTACAACTTCGAATACGCGGTGGAACGCGAGCGCGGCCTCGACTTCGGCGAAGACCTCTTCAATCCCTTTGTTCTGCGGTTTCAGCTTGGAACGAACGCTGCGACGGCCACCGTGATCGCATCCACCAGCTCGCACGATCCAATAACCGCGCCGCAGTTACGGCAGCGCGAAATCGATCGCCGGAAGGCCATTGTCGATGCCTCGCCATCCAGCGAACCGATGGTGCAAGCCTTGGTCGCGGCGGCGGATCAGTACATCGTCCAACGCGGCGAATTGAAGACCATCGTCGCCGGCTATCACTGGTTCACGGATTGGGGACGGGACACCATGATCGCGCTGCCCGGTCTGACGCTGGTCACCGGACGCGCGGAGATTGCCCGCCAGATCCTGCGCGCCGTTGCCGAGAGCGTCGACCAGGGCATGCTACCCAATCGTTTCCCGGATGCCGGCGAGACCCCCGAGTTCAATACGGTGGACGCCACGTTGTGGTTCTTCGAAGCCATTCGCGCTTATCTGGAATATACCGAAGATTTCGACTTTGTCCGCGACCATCTTTATCGCAAGCTCAAGGACATCATGGAGTGGCATGTCCGCGGCACGCGCTACGGCATCCGCGTGGACCACGACGGATTGCTGCGCTGCGGCGAGCCAGGCACGCAATTGACCTGGATGGACGCCAAAATCGGCGACTTCGTGGTAACTCCCCGCACCGGCAAACCGGTTGAGATCCAGGCGCTCTGGTATAACGCGCTCCGGATCATGGAAGACTTGACCGGCCGGTTCGGAGACACGCAACTCGCGGCCTTCTTCGATGAACTCGCCACCCGCGCCCTCACGCATTTCAACCAAGAATTCTGGAACGAAGACGCCGGGTACCTGCATGACGTCGTGGACCAAAATTTGCACGACGGATCGATTCGACCCAACCAGATTCTTGCGGTGAGCCTCACCCATTCCATGCTTCCTCTGGAACGTGCGCGACAGGTGGTGGATCAGGTGCAGCGAGAACTCTTGACACCTGTCGGTTTGCGATCCCTTGCCCGCTACGATCCTCGCTACCGCCCACGCTACGAGGGCGGGGTGCAGGAGCGCGACAGCGCCTATCATCAAGGGACCGTCTGGCCCTGGTTGATGGGCCCGTTTCTGACCGCCTACATGCGAGTCCACGGCCAGGACCCGAACGCGCGCAAACAGGCCAGGACCTGGCTCGAAGGCTTCCAGGCGCATTTGGCCACGGCCGGGCTCGGCCATGTCTCGGAAATCGCGGACGCCGAAGATGGCAATGAGCCTCGGGGATGTATCGCGCAGGCCTGGAGCGTTGGCGAACTGCTGCGTGCGGCGGTGGAAGACATATATGGAACCAAAGTTGTGCCGGAGCGCGGAAAATCCAATACGGTGACGGCAGTCGCCCATATGTTAGCGCAAAGCACAACAGGCCCATCCTGAAGGGCCGAGCGAGAGCGCTTGGCCTTTCCTATGAGTGCGTAAAGTCTGCCGTCAATCGGCACACCAGTTAAGCGTTCGGTGGTTCGGTCAGGCTCGCTTCGCCAGATACCGTTCGATCAGGTAGTCGAGCGAGAACACGCTAGGACCGCGCGTCAAGATAAACAGCAGAGCAGATCCCCACAGCAGGCGATCGTTCCAGGCGTTCGGATAAACGAATATCTGAATCACCAGGATCTGGCCGAAGATGGGCAGCGTCGCCAAACGCGCAGCAAGGTCCAGGAATAGGAAGCAGGGAAAGGTGAGCTCGGTGAATGTGGCCACGTGCGCGGCCATCACGGGATCTACGATCGGAAGTTTATATTCGTCTTGAAAGAGCTTGACTGCGAATTCGAACGACTGGAACTTGAGAATACCGGCGTTGAAGAACACCAATCCCACCCCGACGCGCAGTCCAAGCTGGAGGATCGAGAGCGGAAGTCGCCCAAGCCATTCCCGCACGGAAACATAGCGTGAACGTACAGTCTTCACGATGCCGGTCATTACTCTTCTCCCGGGCTCGTACTGACGGCGGTAATCAAGTTGTCTGCGATGAGCATCGCCAGCCCCTACCGGCGTCAAAGGCGGCATTCACATCCAAAGCGCATTCCGTGGCGGCGACGATGGGTTGCCCGTTCATGATGCATTCCCGAAACACGAATTCTGCTTGTTCGAGAGGGTTAATATTGAATTCCCCGCGTGCGCCACGGACTTCGATCCAGACGTTCGTAGGTTCAAACTCGAATTGGTCGGGGGCTGTTTCGGACAGATAAAGTTTTATAAGCTCGTCCGCCGGCCAGGAAGCCTGGAGATAACGCACGCCAGGCTGCAACGTGAATCTCACATCCGGCAGCGAATCGGCCGGAATCGCGGCAAGCTCCTTGAGGGGTACACCTGGCTCGTCGATCGCGACCGCGACGTGCCCAACGTGCCATTCGCGTTCCGCTAATTCCCGCAGGTAGCGCACCCGCTCAGCGCCGGGGCATCCCAGTAAGAACCGAGGGAATCCTTCTCCGTATTCCGCGATGCAGGGAGCATCGGGCGGTTGTTGACGAACATACTGCTTGGCGGCTTCGATCAAAAACCGCGTTCCGGCCAGCCATCCGGTCGCCGGAAATTTTTCAAGCAGAGCACTGACGAGACTGGTTTCATAGTGCCGCCGGTGAATTTGAAGACGCGCCCGGCCATCGCGGCAGCCCGCAAGCAGAGACCCGATGTCTGTGGCCTCCCCACCAATCACAGCGTCGCGTACGCTCGACTGGATTTCAGCGAGCGTGGGCATAATGCGTCTCTGACGCAACCCTTGCTACGATCGCGTTGGCTCGTTCCGCTTCGCGGAGTAATGTCGCAAGCGGCGGTATGTTGTTGTCCCACTCGATCGCGGTTGGCTTTGCGCCGAATCGGCGAACCGCGTAAGCATAGAGATCCCATACCGGATCGGCAATGGCCGCGGCGTGCGTGTCAATCCAAACCTCGGAGCCGGGATTCGCTTCGTCCTCTTCGGGCGTGAAGCCGCCCAAATGCAGTTCTCGAATTGCGTCGGCCGGCAAGCTATCCAAATATTCGCGGGCATCGTAACCCATATTGTGGGCGCTAAGGTACACGTTGCTGACATCGCAAAGCAATTGGCAGCCCGTCCGAGCTACCAGTTGGGCCAGAAATTCAGCCTCGCTCATCGTGGATGCGCGAAACCCTACGTAGCTCGATGGATTCTCGATCAAGTAGGGCCGCCCCAAGCCATCCTGAACCTGGTTTACGTGTGCCGTGACCAGATCCAGGACCTCTTCATTGAAGGGCATTGGCAGCAAATCGTTGAGGTATTCGCCCTCGTGCGTAGACCACGCCAGGTGGCCGGAGACCAAGAACGGCGCTAGTCGATCCACCAATGAACAGATTCTCCTCCAATGGGTCCGATCGATTCCACCGGCGCTTCCAACGGAAATCCCAACGGTGTGAACGGAAATCGGATAGTGACGCGATAGCCCGATCAGGAGCTCCGTCGCATGCGGATTCGCCAGAAAGTTTTCCGGATGGATTTCCAGCCATCCGGCTTGTGGTCGAGTGGCCGCCACTTCCGAAATGTGGGGAAGCCTGAGGCCTATCCCGGTACCCTTCGGTGCTTGCAGATTCATTCATGGTGGTCACTCCTTAGCAAAACATCGCGCACAGCACCGAGGCGCAAGAATTTTCTTCCTTCAAGCGACCGTGTTACGAACTGTAACCTGTGATTTGGGTTCGGTTACTTCGGGGTTTTGCTGCCGCCGACGATCCGTTCGCAATAGCCTGCTGGAACGTAGATCCAAGCTTTCGGATCGCCGCTGATTTTTGAGGTGCCTCCGCAAGAGTTAGCTCCAGTCGAGGCACAGTCGTTCTTGCCGGCCTTCGCAATCCCGTAACACTTCTCTGCTTTAAAGCTCGGAGCCGGGCTCGGCTTCTGCGCCAAAAGCACGAAGGGTGCGGCGACAGCGGCGGCCAGCGCCGGCGCCCGGATGTAACGCTTTTTGAATTTAGTCTCGGTCATGGAATGCTCCTTTTCCTTATGTGGCTCAGGCATGTCTGTGCAACCCGGCCTCCGTGCCCAACCCCCTTCATTTACCCTATTAGATTCGCAAAGCGAGCGAGAAAAGTTACCGGACGGTAGGATTAGGCCGATTCGTTCGCTGAACCACGATCGGTCGCAACGTCATTGTCCACGATAGAGGAACGGAGACAGGATTAAAGCACCAAATTCCCTGCCATAGCCTATTCTGTAGACTCTTGATCATTGAACAGTGATGGTCACGGGCGCGCTTTGCTGCCCGCCCACGGATAACGTCAGCACGGCGCTCCCCGACGCCTCCCCGTCCGGGATTTGAACACTCACTTGGTATAGCTGCGCAAAGGACGGCGCTAAACCCGCAAACAGAACCTTCCTTTGCTCCTTGCCGATCGTCACTGTCACTGGGTTGACAGCAGGATTCATCCCGCCGGCGCCTCCAACGAAAATCAGCCCGGTGGCTGCACAAAGGCGCCAGGTCTATTGTCCGGCGACAAAACAATTAGCACCACGGATGCGATCTGCGGCAAATTCACGGCGCCGGACACCGAAAACGAAACCTCCCCGTAGTAGTCGCCCGGCTGCACTCCGTCAGCATTCACACTGACCGTGACAACAGCGGCCTCCGAGGAACTGCTGATGCCTGGCGACGGAGACACTCTGAGCCAGCTCCCACCCGAAATCGCAGACGTGGCTGCTAAGTTCAGCGTGCCTGCTCCAGGATTGAGAACGGTAATGGTCTGGGGGTGACGTTGCGGTTCCACCGGAGACAGCCTGGAATCGCAACCCGTCTAATGAGACCTGAATGTCCGGTTGCGCACTTGTGACCACCGCCAGCACGGAAACCTCTAGGGTCGGGCCCCATTAACGGAGATTGTGATCGCTGCGGAGTCCGTTTCCGGCGTCAAGTTGGATAGGGCGGTGACCGAGAGAGCCGATGAGCTGAACGAAGCGACGGAACCCCCGGAAGAGCCAAGCGTCAGCCAATTCCTGCCGGAGATCGAGTGGCTGAAGCGGAAAATTTCATGGCCTGATAACTATGATTGGCAATAGTCACCAACTGCGTTTCCGCAGCCGCGTTTTGCGTCAGGTTGAAGCCAGGACCCGAAGGATTGATCGTCACTGAGGGGTCAGAATAACCGGTCACTACGAATGCGAACGGGAGGGGGTACGACTGAGTGACAACCGTGGCGACGTTCTGTTTGATTGTTTCCGTCAAGGTGATGGTGAAGGTAACCGTTCCGACTGCGTACGTGTGCCTGTCCCAAAGCCTGTTCGCGACCACCCAGGCACAGTGGCTACCTGGGGAGTGCCATTGCCGCCTGTTCCGGACTCGGCGCCAGCGTTCACGATCAGGTTGTTGCCGAAAATCGTTGTTTGCGCACCGACAACAGGAATCAGTTCGAACGTCACGACCGCGATTTGAAAGAAGGGCTTCATACAAGGATTGAAACAGGACGACCAGTTCCTCCCGGTGCCCGGTAGTATACACGGATTTGGCGAAATGCTGAATCGCGGAGCCGACACTCGAAGGCGATTGCGCCGGCCGCAACATTCCAGGTTACTAACGGCGATTTAGGCCCGGGCCTATGTAAGATCGATCGGCTCTGGTGCAAACTCAAGCCGACAGGAAGTTCGGTTGGGCTCCGCTTGACTGAATGAACTGCAATGGGCTCAGGCAGCGAGTGCCGCGTTCCACAACTCCAACATCGCCGCCTTTCG
>Ga0073928_10004390_pt1 | contig 20939 bp, 18 predicted proteins | sample PaiPotPPA55metaG_FD_76969 | JGI IMG/M metagenome (GOLD analysis project Ga0073928, IMG submission 76969) | Iron sulfur acid spring bacterial and archeal communities from Banff, Canada, to study Microbial Dark Matter (Phase II) - Paint Pots PPA... ...
CAGCGACGGCTGCGTATCGGTGAGCGGCGTCCAGTGTGCACCGCCATCCGTGGTTTTCCAAACGCCACCTTCCGGCGCACCCAGGTAAGCGACACTCGCATTGGTCGGATCGACCGCGATGGCATTGGTCCAGGCTGCCGTTGTGAGATTGCCGTTGCGGGTTGGATTCGGACCGATGAGCGTCCACGTACCTGTGGTCGCGGTGTTCGATAATAATGGCTCGGGCCGGCCCTTGGCGCGTCCCGCCGACCGTTCCGCAAGCTGGCGGTTGAGCTCGATTACCGCTCGAGCTCGAACGCCCGAGGGGATGAACCCGAGCGGATAGGCGCGCTGGCGGAATAACCATTCCCGCCGCGCATTCATCATGTTCGGACCTTCGTTGAGATCGTCTTGACCAAAGGCGGTGAGGGCGGTTCCCAATCCGCAGGCGACTAGAAGCAGGTTACGGACAAATCGGGGGGGCATCAGCACTCCGTTCATGGTGTCTTAGAGTGAGCAGTGGTCTACGCGCGAAGCCGCGCGCAAGATGTCCTGTCCGTCGTGAATTGCGCTGCTCCACTCGCTAGTCGTATCGGTAACTAAGTGCCTAAAGAATATTGCCTGTTTAGGGGTAGGCATCCTGCTGAATCGCCGTTAGCGGCATCCTGGCTCTTCGGTTGGCCTTCTTCCCGAATTCGTCGGTTCTACGTGGTCCATTTCGCTTTGAAATATGGTGGCAGGCGACACAAGTGGTTCTCTCGGCCCTACACGTGCGCTGATATTCGATGCCAGGAGACGGCGGCACCCACCGAATCAGTGGTGCCATCGCGCCGCGCGGACCCGAACGTCGCCGTGCTCCCTCGGCAAATTAAGCTCAAAAGGCAAGGATAGAATCGAGTATTTCCATATAGGTGCGCAATTGATGCGCAAGAGCGTCGGATTTTATGTGCGTCGCGGGTCGGAAGGTTGAACCCTCTTGCCGCGTTGGACTTCGAACTGACTGCTCGCGGATCGGCCCGACGTTGAACGAGACCGGGCTACGATCACTCCGAAAAGAACGGCCGGACTGGTGGGAGACGTCGAGCAGATCTTGGCTCTCTTGGAACATCGATTCTTCCCAACTCGATGCACCTTGGAAATCGGATTATCCGGTTGTCGAGAGAGCAGATCTAGACGGAGGCTAAGGGTCGCTGGTTTAGTTGGGCGGAGAATCAGCGAGTTTCCGGGCTGCATCCAAAACAGTCGCGGACATGGCCCAGCAGATTTCGCTGCGATATCTCGAAGGAGATCAGGTTCCGCAAATGCGTTCCGATTTTGTCACCGGCGCTCTTTATCTTGAAGGTGCGAAAACCCTGACTCCGGAATCTACTGCCTTGGAGTGCAAGACACTCTTCTTCAGAGGTCGCGCTCTTCTATTCGATAAAAAATACCGGGATGCTGCCAACCTACTCGAGCGCGCTGCCTTAGACCCTGCTGGAGCGTACTCTCAAATGCACTGGAAATTGCTTACCTTGAACCCGCGAATTATGAACAGGCGAAGCTGGGGTTCCATGATGCGACTGATCGCGCCCCTCACTTCCTACAAGCCTGTTCTGAGCCGGATTTCCATGAATGCTCCGTTCTTTCAACTCCCGGCGCGGGATGTGGCAGATATCGCACCGGTTTCTAGAATAAACGGGTCGCCAGACTTTAACACCGACAACGCCCGGCTCACCGCCGATTCCGCTCTCGATGCTTCAGGTCTCTAACGGTTTTGCTGAGTTGGCGATAGAGCTCGCCAACACGCAACGCGCGAGGGAACTGGCGAGTATGGCTACACCGGCGTCGCCGGAAGCGCGGGCAGAGAAAAGAAAACGTGGAGCCCTTCGGTTTTCTGGGTGAAATCCACTTCACTCAATTTCGCGCAGCTGTTCGCCATTGTCGCCGATGTCCTGAATGTAAACCGTCACGCCTGCCAGCCCAGAATATAACTGTAAGTCCAACTCTCGCGAGAAACTCATTTCTTCAACTACGGCACCAGCCGGTTTGGTAACAACACGCGACCCACTCACTGGGAAGCCCGTAATTGATTTGCTCATCTTATATGTGGGCATGGCAAGCGTGTAAACATTCGCGACGCTAAACCTTGGACTTATGCCGGTAAACAATTGCTATAAGCCGCTGCATGACACAGGGTCGAATGTTTGCTGCTTCGTCCAAGGGTTTATGACCGGAATCCTCACCTGAGCAACTCGCAGAAAGAGTTCAGGGTGTAGGTGATTTTGAGGATGCGAAAAGCCAAGAGTTCCAAAGGCCTCAACAACGTTCAACAAGCTGCCCGCATCTAGTTGAAACAAAGCATGCTGAAAATACGGGACTTTTCCAGCATGCTGGAAACCGCCTTGGGCGCAGGGGGTCGGGCGTTCAAATCGCCCCGCCCCGACCAAAGAAAACAACTCATTTATTTACAATGCCGGGTTTTGGCCCGGCACCTGTGGTGGGTTGTGGAAGTTTGGGGCATCTGGGTGCGCCGGGCAGCTACAAAATACAGAAGGCTGTCGCAAAGCTGCAATCCAATATGGACAAAGTGACCAAATTCATTCCGTCCTGGGTGAAGGTCGCGGTTGCACTAGCGTTGGGTCTCGGAACCATGATCGGTTGGAAGCGAATCGTGGTGACTGTCGGTGAAAGATCGGAAAGGAGCACCTGACTTACGCGCAGGGCGCATCAGCGGAGCTAGTGGCGATGGCGACAATCCTAGCCGCCGATCGGATGGGTCTTCCAGTAAGCACCACCCACGTTATCTTTGCATTCGGATTGAACCTTCTGCTTCGATTTGGAGTTAAAGTAGACGCCCTGACGTGGCGAACCTTACTTGTTTCGGGGCCGAGCTGGCGCCGATCCAGTGGCCGGGTTGTAGCGCGGATTCTCGGGGTTATTGGGGATGTCGATCGGCTTCACCGCAGTCTGCGGCTTTGCGCTTTCGATCCAGGCAGTGTAAGCGAGATCGCGCAGAAAGCTCGCGCCTGAAGCTAGACGCGCGTAAACCAGTTTCGTCGCTTCCGCATCCGCACGATCTTTGAAAGCTCCGCGCAGGTCCAGTCGATACACATCCTCGACGACTCCGCGAGCTTCAATCATATGATCCAGGATCGCAGTCCAGGGATCATCCAGATGCCGGGCTGTTTTGCTGACGTATTGCAGGACATCTGCTTCCGTCACCTGGATTAGATCGACATAAGCCGACTCAAACCGTCCATGGATATCCGGATCGCGCGTGTAGCCCTTCGGATTGTCGCCTTCCCAGCCATCGTGATGCCTGGAGTTGTGCAGAGGCTGCGCCGCATCGGCGACGTAGTGCCCCAGCCATCCCATGTAGAACGCAACGTCATTGGCCAGGTATTCTTTCACTTGGTCAGGACGTTGAAGCAGAGGTGATATCGCGCCATATCTCCCACTGATGTCTCCTTCCTTCCCACCAGCCTGGCGATAGAGACGCATCCCAGCCTTCATGCGCTCAAATCCTTCCATCATCGAATAGGCTTGGAGGCCGGTGTAGCGGATATTGAGCAGTTTTGCCATTTCGGGGTCGGACTTGCTGACTCGCAGATACTCGTCGTAGACCCGCAGCGTGAACTCGGTACGGGAGCGTGGAATCTCCTTCATGAAATCAAACGACTCGGTGTACCAGCCGTGATTGGGGTCCTCCGAGATGCGGAGATACGGCTCGCTGGGGCTCCGCCATGTGTCGGGTATCGGTCCAAGATGACCAATGTATCCTTTATAGGCTTTCAGGAACGCGGGGCCATCGCTGGCGATCGACTCGACCGCGGCCAGATTCGCCACCGTGTGCCCGCGGAAGCCCCATGCATCGAGCTGCTGAAAATTCAACAGCCCAAGAATAACCACTGCTACTATCTTGTTGGTCATCGGACTCTAAAAGCTCAGCCGCGCCGCAAACTGCATGATCCGCGGATCGGCTGCAAGCGATGTTATCACTCCTGGTGAGCCTCCGCTCACGTTCGCATTTGGCAGACCGAACGCCACGGTGTTGGTCAGGTTAAACGACTCCACCCGGAACTGCAGCTTCATTCGCTCTTTGATCACAAAATTGCGCGAGATCGAAACATCCAAATCCTGGATGCCGGGCCCGCGGAGAGTGTTGCGCCCCGAGTTGCCAAACACGCCTGGCGCCGGGAGACTAAACGCGTTCGAGCCGGAAATCCCCTTGCAGCCGGGATTCGTGGTTGTGTAGAACCAGCAGGTAACCACTTGAGGCATCACGGGCGTTCCGATCACGTTGGGCAGGGCTTGTTCTTCACCGATGTCGATCGAGCTGTTGTTGGCGTTGTCGAACGCGGTGAACGGACGGCCGGCGGCATAAGTGTAAGATCCCGCAAACTGGAAGCCGCCCAGAATTTTCGAAGCCACGCCCGAGCCGAGCCACGGCTTGCCTTTCCCGAACGGAAGTTCATAGACCCAACTGAAAACAACGCGCTGCGGCACGTCGAAATCGCTGGGCCCCCGCCAGGCACGCTGGTTGTTAGTGATCTGAGAAAATGCGTTCGACCCGTATACCGAAAGTTCCTCGGCCGTATCGTCGATTGACTTCGACCAAGTGTACGCCAGCCGGAAGCTGAGGCCGGCGGCGAAGCGGCGTTCGACGGTAAAGTCGAGGCCGTTGTAGGACGAATTTCCATCGTTTTGCGAATACTCGAGCAGCCCGAAACCCGGGTAAGGCAGCATCGGCTGGCCTTGGGCGTTCAGAAGCACCTGCTGGCCATTGTTGACGAATTGATTGAGGTCGCTCAAGGTGAGCAGGTGCGTGGCCTTGCTGCCGACATAGTCCGCTTCGACGAACAGATTGCGCAGCAGCTCGCGCTGTATGCCAAAGCTCCATTGTTGTGTGTAGGCGCGGGGATCGGCCGGATTGGTGGCGCGAATATGCAGGTTCTTATAGTTGATTGCAGCCGGATCGAGGAAGCTCGTTGGGAAGCCGTTGTTCAGTGGAAACACCGGTTGCAAAGCCGTAGACGCAAGCGAGATGTTGTTGTTGATGAAGGACGGTGGATTCAGCGCTAGCTGATTTTCGCTGCCAGCCCGATCGAACGGAACATAGAAGATGCCGTAGCCGCCGCGCAATACCGTTTTCGGCGTGAGCTGATAGGCTACTCCAACGCGAGGCGAAAAATCCTTCTTTTGCGGCTGGACCAGGCTGCGGCTTGCAAGCGATCCGTTCGAGGCCGTGATGATAGATCCCGATCCGGCAGGATTGAAATTCGACAAATGGTTGTTGCCTTCCCAGACCGGAGAGGAAAAATCATAGCGGACGCCCAGGTTCAGCGTCAGACGGGGTGTGACTTTGAAATCGTCTTGCGCGAAAAAATCGAACCAATACCATTTCTGATTCACCTCGAACTGGTTGGAGAGCATGGCGGTCTGCGGATCGCCGTACAGAAAATCGGCGTAGGAAATTCCTGTCCCGGAAACACATTGATTGCTGGCATTGCGTTGGCAGGTGAAGATCTTGTCGAAATTCAATGCTCCGCGCAGGCCCGGGACATCCTGGAAGTTGTCGGTTTGCGGCGCATGCACGTCCGCGCCGAACTTGAATTGGTGCTTGCCGCGCGTCCAAGAGAGCGTATCGCTGAACTGCCACTGCTGGGTCTTCTGGAACTTCGGCAGAAAGTTTGGCGACCCGATAAAGGTGTTGATGTTCGCGAACGTGATCATCGTGACGCCGCCGGCAAAGGCTGGATTGTTCGGAACGCCCGGCACCAGATTTCCACCCGGCTGGCCGAACGGCTCCTGCTTGGCGAAGGAATTGTCGTGCTCGTATCCAGTGCGGAATTCATTCACTAGGCTGGCGGCAATGGGCCGGGTCCAGCCAATGACCGCTTGATCCGCTGTTAAGTGGTAAGCGCCTTGCGAGGACGATTGCGTGCCGTCGGCGAGACCGGCGAACAGTCCCGCGCTGTTGCGGTCGCGGGTGCTCCACGTATAGCGCGTGAACACGCTGTCTTTGTCGGTTGCCTGCCAGTCGACGCGGGTCGAAAACCGATTAGTGTAGTCCGTAATGTTAGCGTTGCGGAAGTAATTATTCAGCGCTACGCCCGGTACCGTGGGTTCCGGAAACAGGCTCATAATCGACGCCGCGACGGGCGAAATACTGCCGGCGGGAATGATATTGTTCGGGACCGGTGCGCCGTTCTGATAGATGGTCGGGTAGGTCGTGTTGACCTGGGTACCGGCCGCCGCGCTGAAGTTTCCGACGCGCTCGTTATCGGTAGGGACTGTGCCGCTGCGCAATTGGCCAGTCACAATGCGAGTGGTTTCTTCGTCGAAAAACGCGAACAACTTGTTTTTGCGGATGGGGCCGCCGAAATTTCCGCCAAACTGATTGCGGACATTTTCCGGCTTGCTCAAACCTTGCCGGTTGGAGAAAAAGTCGTTGGCGTCAGTGTCCCGATTGCGCAGATATTCGTATGCGGCGCCATGAATCTCGTTCGTCCCACCTTTGCTGATTACGCTGATGACCGCTCCCGCGCGCCCATATTCGGCTGAATATGGATTGGTGATGATCTTGAACTCCTGCAATGCATCCACCGATGGCCGGGCCACCTGTGTGGTCAACTCCTGCACATTCTCTGAAATCGAGTTGTTGTCGATGCCGTCGAGGAGGAAGTTGTTTTCGAGCTGGCGGATGCCATGCACATTGAATCCACCCGTGCGACCGGCGCTGGTGCTTCCGCCTTGATCGGTATAGCGCTGCCCCTGGATGCCGGCGACAAGATTCACCAGATCGTCCCAGCTTCGCAGTAGCAGCGGATATTCCATGACGTATTTGTTATCGATCACCGCGCTCAACGAGGCGTCCTCAGGCGAGAGCATGGGGGCCGCCGCCTCTACAGTGGCAACGGTCGCGACCGCACCGACCGCGAGCAAGAAGTCCTGCCGGCCTTTTTCCGCCGCGTCGAGATTGACGGTGCTGAGGGCGGTCTGGAAGCCCGGTTTTTCGATGGAAACTGCATAGCTGCCGACCGGCAGATTCGCCAGGAAATAATAGCCATCCGAGTTGGTCTGGCTATTGCGTTGGATACCTGTGGCGACATTTTTCGCCGTGACTTTGGCGTCCGGAACGGTCGCGCCGGTCGGGTCAGTGACTAATCCAGTCAAACTGGCGGTGTTCACCTGGCTAGGTGCATTGCCAGCGAAAAAAATAAACAGACATAGCGCGCCTATCGCGTACCGCTTCTTCATTTCTTGGGTTCCCTCGAATATGATCTGACTGCTGGGTGCTGCTTGAAAAGCCTAGCAGGCGATTGTGAATACGAGATGACAAAGGCTCTAAACTTGAGTTTCGAGCGGTTCGATGGAACGCGCATCGAGTGTGGCTTTGCAGCCGTATAACTTCCCTGTGATTTTCTTGCGTTCTCGTGCGAATAACAGTGTGATTGGCAACAGACATCGCGATGACCGAAGGAGCGCAAAACAAGACCATCGCGTCGCCGGAGCTACAGGAAAACTTTCAGTTTTTGGTGGATGAGCATAAGAAGATCCTATACAAGGTTTGCAATTCGTATTGCCGGAATCACGACGATCGTGAGGACCTTGCCCAGGAGATTATCGTTCAGCTATGGAGGTCATTTGGATACTTCGATGCGCGCTGCCTGTTCTCCACTTGGATGTACCGGATCGCGCTGAACGTCGCCATTTCCTTCGATCGGCGGGAGAACACGAGGACACGCTACGTTCTGTCGGGACCAAGAGCGCCTTCTGAACGCGAGGGACGAGACGGCAAACCAGTCGGCCGAGATGCAAAGTCTTCACCAATTCATTGAAAGACTGGAGCCATTGAATAAGGCACTTGTTCTGCTCTATCTGGACGGCAACAGCTACCAGGAGATCGCGGACGTGCTGGGTATTAGTGAGACGAATGTCGCAACCAAGATCAGCAGATTGAAGCAGACGATGAGGCAGGAATTTTTCAGAACTACAAGACCATGAGGAAGGAGTAAAACCATGTTGGATCTGGATGAGATGAGGAAGCAGTGGGCGCAACACGATCGGAAGCTCGACGAGAGCATCCATCTGAGCCGGCAGCTTCTGAGCGCGAACTTGAACGGTGCACGGTCTGCTTTACAGTGTCTGGCCGCGTCACTGAGCTTGGAGGCAGTCGTTTGGTTCGCAATAGTTATAGCGCTTGGGAGCTTTATTTACGACCACTTTGGGATGGTCCAGTTTGCTCTGCCTGCCGCCGCGCTGGACCTGTATGCAATCGGGATGCTGGCCGCAAGGATACGACAGATTGTTGCTGCCCAGCAGATCGATTACGGCAGACCGATCGCCGTTATTCAGAAGCAGCTAGAGACACTTCGAGTGTTGCGGATCCGGATTACGCAATGGGGCTTGCTGGCTGGAGCTGTGGTTTGGGCGCCGTTTGTCATTGTGACGGCAAAGGCTTGGTTCGGAATCGAGGTTTATAACCCGGATTGGCTGTGGGCGAATCTGCTGTTCGAACTTTCGCTGATTCCACTGGCTGTCTGGCTGTCAAAGAAGTTCGGTGATCGTGCGAGCCGTTCCCCTTTCATTGAGCGACTGATGAAGGACATTGCCGGGCACAACCTGAATGCTGCCAGGGCCTTTCTCGAGAGGCTTTCCGAATTCGAGGATGAAAACGTCGCTGTCTGAGAATCCTTGTGGGCGCGACGCGATATGTTTGATCCGAATTGCTCATGGATTTCCAAAACCGAAAATACCAGACTATGTATGACTGCGTGGCGCCGGGCTACGGCATCGCCGAGCGGCTCTACCGTTGGGTCTCGCGCAAGCCGGACTACCGCCCTGAATACCTTCGCGAACTGGAGATGGTGCCTGGCGCACGCGTTTTCGAAGTCTCAGGCGCCAACCTGCCCTATCTTCGGCCCGACATCGAGTTCTTCGGTCTCGATTTATCCTGGGGCATGCTGTGCAGATGCCGCCACAAAAGTGAAGCGTTGGCAACGCAACGCACAACTGTTCCAGCGCGAAGCCGAGCGGCTTCCGTTTTGCGACGCATTTTTTTTTGATACGCCAAGCCGGGAACGAAGATCTTGATCGTCGACGAGACGGAGAAGGTTTTGAGCCTTCCGCAAGCCGTAATGCTCCCCGCCGAAAGCTAGGGCGTTGCCACAAACACATCGAGGCCGAACGGACCCAGCCCAGATTGTCCCGCGAATCCCAAGTAATCCAGGCTGAAGAGATCCTCGATGGTCCGCAGCAGCGAGTAGTGGTTGTAGGGTGTAGTAACGACGGTTCCCGGCCGCACGAACTTCGACAAAACCACGGCTCCCACTCGGCCGCCACCAGGTCCGGTAATTCCCGGCAGTGGAGAGTTCGGTCCCGGAAGCTCGTTGCAGCAAGCCGTGGTGTCCGAGCCGGACGCGCCAAACTCCGCTTCATCAAATAAGATCAGCAGCAATCCATCTCGCTGGTACGCGGGAGAACCTAATATTAGCGGAACCCACTGTCGTAGGAAGGCATCAGCGGAAACGAGGCCGCCGGGTTCTCCATTCACACACGGCGAATCGTGACCGTCGTGGCACAGGTTGGGCGTGATGAATACATAGTTGGGCGTTGTCGCGTAATGCTTGAGATCGGCAGGCAGTTGCGTCAAGGGAACATCGTTGGCGGCGCACGAAGGTGTGTCGATGATCGAATGGAAGTACACAAACGGGTTGTGGCGGGCGGCGTACTGATCTCCCGGTTTCGCCGTCTGAGTCTGGTCTTGCGTGTTAAGCGCGGGATGGAGGCACGGTTCGGACATGTCTTCCATGTATCCGTGCCATGTAAGTTGATTCGCCGCCAGCTGGTCTGCGACAGTTTTGATTTCGGACGGAAACACGCACCCTTGTCCCACAATCTGACCATTGACATCTACTTGAACCGGGGAACCCGGCATGAAGTCCTGGTAAATCTGGCAATCGCTTTGAGTCGTTGCGTTAGGAGCTTGCCCGCTTACCAGAGCAATGTAGTTATCGAGACTGTTGTGTCCGATGGCGTAATAATTGGTGAGCAACTCGCCTTGGGCGGTCAGTTGTTTTGAAAGATACGGCGCCAGCGAATTCGGTCCGAATGTCTCGTCGTGACTCTTGTTCTCCAGGACGATCGTGAATACGTGCCGGACCGGCGGCCTCTGCGCAGCAGCCGAGACTGCCAGAAGCAAGAACAGGTTCAGAGCTTTTTGCACAATATCCTCCAGTTAGAGAAGTGGAAACCCGAGGCTGCCCGCAAGAGTTTGAAGGGCCGCCCACTCGCTTTCTTCGTTGGTGGTCACCGCCTGCGGACATACTCCGGCGAATGGCCCGCTCGGTACGGCATAGAGCGGAGCAAAATAAGTTGGGTTCTCGAAGTCAAGGGCGTAGGCGAGATTATTGGCCGCAGCGTCACGAACGGTTAGCGGCGCCAACGCCCAGCGCCACTCGATCAGTTTCAGAACGGAAGTATGGTCGAACTGTATGTGCGACGCGTAGCCGCGGCGCGACCACGGCGCGATGAGCAAAGCCGGGGTCCGGAATCCAAGCCGTCCATCCTGGTTTCCGGCAAGCTGGTCGGCGAGCGGGATGGGCGCGGTAGACGGCGGAACGTGGTCGAAAAAGCCGCCCCATTCGTCGAAATTGATAATCAGCAGCGTGTTCGGCCAGCTCGGACCGTTAGTCACCGCGCCGTAGATCTCGTTCAGGAACGTTTCGCCATTGCGAATGTCCGCGTGGGGGTGATCGTCATCTGACGTGCCGCTCGTTTCATCTTCGAAACGTGGGTCAATAAAACTTACCTGGGGGAGATTGCCGGTGGCGCAGTCGGCCAGAAACTCAGCGAAGGGGTGCGAGATTCCCAGGTATTTTGTTCCCCATAGCGCCGTGAACGGAACGTCGTTGAAGTAATACTTGCCCGCCAAGCCCGCGGATTGAAGTTTGTCCCAGATCGTGGGCAGCACCGATGAAGTGGTGCTGTTGTGGAGGCGATCGGTTTGCGCCGCATGCTGGTATAAACGGTTCGGATAGGTCTCCGCCATGATGGCGGCGAAGTAGTTGTCGCAAACGGTCCAACCCGGCGCCGCGGCGCCAAGAAAGGCGAGATCGGTCTGCTCGTAATATCCGATCGAGTAAACATCGTTGACTCGGAGCCAGCCATCGCACTTTCCGCTGTCGTATTCGATTCGGCCGCCTTCATACGAATGATCGGGGTCTTGAAATCCACAGCCCTGGAAGTCGGTCAGATGATGAGTTGGCTGAAGTTGCCCTGTGAAATTGGGATAACGAAGGCCCGCTTGGCGCCCGTTGGCTCCCGGTAACCAGCCCAGAAAATGGTCGAACGACCGATTCTCCATCATCACCAGAACTACATGGTCGATGCCAGAGTTCTCTGGAGTTGGCAAACTGGTTGGGTCTGGTTGTTGCGCCAAGGTTGGTCGTCCAGAAAGCGCTCCCAACGATCCCGCTACAGCAAGGCTTGTCAAGAAGTGGCGCCGTGAAACTCTTTCCTGGTGGAACGCCATTTTTTCAGCCTCCTTCCGCTTCTCTGCGTTGTCGGGATGGCTACTGTTCGGGTGCTTCGTGCGCAACTACAGCCATTTGTGGCCAACCGAGCAGTTCAAGTCCGACGGCATTGGTGAGAACGCTTGCAAGAAAAGCGCCGCTACTATTACGATTTGGTTTCAAACTTGAGCAGGTGCGGCCAGCAGAAACAACGGGCTCGATCGTCTTACTGAAAACGAAATGACCTTGACAAAACGTAACCTGCGACTAGCGCCGCGGCAGCGGTCACCCATAAATTCGGAAGGACGCTGGCGGGCGACGCGCCGAAGTTCATCAGCTTGTGCAGAGCATCCATCGTCCAGCCCGTGGGAAACGCCAGCTCGAGCTTTTGTGTCCACAGCGGCGTGATCTCGATGGGCCACCAGCAACCACCCAGCCCAGCGAAGAGATTACTAGCTATCACTCCTAATCCAATTACCTGGCCTTCGGTACGTCCGAAATTGCCCACCAACATCCCGAGTGCGGCCGCGAGCGGTCCGTACACCAACAACACAAGCACGACCATCGGCAGGTTTGGACGCCATCGGACGTGGAAGAGCAGGCTCCCTGCGATCATCGCGAACGCAATCTGGACAACTCCCAATGACATCCGCGCGCCCCATTTTCCCAGCAACGACCGCGCTCCGTGATATAGGCGACGAAGCGACAACAAAATCCATACCGTGCGGACTCACTCCAGTAAAAATCGGTGTTACGACACCGGTACTCGTATTGACACTATCGAAAGCATTTCCAACATCGGCGTATAACGATGTGTTTGGAATGAGCCCGGAGGCGGTGATCGCGTAGATCGTGTTCGCGCCAGTATCGGCCACGTAGAAGTCCCCTGAGCCGCAGTTGAGAAATATTGCGTCGTCCGGGGAACTGGCCGGTGCGCCCGTTGCATTCACTAGATTCAAGAAGCTGACGGATTGACTGGCTTGACCCGGATTATTGATGAACATGAACCTGCTTTGCAAGGTCTCGCTCGAGATGCGACGACTGGAAGCGCGGTGTAGCCAATAAGACCAAAGAAATTAGTCGTTCTTCCCCTTCAACTCCACCGACAGGAATCCATCGTAAACTGGATCGCCGTCCGGGTCGTGTTCCGGACCTGTGTTTCCGAAGGCCGGCAGCGCCTTTGGCCATTTCACGTTAACTAAACGGCGTCAGTGGGAGATTTTGTCTGCCTGGCAATTCTCTGTGCGAGAAACCACGCCTGGCTATCAGATCCGCCGTTACGGGACTTGTAAGCGTAAGAGCCGTCCTTGTACATGCGGCGTGCACTGGCCTGGTCTTGAAGGTACGCATGCAGAATCTCGTCCTTCAGGCGTCGGATCAGAGCGGGCCTTTCGACTGGAAAGAGCACTTCCACGCGGCGGTTCAGATTGCGCGGCATTAAATCAGCGCTGCCAAGATAACACTCTTCGGCGCCATTATTGCCGAAGTAGTAAATTCGGCTGTGTTCCAGAAAACGACCCACAATGCTGCTGACACGGATGTTCTCGCTTACTCCGGCGAGCGATGGCCGCAGGCAGCACGCACCTCGGACGATGAGGTCTACACCAACACCGGCTTGCGACGCTTGATATAGCAAGCGGATCAGCGGGCCGTCCTCCAATGCATTGGTCTTGAAAATCAGATGGCCCTGACCGCCATTGCGCTGGACGTCGATTTCTCGCTCGATCATCTCCTCGAAGCGCTGGCGGAGGTTGAGCGGCGCCACCAACAACTTCCGAAAGCTCTTCTTGTTCGAGTAGCCGGTTAGGTAATTGAAGAGATCGGTTGCATCAGCGCCTATCAGTTCGTCGCTGGTAAAAATACCCAGATCAGTATAGAGTCGCGCGGTAAGAGGATTATAATTGCCCGTGGCCAGGTGGCAGTAGCGTCGGATTTGTTCGCCTTCGCGGCGGACGATCAGCGTTACCTTGGAGTGTACCTTGAGGCCGAGCAGACCGTATACCACGTGTACACCCTCGCGCTCCAGCGCTCTAGCCCACTCGATGTTGCTTTCTTCGTCGAAGCGCGCTTTCAATTCCACCAGTACAGCTACTTGTTTGCCGTTTTCCACTGCCTCCAACAAGGCATCCACAACGGGCGAGTTACCGCCCATCCTATACAAAGTCATTTTGATGGCCAGGACGTCCGGATCTTTCGCGGCCTTCCGTAGAAACTCGACTACCGGCTGGAAGGAGTCGTACGGATGATGCAGCAACTGATCCTCTTTCCGGATCAGTCCAAAAATGTCATCTTCCTTGGCGCCGAAGCCAGGCGGCGTGGAGGGGAGAAATGGCTTGTCCTTGAGATCCGGACGGTCCAAGCTGACCAGATGCCTCAAACGGCTTAGATCGAGCAGGCCGTCCACGCGGTAAATGCTCGCCGCTTCTACTTCCAGGTTGTTGGCCAGGATCTCCACCATGGAGGCCGGCGTGCTAATGTCTACCTGCAGCCGCACTGCATCCCGGAAGCGCCGCTGCCAGACTGCTTCTTCGATAGTTTCCAAAAGATCATCGGTCTCAAGTTCCTTGATCGCCACTTCGGCGTCGCGCGTTACATGGAATATGTGCGCCTGGACAATCTCGAGACCGGGAAAAAGATGGTGCAGATTGGCGATGAGTAACTGCTCGATCGGCACGAAGCCCCGCGCTCGGTGATTCTGGCCGTTCTCGCTCATCAGATTTACTGGAAGGAATTTCGGCAGGGAATCTGGAACTTTTACGCGCGCGAAATGCTCTAGTCCCCCTGCATCCCGTACCACCACCGCCAAATTCAGACTGAGGTTCGAGATATGTGGAAACGGACGGCCGGGGTCGAAGGCCAGCGGCGTGAGCACCGGGAAGACTTTGTCAATGAAAATTGCGTCGAGTTGCGCCCGCTGTTCGGCATCGATCGCGGAAAGATCCACCAGGTGGATATTAGCCGCGCTGAGCGCGGGCAACAGCCGGCTACGAAGGAAATCATAGGCCTCCTCCATCAGCTTGCCTACTTCGGTTCTGATCGCCTCCAAAGCCTCAGCCGGGCTTCGGCCGTCGATCCCCGGCTCATGCACGCCGTTCTCAATCTGCTGCATCAAGCCGGCCACTCGGACCATGAAGAATTCGTCCAGGTTCGATCCCAGAATTGAGAGAAATTTTACGCGCTCCAACAAGGGATTGCGATGATCCCGCGCTTCCTCCAGCACGCGGCGTTGAAACTCCAAATGGCTTAATTCACGGTTGAGATAAAGCGCGGGATTGTGCAGGTCCGGAAACTGAATTTCAAGGGGAGCTCTGGCCGGTTCAGCACACATATGGCTTCCAGTTTAACGGATTCCCAGATTCTACTCGCTGGTAAACGAATAACGCCGCACCGGTGCAGGCATTGGCGAAATTTGCGCCTTTTACGCTCCGCCAGATGATTTCGTTCAGGTCTTGTGCCGCACGATCCACATCCGAAAAATCCATGTGCATGGAGCGTGCCCCATTGAGGAGCGCTACCAAACAGCCTCCGGTTTGGAACCCGGCCTTCGGAGGTGCCTGGCTGGAATGGCAGTCGCATGGTCGCTTCGATCCATTCCCTCTGGGCACTCGCGACATCCCGGACCGATTGCTGATCCCAAAGACGCTGTACGGGCGGGAGCGCGAAGTCAACGCGCTGCTCGCGGCATTCGACCGGGTCGTTGCCCACGGCACACCGGAACTCGTGTTCGTATCCGGTTATTCCGACGTGGCAAATTCTCATTAGTAAACGATCTGCACAAGGCCCTCGTTCCACCGCCGGCTCTTCGCGTCCGGCAAGTTCGACCAATACAAGCGCGACATCCCCTACGCGACTTTTGACGATGCCGGTAACCGTTGGACCCCGGTCGATTTCCATTGCGATAGCGGTGGGCGCCAACCGGGCGCTCGGAAGCGCGGCCCCGTTGGACTCTTCGCGTGACGGCGTTATTGGGGTGCGCGATCCTGGCGGTAACAATCTACCTGGTGTATCGCTTTTCCGAACCAATCAGGCGCATCTTAAGAAAGACGGCGATGAACATCCTGATTCGCTTACCGTCGTCAATTCTGGTTAGCATCGGTGTACAGGTTTGGAACGGAGCGAGCGCGCTTCTGCGGACAATCTTCGTGCCCCTGGGTTAGTCAGCCGGTAGCCGCGCCTTCTGGCTGCCGCGCGGCTTAGCACGAAATTGTCAGCACTGAAGACCGGCGCGTGCGGATCGGCGCCCTCACTCCACGCGGCAAGGACCTCATCGTTCCCGCCTTCCAAAAACATTCCGAGCAGATAAGGAGAGTGTTCTCCTCAACTGAGCCCTCCCAGGAACTTCGTGGCTTTCAGTGCTCTCCCCGCCAGATATCTGTCGTTTGCGTGACCAGCGGGGGATGGTATGACTCCAACGAGTTTGCGCCAAAACGCGGTTATTACGTAAGCTCTTCCGTTGACCAATGGGGCGAGACTTTTCGAACCAGAATGGCTGGCTCCGCAGAAAGTACTCATCGAGCCCGTCTCCGGAGACGCCCACGTTAAAATAACGCTAAATAACGCAAATCGCCCAGGCTGCCGATCAAATATATGCGGTATTCTGCGACTAAAGTCAGTGGCTTAGCACGAGTGCGGGGCGTGACTGTGGTTTTGGAATAACGCTAACGGTAGCGTTATTTTTTGCGTCAGGCCGCGTTGTCGGCCGCGTTTTCTTTGGGTTAGCGACCTTTGGACATACTGGTGGAAATCTCGCGTTTTGGAAGCCTGAGATCCCTGGATTCTCAATGCCGAGCCGGTCGTCCGGCTGGACGCCGAGGTTCCTTCACTATTTCACCCTCCTCTGCAGAAAAGTGGAGGCGGCGTTGAACGAGAACCTCGTTTCCAAGGCTGAGGGTTGGCTTTTGAAAGTGGTAAACGACATGGAGGGAGTCTGGGATCAAGAAGCACTCGTGTACTTGCGAAGCCGTGGACACGACTGTCATGACCAGGTTGCTGATCTCATCCAGGGTTGGAAGGTGGCCGAACAAGCACGACTTGACGATTACAACCAGCGTGTCGGAAAAACACGGGGCGCCGAGGCGAATGCCACAAAACATCGAGGACATTTCACCAATCTTTCTGCGCGATTTCTGGGGTGGGGCGCAGCCCGAAGATTATTCGTTCGAAGCTACGATGTTGCGAACCGTCGACTGGTGTGAGATAGCAGGTTTCGATTCTTGGTGGCACCGGCTCGAACAGAGGCTTAAAGAAAACACGTTTTCGCATGAAGGCACAAATCTGATGCCTAGCTGGCTATTCGCCATGGCCAGATCGGACTACGCGATTAAAGTAATGCGACGAGTGCTAGAGCGACACCTGGAACTCATCAGCCTTTCTGGTCCAAACAAGCCCGAGCCCTGGACGGTGCGCACTAATAGTACATCTGGTTGCGTCGAACAACATCTTTCGCATGCGAGCGCCATTGTTTTCGCCCACCATCGACTCACGACCCCTGATTCGGATCCAACGCTGGTGCAGGAAGCTGTAGACGCACTCTGCAAGATGCAAGATGGAAAAGGAGCTTGGCACGACTTTAGCAATGACGCGGATGCCTCGATCGAATCAACGGCCATGGCGGTTCACGCAATGGCGCTTGCCCAACCGGGAAGCTGGCCGCGTATAGCAGCGCGCGCACGGGACTGGCTTGAGTCGGTTCAACAGGATGACGGTTCATGGACCGAACCGGGCACCCCTGGCCCCACTTATCTCACCGTCCTCGTTCTGGATGCGATTGCCCTGGCGAATGACGAAAAGACCGTGACGTTTAGCCGGCCACTTGCTCTGGCTGAAGGCGACGGGCCTGGAGCTCCTGAATTGGCTGAAAGCCAAAGTAATCAAGTGATTCGCAGCATGCTGCAAGTGGAAGACTGGCCTGATATCGAGATCTCATTTCTGAGCGATGAACGGGTTCAGATCCGAAGTGGACAGCAAAACGAGACTTTCAATTACGGAGAACTTGGGTTTGTGGACAGAAGAGACGGTAAACCGAGGCGCGCGTGGATACTGCTTCGGCACTTAGCAGAGTCGGATGGCACGATCCGCGAGGGGACAGCCATACAGATGTCCTGGTCTCAGGTTGAAAAAGGAGTCCAAGAGATCCGGCAACTCTTGAGGCAACACTTCGGCCTCTCCGGTGACCCTTTGCCATTCGCGGAAGGAAATGGATACCGCACTCGCTTCCGAATTGTCCGTGCCCGCTCCTACGACAGCTAGTCGTCGAATTTTCGCCGTCCCACAGCGTTTCTATTCCGAAATTTTTCATCAGTGTTTCCAGCCAACTGACTGAGCCTTAAGCCTAAATTCGGCCTGCGCTGACGAGTTTTCGCCCAGTGCGGGCATGAAAACTCTTAAAGAAACCAGGATTGGTCCGGAGAGTTCGCCTCTTCGGTCTATTCCTGACCGCATCGAACTTTTTGCAATCGAGCGCCTGATTCCAAGCGCACGAAATGCACGTACTCATTCAGAACAACAGATCGCTGAACTAGCCGGCAGCATGCGGGCGTTCGGGTTTATGGTGCCCGTTCTCGTCGATGCTGAGGGCGGGATTATTGCCGGTCACGCGCGAGTTCTGGCCGCACGAAAGCTCAACCTTGATCATGTTCCCGTGATCGTAAGCCAGCACTTGACCGAGTTAGAGAAACGCGCATACGCAATCGCCGATAACAAAATCGCCCTGAATGCCGGCTGGGACGAAGAGCTGCTCCGAGTGGAGCTGGAGTCTCTCACAGACGATGGCGTGGACCTGGATGATCTCGGCTTCAGCGAGGCCGAGTTTAATGAATTGCTCGATAAGCTCAGTCCGGAGTCGACGCAGGATGAAGATATAGCCCCGGACGCGCCCAGCACTCCAGTAAGCCAGCGTGGGGACCTCTGGCAGCTGGGCGACCACCGACTCTTCTGCGGTGACGCGACCGATGCAGCCAGCTATAGGGCCGTTCTCGCTGGCGAGTCAGCCGGCATGGTATTCACGGACCCGCCTTACAACGTCGCCTATCACGCGCCCGGCCTGGGCGTGGGGATTACCAACGATGACCTCGGAAGCGACTTCGGCAGCTTCCTGCAGAACGCCTGCACACACATGCTGCAGAACACGAGCGGCTCCCTCTACCTGTGCATGTCTTCCTCCGAGCTGCATACGCTCTACAGCGCGTTCACAAAGGCGGGTGGCCACTGGTCCACATTCTTGATCTGGGGGAAAAATACATTCACGCTGGGCAGGGCGGATTATCAGCGGCAATTCGAGCCGATTCTTTATGGGTGGCGCCAGGGAGGCCCCCACTACTGGTGTGGAGCACGCGACCAAGGTGACCTGTGGCTGATCGATAGGCCGCAAGTCAACGATCTCCACCCGACCATGAAACCGGTGGCGCTGGTCGAGCGTGCCGTGCTCAATAGCAGCCGGCGCGGCGAAACCGTACTCGATCCCTTCGCCGGCTCTGGTTCGACGCTTATCGCCTGCGAGAAAACGGGTCGCCTGGCGAGGCTCATCGAGCTGGAGCCGGGCTACTGCGACGTCATCGTAAGGCGTTGGCAAGAATTTACGGGGCGCGAGGCGACACATAGCCAGACCGGCGAAACATTCGCGCAGCTATCGGAGACGCGCCAGGCAGCGCCGAAAAAATCGCCAGCTTTTGGCGAACCGGTGACGCAAGGAGGCGAATAATGGCTACCCGAGGAAGGCCTTTCGAGCCGGGAAATAAATTCGGCCGCGGTCGCCCACGTGGTAGTAGAAACAAGACCACCATGGCCGCCCAGGCACTGCTCTTTAGTCACGCTGACGCTATCATGCGCACGGCCATCATGATGATGGTGAAAGACAAAGACCCAATCATGCTGCGTGCAGGGCTGGACCGTATTCTGCCGGTGAGCAAAGAGATGCGTGTGAATATCGGACCGCTACGGACAGCGACGATATCGGACGTTTCCAAGTCATCCGAGGCGGTGGTGAAAAAGGCCGCTTCGGGGAAACTCACTATTACGGAAGCTCAGGGATTTGCCGATCTTCTGGAAGGGCGTCGGAAAGTCATAGAAACCGAAGAGCTCTCGCTAAGAATAGCGGCATTAGAGTCCCGAAATGAGTCTGAGTAGTCTGAAAACCCGGCTGGGGCAGCTGGAGAAGAGCCGGCGCGAGAAATCGCGCCGGACACTTCTCCGGCCTTTTCCAGACTGGCTCGAACCCGAAATAGAGCGACTGGGCTGGGCTAGAGAAACGCCCAGCCCGATTCATACCGAGTGGAAGTACGATGCACTACCGGCGCAGCGTGCTTTTCACATGGATCTCACGACGCCATTCAAGGGCTACAGCGGCCCGATCGGATCGGGAAAGTCGTATGCGCTAGTCTATGAGGCACTCTTACTGAGCCGCCTGAATCCCGGTCTACTCGGGCTGGTAGGCGCTCCCACGTATAAGATGTTGCAGGATGCCACCCAGAAATCTTTCTTTGAAGTTCTCGAAGCCGAGGGCATCGATTACGATTTCAGCAAGCAGAACAATCGCGTGCGGTTCCACGCTAACGGTTCCGAAATCATCTTCCGCACAATGGAAAACCCGGAGCGCTTGCGCGGACCGAATCTAGCTTGGTTCGCACTCGATGAGCTCACTTACACGCGAGAAGAGGCGTGGACACGTCTGTTGGGCCGGCTTCGACATCCTCAAGCTCGCCGCATATGCGGATGCGCAGTGTGGACACCCAAAGGCTACGATTGGGTGCATCACCGTTTCATTGAGCAGCAGAGTCCCGACTACCGTCTTACCCAAGCCTCGGCCAAAGAGAATGTTCACCTACCGAAAGACTTCTACGATCGGCTGCGGGACTCCTACGCAGACCTTTTCTATCGGCAGGAAGTGATGGGTGAGTATTTGGACGTCTTCGGCGGGAATGCATACTACGCATTTTCTGACCAGAATGTCGAGCCGGCCAAGTACAATCCGAACCTGCCGCTGTGCTGGGCATTGGATTTCAACGTTGATCCCATGTGCTCGGTGATCTGCCAAATAGAAGAATGGAAACGAACATCATGGGCGCGGTCACCGTACGAGACCAAGAAAGAGTTGCGTGTACTGGACGAGATCGTCCTCAGTAACAGCAACACTATGGAGGCCACTGAGGAGTTTATACATCGGGCCAAGACTCTGGTGGGCAATTCCTATCGGACCGCAGTAAATATTTATGGTGACGCGAGCGGCAATAGCCACAGCTCAAAATCCGGGCGCACCGACTACGAGCTGATCCGCGAATCATTTCGCCGGTACTCGGAATTCAGCATCAACTTGCGGCACAATACCGCCAATCCTCTTGTCCGCGACCGGATCAACACGATGAATAATGCTCTGTGCAGTGCTTCCCAGGTACGCAGTATATTGGTTGATCCGAAGTGTCGCGAGCTGATAAAGGACCTTCGTCAAGTGCGGTGGAAACGTGACGCCGC
>Ga0073928_10004393_pt1 | contig 20931 bp, 22 predicted proteins | sample PaiPotPPA55metaG_FD_76969 | JGI IMG/M metagenome (GOLD analysis project Ga0073928, IMG submission 76969) | Iron sulfur acid spring bacterial and archeal communities from Banff, Canada, to study Microbial Dark Matter (Phase II) - Paint Pots PPA... ...
ACGAAAGCGGTAGAGCAGCAGCCCCGCGCTTTGCTTCGCCATCCGGCCCTGCTTCGTTGCGGCAGCGAGATTATATTAGCCAAGCGCGAGGCAACACGAGCCCCGATGATGGATGCACATCTGTATTCCGTTCTGGCGCGCCTGGTGCTGGCGGTTCATCTCGGCATTATCGTCTTCAATATCGCCGCGCTGGTCGTGATTCCGCTGGGCGCGTGGCGCGGCTGGTGCTTCGTGCGCATCTTGTGGTGGCGCGCGCTGCATTTGGCCATCCTGGCGCTGGTCGCGGTCCAAGCGCTGCTGGCGCGCGCCTGCTTCCTCACGCTGTGGCAGAGCGCCCTGCAGCAGCGCGCCGGCGAGGCCGCCTCGAGCGCCCCCTTGATCGAGCGCTGGGTGCACGATCTGATCTTCTGGCCGCTGCCGCTGTGGTTCTTCGCCGCACTCTATGTCGCGGTCTGCCTCTATGCGCTGCTGCTGTGGCGGCTGGTCCCGCCGCGCACGCTTACCGCGCGCAGCCGGTGACCCGGCAAGCCGCTCCGCGCAGAGCGAGCCGATGCGCCAGGCACGGGCTCGCTCCGCCGGCCGGCCCACGCCGGCATCAGAAATCGGTGCCGCTCCCGGGCCGATAGATCGCGCGCGCCAGCTCGTCCTGGCGTCCGTCGCCGCCGACGAGGTCGCTGAGCCGATAGCCGCCATCCGCGGCGTAATCGCCGTTGGACGTTTTCGCCTGCGCCACATCGACGAGCACCGCGCTCGACCCGCGCGTGGCCGATTGGCGGATCAGCGCGTCGCGCTGCGGCGCGCCGAAATTGTCGTTCTGGCCGGCGGCGAAGCGCTCGGCCGCGATCGGCTGCGGCACGGCGGCCATGGGCAGCATCGCACTGCCGGAGGCATGGCGGACCACCGCCTCGTGGCCGGTGCCATATTCGTCATCGGCATGAGCGACGGCGACGAGCGCCGGAGCGAGCATCAACGCGAGCGCCGCGACGCGGGTCAGATTTGCTGCGGTCATTGGGGTCTCCTTCGAGCTTCGAGCAGCGTCATTGCTGCGCTTTCGATAAGACTGCGCGCCCGTCGCCCTTATTCATGTGACGCAGTTCACGCTGTCGTGTGCGAGGCCGCAAAATCAACTGCGCGGCAACACGCGGCGTGCGCTGTTCCGCCGCAGCGATGGCGGGACAACGCAGGGCGTGCGCGAGACTCTGCCCACATTCCATCCCCAGGCTTGTCCCCCTTGGGACACGCTGCAAATGCCCGGGAAAAGCGGCATGGGTGCGGCGTTTCGCCTGTTTCACAGACCGCTCCGCGCACCGCGCCCTGGATAACCCGCGGCGACGCACAAAAGGTTGCGCGCGCGCGGGCCTGCGATAGAGTCCGGCGACGAAACCCAGGGCAACCGCCGCAACAGGGATGGACACCATGAACGACAGCGGCACGGACGCGCCCGCTTCGGTACTACAGCCGGCGACGGAGGATGGACTCGGCAGCGGCACAGCACCGGGCAAGGTGGGCACAGGGGTTTTGCCCTTCCAGACGCTCGGGGTCATGGTGCGCGCGAAGGAGATCAGCGCGTCCGTCAACATCGATCCGGCACAGATCCAGCCGGCGAGCCTCGACCTGCGGCTCGGGCGCTACGCCTATCAGGTGCGCGCGAGCTTCCTGCCCGGCCCGAGCGCTGATGTCATGGACAAGGTCCGGCAGATGGACGGCGAGCCGCCGCTCGACCTGTCGAACGGCGCGGTGTTGCAGAAGGGCTGCGTCTATGTCGTCGAGCTGCTGGAGAGCGTGCGGCTGTCGAACGCGGTGATGGGGTTGGCAAATCCCAAGAGCTCGACCGGGCGGCTCGACGTGCTGACGCGGCTGATCGCCGACCGCGGCAGCGCCTTCGACCAGATCGAGCGCGGCTATCAGGGCAAGCTCTATGTCGAAGTCGCGCCGCAGACCTTCAGCGTCGTGGTCCGCCAGGGCTCGCGCCTCAACCAGGTGCGCTTCCAGCGCGGCAGCCCGATCGTCGCCTCGGGCGACCTCACCAACCTCTACGAGTCCGGGCATCTCGTCCGCACTGCGGCGGCGCGGTTGCCCCTGCATGACAACCTCGTGCCCGTCACCATCGACTTGAAGGGCGCGGGCCCCGGCAGCGTCATCGGCTACCGCGCCAAGAAGCACACGCGCAAGATCGACATCGACATGCTCGCCGCGTACGACGCGCACGACTTCTGGGAGAAGATCACCTATCAGAACGACGCGACGCTGATCCTCGACCCCGACGAGTTCTACATCCTCGCCACATCCGAGGAAGTGGGCGTCCCGCCTTATCTCGCGGCGGAGATGGTGCCGTATTACACGCGCTCCGGCGAGTACCGCGTGCATTATGCCGGCTTCTTCGACCCCGGCTTCGGCTGGAACGAGCAGGTTGCCGGCAGCAAGGCGGTGCTCGAAGTGCGCTCGCACGAAGTGCCGTTCATGCTCGAGCACGGCCAGATCGTCGGCTGGCTGCGCTACGAGCGCATGGCGCAGCGCCCGACCAAGATCTACGGCACAGCGATGAATTCGAGCTACCAGAATCAGGGCCTGTCGCTCGCCAAGCAGTTCCGGCCTTTCCCCGGCTGAATTCCGGTTAGGCCGCCTCGTGCCGGTGGCATGAGACCCAATGTCCCGGCGCGACTTCTTGCAGCCGCGGCGCCTCGATCCGGCAGCGCGCCTCGACATAGGGACAGCGCTTGTGGAACGCGCAGCCGGCGGGCGGGTTCATCGGGCTCGGCACGTCGCCCGTGAGCAGCCGCTTGGCGCGCTTCAGTTTCGGGTTCGGCACCGGCACGGCGGCGAGCAGCGCTTCCGTGTAGGGGTGCAGCGGCGTGAGGAAGAGCGATTTCTTGTCGGCGTATTCGACGATCTTGCCGAGATACATCACGGCGACGCGGTGGCTGATGTGCTCGACGACGGCGAGATCATGGGCGATGAAGAGATAGGACAGCCGCTTCTCCTGCTGCAGCCCCATCATCAGATTGATCACCTGCGCCTGGATCGACACGTCCAGCGCCGAGACCGGCTCGTCGGCGACGATGAGCCGCGGGTTGAGCGCGAGCGCACGAGCGATGCAGATGCGCTGCCGCTGGCCGCCGGAGAATTCGTGCGGGTAGCTCCGCATCTGCGTTGCGCGCAAGCCCACTTGGTCGAACAGCGCGGCAACGCGCTGCGCCCGCTCGGCGCGCCCGGCGATGGCATGCACCTTGAGTGGCTCGCCGACGATGTCGCCCGCGGACATGCGCGGGTTGAGCGAGGCGAACGGATCCTGGAAGATGATCTGCATCTCGCGCCGGTACGGCCGGAGCTCGGCCTTGCTCAGCCGCGTGATGTCGTGGCCGTTGATCGCTAGGGTGCCCGCGGTGGGCTCGATCAGGCGCAGGACGAGACGGGCGACGGTCGACTTGCCGCAGCCGCTCTCGCCGACGAGCCCAAGGGTTTCGCCCGCGGCGATGGCGAAGCCGACGCCGTCCACCGCGCGCACCTGCGCGACCGTTCGCTGCAACAGGCCTTTTTTCACCGGGAAGTGTTTCTTGAGGCCGCTGACCTCGAGCACCGGGGCGGCGGCAGGCGGCTGGCTCATGACCCGTAGAGCCGGTCGGAATGCCAGCACGCGGCCCAGTGCCCCGGCCGCTTTTGCCCGTAGGGCGGGAACTCTCGGCGGCAGCGCTCGTCGGCGAAGGCGCAGCGCGGCGCGAAGGCGCAGCCGGGCGGCAGGTCGGCGAGCGACGGCACCATGCCCGGGATCTCCTTGAGGCGCTGCGATCCGTCGCTGCTCCCGCCGGCGATGAGCGCGAGGCGCGGGATCGACTCCAGGAGGCCGTGCGTATAGGGATGCTGCGGCTCGGCGAAGAGCGCCTCGACCTCCGCCTCCTCGATCTTCCTCCCGGCGTACATCACGATCACGCGCTGCGCGGTCTCGGCGACGACGCCGAGATCATGGGTGATGAGGATGATGGCGGTGCCCAGCTCCTTCTGCAGCGCCAGAATCAGGTCGAGGATCTGCGCCTGGATGGTGACGTCGAGCGCGGTGGTCGGCTCGTCGGCGATGAGCACTTTCGGATTGCAGGCGAGCGCCATCGCGATCATCGCCCGCTGCCGCATGCCGCCCGAGAGCTGATGCGGATATTCCCTGGCGCGCTGCGCCGGCTCAGGAATCTTCACCAGGCGCAGCATGTCAACGGCCTTGTCCATGGCTGCCGATTTCGACAAATCCTGATGCAGCCGCACTGCCTCGCTGATCTGGCTGCCGATGGTCAGCACAGGATTGAGCGACGTCATCGGCTCCTGGAAGATCATGGAGATATCGTTGCCGCGCACGGCGCGCATCGCCGCCTCGTCGAGCCTGAGCAGCTCCCTGCCGTCGAGCTTGACCGAGCCGCCGACGATCTTGCCGGGCGGCTCGGGCACGAGCCGCATGAGCGAGAGGGCGGTCATGCTCTTGCCGCAGCCGGACTCGCCGACGATCGCCAGCGTCTCGCCGCGCCGCAGCGCGAACGACATGCCGTCGACCGCCTTGATGACGCCGCGGCCGACGGAGAGCTCCGTGCGGAGCCCCTTGACTTCGAGCACCGCGGCGGCCGCGGCCATCAGTCGCGCAGCCTCGGATCAAGCAGGTCGCGCAGCGCGTCGCCGAGGAGATTGGTGCCGAACACCACCAGACTGATGGCGATTCCCGGGAAGACGACCAGCCACGGCGCCGTGCGCACATATTCCGCCGCCGATTCCGACAGCATCCGCCCCCAGGAGGGATAGGGCTCGGGAATGCCGAGCCCTAGGAAGGAGAGCGAGGCCTCTGTCAGGATCGCCGAGCCCAACTGCGCCGTCGCCAGCACGATCAGCGGCGCCAGCGTGTTGGGCAGGACATGGCGCAGCGCGATACGCATCTCGCTCATGCCGACCGCCTTCGCCGCCTCGACGAAGGGCAGCTCGCGCAGCGCCAGCGTGTTGGAGCGGACGACCCGCGCGGAATAGGGGATGAGCGGAATGGCGATGGCGATGATGGTGTTCGGTAGCGACGGCCCGAGCGAGGCGGCCATGACAAGGGCCAGCACCAGCAGCGGCAGCGCCTGCAGGATGTCGACGAGGCGCTGGCTCAGGAGGTCGACCCAGCCGCCGATGTAGCCGGAAGCGAGGCCGAGGATGACTCCGAGCACGCAGCCCAGCGTGGTCGAGCCGATGCCGACCGCCAGCGAGATGCGGGCGCCATGGACGATGCGGCTGAAAATGTCGCGGCCCATGAAATCGGCGCCGAGCAGATGCTGCGCCGAGGGTGGCGCTAGCGACATCGCGGCGTTGGTCGTCAGCGGGTCGACGGCGGCGATCCAGTCGGCGAAGATTGCGGCGAGGACGAAGACCGCCATGATCACCGCGCCCACCGCGCCCAGCGGGTGACGCGCGGCGAGGAAGCGGAGCTGCGTCCAAGCGCTATCGAACCTCGCTCCTGCCTTGGCCAATCCCGATTCGACATCGATGCTGTGCATATCATTCACCCGCTAGCGCGCGTAGCGGATGCGCGGGTCGAGCACGGCATAGAGCAGGTCGACGATGAAATTGGCGAGCACCACGATCAGCGCGATGAACATGACAAGACTCTGCACGACCGGATAGTCGCGCCAGCGGATCGCCTCGACAAGGAAGCGCGCCACGCCGGGAATGTTGAACACCGTCTCGGTGACGATCAGGCCGCCGATGAGGAACGCCGCCTCGATGCCGATCACCGTGACGAGCGGCAGGATCGCGTTGCGCAGCGCATGATGGTAGTTGATGGTGCGCTCCGACGCGCCCTTCGACCGCGCCGTGCGGATATAGTCCTGGCGCAGCACCTCGAGCATCGCCGAGCGCGTCAGCCGCATGATCAGGGCCGAGCTGCGGAAGCCGACGGCCGCAGCGGGGACGCTCAACAGCAGCAGCTCGTCCCAAAGGCTCTGCGGCGGGTCAGTATAGATGGGGATGGTGCCGAAGGCGCTGACGAACGCCATGAGGATCAGGAGCCCGAGCCAGAAGGCGGGCATCGAGAGTCCGCTGAGGCTGACCACGCGCAGCACGTAATCGAGCACGCTGTTCTGGCGGACGGCGCTGACGACGCCGAGGGGCACGCCGAGCAACACGGAGAACACGAGCGCGAGCGCGGCAAGCTTGGCGGTGATGGGGATGCGCGGCGCGATCTCCTCGATCGCCGGGCGCTCGGACTTATAGGAATAGCCGAGATCGCCCTTCATGAGGCCGCCGATCCACTGCACGTATTGCACCGCGATGGGCCGGTCGAGGCCGAGCTCGCGCTCGATTTGCTTCTTTTCCGCCGGATTGATCATCCCGGCCGAGTCGAAGAGGATGTCGGCGATGTTGCCGGGCACCAGCCGCAGCAGCACGAAGATGATCACGGAGATCCCGAACAGGGTCAGGATCATCAGCGAGAATCGCCGCGCCAGGTAGCCTGCCAAGACCTGCCTCCCTCGCCGGCCCCAATCGTGTGCCGCGAATTACGTCCGGCTACCTGTCGAGCCACAGATCTTCGTAGCGGTAGCCGTTGTACGAGCTGTTCACCATGACGGTGACGCCCTTGACGTAGGGCTGCCAGCACGTGGCCTGCCGACCGTGAAAGAGGATCGGCCGCGCCACATCCTCCTGCAGCTGCTTGTCGATCTCCCAGACGAGCTTCTTGCGCTTTTCGATGTCGGTTTCCACCGATTGCTGGTCGAAGCGCGCCTCGAGGTCCTTATTGCAGTATTGCGTGTAGTTGCGCTCCGAGCCGCAAGCGTAGTTCTCGTAGAAATTCTGGTCGGGGTCGTCGACCGAATTGCCGGTGAGATTGAGCCCGATGACATAGTCCTTGCGCGCGACCTTGGCGAACCAGCTGCCGGTCTCGACCGGCTCGAGCTCGCCGTCGATATAGATCTCCTTGAGCTGATCGATGAGGATCACGGCGGGGTCGCGGTAGACGGCGAGGTTGCGCGTCGACACCTTGATGTCGAGCCGCTTCTCGGGTCCGTAGCCCTGCTGCCCCATGAGCGCGCGGGCCTCGGCGCGGTTCTTCGCGACATCCGGCCCGTAGCCCGGGATCGTCTCCAGCATCTTCTTGGGCATGCCCCAGACACCCTCGGGCGGCGGCAGCATCGAGGCGCCGATATCGGCCTTGCCCTCGGACAGGATGTCGACGAAGGCTTTGCGGTCGAGGGTGAGTGCGAGGGCGCGGCGGATCTGCGGATTGTTGAAGGGCGGCGCATCGCGGTTGACGATGATGTTGGTGCTGACGTTGAGCGGCGCCAGCTTGCAGATGGCTTGCGGCGCTTGCGCTGCCACGTCCTTGAGCATCGGGACCGAAACCTCCGTCGGGAAGGTCATGTCGACGCGGCCGGCGACGAAAGCAAGTATCTGCGTCGAGCGGTTGGGGATAATGGTGAACTCGATGCCGTCGAGATAGGGCCGGCCCTTCCGCCAGTAGTCGGGATTGCGCGTCAGCTTGATCGACTCGTTCTGCTTCCACTCGACGAATTTGAACGGACCGGTGCCGATCGGGTGCGTGCGCATCTCCGCCGGGGAAACATGGCAGGGATAGATCGGCGAATAGCCCGACGCGAGCAGCGCCAGCAACGCCGGCTGCGGCCGCTTCAGGTGAAAGGCCGCCTCGTAATCGCCGTTGACGGTGACGTCCGTCACGTTCTGATACCAGTTCTCTCGCGGGTTCTTGCGGAACTTGGCGTCCGACTTGCCCATTAGCATGTCAAACGTGCATTTCACGTCCTTGCTCGTGAAGGGCTTGCCGTCATGCCATTTCACGCCCTGGCGCAGCGTGAAGGTGAGCTCGGTGTTGTCCTTGCTCCACGCCCACTTGGTGGCGAGCTCCGGCACGATCGACTGCAGGCTGTTCTGCGCCACATGCTGGTCATAGATCACGAGATTGTTGAAGACCGGCATGAACGGGACGTTGGTCGAATAGGTCGCCTCCTCATGTATCGAGGCGCTGCCCGGGCTCTCGCGATGATACATCTTCAAGATTCCGCCATGCTTGGGCTCAGCGGCTGAAGCGCTAGGGACGAAGAGCATCGCCTCCAATACGCAACCAAGCGCAACGCACACACGAAATGGCCGACGCATTTTCGATCCGCCCTCCCTCTTGCCGGTCGGGGTTGTCGCCGCTCGGGTTCCGTTCACCGGAACTCACGCCGCCACACCGCGCGAACGCTGTTTTTCAGGACGCTGCGATTCCAGCGCCTGCTGCCCTGTCCGCCTGCCTCTTCGCGGCCCGGGCGGTCACAGGTTAGCACACATCATTGGGGCGGATAGGGCTTTTGCGGCTGCGGGGCGCCAGCCGCGGCCGGAGCAAAATGGCCGAGGCGCCCCGGTCGCCCGGCGCGCCTCTGCCGGTCGCAGCGCGGTTTGCGGTACGCCTACTGGGCGCGCACGCTGCCGGTCGAGGTGATCGTTACGCTCACCGGCTTGCCGTTGGCTGTCGCGTTCCCGGTCCAGCCGCCATCGCCGGTCTGGCGCAGGTTCTTGACGCCGGCGTAGCCGTCCTGCTCGAGCACGTTCTTCGCTTGCGACTCGGAGAGGCCGGCGCTCGACGATCCCGAACTCGCCGTCGCATTGCTCGAAGTCGCGGCGCCGGAGCCGGGCGTGGTCGCGGCGTGGTGGCTGGCACAGGCACCGAGCAGCAGCAATACGGCAGTCGCCGTCATCGCACGATTGACCATGGTGTGGTCCTCCTGGCAATATTGGTTGCTACTCGCAGCAACAAATCGCTGCGCCCTTAAGTTCCGCGGCCACAGTGGCGAGGATTCGAGGGAATGCGCTCTGGCCGGCGGGGCCGGGCGCATGTCCGGCTCCGCCCAGCGAGATCACGGGACGATCAGGCCCACGCTGGTGCCTTTGCTGGCACCGGGGTCGCCATGGAGCACCGGCCCCATGGCCAAAGCCAACAGCACGGCGCCGGCGATCAAATACCAGTAGACGGCCGACGGTCTCGCGACACGATCGGCACTCAGCGAATGCACGGAAATCGACATGCGCGCCTCCTGGAGATTGGGAGGCCCGATCATCGCATTTGTCGGCTAAATATCCGTGAAATCGACCATGCGCTTGAGCGACAATCGCGTGGGATTTTCGCAAAATTGGCGCGACCGGCGCGCAGTGCTGCCTGCGCCGCGCACTCTCACGCCGCGCGGACGGTGGCGAGAAACGTCTCGACCTCGCGCCGCAGGCGCTCCGCTTGCTTCGAGAGCTCGCTCGCCGAGCCCAGCACTTGCGTGGCGGCCGAGCCCACTTGCCCCGACGCCTGTGTCACGCCCGAGATGTTGGCGGCGATTTCGTTGGTGCCGCGCGCTGCGTGGTTGACGTTGCTGGCGATCTCCTGGGTCGCGGCGCGCTGCTCCTCGACCGCCGAGGCGATCGTCGACGCGATCTCGTTGACGCGGCCGATGGTGCTGCGGATGCCCTGGATCGCGGCCACGGCCTCGCTCGTCGCCCCCTGGATCGAGTCGATCTGGCCGGCGATCTCCTCCGTCGCCCTCGCCGTTTGATTGGCGAGACTCTTCACTTCGCTCGCGACCACCGCGAAGCCCTTGCCGTGCTCGCCGGCGCGCGCCGCCTCGATCGTCGCGTTGAGCGCGAGCAGATTGGTCTGCCCGGCAATCGTCTGAATGAGGCCGAGCACCTCGCCGATCTTCTGCGCCGCCGTCGCGAGACCCTCGACCGTCTCGTTCGTGCGGCCCGCCTGGCCCACGGCCTCGCGGGTGATCGCCGCGGAGTGCGCGACCTGCCGGCCGATCTCGGAGATCGACGTGGCCAGCTGCCCGGCCGCCGTCGCCACGGTCTCGACGTTCGAGGTGGCTTCCGACGTGGCCGCCGCGACGGTGGTCGCCTGACGGTTCGCCTCCTCGGCGGTGACCGACATCGACCGCGCCGTATGCTGCATCTCGGTGGCAGCGGACGCCACCGTGCCGACGATGGCGCCGACGCTGCGCTCGAACTCGTCGGCGATGCGGCGGAGCCCGGCCTTCTGGGTGGAAGCGGCCGTCAGCTTCTGCTGTTCCTGCTCGAGGCGAAGGCCATCCGCCTCGATCATGTTGGTCTTGAACACGCCGACCGCGCGCGCCATGGCGCCAACCTCGTCGCGCCGCTCCATCTCCGGAACAAGCGTCGCGGTATCACCGTCGGCCAGCGTCATCATCGCCGCGGTGAGCGCGCGTATCGGGCGCACGATGCTGCGCGCGATCGGCCAAGCGCAGAGGCCGAGCAAAGCGAGCAGACCCGCCGACCAGCACGCGGCATGAACGAGGCGATCCCGGAAAATCACATCGATGTCGTCGATATAGACGCCGCTGCCGACCATCCATCCCCAACGCTCGATAGCCAGCGCATAGCCGATCTTCGGCATTGGGGCAGGCTCTCCGACGCGGGGGAACAGGAACGAGACGAAGCCGCCGCCGTGCTGCGCCGCCGTGATGAGGTCGGCGACCAGGCGCACGCCATTGGCGTCCTTGAGCTCGAGCAGGTTCTTGCCCTCGAGTTCCGGCTTGGCCCCGTGCGCGACGTTCACGCCGTCGTAGCTATAGGCTTAGAAATAGTCGCCATTGCCGAATTTCATCGCGCGAAGCGCCGTCTTGGCGCGCTCCTGCGCCTCAGCGTCGGTGATGTGCCCGAGCTTCGCCTCCTCGGCGATCGCGCGCACCAACGTCGCGGCGCTTTGCACTTCGTTGCGGACCGCGTTCTCGCGCTCTTCAAACAGGGTGGCGCGCAACGTCTGGAGCTGCACCGCGAAAGCGGTCACGCTGACGATCATGGCAACCACGACCAGCAGCGCGAGGCGGCGCGGGATGGTCAGCCAACCCCGGCTGTCCAAGGGGCTGACCGCGTGGTTTCGGGTGCGCATGTCGTTGTTCATCGCATGACTCATGTTGTCGAGATTCGGGCGGTCGGTTCGTCCGCCAGGGGCCGAGCCGCGGAAGGCGGACGGCGGACAGGCCCGCATATTGTCGCAAAATTCTTACTAAACCCTTGCAAATTCACTGGTCCCGGCGGGGCAGATCGCGGTTTGCGCTGTTATCATGGCCCTGTCATAGAGGAGCGACCCAGGTGCTACAGGCCTGCGTGCTTGCGGCCATCGCGGGATATGCCGACACGATCGGCTTCCTGCGCTTCGACGCCTTTGCCGGCCTCATGACCGGCAATACCATCCTGCTCGGCATCGGGTTGGCGAGCGCGCAGCTCCTGCGCGCCGCGTTCTATGGCGCGATCATCGGCGTGTTCGTGGCGGGCGTGCTGCTGTCGCGCGCCCTCCTGCAGCTCGGCGCGGCGCCATGGCTGGCGCTGTCGCTGACCGCCGTGCTGCATGTCGTCTGCAGCTTTGTCGACAAGCGCTGGGCGGCGCTGCTCCTGGCGCTCGCCATGGGCATGCAGAACGCGGCCGCCACCCGGTTCGGCAGCGTCAGCCTCAACACTGTCTTCATCACCGGCAACCTGCAGAAGCTCGGCGAGGGGCTGGTCGCCTGGCTGTGGGCGCGCCGCGGGCATTCGGCGGCTACCTCCGACGGTGTCGCGATCTTCGCGCTGGTGTGGCTGAGCTACGCGCTCGGCGCCGTCTTGGGCGCGCTCGGCAACGCCTTCGTCGCCTACCCGCTGCTGGTGCCAGCGGCCGTGCTGCCCTTCGTCTACGCGCCCGTGTGGCGGCTTGTGCGCCGCTGAACGAGGAGCGACACGCTCTCGCGAGGTTTTAGCATGCCCAAGGCTTGCGTGACGCGACTTACTGCCGGTTGACAGGCATGAACCCGTCGGTCAGCGTCTGCATGAAGCTCACGATCGCATCCTCCTCGGCGTCCGACAGGCCGAGGTGCCCAACTTTGCTCGTGTTCATGTTGTCGGTCGATTCCGGCACCGGCCAGCATGTCGTACCTTCACCGGCGTCATGGGGCGGGCAGCGCGGCAGCACGTCGCGCGTGTTGTAGAAATGCACGATCGCCTTCAGGCTGGTGAAATATCCGTTGTGCCCGTAGGCCTTCACGAAGCCCGGATCGGGCCGCTTGTCGACATTGCGCAGGGTCGGCACTTGGATTCGCGCCTGGTTGTCCGGCGCCAGCTTGCGCCATCGCTGATCCACCGCGGAGGGTTGGCTGAGCAGATGCCCGTTGGCGAGGAAGCTGCCGACGCCGCCATCGACGAATGACGACCCTGCAGGATTGGCGACATAGCCTAGCGCGTCGGGCCGATTTTCCGCATAGTAAGGCAGCCGCGGATTGGCGGGAGTGCCGATATTGCTGGCGGTGAAATCGGTGAACAACGGGTCCTCGCCGGGCCCGCCGTCGCGGTGGCAGGCGTTGCATTGCGCCTTGCCGCGGAACAGGTCGTAGCCCGCCTGCTCCTGCGGCGTGAACTTCGCCTTGCCCGCGAGCACCGCGTCGAACTTCGAGGTAAACGGAGACACCTCGGCGGAGGCCTCGTAGCCGGCGATGGATTGCGCCATCTGGTCGAAGGTGGTACCGGCCCGGCCGCGGTCGAGCGGGCGGAGACGGACCGGCATCGGCTCGCCGGCGGCCGGCGGCCCCGGCCGGGCGCAGACCTGCTCCACGTCGCCGGGCCACGAGATGGCGAAGGCCTGCCGTCCCCACACGCTTTCGAATAGAGCGCGATAGGGCCGCTGCGCGGCGCGATAGACGGCGCAGGCGATATCGGGCAGGCCCATTTCCACCGGGTTGGTCGGCGGCCCTTGCGCCTGCTCGGCGGCCGGGTTGCCGAGCCGGCGGCCGGTCGCACGCATGTCCCAGAAATTGCCGCCGACGAGGTCGCCGCGGCCGGGATTGTAGTGCAGGACGGGCGAGAGCGGCGCATAGGCGTGCGATTGCGGCTTGCGGTCGCTGAATCGCGTGCGCACCGACCCGGGATAGGCGCCGGTGGTCCGGTTCAGCTCCGACACGGGACCGGTAAAGCCCGCCTCGGGCATGTGGCAGAAAGCACAAGCCTCGTTGCGGTTCACCGAGAGCTGCTTGTCGTACAGCATCAGCTTGCCGAGCAGCTCGATTTGCTGGACCTGATTGTCCGGCGGCACGGCCACCCGCTCTATCGTCTGCGCCTCGATGCGGTCGATCTCGGCCTCGACCTGCGCAATTTCCTGGAGCGCCCGAGGCGAGAGCATTGCGCTGCTCTCCTGCGCGTCCGTCGCATCTGCGCCCAGCGTCGCAGCGACCATGGCCGCCGCGATCGACAGAGGCACGCGTCGTGCCTTCACTTTGGATGCCTTCTCAATCGAAGCATGAGCGCTGCTGTCCATGGCGCGTATTTCCGCGCGCTGGCTCTGCGGCGCGCCCGACTCGGTCGATGCTACTACGCAATGCGGCGACTCTCCAACCTCTCGCTTTGCACGAGCGTATCGCGCAAGGCCTGGTCGGCTTGGCAGCTCATCCCAACGAAGGCGCGCAGGAACGAGTCGCTGCGCGGTAGCTGAAACAGCATCTCCTCTTCGCCATCATCGGCGCGGCCGGAGACAACGACGACCATGTCGTGTGGCGTCAGGATGACCTCGCCCAGCGCCGTTCCGAAACCGGTGATGTATTCGACGACGCGCTGGCGCGCCGCCTCGCCGGGCTCGTGGAGGATCGTCATGCGAATGCGAGTTGCCGCCGCCGCGATGAGTGCGCGCGTGAACCGGCGCAGGAAGGTCTCGTCAAAACCCAGCACCGCGGTCGGCTGCTCGTTTGTCGCGCCGGAGCGTACCTCGAGCGTCGCCCACAGTGATGCGCGCCCGCCGAAGTAGTCGACTGAGGCAAGATCGAGGTTGATGGCGTCGATCGGTAGAGGCGCCGACACGGCGCGGCTGCACAGGAAGGCGAAACAAGCCGGCTCGCACCCGAGCGAGAGCATCGTGCTCGCTTCGAGGTTGCGGTCGGACAATGAATTCGAAGGATCCGCCATGGATTGTGACCTCGAGCGGTGTGCCGACATTGGAATTTCCCTTCCAGCCGAGCCAGCCATTTCGTCTAATTATCGTCTGCCGCTGGGGCCGCGCAGCGACCGACGCTATTGCGCGCCGTTAAGTTCTGGCAGCATTTAAGGAAGGACGGCACAGCGCGAAAGGACGGAGCGATTATACTTTGGTTTAGGTCCCCCGAGAGTCGCTGCGCCCAGCTCCCTGCCAGTATCGAACCCGGGCACGCTGGTGGTGCGCGAGGCCATTTCCGATGACCGTTCAAGCGATGATGACCGTTCAAGCGATAAGGTAGGAGCGATCGGTCGGTATTTGTTTTGCCGCGCGTTGCTGCCCTCTTGTCGCTTCCTCCCTCCGGCCGGTTTCCTCCCTTGCCGGCCTACCAGCCGCTCCGGTCCCGGAGGGGCTTTTTGCGACTAGGCCTAAACCAAGGTGTGATCTACATCGTCCTCGGCGGTGTCGCGTTTCTTACACACGTGCAATAGATCGGCCTGAGATACGTCGCTAGCCTGAAGCAACTGCCTTGAACAGTCGTCTTCTCCGAAGTGCCCATGAGCTCGATCGCAGGACGTCGCTGCCCAGCTGCGCACAGCCACGAGACGGTGGTGCAAAGCGCGACGCTGCATCACGTGCTCCTCCTTCGTAACCTCGTTGTGATTGGACTTGTCGCCATCGTGGATCTCTTCGCGGCGCAGCTCGGTTATGCGCAGACTTGGCTGGCGCCCGCTTATCCTTCCCTTGCCATGCTCGGTCCAACCAAGGCCGGCGGCGCGGTGATCTGGAGCCATGGCCTCTCCGCTGATGCGGAAGATTTTGAAGCGCCGACACCTCCCTTCATCGCGTTGCTGAGGGACGGCGGGTGGGACACCTTCCGGTTCAACCGCATGCGCGCCAACGACACATTCGCCGAGAGCGCCAGGGCACTCGTGCAAGACGTGCATCGGCTCAAGCAGCAGGGCTATCGCCGCGTGGCGCTCGTGGGCCAGTCGTTTGGCGGGTTTCTGTCGTTGATTGGCGGCGATACCAGCGACGAGGTCGACGCGGTCATCGCCACGGCTCCCGCCGCATTTGGCACCTACTCCAACCGGTATGACACGTGGCGTGCCAATGCGACCGAACTCTATCCGCTGCTTGCGCGCGTGCGCCGCGCGCGGGTGATGCTCTTCTATTTCCATGGCGATGAGTTCGATCCCGGCGGACGCGGCGAGCGCTCGCGCGACATCTTGGCCGAACGGAACCTTGAATACGTCGTCATCGATCAGCCGCGGCAGTTGGCAACCCATTGGGCCGCCACGACGCAGCTCTTCGCCCGGCTTTACGGTACCTGCATCCTCGCCTTTCTCGACGCGATCCACTTCGAGCCTGATGCGCAGTGCAAGGGCGGGACATATTGGGCGGCAGCCCCCGCGCCAAGTCGGCTCGCTGGTGCCCCGTTAGGCGCGCACTTGGATACAGCAGCACGATGACTACGTCACGACAGCGTTCGAGATGGTGGATGCAATAGAGGCGCGTGGTGCCCGCGAGAGCCGAGGCAAGGAGTGAGCTGACATGATCAATGAGGACGTAAATCGCCAAAGATGGGCACTCTCGATGCTGTATGGTGCCGTAGCATTGATCCTCGGCGGTTGCGTCCAGCCAAGCGGGTCTACCAGCGGCTATGGCGGTAGCATATCGCCGGGAGGATATATCTCCTCAGATCCTTATCATTATCGTTGCACCGGCAACTGCCAGGCCGGTTCGTAAGCGCTCCCACGCCCATGGGACGGACACCGTCGCCGCATGCCCCCGAACCGAGGACGTATTCTCGGAAAGCTCTCCGAGTCAGTAACGGCTGAGCCGGACTGTCGTCGTTCAAGCAGCCATACCGATCACGTCTGGGTTGCTATCTGAGCCATTTGCCAACGCGAAGAGGGTTATTCCCATCCGTTCGGCGCAACCTTCTGCACCATCTCGAAGCTGCAGCGGCTCGTGATCACCGTGCCGTGGCGTGCAGCGCGCCCCAGCCGCCGGCGGCGGCGGGCTGAAATTTCGGCGTGTCGGACATCTGCGGTCTCCTGATTGATACTTCGAGCGCTGGGCTAGTAATGGTCCGCCGTTGATCCGACCTTGCCTCTGAAGACGCTGTAGCTGATGACGGTGTAGAGCAGCATGAGGGGAAAGACGAAAAGGCCCTCTCCCCAGAACATGAATACGAGACTGGAATGAGGCGCCACGGCTTCGTCGATGGTGATGACGAACGGGATCATGTAGGGCCAGAACGAGATCGCCAGCGTTCCGAACGCCGACACGAAGACGAGTGCGACCATGTAGAACGGCCATGCGTCGCGACGGCGACGGACGCTGGCCGCGAGCACGCCTGCTGCCAAGGCACCGACCGCCGGGAAGATGAACAAGTACGGACGCTCGATCCACCGGCCCATGACCTGAAGATTTTCGGCCAGGGCATAGATGAAGACGGCCACCAGGAAGACGAGCAGGCCGACGGACAGATAGGGTATTAGGCGATAAGCTGCGTTCCGGACATCGGCGTCACATTTCTTGACCAGCCAACAAGCACCAAGAAGGGCGTAGCCGACGCACAATCCGACGCCACAGAGTGCCGCGAAGGGACTGAACCAGCCGAAATCGCCGCCGGCATATAGACCGTTTGTGATGCGCAGGCCCTCGACGAGGGCGCCGACGGTCAGACCCTGATGTGGCGCCTCGAGGACGGTGAGCCAGGCCGCCAGCCCTATCGTGAAGGCAGGAAAGATGATGTGGAACGAGACAGTAAAGGCGAACTGAATCCGCGACAGGAGAAGAGCAGTGGCAATCCATTGGAACCTCGCGCACCTACCGCCACAGGTTCGAGCGGGCGAGATCGACCATTTCGCCGCCGCGGCCAATGATGGCCCCGGAAAGGATCGGTTTACCGCGAAGGACCACGGACCTTGCGCTTGCGCGCTCGACCCGCAGAGCCGACGCCGCTCGTGACCGTGAAGACGGAGGGGTCGCTGGCGGGAAAGCTCTGTTCAATCGCCTCATCGAAACGGTTTTCGAAACTCCCGTCCTGGGAGCGGATACCTCTGCGCAGAGATTCGTGCTCGGTCCAGCGCCGCTCGGCGGTCGCGCCCCGCTCACGCCATGACCTCGACCACTTCCATCATCCCTTTATCCTCGTGATCGACGGCCTGGCAAAGGGACCGCGATCGCCAACAGGAATAGAACAATCACTGGCACGCTTCTCATCGCCACTGCCTTCATTCCGCCGCGGTCGCATCGCCGACGGGCAAATCGGCGACCGTGAACCCCATGCGCCGTGCGATGCCAGTGCCGTAGTTGGGATCAGCCTTGTAGCAATGCCCGATCTGTCGCCTGACGATCTCGGCCGGAACGCCCTGCATGGCTTCGGCCATGTTGTCCATCAACCGGGCCTGCGCCTCCTTGTCCATGAGGCGGAAGAGATCGCCGGGCTGCCGATAATCGTCATTATCGGCACGATGGTCGTAACGCGCGGCGTTCCCGGAGATCTTCAGTGGCGGCTCGATAAAACGCTCGTCTTGCACGGCGCCATCGAACGAATTCGGCTCGTAATAGGCATCGACGCTGCCGGTGAGCGGCTCGAAGAATCGCATCGGCCCGTCCTTGTGGTAGTGATGGACGGGGCAGCGCGCACGGTTGACAGGCAGCATTTCGTAGTGTGTGCCCAACCGGTAGCGGTGCGCATCGGCATATGAAAACACGCGGGCCTGCAGCATTTTGTCCGGCGACCATGAGATTCCGTGGACGACATTCGAGGGCGAGAAAGCCGCAATCTCGATCTCCTGGAAATAATTTTCCGGATTGCGATTGAGCTCCGTCACGCCGACCTCGATCAACGGATAGTCGCGATGCGGCCAAACCTTGGTGAGGTCGAACGGGTTGTACCAATGCTTGCCGACATCTTCTTCCGGCATGATCTGGACGAAGAGCGTCCATCGCGGAAAATCGCCCTTCTCGACCGCGCCGTAGAGGTCCTCCTGATAGGATTCACGGGTCTTCGCGACGATGGCCTCAGCCTCGCGATTGCTGTGGAATTTGATGCCCTGCTGGGTCTTGAAGTGGAACTTGACCCAATGGCGCTCATTCCTCGAATTGATGAGCGAGTAGGTGTGCGATCCGTAGCCGTTCATGAAGCGCGGGCTCTGCGGTAGACCTCGATCCGACATCAAAATCGTGACTTGGTGCAGGCTTTCCGGCGACAATGACCAGAAATCCCACATCGCTGTTGGCGAGCGCAGGTTGGTGCGGGGATGCCGCTTCTGCGTGTGAATGAAGTCGGGAAATTTGTAGGGATCGCGCACGAAAAAGACCGGCGTGTTGTTGCCGACCAAATCCCAATTGCCTTGCTCGGTATAGAATTTGACCGAAAAGCCGCGGACGTCGCGTTCATGATCGGCGGCGCCAATCTCACCGGCGACCGTCGAGAAGCGCGCTATCATGTCGGTCTTCTTGCCAACCGACGAAAAAATGCTTGCCTTGGTGTGCCGGGTGATGTCCTGCGTCACCGTAAAGGTGCCAAGCGCACCCCAGCCTTTGGCATGCACGGTGCGCTCGGGAATGCGCTCACGGTTCTGGTGCGCAAGCTTTTCAAGGAGCTGATAGTCCTGCAGCAAAACCGGTCCGTGGGCGCCGGCGGTTACGGCGTTTTGGTTGTCCGCGACCGGATTGCCGGCTGTGGTGGTAAGGGTGGGCCGTTTGCCCATGACACTGCTCCCGGATTGCGATCCCGGCGCGCCCGGGACCACCAGAGTTTACGCCCCCGCCGGGGAATGAATTGGGCGGCCTTGCCGTGATCCGTCTTGCCTTGCGCCCAATCTCTTAGATGACGAGATCCGCCAGAGAGCCTGCCATGGCCGCTACCAACATCGCACTCAGTGGTGGTCGCAAGGGGAAACAAAATGCGGCAAAGCGGGGTGAGCGCCCTCGATAACGACAAGGCGCTGTCGTCAGACGATATTGCCGACGTGACGGCATACTATGCCGGCGTCAACGCTTCGTTCCTGCCGCTGGCGCCCGCAGACCCCACCCTCGTCAAGCACGGCGAGGAGCTCGCCAAAGTGGGCAGCGCCGCGCGGGGCATTCAGAGCTGCGACAACTGCCATGGACCGGGTGGCGTGGGGGAGCCGCCGGCAATCCCTTACCTCGCCGGGCAATACGAACACTACATCGCCTTTGAGCTGCAGATGTGGCAGCGCGGCCTGCGCAAGAGCAGTCCCGAAGAGATTGCGGCAGTCGCCGCCTACTACCAGCAGGTCTGTATGCACGCCGAGTCGGGCGGGTCGTCGCAGTAGGAGATCGGTTGATGGCTGAGCAAGCCGGCGGGGCAAATGTTGCCGACCACATTGCCGCTCCGATCGGATCGGATGCCGCCGCCAAGGCTCTTGAGCGCGGTCCCTGCGGTGCACTCGTCGTCGCGGGCATATCGGTGGCGCTGCTCTTCATCGGCTGGATGGCGTTCTATTTCCTGCTATTCCTGCCGCGAGGTCCCGGTGGCTGAAGATCGACGCAATCCTTTGCAGCGCCGGCTCCCGGACGGCATCGTTCCGGAAACCGTGGTCAACGCGCACCGAGGAGCGCTGGCTCGTTGTGATGCTCGGTATGCTCGGGGTGATAATGGCTGTGATCATCGTTACCGGCATTGCGCACGCGCTCCATCCGCCCAGCAATATCGAGATCGTCGATCCGCTGACCTTGCACCTGCAGGGTGAATTCGCCGAGAGCAGTCTTGGCGCAGCAACCGAGAGCCGGACGGCTCCGTCACCATCCGCCAGATCGCGCAGCAATACAGTTTCGTTCCGGCCTGCGTGAAAGTGCCGGCCGACACGCCCGTGAAATTTCGCCTGACCAGCGCCGACGTGGTGCACGGCTTTCTTCTCCCGGACACCAACGTCAACACCATGGTGGTCCCCGGCTTCGTCTCGGAGGTGCGCACGACGTTCAGTACGCCCGCGACTACAAGATGCCGTGTCACGAGTTCTGCGGCCTCGGCCACCAGGGCATGTGGGCGCATGTCAGCGTCGTCCCGAAAGACCAATTTCCCAAGCTGACCTCCGTGGAAAGGACGAGCTGTGCACCGTAGTAGTCGATTGTCCCTGTGGCACTACTGGGCCGCCTGCGGCACGTTTCTGCCCGCGGTCGTGCTCGGCGTTTGGCAGATGCTCATGCGCAGCCCGCTGCCGGCACCACTCGACGATCCCGATGCCTACTACGCCGCCGTGACGCTGCACGGCACGGTGATGGCCTATGTGGTCACCACCTTCTTCATCATGGGATACGGCTATGCCGTAGCGGCGACGAGCTTGGGTCGGCCCCGTTATCGGCATGGCCGCGGCGTGGAGCGCTTTGCCGTCTGCTTCATCGGTACGGTGATGGCGGCCGCGACAATCCTCGCCGGACGAGCATCGGTGCTCTACACCTTTTATCTGCCGCTCTTGGGCAGCGCCTGGTACTACGGCGGCGTCTTCCTGATCGTCGCCGGGTCGATGATCCGGGTCGCGCTGATGATCCTCAACATGGCGGCATGGAAGCGCGACGGTCTTGTCCTTGCCGTACCGCTCCGGAATGTCCTGCCAACGCGCGCCGGACCGCAGAACCCACAAAACACCGTTCACAAACCGGCGATTATCGCGGCCTGTCCGGCCGGGATCACCGGGCTTGCCCGGCAGAAAATCAGAAATCCGATCCCACTGCGCATCCGAAAGTTCGTACCGCTTGGCCATCGCCGGAACTCCAGATCGAAGAATCTGGAGTCCTATGAGACCCCATGTCCATTAGCGCCGGCTCGGTGGCTCGTCTCGCGGCATGCCAGGATCGAGGGTTGATCGGGTTGCGCCGGTCAGAGCCTCAGGCATGGGAGACGAGCCGTGGAACAGGATACGACGTACGTGGCTTTCGATACGAGCAAGGAGACGATCGCCGTGGCGATCGCGGAGAGTGGCGGGCGCAAGGAGGTGCGCTTCTTCGGCACCATTGCC
>Ga0073928_10004394_pt1 | contig 20925 bp, 14 predicted proteins | sample PaiPotPPA55metaG_FD_76969 | JGI IMG/M metagenome (GOLD analysis project Ga0073928, IMG submission 76969) | Iron sulfur acid spring bacterial and archeal communities from Banff, Canada, to study Microbial Dark Matter (Phase II) - Paint Pots PPA... ...
ACCATCACAACCAATCGCCCAAGCCGTTCATCTGGACCGCTAAAGCTTCCGACATCCTGGAAAAAGTCACCCGCGCCCGCCGCACTTTGGATAAGGTCGCATCTGAGTGACGCACTACACTAGTTCAGCGTCAGAAAACGGGCAACCCTGCCCAAGCTTTATTCCAGATATTTCTTCAAATCAGGATGTAACTGCGCCTGTACGTCGGGAGCATTCAGATTCTGGCGGTCGATGAGCCGCGGCTCCAGGTCGACGATCTTCGTCACCGCTTCGCCCTGCAGATGTTTGACGGCGGCCATCACCGCCTGGTAGCCCATCTTGAAGGGGTCCTGAATTACAAGCGAATCCAGCAAGCCCGAGCTCAGATCTTCCAAAAGCGTCGGGCTCCAGTCGAATCCCACTAATTTGATTTTTCCTGCCCGGCCTCGCATGGCCTGCGCCGCGCCGATGGTGCTCGATTCGTTCGAGGCAAAGATGCCATCCAGATCCGGATGGCCGGCGAGTATATTCTCGGTGACCGTCATCGCCTGCGCGACCATCGCCATGCCATAGCGCTTGTCGAGGATCTGGATGCCGGGAAACTTCTGTTGGATGGTATCTTCAAATCCCTTTTCCCGCGCTTCGGTGGAAGCCGCGCCCGGCTTGACCGCGATGATTACAACCTTGCCCCTGCCGTCCAGTATCTTTCCCATCCTCTCGGCGGCCATCTGCCCAGCTTTATAGTTGTCGGTGGCGACCTGCGATACAAAACGCTGTGTATCGATGGCGGAATCGAAGATCACCACCGGAACATTCCGGCCGGCGGCGCGTTCCACCACCGTCACCAAAGCTTGCCGGTCGGTCGGAGCGAGCGCGATCGCGTCCACGTGGCGGTTGATCATCGCGTCCACAATCTGGATTTGTACGGTGTAATCGGCTTCCGATGCCGGGCCGTTCCACAACACATCGACGCCAGTTTCGCGGCCGGCCTTCACCGCCCCGGCATGAACGGACTGCCAGAAAAGATCGGCGTTGCCTTTCGGAATGACGGCGATGACTCTTTTGTGTTCTCGATTGCAGCCGGCGATGAGAATAATGCAGAGACTAGCAACCCCAAAATGCCGCTTCATCATTGCCAGCCGCCGCCCAGCGCACGGTAGAGCTGAACCACCGATTCAAGCTCTAGGAGGCGCAATTGCGCCAACGTAAGCTGGCCTCCGAAGAGATTGCGCTCGGCGTCGAGGACCTGCAGGTAGCTATCGAGGCCGCCGCGGTAGCGAAGATTGGATAGCCGCACGCTTTCTGATAGCGTGCCTACTAACTTCTCCTCCTGTGCCCGCTGCTCGCGCGTTTGGTCGTGTACGATCAAGGCATCCGAAACCTCGCGCAGCGCGCCATAGATCGTTTTTTGATAGGTCGCAAGCATCTCGCGATTCTGTGCTTCGGCGAGCTGCACTCCGGCTCGCAGACCAGGCTGAAAGATGGGTAGAGTAACGGACGGTCCGATACTGGCCAAGGCGGCGGGTCCAGTGAACATGGAACTGAGCGCCCGGCTCTGACTGCCGTACGCGCCCGTGAGCGAGAGCTGTGGGAAGAACAACGCCCGCGCAGCTCCGATCTGAGCGTTGGCGGCGACCAGGTTTTCTTCCGCCTGCCGGATGTCGGGCCGGCGCTCAAGCAGCGACGAAGGAAGGCCGGCTGGAAGTTCCGGCGCCGACGTAATCTCCTCCAGTTTCTTGCCGCGCGGCACTTCGGCCGGCACGCTCCCGAGCAACAGGTTCAGCGCATCCTCGGACTGCCCGATGGATCGCTGGACGCTCGGGATCTCGGAGGTGGCCGTGAAGAGGAACTGTTCGGCCTGACTGACATCCAGACCATTGGCCGCGCCGCGATCGTGACGCAGGGTGATCAGCCGCAGGTTATCGGTGGCGATGCCGCGCGTTTGTTGGGTGATTTCCAACTCGAGATCCGCTTCGCGCAAGGCGAAGTAGGTGTTCATCACGTCGGAGATCAACGAAATGGTCACGCCGTTGCGCGCTTCTTCGGAAGCCAGATACTGCGCTCGCGCCGCCTCGGTAAGCCGGCGAATCCGTCCCCACAGGTCGATCTCCCAGCTCAGCGCGAGATCAGCCTGGGTGTAGCTGACGCTGAGATTTGTTCCCGCGGGAATGAAGTTAAACGAACCTACTGATGAAGTACGAGAGGCGTTAAATTGGCCCTGAGCGTCGAGCGTGGGGAGCAGTTGGCCACGAGTGATGTGGAACTGCGCTCGAGCTTCGAGCACACGCTCGGCCGCAATGCGCAGATCGAAGTTGTTCGCCAGCGCGGTGGTGACGAGTTGCTTCAGCGTATCGTCCTGAAAGAGGTCGAACCATTTCGTATCGGCGAGCGAGTTCGCCTCCGTGGCGGGCAGCGCGTTCCGGAATCGATCGGGAACAGCGATCTGGGGCCTGTGGTAGTTCGGTCCGACAGTGCAGCCGGCGAGAAACAGTGCACCAGAAGCTACGATCAGCCAGCGCGGCTTCAATCGGCGAACTCCGGCTCTCTGGTTTCGGTAGGAGTCGGCCGGCGCCGGCGCCTTCGCTCGACCATGCTCTCGATGACGTAATATTGCACGGGGACAAAGAAAATCGCGAGCAGCGTGGCGGCGAGCATACCGCCAAACACGGCTGTTCCAAGCGACCGGCGCGAGGCGGCACTAGCGCCAGTGGCGACGAACAGCGGCACGACGCCCAGGATGAAAGCGAAGGACGTCATCAAAATGGGCCGCAACCGGAGCCGGGCGGCATGCAAGGCTGCATCACGGGCCGACATGCCTTCTTTATCGTGACTGTCCTTGGCGAACTCGACGATCAGAATCGCGTTCTTAGCGGCGAGCCCGATCAGCGTGACAATGCCGATTTGAGTGTAGATATCGTAGGGATAATTGCGCAGATAGACAGCCAAGAGCGCGCCAAACAGGCCCAGCGGCAACGACAGAATTACCGCCATCGGGATTGACCAGCTTTCATAGAGAGCGGCCAAGAAAAGAAAGACCAAAACGGATGCGAATCCAAAGATGATTCCTTCGTGACCCTGCGAGAGCTTTTCCTGATAGGTGGTTCCGGTCCATTCGTAGCCGTAGCCGGAAGGTAGCGTTTCAGTAGCGACCTTCTCCATCACATCGACGGCGCGGCCGGAACTGACGCCGCGAGCCGGGCCGCCCAGAATCTGAATGGCGCGGAATCGATTGTAGCGGTACACGACATCGGGGCCAGTGGTGGGCTGAACGGAAACAACCGTTCCGAGCGGGACCATATTTCCTTGGGTGCTGCGAACGTAGAATCGATTGATATCCGTGGGCTGGGCGCGAAACTCCGGCTCAGCCTGGACGAGCACCTGCCAGGTGTGGCTAAAGCGGTTGAAGTCGTTTATATAAAGACCGCCCAAGAACGTCTGCAGTGCGTTATACGCGTCGCTCACCGGCACTCCGAGCGTTTGAAGCTTGTCGATATCCATGTTCACGGCGTAACCCGGCACGCTGGCACGGAAGGTGCTGATGATGTTTCCGATCTCGGGTTGTTTGTGAGCGTCATCGACCAATGAATCGGCCACTTGGCTTAGTTGCGTAAGATCGCCCCCGGCCCGGTCTTCGAGCATGAATTGGAACCCACCGGTAATGCTCAAGCCCAGAATCGGCGGCAATCCGAAAGCGAAGGTGAAGGCCTCGGGAACTTTTGCAAATCCGGCTTGAGCCCTGCCGAGAATGGCGTTCAATTGTAGGTCCGGCGACTTGCGCTGATCCCACGGTTGAAGGGCAACGATGATCGTCGCTACATTGGAACCCTGGGTTTGAGTGGCGAAATCGGTACCGCCGATGACAAACCAGGACGCGATTCCCTTGATTGGACGAAGCTGATCTTCGATCTTCGTGACGGCTTCTTCAGTGCGCTGCATCGACGCGCCGTCGGGTAAGCGAATGGATACGAAGATGGCGCCTTGGTCTTCATCGGGGAGGAAGCCGGTGGGTAAAATCTTGAACAGCCAAGCGCCCGCGAACCAGAAAACGGCGAGAGCTACTAGCGCCAGCGCGCTCCGCCGGATCATCATGCCGACGCCGGTTAGATATCGGCCGGTGGTCCAACTGAACGCGCGATTGAAGTAACCAAAGCAGAAGATGAGCGGACCGCGCGATTTCTTGTGCGGCTTCAAAAGCATGGCGCTGAGCGCCGGACTCAGGGACAGCGCGCTAAAGGCGGAAATCAAGACCGAGGCAGCGATGGTCAGCGCGAACTGCCGGTAGATCTGACCGGTGACGCCGCCCAGGAACGCTACGGGAATGAAAACGGCAGCGAGAATGAAGGCGATCGCGATCACCGGCGCAGACACTTGTTCCATGGCGCGAATAGTGGCCTCGCGCGGCGGAAGTCCTTCGTCGATGTTGCGTTGAACCGCTTCCACCACGACGATGGCGTCATCCACCACGATGCCGATAGCCAGCACCAGGCCGAACATGCTGGTGATGTTGATGGTGAAGCCGAGCAGTGGAAAGAGCGCCAGCGCTCCGACGACGGCTACCGGTACCGTGAGTAGCGGAATCAAGGTCGCGCGCCAGTTTTGAAGGAAGATGAAGACCACCAGAATCACCAGCCCGACCGCGGCGACCAACGTCAGTGCGACGTCGGAAATGGCGGCGCGCACGAACATGGTGGAATCATAAGGAAAAGCATAGTCGATACCCGCCGGGAAAGTCTGTTTGGCTTTCTCCATGTAGGCCTTGACCTGCTTTTGAGCGGCGACTGCATTTGCGCCGGGTGAAAGAAACAGGATGACGCTGCCGGAAGGCTTGCCGCTCAGGCGGCTGAATCCGCTGTAAGTTTGGGCGCCCAGCTCCACCCTGCCGATATCGCGAATGCGAACCAGAGATGCATCCGGCTGCGCGCGCACCACAATATCGCCGAACTCGCTGGCATTGATCAGGCGGCCGGGCGCGCTGATGGCGTATTGGAAATCCGTTCCTGGCGGCGCGGGCGACTGCCCGATGGAACCCGCCGGATTCTGGCGGTTCTGGGCATTGATGGCGTTGCTGATGTCGGTTGCGGTAAGGCCGAGCTTGGCCATTTTATCCGGGTCCACCCACACCCGCATCGAATACACCAGTTGCGAGGAGAGCCGCGTGTCGCCGATGCCGGGTAGGCTTCCGAGCTGATTGACGAGATTGATCTGCGCGTAGTTGGTGAGAAACACCGAGTCGTAACGGCTATCGGGCGAATAGAGGCTCACCACAGCCAGGAAAGCGGTGGATACTTTTTTCACCGTCACGCCCTGGCGCTGGACTTCGGGGGGCAGACGAGGGAGTGCGAGGTTGACGCGGTTCTGTGTCTGAACGGTGGCGGTGTCGGGGTTCGTGCCTAGCTGAAACGTGACTGAAATGGTGATGGCGCCCGCGTTGGAGCTACTCGAGAGGAAAAACAGCATCCCGTCCAGGCCCGCCAGTTGTTCTTCGATGGGTTGGGCGACGGTTTTTTCAAGATCGATGGCGTTGCCGCCCAGATAGCTGGTCGTGATCTGCACAACTGGCGGGACCACCTCCGGATAGGTGGCGATGGGCAGATTGGGAATTGCGACCGCGCCGAGGAGAATGATAATGATGGCGATGACCATCGCGAACACGGGCCGGTCGATGAAGAATCTCGCCATGACGGATTAGGTCCCGCTCTTTTTGTTGCTACTGTGGAACGGGCTGGGGCTGACGACCATGCCGGGCCGGACGCGGAGCAGACCTTCGACAATCACGCGATCGCCGGGCTTCAGACCTTCCAGGACGATCCACGATTCGCCCACTCGTTCGGCCGTAGTGACAGGGCGCAATTCGACCTTGTTCCCCGGTCCAACGGTGTACACGGTCTGCATGCTCTGCAATTGCTGAATGGCGCGCTGCGGAACCAGGACTACGTTCTTCCGCACTTCGGTTTCCAGCCGAACCTTGCCGAATTGGCCGGGCAGTAGCGTGTGCTGCGGGTTGGGAAAACTGGCCTGCAATTCGAGTGTGCCGGTCTTGGGGTCGACCTGGTTGACGGTGTTCTCGACGCGGCCTCTGTTCGGGAACTCGCTGTTGTCCGCCAGGACGAGTGTAAGGGGCGATTGGGTCAAAGTTCCACGCTTCTTAAATGCCAGGTACTCCGGTTCAGTGACTTTGAAGCGGATCCAGATTGGGTCGAGCGGGACGATCGTGGTGAGCGGCTGTTGCGAGGTGGGCGTGACCAGGCCGCCGACCGGCACCAGCGTGTCGCCGATGAGGCCAGTGATGGGGGCGCGAATAGTTCCGTATTCGAGATTGAGCGTGGCCGTGCGCAGAGCGCCGCGCAAAGCTTCCACTTTGCCTTGCGTAGAATCGATTTGAGTGCGGGTTGAGAGGCGCGTCTGTTCGACGTTCGCCTCGCTGGATTTTACATTGGCCTCGGCGGAATGCAGCGCGGCGACCGCGGCATCGAGTTCCTGCTTGGCGGCGGCATCCTCCTTAACCAGGGGCGCCAGGCGATCATTGTCCTGTTGCGCCTTGAGGAGGTTGGCCTGAGACACTGCGAGGTTGGCCTCGGCCTGCAGCAACGCCACTTGCTTGCGGGCGAACTCGAGATCGGCTTCACTTTGCGTGAGGTTCCCCTTGGCCTGTTCGACGGCCGCCTCCGAAGGTCGGGTGTCCAGGATGTAGAGCGCGTCGCCCGCATGGACCTCCTGACCCGGGCGGAAAAGCCATTTTTCGATATAGCCCTCAACGCGTCCGCGGACGTCGACGGTGTTGCGGGCATAGGTCTGGGCCGGGTATTCCGAGAAGATCGGAACGTCGGAGGCGGTCACTTCCGTGATCAATACTCCGGGCGGGGGCGGCTGCTGGCCGGCAGTCTTGTTCTGGGCGGCGGACTGGCACCCGGAGATGGCGAGCGCCAAGCTAAGGGCCACAATGCCTGCCAAGACGGGGCGCCTGTTATGAATGCGGTAGCTCCTCATTGATGGTGTTGGCGCCCTACTCTAAATCGAGATGCAGAAGGTGACGCCGACGATCCGTGTTCCTTCTGGGGAACGCTGTGTGCGTGACCTTATTTTACGACGGCGGGGGGCAGGAAAGCCAGGAGGCAGGCGGAACACAGGAGGCAGAAATAAAAAAATGGTTCCAAGTGACCCATTGAACAACCCGCTTCCCGACCGGCATGCACGGTCAAAGCATGGCTCGCAGCGTATCGGTGATGTTGCTCTCTTGCTCCCCGTAACCGCTTTTATCCGGCTACGGATCAGTGCGCCAGAGCCCATCCGCCTTTTTCTACCTGCTAGAAGCTTCCGCCTCGGAACGGCCTTTTGCTCGCCCGCAGCGACTGTTCTCTTTCGAGAACCACCGCGGCGAGGTCAAAGCTCCTGACCTATCCCTTCGGCGAAATTCTGAACTCTTCTTCCAGCCCGTTCGGCCTTCTGCTCCCACCCTCGGTGGCGTTCATCACGCCTCTGGGGATGTTCGTCGCATAAAGCCCGTTGCCGTCTCGCGAGCTCAAAACTCTCAAACATCCATCCAACTTTCGCTCCCCTTCAGGACTTTCGTCCCTCCAGATCGTAGCGCTCAGTCAGCGGCTTGGTCTGAGAAGCTTACCTTGGTGCCCGGCCCGTTTTTCCTTCGCTCCCCGAAAGCGTCAATTAGCTTTTAATAACTATCCGCTCTCGGATCATCGTTCCAGATTCGCTACCGTTCACCAGGCTTACTGCTCTCTGAACCTCTTGGAACCATGTTCATGATGCTCTGAAACACGTTTGTAGTCAACAAAGAAATGCATGACCTGGGACAATTTCCAGAGGTTTTATCGTGCTTGTTTTGAATCACTTACGAGTATTTATTTGTGGACAAAATGTGGATAAAACAGCACCACGCAAGGTTGTTTGGAAATTCTTCAGGGCGCCTTGTTGGCGGCGTCAGCTAGGCTCAAAATCATTCCCGTATCCGTGGCCAGCCAGATATGCTGAAGGTCGATCGCGGCAAGCATGGCTCGCTGGGCGACGGCGCGATAATCGATATCCATCTCCCGCCAGACTTTCAAGTCGGCGCTTTCGTACATTTTCACCTTCCCAGGGATGGGCACCTGATTAGAGGCACCGGGGGGCTCGATGCTCGCCAGAATCGCACTTCCATCCGGCAGCAGGGACACGTCAGTGACGGCGCGGTCGCGCTCCTCGAAGATGGTCTGGGTGCCTTGCTGTCGGAGCCTGGTCTTATAAACACTCGACGGCAACGAGAAGTAATTCATATACTCCACTAGCATGATGGCGCTCCCGTCGTTGGCGAATTTCAATTGTGAGAGTGTGCCGACGATTGGAAGCGTCGAGGCTGCCCATTTCTTACCGCCGTCGAAGGTCTCGAGAATCGCTATCTTGGTTTCGTGCTCGCGCCGGTAGCGCGCCACATCCGGGTCCAACCAGATCGGGCGGCTAACGTTCTCCCGCTGAATCAAGTTGCCTACGATCACACCGTGCTCTCCGGAGAAGGAGATGCAATCGTACACCGTGTCTTGCGCTTCGGTGGGCGGCTGTTCGGCCACGGCCAGCTTGTTCCATTTCTTGCCGCCATCGGTGGTCTCGTAGACGAGTTTCGGGAATCCGGTGGCGTATCCGTGGGAGGGATCCAGGAAATGCACGCGCAGGGCACCCTTGGGTGTTTCCAGCTTAGTCCAGACGCGACCGCTCTCGTCAGTCGACCAGATGCCGCGGTCGGTGATCATCCAGCCCAGAGTGTCATTGAGAAAGAAAAGCGACACGGGATGTTCTTTGACATCCACGACCGACCACTGTTTGCCGCCGTCGCTGGTCAAAACCACGACGCCCTGCTCGTGGCCATTTTTTTCGAAGATCACGCCGGCCGCAATGCAGCGCTGGGCTGAGGGGCATTTAATATCCCGAAGCTCCAGAAGCGAGTCGAGCTTTTTATAGGAGAACTGGATCTTCCAGCGCTGCGCGGATTGGCCGAACAGCGGAAGGCCAAGCGAAAGAACGAAAAACACCGCGAGGGCTTTAGCTGCTCCTGACACGTTCGGGGCCCGACGACAAAACCAAGTCCGAGCTTTCATGGGTGGGCTTCGCCTCCATCCTAGATAACATCAGCAGACAGCCGAGTTGTTCGCCCACTGTGGTGAGCAACTCCATCTCGAAGCCGGTGTGGGGATGCGGCTCGCGGTGTTGCACGTTGATCACTCCCTCCACGCCCCTGCGGGAAATCACCGGCGCCGAGAGGAAAGCCTCGAACGTATCCTCTGGCAGGTCGCTGAAGAATTTGAAGCGCGGGTCGTGATAGGCTTCGCGCGAAATGGCCAGCAATCGCTTTTCACGAGCCACCCAGCCGGTCAACCCTTCGTTCAAAGCGAGCTTCACCTTGCCGACGGCGGCCGGGTGCGGAGTGTTGCTGGCGCGCAAGACCAGCTCATTGCGGTCCAGCAGGTAGAGCAGGCACGAATCGCATTCCATGAACTGCACTACCAGCGCAACCACACCGTCGAGCGAGTCCTGCAGGGTCATGTCACGCACCAGATAACGGCTAATCCTCTGCAATAGACTTAATTGCTGCTCGGTACGAGCCAGGCGCTGTTCCAATTCTTTGTGGCGGGACACCAGTCTCATTATCCCACGCGTTGTCGAAGCATGACGCGGGCGGAGGCGGAGGTTTCTGGTTTCTAGTTTCTGGTTTCGGCTGATTCGAAAAAACGAAGCCAGCGCTGTGCACGGCTCGGTTGCGGGGATTGTTAATTCCGTAGTATGACTCACACTTCCATGTCGGTGGGTTGGCGACCGGGCGATGTTTCCTTCTGATAGTGAAGGGGGATCACGGGAGTGATGTCCCAGAACGCCGTTTCTTGACGAGCTTTAGGCCGACGGCGCGTCTACGGGCCGCCGGCGAACCCGCCAAGTGGTGCATGCGCCTGTTAGCCGGTAAATATTGTCTACCAGACGCCAGGAATAAGACGCTTCGTCCGTGCCGAGTACGCCGCGTATTCGTCACCAAACTCCTCAACCATCATCCTCTCCTCCGCGCGGACGCGAAGCGCGCAGAGGATCGCGAACGCGATCAAGTTCGACGGACCTGCCACCCAATTCGGGATGACGAGCGCCTGGCCGATGGAATACAGCGCTAGCGCCAAGTACATCGGATGGCGAATACGGCGATAAACGCCCTGTGTGATGAGTCGATGCTGCTCGCGTACCTCCAGGGTGATCGACCAATTTGTACCAAGGTCAGCGTGCGACCGGTAGAAGAGCCAGAGGCCGATCACCAAGCACATCACACCGGCGACGAGCGGACCGCTGCCCAGTGCGTACTCGGCGAATGAGAACGCTGGCGACGCGACCCAGATCAGGGGGACGAAGAAACCGACCCAGGCGAGAACCAAGAGGCCGGTCTCTAGCGGAGTCTTATAGCTTGTGGCGACCTTGACTATTCGACTCCGGTGCCCGTGCGGCGCACGAATGGCGATCATCACCACTGTACCTGCGAGCACCAGCGCCTTCGCAATCCACGGATTCATTGCCAAGCACCGTCCCTTTCACACCTTACTGCGACGTCGTCAAAGTGGTTCTGTCCGGCCAACTCGCTGTAATGCCAGACTCGCAGAACCTCCACCACGCGGTCGTATAGCCTGGGAGTCGGCTGGCCCGGAAAGCAACCCAACGGTGAGCCACCCTCTCAGGTCGAGTTGTTCATGACTGGAAGCTCTTGAAGCCTATCATACGGGCAGCGAGAATGATGGCAGATCTCAACCGTCCAGACAACGCCGCGGATAGCTGTCGCGAATAGCGCTTTCCACCAGCAATCTGACTGGCTGGCCAGAAAGGAAGTTCTGGGAGATCACTCCCACGAAGTCTCCTTCGAGGACATGGGCTACGCAGCTGATGGCGGTGGATGGCAATTTACTAGAACGCCGTATCTTGGGATTTAAGACTCGCTTCGGCCAGCGTCACAACCGCCGATTCGATTACGATTGCAGGAAGGCATCGTACGATGGGCGCACTACAAATGCCCCTGTGCCTAATCTTCGTGGTCGTAGCGAGTTTGATGTTCATTGTGTCTGCCCATGACGATTTTCGTGATCACTTCCTACGCGCGCTCGTTCTCCTTGGGGTGGCTCTCTTTGTTTTCACCGAATCACTCAGCGCCTTACACCTGCTTCGGCGCGTACCCCTACTTGTCTGCCGGGTCGCCGTTCTTGGGACGACGGTGATCTTCACGGCAACCAGGCGACTAACCTTCCGCTTCGTGCGGCCATCCTTCCTTGCTGACCCCGTAGTACTGATCAGTTCAGTGGGCATCATCGCGATCCTCACGTTAACGGGGTTAACAGCGGCTTTTAGCCCTCCAAATAGCGCTGATGCTATGGCCTACCATATGCCCCGCGTTGTTTATTGGGCAGAGGGCTCTAGCTAGCGTTCGCTTCTTCCCGACGCAATACTTCAACCAGATAATGCTCCAGCCGCTGGCCGAATACCTCATGCTTCACACCTACTTGCTGTCGGGCGCCGACCACTTCATCAATTTCGTGCAGTGGTTCGCATCATTCGCGAGCATCATCGGTGTTTCATGCGTCGCCAGGATGTTCGGCGCGGGAGCTCGGGGTCAGGCAATCGCCGCGCTATGCTGTGCCACGCTTCCGGCCGGGGTACTGGCAAGCTCTGGAGCCAAGAACGACTACTTCTTAGCAATGTGGCTCGTAACCGCGGTCTACTTTGCACTGCGCTTCACAACAACACATCAACTCGCGGACGCCCTCCTCCTCGGTGCAGCGTTGGGCTTTGCGCTGCTCACCAAAGCAACGGCCTATCTCTTCGCTCCGTGGTTTCTCGCCGCCATCTTTGTAGGGCGGGCGAGTAGGTCTCCGAGGCGCTTGACTACAGGCGCGTTCGTCGCGATCGCCATTGGACTGGCGCTAAACGTTCCATTTTATGTCCGAAATTACAACTTCAGCGGGTCCATCATAGGTTTCGATTCCGCGCAGGGCGACGGCTTCTTCCGCTGGCGGAACGAAACTCTCGGCTGGAAACAAACTCTATCTAACATTCTGCGGAATTCTTCCGACCAAATGGGGGCGCGCAGCGACAAGTGGAATCAGAGTGTATTCGGTTTCGTGGTCGACGTGCACAAACGGCTCGGGATAGATGTGAATGACCCTGGCACGACTTGGCGATGGAGTGTCTTCGGTCCTCCCAAGAATGCCAACCACGAAGCTAATGCGCCCAATCGCTGGCATCTCACGATCCTTTTCGTCGTCTCGTGCATTCTCGCGTGGCGTGCCCTTCGCGGCCGTGATCGCGAAAGAGCGTTGTATGCGCTTGCGCTCGTGGGGGCCTTCGTTACCTTCTGCGCCTACCTCAAATGGCAACCATTTCTGGCGCGACTATTGCTTCCTCTGTTCGTTCTTGGTGCTCCCCTCACAAGCATTATCGGAGAAATGGGTGGAGTGGCCTCGCCATCAATACGGCCCTTGTTGATGCAGGTTGCGGTCTGTCTCTTTCTCCTAAACAATGCCAAGCCTGCCGTGCTGGAGAATTGGGTGCGGCCTCTTAAGGGGACTAGAAGTGTCTTGCACACGCCTCGGGACGCGCAGTACTTCGCGGATATGAATCAGTGGAACAACCAGGCCTCTTACTGGAAGACAGTGGGCGTGCTCGCAAAATCGACCTGCGACACAATCGGCATCGACATCACAAACCTGCAGCTTGAATACCCTCTCCAAGCTTTGGTCCGAGAGAGAGAGCCCGGAGCCCGCTTCATCCACACAGGCGTACAGAACGTATCTGCCCGCTATGCGCCGTCAGTCGATGTGGCCCCGTGTGCCGTTGTCTGTCTCGATTGCGCCGGCGACCCCAATCGGCTAATGCTCTACAGCAGCTTCCCTAACCGCGTCACGGTGGATAAATTTGTGATCTTCTTGCGGACGCAATAAGGACTGACCGCGTGAACGCCGTTGGCGGCTAGTGATTCGATCGCTCATGTGAACCTCATAATCATCAGTTCGCAGCGGTGCAGTTGCGGTAGATTTGTCAAACCGCGATCAGGAAGCTTTCTTGGAGGAGCTTCGCTCGTCCACTTCCCCCAACGCCGCATCTCGACCGCGTGGCCGGCGTTCGGACCAATGAGGAATCGTATGCATCACCAATCGCGCCCGTGTAGAGCTACACTACCGGCATGGCGATGGATAATGTAAGTCGGCGTTCCCTTCTGAAAGCCGCGGGCGCGGCGGGGATCATGGGGCGATTGCCCGAGACGGCGCTGGCCTTCCAGACGACTGGCCAGATAACACATGAGGTGGCAACTGGCCCCATGCAGGAGCACACGCCCGAACATACGATTAAGTTCGCGGTCATCGGGCTGGATCATAACCACATCAACGGCATTACGGATACGATCCGGCGCAGCGGCGGTGAACTAGTCTCGGTGCACTCAACTAGTCCCCAGGCTCTCGGTGGATTTCAGAAGCGCTATGACGGCGTGAGAGTGGCCCGCAGCGAGGATGAAATCCTGAACGATTCGTCCATCCAGCTCATATGTTCCGCCGCCATCCCTGATCTGCGGGCGCCGCTCGGGGTTCGGGTGATGCGCCACGGCAAAGACTTCCTGAGCGATAAGCCGGCCATCACCACGCTGGAGCAACTTGCCGAGGTGCGGCGGACCGTCCAGGAAACCGGTCGTATTTTCGGAATTATGTACGGACGCCTGGAGTCAAGGGCGACAATGCACGCGGGTGCGCTGTTGAAGGACGGCGCTATTGGCCGTGTGGTGCAGACGGTCCAACTCGCTCCTCATCGGGTGAACGAGAATACCCGCCCCGAATGGTTCTGGGATCCGGTGCGCTACGGCGGCACTCTGTGTGACCTCGGCTCGCACCAGGCCGACGAGTTCGTTTACTTCACCGGATCCACCGTAGCGGAGGTGACGATGTCGCAGGTGGCGAATTTGAATTACGGCCATCGCCCAAAGTTCCAGGACTTCGGCGACATGATGGTCCATGGCAATGGCGGTCTTGGATATTTTCGCGTGGATTGGTTCACTCCGAATGGCCTGGGGGCGTTTGGCGACGAACGGACCTTCATCCTGGGAACCGAGGGGTATATCGAAATGCGGAAGACTATCGACATTGCCGGACGGCCGGGTGGAGATCACCTGTTGATCGTCGACCGCAAGTCGGCCCGCTACATTGACTGCAAGAATCTGGCGTTGCCTTTCGGGCCGCAGTTCGTTGAAGACATTGTGAACCGTACGCAGGTGGCCCAGAATCAGGCCGCCGCCCTGTTGGCCACAGAACTGGTTCTCAAGGGTCAGAAGAACGCGCGGATGCCGTAGCCGCCGTCACGTCGCAGAACTCGATGCCTCTCTCCAGTGGGACTCGCCTCGGACGGTACGAAATCCTCACACTGGTGGGCTCGGGCGGGATAGGCGAGGTGTACAGGGCGCGAGACACGCGACTGCCACGCGATGTGGCGCTCAAAATCCTTCCGGCGGAGATGTCCGATGAACCTTCACGCCGCCAGAACCTCGAACAGGAAGCTCGTGCGGTGGCGAGCCTGAACCATCCGCACATCTGTACGCTGCACGATATCGGAGCCATGCCATCCGGCGCCGTCTATCTGGTCATGGAGTACATCGAAGGGAGCACGCTCCGCTCGTTAATCGAACGGGGGGCGTTGGACTTCCACCAGTTGATACTTATCGGGGCGCAAATTTGCGACGCGCTAGCTGTAGCACATGTGGCTGGCATCATCCACGGTGATATCAAACCGGAAAACATCATGTTGACTGCGCGAGGCGATGTCAAGATTCTCGATTTCGGACTAGCGCGGAAGCTGCAGCCTCTAAGTACGGCCACCACAACGGCGACGCTTGAATCTATCACTGAACCAGGGAAGATCGTCGGCACTCTCGCCTACATGTCCCCGGAACAAATTCGTGGCGAAGTCATGGATGCGCGTAGCGACTTATTCTCGCTTGGTGTCCTGCTGTACGAGAGCGCGACGGGCCGGCGCCCGTTCGACGGTCCCACCTTCCTTGCGATTGCGACCGCAATCGCAACGGTTGATCCACCCCTGCCTAGCAGCCTGCGCTCGGATCTGCCGCCGGCCTTTGATAGAATTATCGCCTTCGTTCTTGCGAAGGATCGGGAGCGCCACCGCTGCACCTCTGCGTCCATCCTGGCAGAGGACGTTCGTAACCTACTCCACTCCTCAAGGCCAGCAGCGAGGGCAACCGCGCCACGTCCGCAAACGAGGTACGCGAAGAGCGAGGGGGTGAACATTGCATACCAGGTGGTTGGAAATGGTCCGGTCGATATGGTGTACATCATGGGTTGGGTGACCAATCTCGATCACTTTTGGGAGGAACCTTCCTACGCCCGGTTTCTTAGCCGGCTCGCTTGTTCCACCCGCCTGATCCTTTTCGACAAGCGCGGGACCGGTCTTTCCGATCGTGTGCCAGATAGGGAACTTCCCACGCTGGAACAACGGATGGATGATGTTCGCGCGGTGATGGACGCCGTTGGCTCGGAGCGGGCGATCGCCTTCGGCGTCTCCGAAGGCGGCCCTATGGCAGCGCTGTTCTCAGCTACTTATCCAGATCGCACACTGGGACTGATTATGTACGGATCATACGCCAAACGTGTATGGGATATCCATGGGCACCAACTCCCGAAGAGAGGCAAAAGTTCTTTAATGCGATTCGCGATAGCTGGGGCGGAATTGTAGATCTTGCAACGATAGCTCCAAGTGCGCTCCATGACTCGGCATTCCGGGAATGGTGGGCCAGCTACTTGCGGCAAAGCGCAAGTCCTGGAGCCGCTTTGACTCTGGCGAAAATGAATACGCAAGTTGACATTCGTCACGTGTTGCCGACAATTGGCGTTCCAACGCTAATCTTGCACAGGACGGGCGACCTCGACATCGATGTCGGAGGAAGCCGCTATATGGCGCGGAGGATTCCCGGCGCGAAGTTCGTGGAAATCTCAGGTGACGATCACCTGCCGTGGGTCGGAGATCAAGACTCGATTCTCAAGGAGATCGAGGATTTTGTTCAGAGTCTAGACCAGGCCACTGGAATCAATCGCGTGCTCGCGACCGTTTTGTACGCTGAGCTGGGATATTGCCCGAGCGATGCAGCCGCTGCATACCGTGTGGTCTTGGTAACGGAGATACGGCGGTTCAGAGGGAAAGAAATCGAGATTGCGCCGAGGCGCACACTTGCGATCTTCGATGGACCAGAGCGCGCCATCCACGCGGCTTGTGCCATTCGCGACGGCGCCCGAAACCTCGGCTTACATCCAGCCCTAGGTGTCCATACTGGAGACTGTGAAATCTCTGCGGGACAGCTTCAAGGACCAACTGTTGAGGTCACGCGGCACATCGTCGGCCGCGCTCGTTCCGGCGAGATTCTTATCTCACATACTGTGAGAGATCTCGTTCCTGGTTCGGGATTCCGATTCGAAGACCGTGGGTCTCATTCTTTTCCCGGTCTTGAAGGCGAGTGGCATCTTCTGCTAGTGGCTTCTTAACCGCCATGCTGGGATAGATCAGAGCGACTCAGAAGTTCACTCTGACGCACCGCCCGACCGTTGAGTTCCGCCCCAGCGCAGCGAGCACTGGCAGGTCGGAGACAGTCGGAGACCTGCCCCACATCTGCTCTACTGCTTATGGTAATTCGGGAAAGCGGGATGCTTGTGCTCCGGAAGTGGATGTTTGTTTAATTCCGCCAAGGCTACTTCGACCGCTTTTTCAAGCTGGGGATCGTGCCCGGCGCGCATGGCGGCCGGATCCTGATCGACATCGATGTCGGGCGCTACGCCGTGATTTTCGATCTCCCACTCGCCATTGGCTGGATTCCAGAATGCCAGATTGGGAGCGGTCACGGTACCGCCATCGATCAAGGGCGGAAATCCGAAAATTCCGACCAGACCGCCCCAGGTGCGCTTGCCAACCAGTGCCCCGATGTGACGCTGGCGGAACATCCACGGCAAGGCATCGCCGCCGGAGCCCGCATATTGATTGATGATCATCACCTTCGGTCCGTAAATGGCGTTCTGCGGGGTCGTGAAATCCTGGCCCCAGCGCGTGGTCCAGTGGCTTAACTCGGTGCGGCCGAGGTAATCAACGATGTAGTCCGCCACCTGGCCACCGCCGTTGAAGCGTTCATCGATTACGGCGCCTTCGCGGCCGACCTGCGCGAAATAATAGCGGTTGAAGTTCTCGAACCCGGCTTCGGCGGTGTTCGGTAAGTAGACGTAAGCGAGGCGCCCGTTGCTGAGACGGTCGACTTTGCGGCGGTTCTCTTCAATCCAGGCCAGATTGCGAAGGCCGAATTCATCTTCGACAGGCACCACCGTCACCTCGCGGGATGCGGAGCCATCCGCGTTCGGACCGACGCGCAGCACGACTTGCTTTCCCGCAGTTTTTTCGAAGAAGCTGTAGAGGTTTTCGCTGGCTCGCAGATCGCGCCCATCCACGGTGAGCAGATAGTCGCCCGCTGCGACATTCACGCCGGGTTGCGTGAGGGGCGCCTTCAACTGCGGGTTCCAGTTTTCGCCGCTGTAGACGCGCGCGAAGCGATAACGCCCATTTTCGATTTTGTAATCGGCGCCGAGCAGGCCGCCGCGAACTTTCTTGGCAGCGGGGATGTCGCCACCTCTTACATAGAGATGTCCCACGGTGAGCTCGCCGAGCATTTCCTCAAAAAGATAATTCAGATCGGCGCGGCTGGCTACATTTTCCAGGTACGGCTCGTATTTCTGCGATGCGATCTTAAGATTGAGCCCGTGGAGCGAGGGGTCGTAGAAAAAGTCGCGCTCGATGCGCCACACCTCGCGATACATTTGCTTCCACTCCGCGCGCCGGTCGACGCGCACTTCCATGGCATCCAGGTTCAGCTTGCCCTCGCCGGGCTTAGGAGGGGCGGAGGTGGCGCTGATGAAAAAAGTCGGCGAATCGGGCGGGCCCTGGCTGTACAGCATCTTCTCGCCATTGTCCGAGACCTCAAACATGTGAATATTCTCGAGCAGCTTTTCGGTTTTCCGCGTTTTGAGATCGAATCTGTACTCGGTGTTGGACGGCGGTTGGCCGGGAACCTCGACCACCTCACGGACAAACAGGATGCCGGTCTTGCCCACGTCCATGCCGCCATAGTTACGCGCCGGGATTGGCAGCGCTACGACGCGCTGGTCGATGTTGTCAAGATCGATCTTGACGTTAACGGGTTCAGGCTTCGTGGGTTCATCCGGCTGGTCGCTCTTCGGTTCGGGCTTGTCGCTTTTCAGTTCGGGCTTCGCCTTCTCTTCATCGCTTTCCGGCGCGACTGGCGAAGCATCGGACTTGTTGAGCACCACGGCGTAGACGTTGCGAGTGGTGGTGTGATCGTCGCTCGACATATCCAGCCACGCGGTGGAGAGGCCCAGATTCGTGCTGGCATTGAAATAGAGATACTTTCCGTTTCTGTCGAACAGCACATTCTGGGCATCGCTCATGCCATCGGAGACCTGATGCGATTTGCCGTCCTCGATCGAATAGAGCAGGACCGCGCGGAAGTGGTTCTTGAGGAGTTTAGTGTAAGCGATCCATTTGCTGTCGGCGGACCAATCGGGATTCAGGTTGTGCTCGGGCGTGTCGTAGGTATCGGCGTCGATTCGGACGGGCATCCGTTTATCCAGATCGATGAACCAGAGCTGTAGCCGATTGTCGGTGTAAGCGATCTTCTTGTTGTCCGGGGACCATTTCGGCGCGTAGTAGAATGCGGGAGGCTTGCCCAGGTCAATCTTTTCCACGTCGCCCATCCCGTTCTGTGAACGGACGTGAAGCTGATATTCGCCCGACTCGTCCGAGAAATACGCGATGCGCTTGCCGTCGGGAGACCAGGAAGGGTCGCGTTCTGCGACGCCGGGTGTATTAGTCAGGTTGCGGATATCGCCCTTCTCGGCGGGCGCGGTGAGGATCTCGCCACGCGCTTCGAACAGTGCGCGAGCGCCGGTGGGGGAAAGCTTGGCATGCGCGAATTTCCCGTTGACCTTCTCAAACGACGGCCGCATGGAGGAAATGTCGCCCGAGAGATGAATGTCGACTCGTTTGGTCGCGCCAGATTGCAGATCGTAGAGGTGAATCTCGCCGAGCTGCTCGTACACGATCGCGCCAGGTCCGGCACTTGCCGATTTGATGTCCAAACCTGAGTTGTGGATGGCTTCGCTCACCTTTTTCGTGTGGGTGTCATAGGAGAACAGAGTCGCCGGGCCATTGCGGTCGGAGAGGAAATAGATCTTCTCACCAACCCACATGGGGTTGAAGATGTTGGCGTTGTCATCAGGGATTTTGTCGAGCTGCGCGTCGGCCAGGCGGGCAATCCAGATCTTGCTGGCAAGACCACCACGGTACCGCTTCCAGGCCGCGAAGGCCGGCGGATCCGGGTCGTAGGCAAGTTGCTTGGCATCGGCGGAGAAGGCGCCGAACGCAGCCATAGGCAAGTCGACCGCAGTGGGAAATTTGCCGTCGACGGGCATGAGAAAAAGGCGCTGAAAACGCGAGTAGCTGTCACGCGAGGAGCGGAACAGGATCTGTTTGCCATCCGGCGTCCAGGCGACCGGGATGTCAGGGCTGGGATGGTAAGTGAGCCGCTTCGGCGTACCACCGGTGGCAGGCATCACGTAGACGTCGACGTTACCGTCGTATTCGCCGGAGAATGCGATAAGACTTCCGTCGGGAGAGAATACCGGATTGCTCTCCGTCCCGGCCCCGGCGGTCAGCCGTATGGCATCTCCGCCGTCTCGCGGAACACTCCAGAGGTCGCCCGCAAACGAGAAGACGATGTGGGTTTTGTTGAGGGTCGGCTTCTGGGCGAGCAGGTACGCGTCCGCGGCATGGGACAGTCCGGCCGCGCAAAAGAACAGGGCCAACGTGACACTCTTGTACATCTCGGGCTTGTGCATATTACGATCTATCTTATCGAAGCTGACGCGAGTGAACGCTCCTGTTCCATAATTGAATTTGAATCTGAAAGCTCTGCGGAAGCATTGGGACCTGTTCGCGTCCCGCGATCCACTTTGGGCGATTCTCACGCACCCCGATCGCAAGGGCAGCCGCTGGGATACTCGTGAGTTCTTCGAGACCGGCGTTTGGGAAATCGGACGATCGCTCGAACAGGTGGAGGCCTTGCATCCCCTCCCGCGGAAACGGCGGGCGCTCGATTTCGGATGCGGTGTCGGCCGTCTCACCCAGCCATTGGCCCAGCATTTCGAAGAGGTGTATGGAGTGGACATCTCCGCCTCTATGATTCAGCAAGCCAAGGATTTCAACCAGCATGGCAGCCGTTGCCAATACGTGTTGAATCAAAGAGACGATCTGCGCATCTTTGCCGACGAGCATTTCGATTTCATTTATTCGAACATTACTTTGCAGCACATGCCGCCACGCTACAGCCGGCGCTACATTGCCGAGTTTTTGCGGGTACTCGCTCCGGGCGGCGCGCTGCTGTTCCAGATTCCCAGTAAAACGCGGGACGCTGGGTCAAAGATCGGGCGCGCGACTCGAACCTTTTATTACCGCTTCCTTTGGGACCTCCTGCATCCCGATACACCTTACATGGGGATGTACGGGGTTTCCAACGTTGAAGTGGTCCGGTTGATTGGCCGGAATGGGGGCAGGTTGATTCATGCCGCTCCCGACCCGGCAGCCGAGCCGGAGTGGGAAGGTTACCGATATTTGGTCACCCGCATAACACCAGAAGCTGGTGTGGTACCATCAGTACCCTATGACCAAGCAATGACAGGGGCTGACCGACGTAGTACCATGGATGAATCATTATGATTTACGGAAGGAGACCTTCCTAATGTGGAATAAACGTAAAGAAGAAGAATATCCGCCGAAGGCTGGCCCAGCGCCCGCGGCTCCGGCTAATCAACCGAAGGAGAACCCTCCCATGTCTAC
>Ga0073928_10004395_pt1 | contig 20924 bp, 18 predicted proteins | sample PaiPotPPA55metaG_FD_76969 | JGI IMG/M metagenome (GOLD analysis project Ga0073928, IMG submission 76969) | Iron sulfur acid spring bacterial and archeal communities from Banff, Canada, to study Microbial Dark Matter (Phase II) - Paint Pots PPA... ...
AACGTCACCAGTTCGGTTGGCCGCATGGCGAGCTCTCATCGTTAGACCGGGAGCTCCCAGCATCGCATCAACACCAAAACACGACATTTCTATCTTGCTCAAACACGACATTAGGATATTGCCCCTACATCGAAATTGTTGATAATTTGTATTATGTTAAATTAAAGGCAGAAACGGCGACCATCTTTGCCGCTCGACGTGGCTCAACAGGAACGTCGACCTCAAATAATTGTCTGAACACCTGCGTGTTTCAGCGCTTGGCTCACTGCGGCAGCATGCCCACAGCAAGACCGTGGGCATGCTGCCGCAGTGGTCGTTTTGCCAGTTGTTGATGTCACAGATTCCCGTCTGTCTTGCCGGCCGCGTGCGCTACTCGAAGGTCAAACGTCGATCCGCAGATGGCAGCACGGTGAATGCATACATTATTCTCTCCAAATACAAGGAAATTAGTATTTCCGGAGAACAAATCATACTGCGTGAGCCTGAAAAATCCCCGTGCTTCGAACCGCGCTATTCATCGTCGCCTGTCGTCAGCGCACGGACATTGCATGATTTATTCTTTGTAACTTCAAATTTAAGGGGTGTATGCTATAAAAAATCATGCGTTATCGACGGAATGGCCACCAAGACACTTCAACGACTCATGGCCAGCGCGCCGCGCGGGCAACCGCTCACGCCGCGAATGCTTCGCGACTGCGGCGTGAGCGCTCAGCAGACCACCTATCTGGTCAACGCCGGATGGCTGCAACGCCTGTCCAAGGGCGCCTACCTGCTGGCTGGCGACACGCCCACCCGGGATGGGGTACTGGCCTATCTGGGCGACCGGATACCCGGCCTTCACGTCGGCGGCAAAACGGCCCTGGACTGGCAGGGGGTGCGTCACAACCTGAGCTTTCGCGAGCGCGTCGTGCTGTGGGCTGAACGCCCTTACGTCATGCCGGACTGGGTGGGCGAACATATGCCCTATACCCTGCAGACCACCCGCCTGTTCGACCAAAGCATGCCGGAAAACACTGCGCTGTCACCGCTGCCGAACCGCGATCCCTCCCTGCTCGTTTCCGAGCCCGAGCGCGCACTGCTTGAACTCGCCAGCGATGTCGGCAAACGACGTGCGAAGGGGCAGTCGCTCGAGGAGGCCATGAGCCTCGCGTCCTCGCTTCGCAATCTCCGGCCGACGGTCCTGGACACCCTCCTCTCGCACTGCACGCGCGTCAAGGTCGTCAAGCTGGTGCGCGATCTTGGTGAGGCGGGCGGATTTCCCTGGGGCCAGGACCTCCAGCGGCACGTCGACCGGCTCGGGCCCGGCCGACGCTGGACCAGTAGCCGCAAGGGCGGCCCCCGCCTCACCCTGAAGGCCTGATCTGCACGCCCCCTTAAAGCTCAACGTCCTCTCAATGAACGATCAATACCTCAATACGGTTCGCCTCATGCTGGCGATTGCGCCAGATGTTTTTGACACCCCCCACTTCGCGATGAAAGGGGGCACCGCCATCAACATGTTTGTTCAGGATCTGCCCCGTCTGTCCGTCGATATCGACGTGGTCATGTGTTCCCATGAGCCGGGCCGCGACGAGGCTCTTGCCATCATCCATGACGAACTCGCTCGCGCCCGGCAGGCCATCGAGCGACAGGGACATAGGGTTACCCTGGCCACCGCCAGTGGCAGAAACAAAGGCGACGACGTTAAATTGACGGTCTCGTCCGCTGAAGCCCAGGTCAAGGTTGAGGTGAACTACGTTTTTCGCGGCACATTAACGCCGACCGTAACGCGCAGTGTCGTGCCGCGCGCACAGGCCATGTTCCGCGTCGACTTCGAAGTGCCGACGCTTGCCGATGCTGAGCTTTACGGCAGCAAACTCGTTGCGGCACTGGACCGGCAGCATCCGCGCGATATTTTTGATGTGCAGCACATGTATGACACTTATGGTCTGCGCCAGGACGTCGTAACGGCTTTTGTCGGCTATCTGGCTGGGCATAACCGCCCCGTCCACGAGGTACTCTTTGCGAAGCCGCGATCGCTTGAGGACGAATACGAGGCCGGCTTTGTCGGCATGACCGTTGATCAGGTCGATCTGGCTGCACTTGAGGCCGTTCAGTCTCGGCTCCACCATGACCTTCCAAGGGCGTTGACCGCGGAGCACCGCGAATTTCTCGCCTCGCTCGTGAGACTCGAGCCAGACTGGTCACTGATGCCGTACGACCATCTACGCGACCTACCGGCAATCCGCTGGAAGGTCGAGAATCTTGGCAAGCTTAGGACACGCGATGCGACGCGCTTTGCCCATCAGGATGCGTTACTGGAGCAAGGCTTCGCGGCGCTCGATGACAGCTAGAGGCCTGCCTATGGTAAGTAACGTGTGCTCGTAGATGTTGCGGCTCACTGCTTCACCCAGCCCATGCGGGCGTATGCGTCAGAGCACGTGTCGATTTCGTGCTGCGCGATAATCGGAAAGACGCCAGGTGTCGATGCGTTGCATTGAGCGACCTGGCCTGTTTTCGGATCTTTGAACACGGCCGGTGAGGCACATGCTGCCATTAGGATCGCCGAGATGATCACGAACATTCTTTTCATCGTTATCGGTCTCTATGCTGTTCAATACAACGGGGTTCGGCCCACAGCACAGCCCGCAGCTAGACAAACACATGAGATTTTACGTCGTCCTCGAAATCGACCGTCCAATGTGTGCCGTTGCCAGCGGTGTATCCACGAGTAATGTTGCCAAAACTAACCATAACCTCACGCTCCAACACCTTGACGTCATCGGCCCCAACTAAATCCTCCGTATAAGACACGGTAAATGCGTCTGGCGCTAGCCCGGCATCCAAGCAGACTGTTCGGAAGTCTTCCTGCTCGCTTCGGGGCAAATCGTCGAAGGTCTTGTTGGCCATTTCCGTCTCCACGTGGTCTAGCACGATCGTAGCACAGCGGTTGCTTTCAGCCTTTGGCTCCGCCACTGGCAGCTACCACCTCGCGGGCGAGGCCTCCAAGGTAGGGTTTGAGAGTAGGAAGCGCTACCGGAAAAGCACCGCTACCGTCGATACCTCGCCAGCATCGGAGGTAGCGGAGTACCGGAAAATTCGAAGCCGTCCGGGCAGGCAGTCAGCCTCCGAACAAACCGCTGTCATTTGGTCCGGTTATCGACGCCACGCCCGAAGTCACAGCCGGGTTTAAGAGTTCCGCCACAGGTCCGTCGTAGAAGCTTGCGACTGACAGGTCTTTGGGTACATTAAACCCCTGCCGATGCGCTTCATGCATCGCGCCTGCTGCGACCAAATGGTTTGTCGCAAAGATCGCAGTGGGACGGTTCGCAAGCGATAGAAGCGTGCTGGCACCTCTTTCACCGCCCTCACGGTCGTAACCCGTGTCGATAGCTAGACTTGGATCGAAGGACAGGCCTGCCTCTTTCAACGCGGCTTTATAGCCGGCAAGACGACGAGTACCGAGATAGCGGCGCAATCCGCCCCAAAAAGCAATGCGCTTATGTCCCAGTTCGACCAGGTGGTTGATGATCGCGGTGATGCCTCGGACGTCATCCAGCACGACGTGTGGATGGGATCCGTCAAGATACCGATTAACAAGGACTGACGGGGCGCTCAGCCCATAAGCAACATACCAGCGCACGCACATCAGCACCACGTCAAACGGATAGTGAAGGCGCTTAAATACACGCGCTAAGGCCGGCGTAAGGGTGTGTCTCATCGGGCATTGGCTTTGTTTATCGGCGTAAATCATAGCGTGCTGTCTTATCGCGACAGAACCGCTTGAAGGTTACCGCTTTAATAGTCGCTCCCAAAATTTGCAACCGCTCCCCGAATTTTTGTCATTTAAAGTGCGATTACTCGTATCGATCTGACCTCTCTATTCCATGGGGCACAAGGCCCTCGGATTGACGGAATCGCGTCGAGCGGAGATTGCGCTATGCGTGAGCGACAAGACGCCATTTTTAAACAATCAATCCTTGGCCTTGATCGGCCAGACCGCATTCTGCGCGGCGTTGAATTGTGGATCGTATTCGACATCGACCCTCACCTTCTTCTTGATTGCGTGGCCGTCGTACAAGATGTCGGCGATCTTCTGCTCTTGACCGATCAGACCTTTGTCGAACTTGACGAAGCTGCCACTGCGCACTTCATATTCGAACGCCGCGCGCTCGTCGGAGATTTTCAGCGTGTCCTTCAGAATGCCGATCACCTCGTCGCGGTGCGCGTCATGCCATGCCCAATAACCTGAAAGACGCGAGAAAAAATCCTGAAGCGCAGCAGTCTTCGCTGGGTCCCTCAGCACCGCCGACGTCGTGGTCCAGACGTTGAGCGCCGGAATCTGCGTGTCGCGATCGCGCAGCAGAATAGTGCCCGCGCCCGACTTGATGGTCGGCAGTACGGGACCGAGCGCGCCTGCGTACACGTCGACTTCGCCCGCATTGAAGCCTGCCGCGGACGTCGCGCCATCCGCGAACTTGATGGCCTCGATGTCTTTTTCCGTCACACCGGCCTTGACCAGCGTCGCGAGATATTGCGAATGGTTGTAGCCGCCATAGTTGTAGCCGACCTTGTGGCCTTTGATCTCCTGCACGTTCTTGATGTTCGTGCTCGAACGAACCGCCGTGATGACCGGCGGATAATCCTTCGAATAGGCGTTGCGCCACGCCGCGACAATATGCAACGGCGTTGAATCCTTCGTCCAATCGGTGCGCGCGTTGGCCTGCTCGATCGTGAGCGATGTGTCGCCCATATGCCCCAGATCGATGCGGTTTGCATACAGCGCGGACAGATTGGCGGCCGGTCCGGTCAGCAGCACCCATTCAATCTGGTATGGCGTCCCGTTGACCACACCCGACTTGCGGATCATCGCGGGGAACGCCGGGTCCTGATACGCAATCACGAGCTTGGTGCTTTTCAGGTCCGGCGCATTCTGGGCGCCGGCCGTACCGGAAAGCGTCAGCACGGTAACGGCGAAGAGGCCCGCTAAGCCGGCGAGCAAAGATTTCATCAGCGACATAAATACCTTGGTTGAACTATGGAAAATGAGCTATGGAGAAAGTCGATTGAAAAACGTCAAGAGAGACTGAGCGAAAACTGCCTGAGCAGGTCGCGTTTGAGTGCATTGAATTCTGGCGATGTCACGTCGCGCTCACGTGCCAGATCGACCTGCGTCTCATGACAGATCCGTCCTTTCGACAGGATCACGATGCGGTCGGCAAGCAGCAGCGCTTCATCTAGATCGTGCGTGACGATCACAACGCCGAAGCGGTATTTCGCCCATAGCTTCAGCACGAGACTCTGGATGCTGCGGCGGGTGAACGCGTCGAGCGCGCTGAACGGTTCGTCAAGCAGCATGAGATCGGGGCGGCGATACAGCGCCCGCGCAACCGCCACGCGCTGCGCCTGTCCGCCTGAAAGACTCACGGGCCAGCTTTCCAGCTTCTCTTCGAGGCCAACGTCCTGCAGCGCGGTGAGCGCGCGTTCGCGGGCATCGGGCTTGAGCGAGTCGTCGAGAAGGACGTTCTTCCATACGCGCAGCGCCTGAATCAGACGCGGCTCCTGAAACACGACCGACGTGTTGCCCGTCACTTCCGTCCTGCCTCCCGACGCAGATTCGAGTCCGGCGAGCAGGCGCAGCACCGTGGTCTTGCCCGTACCCGACGGCCCGACCAGCGCGACGACCTCCCCTTTTCGAACGGTGATATCGACGTTATCGAGCACCGTGTTCTCGCCATAGCGCTTCCGCACGCCAGACAGTTTCGCAACGACGGGTGCGACCTCATGCTCCGTTTGATAAGCAAGTTCAGACATGGGCCGCCCTCCAGACCAGAACCTTGCGTTCAATGAAACGCAGCAACGCGTCCACGCCGATCCCGAGAACCGCATAGACCAGGATGCCTGCAATGATGATGTCCGTGCGCTGAAATTGATTCGCGTTATTCAAGATGTAGCCAATGCCGGCGTTCGCGTTGATCTGCTCGGCCGCGACCAGCGCCAGCAGCGCAATGGCTGCCGAATAGCGCACGCCCACGAGAATGCCGGGTAACGCCGTCGGTAGGATGATGAGCCGGATCTGGTGCGCGCGCGACAGGCGAAACGTGCGCCCGAGCTCCAGCAACTTCGGGTCGATCCCTCGTATGGCGTGATAGGTGCTGAGATACATCGGCGAGATGGCCGCGCCCACGATCAGCGCAATCTTGGACACTTCGCCAATGCCGAACCACACCACGAAAATAGGCACGAGCGCGATGAAAGGAATAGTCCGCACCATCTGCAGGACGGTATCGAAGCCGCGCTCCGCGGACTTGCTCAGACCTGCCGCCACGCCGAGCAGCAAGCCCGCACCGCCGCCGATCAGCAAGCCCACGGCCGCACGCGCCAGCGATATCTTCAGCGCATCCTGGAGATCGCCGGACTGCCACAACTCGCGATAAGCCGCGAGCACCGACGCGGGCGCAGGCAGCACGAACTCGCTGGCCAGTCCCAGGGACGAAGCGAGTTGCCACACGACAATCAACAGCACCGGAACGACGGCCCGCAAGAGCGGCTCGCGCAAAGTCACGCGACGCGGCGCCGGCGCCGGCGAAGCAAGATCCGGTGCGGCAGTCGCCTTCAAAGTCGATTCTCTGCTGGACATAAGCACCTTGAAATGAAATGAGTGACGGATACCAAGAAAAGGAATGGCGCTCAATGGCGTTCACGCGAGCGCGCCCGGCGTGTGCTCGACCAGGCGTGCATCGGGATCGGCATAGCGGCTTGCCGGACGCGCAAGCCCGTAGTGTTCACGCAAGGTGGTGCCTTCGTAATCGCGGCGGAAGATGCCCTTGCGCTGCAACAGCGGCACCACGTGATCGACAAACGCCGCGAGGCCTGAAGGAAACACGTCCGCGTTGAGGTTGAAGCCATCGGCGGCACGACCGGTGAACCAGCGTTCGATGTCGTCCGCGATCGTCTCGGGCGTACCCACGATCATCCGATGCGCGCCGGGATTCCGGTCCAGCAGATCGCGCACCGTCAGGTTGTCGCTACGGGCGAGCAGGACGGTCGCGCGGATGAATCCGTTCGAGACATCGGCGCGGTTGCCTTTGTCGATCAATGCATAGGGCAACGGTGCGTCCAGTTGCAGATCGTCAGCGTCGATACCCAGCGCACGCGCGAACTTGGCGAGTTCGGTGCGGCGATCAAGCAGCGCGTCCATGTCGGCCTTGCGCTGGCGTGCTTCGGCCAGCGTCCCGCCAATGACGGGATACAGCCCCGGCAACACGAGCAGATGATCGGCATGACGTCCCTGCGCCACGGCACGCGCCTTGATGTCGCCATAAAATTCCTGCGCGCCCTCGAAGGTAGTCTGCGCGGTAAAGACCGCATCGGCGTGACGGGCGGCGAGCGCGACGCCCGCCTCCGATCCGCCCGCTTGCACGAGCACCGGTCGTCCTTGTGGACTGCGCGGCAGATTGAGCGGCCCGCGCACCTGGAAGTGATGGCCCGCGTGTTCGATCGCATGCACGCGAGCCGGATCGGCATAGCGACCGCTCGCGCGGTCGGCGATCAGCGCGTCGTCTTCCCAGCTATCCCACAGCTTGAGCACGACATCGACGAATTCCTCGGCACGCGCATAACGCGCCGCTTTGTCCGGCGCGCCCGACATGCTGAAGTTTGCCGCCGCGTTCGGGTCGTAGGTCGTCACGGCGTTCCAGGCAACCCGGCCTGCGCTCAAATGATCCACCGACGCAAAACGCCGCGCGAGGTTGTACGGATCGTTGAAAGTAGTCGATGCCGTGCCGATCAGGCCGACATGTCGCGTCACACCCGCGAGCGCGGTGAGGAGCACGGTGGGTTCGAGCGACTGGGCCGGTCCGTGCGCGTGGCCGGCCAACGCAACGGCATCGGAGAGAAACACGGCGTCGAGCTTGCCGCGCTCGGCGGTCTGCGCGATCTCGGTGAAAAATTGGAGATCGATGATCGACTTCGCGTTGTCGAGCGTACGCCAGCCGGCCGGATGACGACCCGTGCCGGTGATGTTCGTGTTCAGATGCAGAGTTCGTGGCGCACGCATGGTTTTATCGCTTTACAAGAGGTTGGGCGAGCCTTGCAGCGCCGCGAGGCGCTGTTCGCTGCGAGCGTGCGTCGGCGTGTCGAAATCGATCACGTTGATCGACGCAATGCCATCGCGTTCGAGCTGCCCGACCAGTTGCAACTCCCACGCGAGATAAATCTGCATCTGCTTCGCCGCCTGGTCCGGGGCGTGGTGATACGGGCTGTACCACGCGTCGTCGTCGGCGGTGAGGTTGCCTTCGTCGCCGGCGGTGTGCGGCAGACCGAGCGACAGCCAGCGCTGCGTGCCGCCAAGGAGCGCCGCCACACCGTCGATACGACCGCGCAACTGGCTGGCGAGCAGCCCGGCGAGGACGCCGTCGGAGGACGTAAGCACCAGTTGCCGCGACGGGTCGCCAAGCCGCTCCAGCCAGTCTTCCAGCGCGCTCGCCGCCACGAAGCGCGCTCCGGCAATGTGCGCGGCGCGAAACGCGAGGCTGCTGTCCACGTCCACGACCTGCGCGCTGCCAGCCTCGAGTGCCAGTGCAAGCTGGTCGGCGTTGATCCAGCGCGTACGCTCGGGCGTACCGAATATCGACACGGGTTCGGGGCCGCTTTCGAGCGCTCGGTAAGCGTCGTCGTCGGCCAGCACGAACACGTTGAGATAGCCCAGTTGTACGAGCCAGGACGCCGTCATGCGTGCGCGCACGCCGTCGTCATCAGCGAGAACGACGCGGGCGTGGAGCGTGCCGACGTATTCATCGGTGGCCTGGACGAGCTGGCCGCCGGGCGCTGACCGCCAGCCTGCGCGATGACTTGCAACGTACTCCAGCGGATCGCGCACATCGAACCGATACAGCGTCTGCACGCTCGCTTCGGCTTCGAAGCGTGTCAGCGTGGCGCGATCGATCTCGACCACGCCTGCTCGCGCAGCGGCACGCTTGGCCAGCGCGCGCGCCTGTTCGAGCGCAGCGCCTTCGGCACGAGGCGCCGTGCGAATCTGGCCGTGTTCGAGGCCGAGGCCTGACAACAGCCACGACATCGATCCCCCGGAGAGCGCGGCGACCGGATTCGGAATGCCCGCGTTCACGAGCGATTGCGCGCCCAGAATGCTGCGCGTGCGCCCGGCGCAGTTCACCACGATCAGCGTCTCGGGCGACGGCGCCGCCGCGAGCGCGCGATAGACCAGTTCAGCGCCCGCGCATTCGACGCCGCCCGGAATGTTCATCGTCTTGAATTCGGGGAACGGCCGACTGTCGAGAACAACGAGATCCCCGCCCGCGTCCTGCAAGCGCTTGAGCGTCAATGCATCGATGTTCGGCGTTTTCAGCCGATGCTCGATCACCTCGCCGAACGCCTTGCCCGGCACGTTGGTGCCGCTGAACACTTCGAATCCGGCCGCTTCCCAGCCGCTCACGCCACCCGCGAGTATCGACACGTCCGTATAACCGAAGCCTGCCAGCAAGGCCGCCGCGCGCGACGTATATTCGCCCGCTTCATCGACCAAGACGATGGGCGTGGCGAAGCGTGGCACCAGTTGCCCGACAAGCAGGCCCAGGCGTCCAACCGGCGCGATGGACGAATAGAACAGGCGGCGGCGTGCCGTGACACCTTCCTCGCGGACATCGAGAATGGCAAGTTCGCGGCGTTCGGCCAGCGCGGCGCGCAATGCGGCGGGAGTGATCGATGGTGCGGTCGAGTGACTCATCGTGAGGTGGCCTTGTTTGATTTGGCGATAGGGATTTGGCGGTTCAGAAGAACGCCGCGGAAGGCAAAGGCACGCCGTTGACCGCATGGTTGCCAATGGCGCGCGCCTTGTAGAGACCAGGGTTGTGCGAGGCGATCGTGCGGATGTTGCGCCAGTGGCGATCCAGTTGCGCGGCCTGGCGCGCGGCGGACGCACCGCCGACATCGAATAGCTGGGTTGCTGATTGGAGCGCCAGTTGATCAATCACGACCTTGGCCTTCGCACTGCGCAGCGCGGCTTCAACGAACAACGCTTCGTCGGGCTTGCCCGCCAGCACGCCGTCGAACGCCGCGCCAAGCACGCTTGCCGCGTTCAGCACCGTGGCCTCGGCCACGAACGCCGCGCTCTGCAGCTCGCCAACGGCTTCCTGCAATAGCGGATCGTCGGCGGGACGCGCGGCCACCGCGTGGTAATAGTTGCGTTCGCGCTTCTGCACGAGCGTCACGGCGTCCTTCGCAATGCGCCGCAGGATGCCCGCGACGATCGTCGTCAGATAAAGCTGTGCGAACGTGGCCTGATGCGCGATCTTCGTATCGTCCGCGAGAACGAGCACATCCTCCGCTGCGACTTCGACATTCGTGAACACCGTCGTGCCGCTCGCCGTGTTGCGCTGGCCGATGCCATCCCAGTCATCCCGCACATCGACGCCCGGCTGCCTGACCGACACGCGCGCGCCGACCAACTTCCCGTTAGGCGTTTTTGCATTCACGATGATGTGATCGAAGTAAAAATTCCCCGTGCTGTAGTACTTCGTCCCCGTCAGCCGATAACCGCTTCCGGCAGGCTCGAGCCGCGTGTTGCCATCGCCGTCGCCGATATGCTGCGTACCGAGTTCGCTCGCGCCGAGACCGAAGAGGCCGCCGTCCTGCACGAGAAGATTCCATCGCTGGTATTGCGGTAGATGACGTGCGCGCAACGCCTTTTCGATAAATGCAAAGTGATTGCGCAGGATATGCGGAATGTTCGAATCGGCCTCGGCCAGATCCAGCACCAGTTCGTACAACTGGGGCAGCGTGGCGCCTGCCCCGCCTTCCTCTTTGGGCAAACGGAACACGCCCAGACGCGCCGCTCGCACGAGTGCGATGGGCTCGCTCGCGTCCACCTCGCCTCGCTCGCGGGCTTCAGTGCCCGCCGCGATAGCCGCAACAAGTTCGCGCAGCGCGGGTGAGCCGGGTTGCATGGCGCTGTCACGCAATGCGGCCGTCAATGTCGAATCGGTCGTTCCCATCTCAAGGATTCCTTAGAAAATGTTGTGGCGTTCACACGGCCGGTTGTACACGCACCCTGAGTCCGGCCTGTTCCATCAGCGGCAGGACAGCCTCGCCGAAATACTTGAGATCCGGCTCGAAATCGAAGAAAGTCAGTTGGACACCGTCGATACCCGCCGCCTTCAACCGCAGCAAGTCGTCCACCACGTGTTCAGGCGAACCGATGATCTGGATATTGCCTCCTAGCACGCGCTGCTCGCGTTGATGGTTTTTCCAGGCTTTCGCGTCGCTGCGGCGGCCCGTGAAACCATCGACCGCGCCGAAATCCGCGTGCGACGCGATCGCGTCGAGATAAGCGTGCGCCTCGCGCTCGGTCGGGCGGCAAACGATCGTCGGATTGATGAGCGTGCGGACCTCGCGGCCGTTCGCCCGCGCCGCCGCCTGAACCTGCGCGGTGTGCGCGGGCAGCACGTCCAGCGCCGCGTCGATCTGCGCGCCGGCGGAACTCGTAATAAAGATCAGGTCCGAATGCTTCGCGGCGTACTCGATCCCGGCAGCAGAACTCGTCGCGTTCACGAGCACCGGGCGCCCAAAGCGCGGCTTCGGAGAAACGAACGCGTTGCGCGTGCGATACCACTTGCCCTCGAAAGTCAGGTTGTCGTCGAGCGACCAGAGTTGCTGCATCAGGTCCACGAACTCGCCGGCCATCTCGTAGCGCGTGTCGTGCTCAAAGTGCCCGTCGCGGCCGAACATCTCGGCTTCATCGATCGAATGCCCCGTGACCATGTTCAGGCCCCAGCGGCCGCCGGAGATATGGTCGAGCGTCGCGCCGAATTTCGCGAGATGCAGTGGATGCCAGTTGCCATAGAGAATGTGCAGCGTCGATATCAGCAGGATGCGCTCGGTGATCGACGCGAGTGACGCGAGCGTCATGAACGAGTCGAGCGATTCGCGGCGGTAACGCATGTTGCCGCCATGACCGTCTTTGCCCAGCCATTGCGCGAGACCGAACACCAGATCGAAGCCGAGCGCCTCGGCATGGCGCGTGAGACGCGCGTTGTACTCGAAGGTCCAGTCGGTCGTGCGCGGCAGGGTCGACATGGACCAACCGCCGCTCTGGATCGGCAGGAAGAGGCCAAGCATCAGCGGCTGGGCGAGCGCACGAGAAAGCGGACTATCAGGGAAACTGGCGGGAGACGGAATCGACATAACGCACCGGATAAAAATGTGAAGCGTGAATGAGCGTCAGGCTTCGCGCACGGACGCGAGTGACGAATAGGCGCCCATCGGCGAATTGCTGAAGCCGCCGATGCTCGCCGCATGGATCGCGTAGAAATGCAGTTCAAGCAGGTTGACGGAAGGCACCTGTTCCTGCGCAATCTGCTGCAACTGGTCAATGAAAGGCTTGCGCGCCACCGGGTCGCTGACCGACACAAGCCCTTCGATCGCACGGTCCATCTCAGGCGTGGAATAGCCCGTCGCATTGCTCGATGTCGAACCCGGCTTGATTGCCTTGGTCCAGTAACGGCGCGTCACGCCAAGCTGCGGATCGGCGAAGGCTGAGTACCAGTTGATGGTCGTATCGAAGTCATAGTCCGCGTAGACGCGGCGGTTGAACGTCGGCACATCGGTTGGCACGAGCGACATTTCCACGCCAATGTGGCGCAGCTCCGCCTGGATAAATTGCGCGGTCAGGACGTACTGGTTGCCGAACGGCAGCGGCAGATTGTTGATGCGCAGCCGCACGCCGTCCGCGCCCCGGCGCAAACCCGCGGCGTCGAGCAGCGCTTCGGCGCGGGCCGGATCGTAGTCGTACTGCGGCAGGCCTGGCTTGAAAAAGCGGGTCTGATAACTCGGGATCGGACCCTGCGCCGTTTTAGCGAGTCCGTACCACACGACCTTCGCCAGAGCGTCGCGGTTGATCGCATGCGCGATGGCCTGACGAACGCGAAGATCCTGAAAGGGCTTGCGGCGCAGATTGAAATCGAGGAACGAGATGGGCGCGATGCCATCGAACACATGACTCGACACGACAAAACGCGAGTCGCTGCGCAGCCGAACGAGATCGGGCAACGCGACGGCGTCAGTCGGCGCATAGCGCAATTCGCCGGACTGGAGCGCGGTCAGCCGCGCGCCCTGATCCGGAATGATCCGGAACACGATGCGCGCAAAATGGGGCTGATTCGCCTTGTCCCAGTAGTCCGGATTGCGCTCGAGCACCACGTAGTTGCCGCGCACCCATTCCTTGAACACGTACGGCCCATTGCCTACGGGATGCGCGTTGAGCGAATTCGTGAGCGGTTGGCTTCCGGCATAGAGATGCTTGGGCAGGATCTGCGTCTCGTAACCGCCGAGCGCCGACCACACGGCTGGCACAGGCGACGAAAACCGGAACACTGCCGTGTGGTCGTCCGGCGTATCGACGGCGTCGAGTGTCGCGAACGTCGCATTGCCACGCGGATGAAAATGCTTCGTGACTTCCATCAGCGAGTATTGAACATCGGCGGATGTGAACGGCTTACCGTCGTGCCATTTGACGTCGTGACGAAGATGAAACGTAATCGTCTTGCGGTCCGCCGATTCGTCCCAGGACTGCGCGAGTTGCGGCACGGGGTGGAAAGCATCGTCGTAGGTCACGAGGCCATCGAACAGATTGACGGACACGATCACCGCCGGATTCGAGATGTTCAGCCCGGCCACCCAGCCTGCCGGTTCCGGCACGATCACGGCTTGCAGCACGTCGCTCTGCGCGGCCTCGCTCGCGAATGCCACGCCCGGCACGACGGGGGCAACCGCTGCTGCGGCGGCCATCTGAAAGAATTGACGACGGGTGATCAACTCAAATACTCCTGGAAGCGGTGGTTTCGGTAACTTCATGGATCGGCCACGTTTTGCTTGCAGACGACGGCCGCGGCGCGATGTCGTCGTACAGATGACACGCGACAACATGCCCGCCGCCCAGCTCGCTTAGCGCGGGCGACGTCTCCCGGCACGCCGGCATCGCTCGCGGGCAACGCTGCTCGAAGCGGCAGCCGCGAGGCGGCGCATAAGGATTCGGTAGTTCCGCCGAAGAAGGCGTGGGCAGACGCGCGCCCCGCCCCGGGGTCGAATCGATCAGCAGTTGCGTATAGGGATGCGCCGCGTGACGCCAGAGTTCATCGCGTGAAAGGATTTCCACGATCTGACCGAGATACATCACCGCAATGCGATCGGCCACATAGCTCACGGCCGCGAGATCGTGGCTGATAAAAAGCCCCGTGATCGCACGCTCGCGCTGCAGGTCCGCAAGCAGGTTGAGCACCTGTGCCTGCAGCGAGACATCCAACGCAGACACGGGTTCGTCGCAAATCAGCACGTCGGGATCGAGACTTAGCGCGCGGGCAATATTGACGCGCTGCCGCTGGCCGCCCGATAGCTCGTGCGGCAGCCGGCCGGCAAGCGCCGGCGCGAGACCGACCCGATGCAAGAGCGCATCGACGCGCTCGCGCCGATCCGCCGAGGTGCCGATACGATGAACGTCGAGCGGAATGGTCAACGTCCTGCGCACGGTCTTGCGTGGATCAAGCGCGCTCAGCGGGTCCTGGAAGACCATCTGCATGCGTCGTCGCCATGGCAGAGATTGCCGGTGTGTGAATCCGTTGATGTCCTTGCCCTCGAGCCGCACGGTGCCACCGGCCAGATCGACCAGTCCCACGATCGCACGGCCGAGCGAGCTTTTTCCGCAGCCCGATTCACCCACGAGTCCCAGCGTTTCGCCCCGCGCCACGCTAAGCGACAGGTCATCGACGGCGTTCAGCACGCTGCGCCGGGTCCGATAGCGAACGCTTAAGTTATCGATTTCAAGCAGCATCGCTCTTCCCTTCCACCGCCGCTTTTGCCATCACTCCCGCAAGACGGATTCTGTCCGGCGCCACGCCAGCGCGGTTTGCATTGATGATGCAGCCCACGCCGCCGTCGCTGAGCCGGCTCCACGCGGGCACCGCTTCGCGGCATGCCGCCTGTGCAAGCTCACAGCGCGGCGCGAACGCGCAGCCATTTGCGACCGTGCCGGGCGCAGGCACCGCGCCTGCTATCTCGGCGAGCCGAGTGCGCGCGCTATCGCGGCGAGGCCGAGCGGCGAGCAGACGTTGCGTATAGGGATGGCGAGGATCGTCAAACAATTGCGCGACAGGCCGCTCCTCGATCTTGCGTCCGGCGTACATGACCGCCACGCGATGCGCGATCTGCCCCACGATCCCCAGATCATGCGTGATCAGCAGGAGCGCCATGCCCGTCTGCTGCTGAAGTGTCGCAAGCAGCGCAAGAATCTGTGCCTGAATCGTCACGTCGAGTGCGGTGGTGGGTTCATCGGCGATAAGCAGTTGGGGACGCCCCGCGAGCGCCATCGCAATCAGCACGCGCTGACGCATGCCGCCCGAGAGCCGATGCGGATAGTCATCCACGCGCCGCGCCGGTTCCGGAATGCCTACCTGACGCAGCAGCGCCAGCGTCTCGCTGTGCGCAGCGCGCCGTGCCAGACTCTGATGCAGCTTCAGCGCCTCTCCGATCTGCTGACCGACCGTGCGGACCGGGTTGAGTGAAGCCATCGGGTCCTGAAAGATCATGCCGATCCGGCCACCCCGCAGTTGACGCCACGACGGTTCCGGGAGATCGAGCAAGTCCGTGCCGGCAAACTGCATACGCGTTGCGCTCACGCGTGTGCGCTCGCTATCGAGCAAGCCCATCAGCGCTAGCGCAGTCGTGGATTTTCCGCAGCCTGATTCGCCGACCAGCGCGAGCGTCTCGCCCGGGTGAATGCTAAGCGACAACCCGCTCACCGCAGACGCAGGCTTGAGGCCACGCCCGGTATCAAACGCAATGTTCAGGTCTTCCACGTCGAGCAGCGGCGCGGCGCTCATCGCGTCCTCCTGCGGTGCGGATTCGCCAGATCGTTCAGCCCATTGCCAACGAGGTTCAGCGCGAGGACCGTGAGCAGCACCGCGCCGCCCGGCAATGCGGTCATGTACCACGCCGTTTGCAGCGCCTCCCGGCCCGAGCCGATCATGCTGCCCCAGGTGATCACGTTCGGGTCGCCCAGGCCAAGAAACGACAGCACGGCTTCGGTCAGAATCGCATTGCCAGCGAGAATCGACAGCATCACGATGGCGGTGGTCGCCACGTTCGGCAGCACATGCATGAACACGATGCGCCGTTTCGTCATGCCGATCACGACCGCCGCCTCGATAAATTCCATGCGGCTGACCCGCAGTGCTTCGGCGCGCACGAGCCGCGCGACCTGCGGCCAGTTCGTCAGTGCAACACCCAGCACGATGGTCGGCACGCTCGGATGCAGCACGACCACCAGCACAATGGTGAAGAGGAGCGCAGGCATGGTCTGGAAGAGTTCGGTGAGCCGCATCAGCAGGTTGTCGACGAGACCGCCGTAGAAGCCTGCCACCGCCCCGATCACGAGACCTAGCAGCGTGGCAAGCAAGCCTGCCGCCACGCCGATTTCGAGCGACACGCGCGCGCCGTAGGCAATACCGCTGAACATGTCGCGGCCCATCATGTCGGTGCCGAGCGGAAACGCCGGGTCGGAACCCGGCCACGCGAAGGGCGTCCCGACCATGTCGAGCGGATCGTTATGGGTCAGCCAAGGCGCGCCGAGCGCGAGCACCAGCACCACCAACAGCATCAGCGTGCCGACGCTCAGGCTGGGCGCATGCGTCACGCGCTGCCACAGCCGCTGCGGCCAGCGCGTGGTTGCGAGTACGAGATCGCTCATCGCTCCACCTCGATACGCGGGTCGAACCAGCCATAGGTGAGATCGACGATCAGGTTGACGGCGAGCACGAGCAACGAACTGAAGAACAAAATGCCAAGCAGCAGGTTCAGGTCGCGTGAGGCGACGGCGTCGAGCGCGAGTTGCCCGAGGCCGGGCCAGCTGAACACCGTTTCGATTGCGACCGATCCGCTGAAGAGCGCGCCGAACTGCAGTGCGGTCATCGTGACAATTGGCAGCAGTGCGTTCGGCACCACGTGCGCGCGAATGGTCGCGACGCGCGAGAGACCCTTCGCGCGCGCCGTGCGCACAAAATCGAGGCCACTCACTTCCAGCACGGAGGCGCGCATGAGCCGTGCATAGATCGCAAGGTAATACGCCGCGAGACAGAACACCGGCAGCACCATGTGCGCCGCAAGATCGCGCAGCATCGCCCAGCCGGTCGCGGCGACACCAGGCGTGAGGATGCCGCCGGCCGGCAGCCAGTGCAGATGCGCGGAGAACAACACCATCAGCATGAGTCCGAGCCAGAAGAGCGGCGTCGCGAAGCCGAGCGTGGCGAGGATAGACACGGCAACGTCGACCCACCGGTGTCGCGACACCGCCGCGATCGTTCCCGCCAGGCAACCGAGCACGAGCGCGATCACGAGCGCGCTAATCATCAGCAGCGCGGTCGCGGGCAATCGGCCGACGATCAGTTGCAGCACGGACTCGTTGTATCGGAAAGACCAGCCCAGATCGAGATGAACGATGCGCTTGAGGTACGCCAAAAACTGCAGCCCGAGCGGCTGGTCTGTGCCGAACTGGTGACGTAACGCGGCAAGATATTCGGGCGTGGCCGCGCCCGCCTCGCCCGCCATGACATCGGCGAGATCACCGGGTGCGAGCCGCAGCCAGAAGAAATTCATCACGGCGATGACCGCGACGAGCGGCACGGCCTGAAGCAGCCTGCGCACCGGATACGGCAGCGAGCGGCGCGCACGGGTTGCGCGAACGTGCAGATCAGCCACGGGCAGGCGCACCGAGATTGACGCTATCAAGCGACGCGTAGACGCCGATCGGCGTCGTGTTGACGTTCTGAAGCGTGCGCGAATAGATCCGGAAGAACTTCAGTTCGGCCAGCGAGATCGATGGCAGGTCGCGCTGCGCAAGCACCTGCAATTGATGAATCGCCTGCGTGCGCTGTTCCGGGTCTTGCGCGGTCTGGATCGTTTCGACAATCGCGTCCATTTCCGGCGACGTGTAGCCGGAGCCGTTACTCCACGGCGCGCCGCTGATGATGTTTTTCGACCAGAAACGGCGGATCACACCAATCTGCGGATCGGCGAAAGCGGCGTAAAACACGTTCATCGTGTCGAAGTCGTGGTCGGTGTAGATTTTGCGCAGATAGGTCGGCAGGTCGTAGTTTTCCAGCGTGACTTCCACGCCGATGCGCTTCAACTGCTGCTGAATGAACTGGCCCGCGCGCTGAAAATCCTCGCCGTAGGTATGGTTCAGGTGATTGAAGCGCATGCGCACGCCGTCCGCGCCACGCGGGAATCCGGCGGCATCGAGCAGTGCCTCAGCCTTCTTTGGATCGTACGGATATTGCGGTGTGTCGGCCGTGTAAAAACGCGACTGATAACTGGGTACCGGTCCCGTGGCGGGCGTCGCGAAGTCGTAGAACACCGTCTTCGTCAGTTGCTTCAGGTTGATCGCATGCGCGATCGCCTGACGCACGCGGACATCCTGGAACCGCTTCTGGCGCAGGTTAAAGTCCATGAAGAACATGGGAGCGTTCGAGCGCCAGCCTTTCGTATCGATGACCAGATCCGGATTCTGCTCGAGCCGCCGCGCTTCGACGAGCGACACGGGCGTGAGCGGTGCGTACTGCACATTGCCGTTTTGCAACGCGATGCTGCGCGCACTCGCATCGGGGATGATGCGAAAAATCAGTTCATCGACATGCGGTTTGCCTGTGTCCCAGTAATCCGGATTCTTCGCGAGGCGAATATAGTTGCCCCGGTTCCATTCCTTGAACACGAACGCGCCCGTGCCAACCGGCTTGGCGTTATACGGATTGGTCAGCGGATCGGTTCCGGCGTAGAGATGCTTGGGGAAAATGAACGCGGAAGACGTATCGAGATACGACCAGATCACCGGCGACGGCTGCGCGAGCCGGAACACGACAGTATGCGGATCGGGAGTATCAACGGCGACAATCTGCGCGAAGGTAGGCCGCGCGATCGGATGGACCTTCTTGGAGACTTCCATGATCGAGTACTGGACGTCCGCCGATGTGAACGGCACACCGTCGTGCCATTTCACGTCGTTGCGTAACGTGAACGTGATCGTGCAGCGATCCGCCGATTCGATCCACGACGTGGCGAGTTGCGGCACGGGGCGAAACGCTTCGTCGTAAGTGATCAGACCGTCGAACAGATTGCTCGACACCACGTTCGTCGGATTGGCGGGCGTCGATCCCGCTGCAAGCCCGGCCGGCTCCGGCAGCGTATTCGCGACGAGTGTCGTGCCGGTTGCTGCGCTCGATGCGCTCCAGGCGCCCTGGCCGAGCAAACTCCCGCCGGTTATCACGCCGGCCTTGATCAGAAAGTCTCTTCGTGTAGACATTCGGTATTCCGCTTCTATCTGTTTAGGCATACTTAATAGACATCACTTGTCCGCTGCCCGATTCACATGGCGCTCACCCCGTGGGGAGCGCGTATGCACTGTTTCAACTAATTAGCAGGCGTTGTACGCTGCCGGAAAGAACACTAGGCTGTACAATATTTCGGAATGATTTTTCCGTTTTTTGAATTCTATGGGGCTTTCCCCAACTCACCAACCAAGCAATTCATATATGCAATTCTGGTCAATCAGCTTTGACGCGTACCCGCAAGACTGCCGGCTTATCCCTTGCGCAGCCGGAGTTTGCTAGACATGGCGGACGTTATCCGAGACGAAAGCGTCACCGAGCGACGCGAAACCGACAGCGGCGCGCTTGCCCGCGGGTTGAACATCCTTTCGCGGCTGCATGAGGCGGCCCGGCCGCTGAGCCTTCAGGAGATCGCGGACAGCGTGGCCTTGCCCGCGAGCACTTGTCACCGGCTGCTTCAGTCGCTCGATCTCGCCGGTTATGTCTACCGGGAAGGTGCGCTGTATTGCCCGACACCTCGCGCGGCGTGCCCGCTGCCACTTGAGCATCCGTTGAGTCGCTTGCGCCGGGATACGACGCCACTCATGCGTGACTTGCAGGAGCGCTATGGTCCGTCCGTGTTGTTGATCGTGTTCTTTGGCAATCTGCGGGCGACGCTGGAATGCGTCGCGGGCAACTACAGCGTCGCGCCGTATTTCGATACAACGGTTACCGCGCCGCTCCACGCGTCGGTTTCAGGAAAGATTCTGCTGAGTCATCGCACACCCGAGCAACGTGACGCGCTGATCGGACCGGAGCCCTACGCGGCGCGCACGGAACGCACCGTCACGGACCGCATTACGCTTTTTGCCGAGCTGGACTCGGTGTGGCGCCGAGGCTGGGCGACTAACGACAACGAGAACGTCGCCGGCATCAGCGCGGTGGGAACGGCGTTGACCGCACCGTCCGGCCGCGCGCTGGGCGCTATCGTCGTGACCGGTCCGAACCGGTTTTTTCACGATGGCGACGCGGCTATGCGACAAGACCTGATGAAAGCATCGGGCCTACTGAATTCCACGTCCAATGCAGTACGTGCGATGGCGCAGATGCTGGGAATTTAGGCAAACCAGCGCCACCAGATGATTCGTACGCTCATAGACCAAGAGGCAACAAAAACCGATCGCTGCACTTGAGACAAAAAGATGTATTAGTGGCTTTTAGTTGCAAAGGACACAAGCAATGCATACCGTGCCAGCAAATTGCCCCGAGCCAAATACCATCCCCGAGAGCGACCGCCGGCACGAGTCTTTATTGCTATCGTTTTAAGCAAGTGTTCGCCGGTTTTCCAAGCGCGGTAAGCAGGCATAACAGAAGCGGCTTGGATCGCGACGGATTGTCGTAGAAATGCGATGCGGGTGATAGCCGCTACAATCCAAATGTCGAGGCTTTTTTGAAATGTCGGGGTTTGGGCTAATTAGAAATGTCTGATCTCAGGGGGTGGTGTGGGGGCTGTCTTTCACGGGTTTCAACTCATGCAGTGTTGAAGGACTGCTTATGAACCGGCAGGGCGTGTCAGTC
>Ga0073928_10004396_pt1 | contig 20918 bp, 16 predicted proteins | sample PaiPotPPA55metaG_FD_76969 | JGI IMG/M metagenome (GOLD analysis project Ga0073928, IMG submission 76969) | Iron sulfur acid spring bacterial and archeal communities from Banff, Canada, to study Microbial Dark Matter (Phase II) - Paint Pots PPA... ...
CCGCCGTTGAGGAAATACGTTACATGCGCGTATTTTTCGGTCTCGGCGACACGTAAGTTGCGGACGCCCGCCCTGGCCAATACCTCGGCCAGCGCATCCTCGACGTCTTCGGGACCGAAAGCGAGCGGCAAGTGAAAGCTCCGGTCATACTCGGTCATGCATACATAACCAACGTTCGGAAATCGGGTGCGTTGAAAACCATTGAAATCTTCGAGAGCGATCGCCGCCGTCAATTGCCGCGCGCGATCAGCTCGGAAGTTGAAGCACACCACCTGGTCTCCCTCGCGCATGGGATTGGGATTGCCGACTATGGTGGGCTGGACGAATTCGTCATCCTGCTTCGCGGCATAGGCTGCTTCGACTGCGGCCCGTGCCGTCTCCACCCCTTTTGCCTCCCCCTCGACAATGGCTCGCCAGGCGCGCTCAGTGCGCTCCCAGCGTTTATCACGATCCATCGCATAGTAGCGTCCGGAAACGGTGGCAATGCGCCCGCAACCAAGCTCGCTCAATTTCTTTTCAAGTTGTTCAACGAACGGCAGGGCCGAGCGCGGGGGTTTGTCGCGCCCGTCGAGCACCGCATGTACGGCAATATTCTCAACCCCTTCTTTGACCGCCATTTCGAGCAGCGCCAGCAAATGGACGATATGACTATGCACGCTGCCGTCGGATAGGAGCCCCCACGCGTGGCAGGTGCGCCGGTTGTCGCGCGCCGTACGCATCGCGGCCAGTAAAGCTTCGTTACGGAAAAAGGCCGCGGTCTCGATTGCTTTGCTAATACGCATGACGTCCTGGTAGATGACGCGGCCCGCGCCGATCGTAAGATGGCCGACTTCCGAATTACCCATCACGTGCGGCGCCAGGCCGACGGCCTCGCCGGACGCTTCGAGTTGCGTGTGCGCCTGCGTCTGGTAGAGGCGCTCCATCGTCGGCGTATGGGCGGCCAAAATGGCGTTGGCCTCGCGCGCCGTGCGAACTCCCCATCCGTCGAAAATTATCAAAGCGGCAACCGGCGGCCGGCTCATCGTGCCATCTCCTGCTGCACCGGCTTGTGGCCAGCCAGCTTGAAGGCGCCGGGGCCCGGGTACACTGCTCGTTCGCCTAATTCTTCGGCAATCCGCAGCAATCGATTGTACTTGGCAGTACGTTCGCCGCGGCTCATCGACCCAGTCTTGATTTGGCCGCCTCCGGCCGCGACGGCGAGGTCGGCAATCGTCGTGTCTTCGGTCTCGCCGGAGCGATGCGAAATCACCGTGGTGTAGCCGGCTTTATGAGCAATGTCGATTGTGCGGAGAGTTTCGGTCAGGGTGCCGATCTGATTGAGTTTGATCAGAATCGAATTGCCGACTCCTTCGGCAATTCCTCGCTGCAAGCGCTCGGGATTGGTGACAAAGAGATCATCGCCCACCAGTTGCGTCCGCGAGCCGAGTTCCCGGGTCAGCATTTGCCATCCATTCCAGTCGTCTTCGGCCAGACCATCTTCAATTGAGACGATTGGGTAACGGTCGAGCAGATCAGCATAAAAGCGGGTCATCTGCTCGGCATCGCGCGCCTTTTTGTCGGAGCGCGCAAACACGTAGCGGCCATCTTCATAAAATTCACTGGAGGCCGGGTCGAGCGCGATCGCGATTTGCGTGTTCGGCTGGTAACCTGCCTGCATAATCGCTTCCATGATCATTTCGAGCGGTTCCTCGTTGTTGCGCAGACTCGGCGCAAATCCGCCCTCATCGCCGACGTTGGTGGAATAGCCGTGCTTCTTGAGCACCCGGGCCAGCGAATGGAACACCTCGGCGCCCATCCGCACTGCATCGGGAAGATTGCGCGCGCCAAGCGGCACGATCATGAATTCCTGCATATCGACATTTGAATCCGCATGTTTGCCGCCATTGAGTACGTTCATCATCGGCACCGGCATCACTTGAGAGTCGGGATTCAAATGGCGATAGAGCGGCGTGCCGCTTGCGGCGGCGACCGCATGAGCCGTCGCCAGCGAAAAGCCGAGAGTCGCGTTAGCACCGAGGACAGCTTTGTTCGGCGTGCCGTCGAGCTTCAGCAGAGCCTCATCAATCGCAGACTGGCTGTCGGCGTTCACGCGGACAAACTTTGGCGCGATGATTTCATTAACAATGCCAACCGCCTTAAGCACCCCCAGTCCGTCGTAGCGTTTCGGATCGCCGTCACGCAATTCCAGGGCTTCGTGCGCTCCAGTCGAGGCGCCCGACGGAACTGCGGCGCGCCCGAGCGCGCCGTCACTCAGGCGCACATCAACTTCGACTGTCGGATTGCCGCGCGAGTCGATTATTTCGCGCGCCCGGATCTGACTGATGATCGTGGACATTGATTGAACAGGCTCCGTTTTCCAGCAGACCTTTTTGCACTCAGGGTTGCCGCCCTGCTGAGCGGCCGTACCATCACCCCGCGTTCCTGGTGGGATCGATGCGTGCGAGTACCCGGCTGCGCACCGGCTCGTCCCATAAAGCGGACAGTGGACGGGCCAGGCCGAACACCTCGACGAGGATTTTATGAATCTCAATGTCTTCGGCGGTGAGCGCGTCGAGCGCGAGGAAATAGCGCGCAATCTCCGACGGAGTGGGCGAACGCGTCCCGGTAGTTTGCGGAAAAGCAAAATCGAAGTTTGCGGCGAGGGTCCAGGGAGTGTTGATCACTTCAGCGGCTCTAGGGAAAAATGCCGCAGCTATCCCCTCCAACCCTTGGGCCGAGTTTGCCCGCTCCTCCAATATTCGCCCGAGCGCGCGGGCTTGCAGTGCGGCCGAACTCATCCCCTGCCCATAAACGGGATTGAAACTGCTAATCGCGTCGCCCAGAACCAGGAAGCGTTCGGGGAACGACAGCAGCCGTTCGTAATGGCGGAGCACGCTGGTCGGAAACCGAAAATGGGAAATCTGGTCAACTCGCTCGGCGTCCTTGACAAGTTCGTAAAGCTTGGGCGTCGGCAGCCCTTCAGCGAATGCCATGAAACCGGTCTCATCCTGCGGCGGATAGTCGCCAAACCGTCCGGCCAGACTCACCAGCCACACATCATTTTCAATCTGAACCAGAGCGCCGCCACGGGTGAACTCGGGCGGTGGTCCGCCAAAAAATGCAAAACGGTCCAGCTTGCCGCCATCGCTCGGGATGTGAAATTTGGTGCTGGAATAAGCGAAGTCGACCCCTATTACAGTTTCCTCGGGCGCGGTGAATCCCATCTCCGTTAGCCAGCGAGGTGCATGCGACCCGCGTCCGCCACAATCGACCAGCAGATCACAGCGAAGTGAGCGCGGTTCACCATGAGACTTATAGGATACGCCTTCGACTCGCGCCTTCGTCTCAATCAGGCGCGCCACTGATGCATCACATTCCGCGCTGATGTTAGGCAATGCCAAAGTGCATTGGCGTAAGCAGTGCTCCAGCAGGCCCCGGCTTTGACTATAGAGTTGAATGCCAAGATCGCGCGGCTCTTTTACGCTGCCGGTGAGCGAATACACGACGCCGTCGGGACGATAGATTGGAAAATCTGTCGTCAGGCGTACCGGCACCGCGCCCATCGAATGCAGTTTCTCGCTGAAGCCGGGGTAGAGCCCCGACAAGACCTGCAAGCCGCCGATCAAGACGGTATGGAGATGATTCCCTTGCGGTGTAGATTTATGCACCGAGGGCTGCGGCCCAATATGGTCGCGCTCTAGAATCGTAACTCGCTCGAAATAGTCGGCCAGGACGCGTGCACTCACCAGTCCGGCGATACTTCCGCCAATCACGACCGCATGCTCGCCAAGCCGACTCGCCATTAGGTTTCTCCTTCTTGCGGTGCCACCACACTGAGAAACTATCTTCGCGAGGGCTGTAACACCAGCACTGATTTTCGGTGAAAAGCCGGGTTAATGGCGGAAATGGCGAATGCCGGTGAAGACCATTGCCAGGCCGAACTTGTCGGCGGCCTCGATAACCTCAGCATCGCGAGTCGAGCCGCCCGGCTGAGCGATTGCCGTGGCCCCGGCTTCCGCGGCCAGTGTTGGTCCATCGGGAAACGGGAAGAGCGCCTCGGATACCAGCACCGACCCCTTCAGCGATAGACCGAACCTGGCCGCCTTTTCGCGCGCGGAATAAACCGGGTCAATTCGCGAAGTCGCACCGCCACCAACTGCCAACGTGCGATCCACCGCAACGAATGCGATGGCGTTGGATTTGACATGCTTGCAAACCCGGATGCCGAAATTCATCGTGCGCAGTTCCGCCTCGCTCGGTGCACGCCGGGTCACGACGCGGGCCTGATGCGCGTCCTCGATGTTCAAGTCTGGCGTCTGCACCAGGAGGCCGCCGATGACCTTCTTGATGTCGAGCTCATTTCGCCTGATCGCCTCGGGATGGAACTGCATGACACGTCGGTTCTTTTTCTTGCGCAGGAAATCAAGCACCTCAGGTGAGAAGGCTGGACCGATCAAAACCTCCGTGAAAAGTTCGTCGACGGCACGGGCGAATTCGAGGTCCCACGGCCGGTTTGCAATGATGATCCCGCCGAACGGCGAATCAGGATCGGCCGCCAGAGCTTTCCGCCAGGCCGCATTTAGGGTGGATGCTACCCCCACCCCGCACGGCGTGTTGTGCTTCAGGATCGCCACCACCGCATCCCGATAGTCACTAAAGTCGAGTACGAGATTAATCGCCGAACTGATATCGAAGACGTTGTTGAATGAGAGTTCGCGCCCGTGCAACTGCTCGGCGATTTTCAGAAAGTCACCGTATAGTGCTCCGGCTTGATGCGGATTTTCACCATAACGCAGCATCTGCGCGCGCGCCAGCGCCAGACTGAAGCTCTCGCCGAGCGGCGCCGACGTTTCGCCCACGGTGCCAAGCCAGTTGGATATAACGCTATCGTAGGCGGTAACGCGGCTGAACGCTTTCCGCATCAGGCGCCATCGCGTGGCGGCCGATAACGCGCCGCCGCAGTCGTCGAGCTCGCGGATTATTGCGGGATAGTCTGCTGGATCGACCACGACCGCTACACTCGCGAAATTCTTGGCGGCTGCGCGTACCAGGGCTGGACCACCGATATCTATATTTTCGACTGCATCCTCGAGCGCGATGCTCCCGCTCGCGACCGCGTGCTCAAACGGGTAAAAGTTGACGACGACGAGATCGATTGGCGCCAGGCGATGTTCATCCATCTGGCGCTGATCGCCCAGATCGTCGCGCCGCGCCAGAATCCCGCCGTGAATCCGCGGATGCAGCGTCTTGACGCGTCCGCCGAGAATCTCAGGAAAACCGGTGAACTGCTCGACCGCGATAACTCGGACGGCCGCACCTTCGAGCGCGGTCCTGGTCCCGCCAGTTGAGATTATCTCGACACCGTGGCGAACCAGTGCCTGCGCTAGTTCGACCAGAGCTGTCTTGTCCGACACGCCGAGCAATGCGCGCGCGATCTTGATCTTATCGGCCATTGGATTTTCTCTCACTGAGGGTCACCGGCAGGCCGCAGCACTTAGCCAGCGCTTCTATCAATGGGACAGGCTTTCCACCACGTCCCACTCGCCGAACGTCGGATCTTTCATCAGCCGTTCGATCAATCCCTTGTCGCTTTCGTTGGAGCAAGGGAGAAATTCCTAGGTCCGATACACACGCGGGACGCGGCGGCCCACCGCGCAGAGCATCTCGTAGGAAATCGTCTGGGTCAGACGCGCGACATCGTTGACGCTGATCATGGCTTCGCCTGCGCCACCCCACAAGATCACTTCGTCGCCGACCTGAGCGCCGGGGACGTCGGTCAGGTCAACCATCGTCAGGTCCATACAGATAGCACCCACCACGGGTACGCGGCGTCCGCGAATCATTACTTCGCCGCCCATTTGGAGCCCCCGCCGATAACCATCCGCATAGCCGACCGGAAGCACGCCGACCGTACTCGCACGCGAGGCGATGAACGTGTGGCCATAACTAACTCCGCAGCCGGCCGGCACCTGTTTGAGCTGCATCAGCCGTGTCTTGAAGGTCATCACCGGCCGAAGTTCGAGCCGATCGCGCACTGCGTGCACCGGCGGCAGGCCATAGAGTGCGAGCCCCGGACGCATCAGATTGAAATGGGCATCCGCCCGCAGCACCATCGCTGCTGAATTAGCCACGTGATTCAGTGGCAGTGCGAATCCCGCCTCGCGCAGCATATCGATCGTCTGCCGAAAAACGAGTAACTGCCGTTCAGTCACCGGACTGGCCGGGTCGCCGGCATTCGCCAGCAGGGTAAACACTCCCTCGAGTTTGAGCGAGCGCGCCTGCCGCAGCGCATCGACTGCGGTATCAAGATCGCCTGGTAGAATGCCCAGCCTGGTAGCACCGGTATCGATTTTGAGATGAACCGGAAAATCGCGCCGGTCCAGACGTTCAGCCGCACGGTCGAGCGGTGCAATCACCGATAAATCAAACAGCGGTGCAATTATGTTCAACTGGACGATACGCTTGGATTGTTCCGGGAAAAATCCGCCAAGCAGGTAGATTCGGTCATTGATGCCGGCGGTGCGCAATTCGGCTGCCTCTTCCACCGTAGCGACCGCAAAATGGAGACAACCCTCATCGCGTAACGTGCGCGCGACCTCCACCGCGCCGTGGCCATACGCGTCGGCCTTCACCACCGCCATCACCTTGGCCCCATTGCCGAATGCATTGATTGCGCGGTAGTTCGCCCGCAGTGCGCACAGATCAATTTCGGCCACGGTGGGCCGCCCGAATCCATCGCCGTGCTCAGCCGCCGTCACGCTTAAACTCCCCCCATCTCAATAAGACTTCGTGAGCGTTCCCCGTCTTCGCTGAATCATCATGCGATGGTGGCAGGCAGTGCGCAAACTTAGACACGCTGAGATACCAATTTTGGTCCACAACCGCATTTCCAGTCCCAAAGCAGTCGTGCGCAATTTTTTGACACTGTTCTGAGCTGGTGATATAAGATGTTTAGCGGCTGGGGGCGTGCGAAAGCACTGAGAACTCGCAAGAGAACCCCTCGAACCTGATCCGGGTAATGCCGGCGTAGGGAAGCCTGGCCCGTCGCATTTCGACATCATCCGCGCGTACGAAGCCGCTTCCCGGCGTTACACTAGGAGCGGCTTTTTCGATGGCCAACGATTCCGCCCAGAGTTTTTCAATCCAACTAAACGGTGAATTGTATTCGATTGACGGCGACGCGCGGTTGCTGGCATTGGTTGAAAAGCTTAGCCTGCGCCGCGGCCGGATCGCGATTGAGCTAAACCAATCCGTAATTCCCAAAGCCGAGTGGGCCAGCATTTCGCTGCGGCCGGGTGATAAAGTCGAAATCGTAGATTTCGTGGGAGGCGGTTAAAAACCGTCGCTGTGAAGCGTTGCGAAGGCGGAGGGCGGAAGCTGGGCATGAGGGCCTGCAGATGCCGCTGGTGAGCCGAAGCCAGAGGAGTAAGCGCAGGGTCGAGAGCCTGCAGCGTGCGTGAACGAAAATTACTTAGGGCACATCCGCCCTGGAGACCACAATGGTTAAGGATCAAGCCTTCGTACTGGCGGGCAGTTCATTCAACTCCCGCTTAATTATTGGCACCGGCAAGTATCGCGATTTTGCGGAAACCAAAGCGGCGCTCGAGGAGAGTGGAGCGGAAATCGTCACCGTCGCGGTGCGCCGGGTGAATATCACCGACCCCAATAAGGAAAATCTGCTCGATTACATTGACGCCCGGCGCTATCAGATCCTGCCTAACACGGCCGGATGCTATACGGTCGAAGAGGCGGTGCGAACCTGCCGTCTGGCCCGTGAAGCTGGAGTCGGCGATATGGTCAAGCTGGAGGTAATCGGCGATCAGGCGACGCTATTCCCGGATGTTCCTGCCACGATTGAAGCCGCAAAAATCCTGGTTAAGGAAGGCTTCAAGGTCCTGCCTTATATCACTGATGACCCAGTGGCGTGTCTAAAACTAGCCGAACTCGGCTGTGTTGCGGTGATGCCGCTGGCGGCGCCGATTGGCTCCGGGATGGGCATTCGCAATCCGTACAATCTGAGGATAATCCTCGAGCAGGCGCGCGTACCGGTCATTGTCGACGCCGGCGTCGGTACGGCTTCGGACGCATCCGAGGCAATGGAACTTGGATGCGATGGCTTGCTGATCAATTCGGCGATTGCCGGAGCGAAAGATCCGCTGGCGATGGCACGAGCGATGAAACTTGCGGTTGAGGCCGGGCGGCTCGCCTATCTCGCCGGCCGGATCGAGACCAAGCTCTATGCGACCGCGTCGAGTCCGCTCACTGGTCTGATCCGTTAGCGGCACATGTCTGAAGCTCCGCGCAAGGCCCGATTTCAGCTCTACCTAATCACCGATCGCCATCTTGCCGCAGCCAGTGGAGGGCTAGTCGCAACGATTGAAGCTGTGCTCGCGGGTGGCGCCGAAATCGAACCGTCCGGCACTATCGCGGTTCAGTTGCGCGAAAAAGATCTTGAAGCCCGCGCGCTTTATGAACTGGCCGTGGCCTTAAGGCCACTCTGCACGCGGTTCGGTGCGCCGCTGATTGTGAACGACCGCATCGATGTCGCGATTGCCGCAGGCGCCGACGGTGCGCATCTCGCGTCGACATCGTTCGATATTGCCGATGCGCGGACGCTGCTCGGTCCGTCGCGGTTGATTGGAGTCTCGACCCACCGTTCCGAAGAAGTCACGGCCGCCGCCAGGAACGGTGCTGATTTCGCCGTTTTCGGACCGGTCTACGACCCTTTATCCAAGGGCGCATATGGACCCGCGAAAGGTCTGGCCGCCCTTGCCGACGCGGTGAAAGCGGCCGCGGGCATGCCGTTGTATGCCTTGGGAGGAATAAACAAACCTCGTGCAGCCGAAATCACTTCTCTCGCACTCGGCTTTCGTCCATCTGGGGTTGCGGTGATTGGTGCTGTGTTCGGCACAGCTACGCCCCAAGACGCCGCGCGCGGCATCCTGCATGCTTTCAGGCGGCAATAAACGTGCTTCGACCGATTCGAGTCCAAATCAAAGGTGGATGGATAGGATTGCGTTGGCTTTGGCTCTAATGTCCGGAGCGAGCACTACATCGGTGATAATTGCGGCGGCGTCGGCTCCGGCCGCGAGCACGTCAGGCACAGTCACCTGGGTGATGCCGCCGATGGCGACAATCGGCAACCTCACTGCCGCGCAGATTTCGCGCAGCCGTTGTAGTCCCTGCGCATTGCGGACGTTCTTGAGACCGCCAGAGTAGATAGCTCCATAGCCAATGTAATCGGCACCGTACTGCTCGGCCGCGAGTGCCTGCTCGACCGTGTGGGTCGAGACCCCGACCACTTTCCCGGCGCCAACGATTTGGCGGGCTGCTTCCAGCGGTAAGTCCTCCTGCCCAACATGAACTCCCGCGGCATCCGCCAGCTTTGCGATATCGGCACGATCGTTCACGATCAACATCGCCCGGTGGTTGCGGCACAAGCCAGAGATCGCGCGTGCTGCGGCTAGGAAATCTCGGCTGCCGGCGTCTTTCAACCTTAACTGCATGAGCTTTACGCCGGCATCAAGCAGAATTTGCGCCAGCGCCACCGGTTCATGGCCGCCTGCGGTATCGACGATTGCGTAAAAGTGTGACGGGAACCGCATCGCTGTTTTGGGCCGACCGAAATAGAAGACGGGGATTTTCTCACGCAGGCGGTTTGGTGATCGGAATACCGTGCTCAACCAATTTTTTGCGCAAGGTGTTGCGGTTCAGGCCGAGGATGCGGGCCGCATGAACCTGGTTGCCGCGTGCGCGCTTGAGCGTGACTTGGATCAAAGGCCGTTCTAGTTCGCTAATCAGTTTTTGATAGAGATCGTGCGGCTCGCTGCTGTTGTTTTCGAGCATCTCGTTGATTCGCTGTCTGATCAGATCGGCCAATGAAGCATTGGTATCAGTCTGCGGCGAACGTGGATGCAACAAACTGCGGCCGAGTTCGATATCTTCTTGCCTGATTGTATTGCCCGGCGTGAGCAATGCCGCCCGTAAAACCGAGTTTTCCAATTCGCGCACGTTGCCGGGCCAGTCGTAGGCTTGCAGTTTGGCGCGGGCTTCGGGGGCAACATAGCGTGCATGCGCTCCCATCTCTCGCGCGGCCTTCGAGACAAAGTAATCAGTGAGTTCCGCGATATCCTCCCGGCGTTCGCGCAACGGCGGCAGATTGATTGGAATCACGCGCAGACGGAAATAAAGGTCTTCGCGAAACTTACCCGCCGCCACCGCCGCCTCCAAATCGTGGTTGGTCGCCGCGATGATTCGCACCTGTGCGCGCAAAATCTCCAAACCTCCCACCCGCGAAAATTCTCGCTCTTGCAATACTCGCAATAGCTTGGGCTGAAGCTCCAGAGGCAGGTCGGCAATTTCGTCGAGGAAAAGAGTACCGCCGGCGGCCTGCTCAAACTTACCCGTCCGCTTTTCGCTGGCGCCGGTGAAAGCGCCGCGTTCATGGCCAAAAAGCTCACTTTCGAGCAGCCCCGGAGGAATCGCAGAACAATTGACGGCCACAAAAGGCCCGCGCCATCGCGGCGACTTGAAATGAATTGCCCGCGCCACCAGTTCTTTGCCAGTGCCGCTTTCGCCGCATACCAGAACCGTGGCGTCGTTAGTTACTACTCGGCCGATCAGCTTGTAGACACCTTGCATGGCGGCGCTGCGGCCAATGATCTCGCCTCCTACAAGCTGGCGGTTCATTTCGTCCCGGAGCCGGGCGAATTCGGCCGCGGAGCCGGCCAGGTTTCGCACAAATTTTTCAAGGCCAGCTACCTCGATAGCTCGTCCAACCGCGACCGCTACGAGATCCAGATTTTCGAACGGCTTCGTCAGATAATCGTGCGCTCCGCGCTTCATCGCCTCGACCGCATTATTCATCGTGCTCGCGGCGGTGATGACAATAACCAGTGTGCGGGTGCCCTCATTACGAGCCTTCGACAACACCTCGAGACCACCGATCCCGGGCATCATGATGTCGACCAGCGCGACGTCGTAGCGGTTGCTCAGCAACGCCTGGAGCGTGCTCTGACTGTCGCCGGTCTCTTCGACTTCGTAGCCGGCGGCTTCGAGTCGATGGCGCAAAACCAGGCGGATGCCTGGGTCGTCGTCGGCGACCAGGACCAGCGCCTGCCCTGGGGCGCTGGACTGCGTCGAGTGGTTAGAGGGAGCGGAACCCATAATCCGCTTAGTATAGCTGGTTCGGCACGGCTCGACGCAATCCAGAGCGACGCAACTGTGCCGCCAACCTTCGCGATGGGCATACTCTCGGTTGCCGGATCCTTGTTTGTGGAACGTTTTAGAAGCGTTCGCGATGGCAGCCTCAAGTCATCCGGAGTTCAAAATTTTGCAAATTGCCTAATCGGGACCGATAGGCAAAGTGACACAGAACGTCATTCCTCGGAAAAGCGACTGCTCGCCTTGGGAAGAAGCTCCATTAGTGTCCTGCCCGATACCCCCGATCTGCGCCCACAGCTTGCCACCATGCTGCGAAACGACCTGCCGACTGAGCACTAATCCGAGGCCTGTGCCGGACGCCTTGGTCGTAAAAAACGGCGTAAAGAGCTGCTGGAGTTCTTCCGGCGTCATTCCTTTGCCACTGTCACTAACCTCAACCCTGAGAAATTGCCGGCGGCGTCCCTGGACGTTCATTCGAAGTTGTGGTTCGAGTGCCGTTTTTAACCGGAGTTTGCGCCATTGCGGAGCCGCGCTTCCGGTTTTTGAGGCGGCATCGTCTGAAATGCGATTCGTCACCTCGTTCTCATGCGTTGATTTCGGCAGGGCCCCGATTGCTTCGAGCCCGTTCCGAATGAGGTTCAGAAAAACACGTTCAAGCGCCGCCGCATCACCGCTGACTTCCGGTAGACTCGGATCGAATAGTTGCTCTATGGCTACCCCCTCCGGAGGATCTGGATGAGCGCCTGCCATCCTCAGTGCTTGATGGAGTACCTGGTGAATGTTGAGAGGTTCGCATTTGAGACGCAGGGGACCGGAAACCGCTAGAACCTGTTCGACCAGTGAGGCTATTCGTTTAACGCCATCGAGAATAAGACTGCAGTACTGGCGGGCGCGAGGGTCGGCCGGGAACATCGCAGCCATTAGTTCGGCGGCGCCTTTTATGCCCGTTAGGGGGTTCTTGACTTCATGAGCAAGCCCCGCCGAAGACAATCTGAGTGCATCCGGGTCTGCGCGAAAACCGGGTTCCGCCCCCTGTTGATATGATAGGTCCTGCAATAAGATTACGACCCCTTCGTTGTCACCGCGAGCGTTCATCAGCGGTGATACCTCGGCCCGCACGATCGCCTCACGCTGAGCGAGGCGTAGGGGTGTTTCCGGATAGTTAAGGCTTTGGCCGGAGGCGAGAGACTTAGACACCATGGTGGCCAGCCACTGATTACGTCGGAACAAGCGGTCGAGAAGAGGACGCCGAATGTGCGAGGCACCCAGCAGCGTTTCCGCTGCGGCATTGACCGCGAGAACATCCAGATCCGGCGACACTACAACCACGGCATCGTTCAGGCTATCGACTATTTCACGCCACAGCTCGTTGCTTTCTCGCAGTGCCATTAGTCGAAGATTACCACAAAAAATATCAGGCGAACGTGCCCGACGTGCGCGGAAAAGACACCGTGCGTGGCCCATTTTGGGCGCCACTATAAGCTCTTTTGACTTGAGATCCTTTCGACAAGTCGCTGCAGCTTGTTCATAGCTCCTCCGTAATATTAGTCTTTTTAATCCAAACCTGGTTGATCGGCCCGCCCGCGGCGGCTAGGGTAACGCGCACGAGGAGGGGCTGCTGAAGCGATGTGGAGAAAACTCTTCCAGATGGCCGGTCCGCTCCTGATCCTGCCGCTGTTCGGTTGTGCTCCGTCATTCGACATTTCCTCAGATCCTGCCAATCAGATTTCGGTCACGAGCGTTCACGAAGAAAGTGCGGCGAGTCCCGTCGGAGCGGCTGAGCTATTGTCGGCCGGTGAAACAGGCAGCCTGCCTTTATCGCGCCCGGTGGTGGCAACCCCTGGCAGCCTCCCTTTTGTGCGCAGCAGGCCGAAATCAGTGCCGCCTTTTCCGTTAGTTCTCAACCGGGCGGTCCAAGCTTACATCGATAATTATCTGGCCCAACCGAAGGGATTGCGCCAATCCTTCCAACGCAGCAGTACCTTTATGCCCGAGATGATCTCGCTCTTCCAGGACGAGGGGCTGCCGCCGGATCTGGTGTACTTGGCATTTGCAGAAAGCGCCTTTTCAGCGGCCGGTGCCGGTCCGTGGCAACTCAATAAAACCACGGCACGGCGCTATGGCCTGATTATTAATCCATGGCTGGACGAACGCCGTGACCCCATAAAATCGACGCGTGCGGCAGCCGAATACCTGGCCGAATTACATGACCAAACCGGGGCGGATTGGCGTATGACGCTGGTTGCCTGGAACAACGGAGACGGCGGAGTTTACCGTTACTTGCAACTGGCGACAGCCCCCTACGAACACTTGATGCGACGGTTGCCGCGCCGGACGCGCTCGTTGATGAACCGCTTCATGGCAGTGGCACTGATTGCGCGTCATGCCAAGGAATATGGAGTGGATGGGGGGAGCTGGACGCGGGCCCGTCGGTATCGCGTGATCGCGGTTGATGGCGATACGTCCTTGCGCGAGGTCGCCGAATCCAATCATACCAGCGTCGCGGTGTTGCGACGCCTTAATCCCGCTTTGCTTGGCGACCATAGTCCTCCGGGCCCGCAAAGCTATCCGATTCGAGTACCCGACAGTTCAACCGACGCGAAGCTTGTCGCGACCAGCTCTTAAATAAGCCCGTTATCGGGCTTGGGGACCGGCCGCTTGCTGCTTCCTGGCTTTGGTCCTACGCACCTCGGCTGGCTGCTACACACCGTCCGGAGCTAGCGCGGAGATTCTTCCTGCCGGTCTCAGATGCGCCCCAACCAGGATTTTGCCGAACCATCTCAAAATGCGATTAAATTCAGACCTGCTAAACCGCAAGCTCAGGTGAGACTGAATCTTTGCTCAATCTTGGAAGACCGCGGTTTAAGACCCTAGCCTCTTTAGTGGTGCAAGATGGCCCGGCCATTCGATTTCGCTTAACTTGCATAGGTCCGAATGAACGAAAACCAAATGGCTTCCCGCCGAAGCGGGCCGGTCTTCACCGAAAAGAGCTTTTATCTCGAAGAGTTCTACGGCAAGAGCCTCGTGTTCACCCTGGTGCCTCCCAGCGGTGAACGGCTCTCCGAGCTTGATTCGTTGAACCGCACTTTGCGCGAACTGAGACATAACCAAACTCGATGCATCGTAGTCGCTTCGAGACGTGCACTACCGCGTCTGATGCGGCGACTCGGCCGCCTTGCTCAATGGCATGAGCCACTGCGCTTTAATCCTGCGACCGGATTGCACAGCCGGCCTTATCCGCCCGATTCTACAATCAGCGCGCTCTGGCAGGCCCTACGGGCGGGTCCGATTGTTGCGGCTGAGGTCGAGACCGACGACCCAGGCCACCTTGTTATCTTCGCCGAACAATTAGCCTCGCGATTGCGAGTGTTTAAGCTGCTGCTGATCGATCGCGCCGGCGGTCTGGCCGACAGCGCACGCAATCGTCATTCGTTCGTCCAGATTGGACGGATGCGGCGCATACTCAAAGACATACACTCGGTTCACCGTCGAGGGCTGGTGCGGGCCGCCTATCGCGCGATCGCCGGCGGCGTCGGCTCGGTTAGCCTGGTGTCTCCGCGTGAAGTCTACCAGGAACTATTTAGCTTCAGCGGCACCGGAACAATTTTCACGGATGGTGGCTATGGAAATGTGCGGCAGATTTCCATCGAGGATTTTGAGGAGGTTGAGGCGCTGATCGTCCGTGCTCAGGAGGAGGGCTTCCTGCTGTCGCGCAGCAAGGGTGAAATAGCGCATCTGCTGCCATCGTGCTTTGGGTATCGTATCGGTGACGAACATCTGGCAGGAGTTGTCTCGCTCTTGACGGAGCCCTACCGCCGCGAGCGCGCGGGAGAAATCACCGCGCTATATACGCTTACCCGCTTCCAGGGTGAAGGCGTCGCTGCCGAGCTGATGAGTGAGGTCGTAAAGGAAGCGCGCGCTCGCCGGCTGCGCTATGTATTTGCCTGCACGACGGAGCAGCGGGCTGCCCACCTTTTCGAGCATTTAAAGTTTTGCCGGATAGACCCGGAAGCGGTCTCACCTGCCAAGTGGCGCGGCTATGACAAAAAACGAATCGCGCTGCTGAGCATTTTTCGTTGCGACTTGACACACTAGCCAACCAAAATCAACTTGGCATGCCAGGGGTAAACCCAAAGCGACAGGACCCTTGAGTTTCTCAAGATGTGACTATTTTATGCCAGAGCTGGGCCCCATTTTGTTGCAATTCATGTGACCGCTCCGCAAGGAAACAACCGAATTGTCGATATGAGTGACGAATAGGCTGTCCGCGGCGTCTACATTATTCACTGGCCGCGCCTACGGCTTGAGCTGCTCGCATCTGTGACTGCACATAGCGAGTAACAAATGCCGGCTTCCACCACGCGATGTATGCTGGGAGAATCAGCACGCCCGCGATCATATTGGTTGCCATCAGGAAGATCAGAAGTACGCTCATCTCGTTGTGGAATAGCAACGGCGAAAATGCCCACGGCAAAATCCCGCCGACCATCACCGCAAACGTACTGAAAACCGCCGCGCCCGTGGTATGCAGAGCAGTAGTAATTGAGTCTTCGATGCCTGCGCCGGCGACTACCTCGTCCCGAATCCGCGCGACGGTGTAAATACCATAATCGACGCCGAGGCCGATACCTAGTGAAATCACCGGGATAGTATCAATCGTGAGACCGATACCGCGCGCGTTCATGTAAACGAATGCACCGAAATTAGCCATCACACACGAAATGATAAAGAGCGCGCCAGCCGTCAATGATCGGAATGTAAACGCGCAGCAGATATAAATCACCAGCAGCACGAACGTGATATTCATGAAGTCCAGTTGCTTGAGCACATCGTTGGCAGCGAGAAAGAGCCCGGCTTCGCCCCCCAGGTAGTGGAGTTGAACATCACTCAGCTTCGGATCGGGTCTGATCCGCTGTGCCACGAACTTTCGAATGTCGTCGCGCAACCGGTTGAGACGGCTATAAGTATGATCCGGCAGCAGCAGGCGAATACATGAGCTGCTGACATGCGGGCTATGCGCAAAAAAACGCTCCATCTCTCCCGGCGCGGTACCGCCGAGAAACAAAAACCATAGATTACCGCCCAGTTCGATTCCGACTGATACTTTCTGATAGCTGGACTGCTCGAACCCGGTCGGAATGGCGATAAACTTCGGGTACCCATTGTGGAACATCGAGTTGAGCGGCTTGATAACGGAGGCAAAGGGCACCGCGGCCACCACGTCCCCCCGGCTGACCAGATAAGCGCCGAGGTCATCGGACATGCGTAAGACTTCGGGCCCAAGGCCAGATTGAGAACTGGGATAATCGGGCGTACTCAGCACCACCCAGCCTTCATCGGTCGGAAAGAATTTGCCGATCTGCGCAGTGTCGCGATTGACCTGGGCATCAGGCCGATAAAGTGGCGTACCGGGCGTTTCATATCCGACGTGTGCGCGTTCTCCCGAGATTCCGCCCCAGACGATAAACGCAGCACCGGCGGCCAGCAGCGCCGTACGCGCGATTCCCGGCGTAACCGGCAGCCGGATCAGCCAAGCAATCAACCAGCGTATCGGTGTCGCGGGCCGGCGTCCCGGCGACGACAGCCATCGTTCTCGCATGCGCGGCCGCGGAAGAAAGCTCATGAAAATCGGCTGGAACACGAATACCATGGTCAGACTCGACGCCAACCATACCGCACCGCCGAGGCCAATCTCCTTGAGGACCGGAATTCCGCCGAATGAAATAAAGATAATTCCCGCGATATCAGCCAGAATCGACAACAGGCCCGGCGGCAGCATCACGTCGGTTGTCGTTGCACATGCCAGGATCTTGTCGTCCAGCCGGTCCAGTTCGTCGTAGTAACGCCCTTGCCATTGGATGCCATGGCTCAAGTCGCGGGCGGTCAGTATAAACGGAATGACCAGCATCACCGGATCGAAGTTGTATCCCATCAGACTGACGAACCCGAGGCCCCACAACGCTGAGAACGACCCGGTTATAATCGGGGCCCACCAACTACTGCGATGGCCCAGGCTCAAATACAGAATCGTCAGCATCAAGCCGAGCGAAGTCACGAAGATGGCAGTGATCCGGGGCAGGTAGTAATAACCCCATCCGGAAATGACCGGCTGGCCTGAGACATATATCTCAGTGTTTTGGTCCGAGTACTTATGTATGATCCCCTGGATTTTGTCGAATAGATCCTTATAATCGAGTGCACCCTCGTTGAAGCTCGCCGTGACTAGCGCGCCTTTGTTGTCGTAAGTGACAAGTCCGGCAACCGGCTCGCGATGGACGAACACATTGCGTTTGAGTTCGTCCAACTGTTGTTGATTCTGCGGGATCCTCGGATACATGTAACAGGTGGTAATAATCGCGCCGGGCACTGCTTTGGCGAAGGCGACACGATAGGAGGCCAGCGAAAAGATTTCATTATGATCAACACCCGGCAGGATATTCACTGCGCGGGTGATGTCCTCGATCTTCTGCAGGGTTGCGTAATTGAAAATGTCGCCCTGCTTCACCCGCAGCATCAGCGCCAGCGTTTGAGCGCCGCCATAATGAGTGTGGAACCGGCGATAAAGCAGGGTGTTCGGATGATTGCTCGGGAAGAAATTCTCGAAACGCGTTGAAATCCGAACGCGGGCAGCCCAATAAGCCATGAAGACAGTTACGGTGATCAATAGCAGGCCGAGCGGGACGCGGAACTGCAAGATGTATCGGCCGACACCCAGTTCATTTCTGCTGCCAGGTTCGTTCATCGTCTGCCCGTCCGGTAAGTTGTCCACCGGCAGGTTAGCAAAAGCAGAGGCTGCCCGTCACGGTTCCCGATCGGGCTTTCGCAGAGGAATGGAATTTGATCGAGGGCGCTCGCGGTCGCACCAGAGAAAAGCATGAAGGCCTCTCCCTGCCACAGGCAGCCCTGCAAGGAGAGGCGTGCGAGCAAGTGCAGTTTAGCAGGTACCCGAGCGCAGCACTTCGCCGTGCAGCGCTTCATTGGTCTTGCCTCGGTCGTATAGCCACTCGCCGTTAACGAATACGTGCTCGATCCCACGTGCTGGCATTACCAGGCGGCGGCCGCCGCCGGGCAGATCGTTGCGCATCTGGCCCCGCTTGTCTGAACCAACCGTGTTATAGTCAAAGGCCACGATGTCGGCGGCCATGCCGGGTAGCAGGCGCCCGCGATTCCTGATGCCGAAGAAATCCGCCGGTTCAGAAGTGATCCGCTTAATCGCGTATTCGAGCGGCATCGCCTGCCGATCTCGCACCCAGGTGCCGAGCAGATACGTACAATAGCCCGCGTCACACAGCATATCGACATGGGCGCCCCCGTCGCTCAGGCCAACCATCGTGCGCGCGTCTGTGATCAACTCTGGAATGCGCCCCTCGTTGGCGTTAAACAACGCCATTGTGAACTCGATGCCGAGGTCGTCCTCCAAGCCGAGGTCGAGGAAGGCGTCAACCCCATCGCATCCACGCTCACTCGCTATGTTGGCGACGCTGCGGCCGACCAGCGATTGGAGGGCGGGGTTCCTCACTTCCTTGATCTCAAGCCGCTCCCATTTGCCGTTGAATACTGCCGGCCGCTTCAGTGCCTCACGGAAATCGTTGCGGAATTTGGCATCGCGGTAGACTTTCTTTTGCGCTTCGGGCGGCTGGTTGAAGACCGGGTTCCAGCTATCGAGATTGGCGAAAATAAACGGGTCACGCAGATTGATTTGGATCGTCAATGGACGGCAAGTCACCTGCGGCACGCCGCCACGGCGGATGAGCGGCTCAGCCTTGCGCAAGGTTTCCAGACATGCTTCGGGCATGTCGTCACGGTTAAGCAGCGCCAGCCAGGTAACCGGCCGGGTGCTTTCGCGCAGCAGCATATCGAGGAATTCGTACTCTTCGTCAGCCATCAGCGAGACCGATTTGGTCAGCGCCAATTCGATTGCTCCTCGGCGGAGTTCCCTGAGCGCGCCACAATAGGCCTTGAATTCGTCGGGGCTGGCATTGCGGCAGGCGATCGGCCTGCCCTTGTAACCGATATGCTGCGGAACCGCGGTGGTGGTGAAGCCGAAGGCCCCGGCCGCCACCGCTTCCTTGATGAGGGCGGCGATTTTTGCGGTTTCCGCAGAGTTCGCCGCGCGCTCCATCGACTCCTCACCCATCACGTAATGGCGGAAAGGAGTGAGTGCGGCCATAAAGCCGAGGTTAATACCGCATCCCCGGCGCTGTGCCGCATCAAGATACTGTGGAAAGGTTTCCCAATCCCAGGTCACGCCTTTGCCCAACACGTCGAACGGAATCGCTTCGACGTTGACGAGGTCCCATGCGGCAATCTCGCGCACATTGGGTTTGCAAGGCGCAATGCCAACACCGCAGTTGCCCATGATCACGCTGGTCACGCCGTGCCATGACGATGACGTGATGTAGGGGTCCCAGCAGATTTGTGCGTCATAATGGGTATGCGGATCGACAAAACCGGGCGTGACCGTGAGGTCAGAGGCATCGACCGTTCGTTTGGCGCTGTCGCGGATTTTGCCGATCTCAGCGATCTTGCCATCGGCGACCGCCACATCCGCCTGCCGCGGCGGCGTTCCGGTTCCATCCACCACGGTGCCGTTCTTAATCAACAGGTCGTAGGCCATTAGTTTAGATCTCCTTGGGGTCTGACGTTTGCTACCCCGGCCATCGAATAGGTCAGACGGCAGGCTGGAAAGCCTGTACTGCATCAGGCCGGCCAACTATCAGCCCTTTTTATCTAAGGTTCAAACTGGCGATGAACTGTTTCACCGCGGTGTTGAACTCCATCGGCTTTTCCAATTGGTAGAAATGCCCGACATCCTTAATCACGTTGAGCTTCGCGCCCGGTATATTGTCCGCGAGCAATTTGTTTGCGGCCACTGGGGTGGCCTGATCCTCTTCGCCCGCCAGCACGAGAGTTGGCTTGCGAATCTCTCCGAGCCGACTCCTGATATTCCAGTTGAAGACACCATCAGGATCGGCAGTGGCCGAATCGAAGACAAACTTCGGGAAATTCGACTGCACCATGAAATGCGAGCGCATCACTTCCAGGATTTCGGGACGTTCGCGCTTGGTACGCGCCGAAACGGCACCTTCGAGCAAAGCCGAGAAGGTCGCTTCGAAATTATTCTTGAACGCATCCGCCGCTTCCCTCGGCATATTCTCACCGAGTCCGGTGCCGGAGCTGAGGATCACATTGGCAACGACCCGGTCGGGATAGTCCAAATTGAATTGCATCGCGATCATCCCGCCGATCGAGTTACCAATCAGGATCGCTTTGTCAATTTTGGCGGCGTCGAAGACTGCAGCCACATCACGGGCGTGCTCCTGGATTGAGTAGCCACTGCGAGGTTTGTCCGAACGCCCGTGCCCGCGCTCGTCGACCACAATTACCTGATTGGTACGTGCGCAGGGGAAAACCTGGAAGTACCAGATGTAGCCATTGGTCGTCCACGGATGCAGAAAGACGATAGGCAGTCCCTCGCCATAGGTATCGTAGAAGGTCTTTACTCCGAAATTATCTGCATAAGGCATAGATAACTTTCCCTGACATTTAAGAGACACAGGACCTTCACCTTTCCCTCTCCTGCAACAACGCGGGAAAGCGATTGTCAGAAGGCCGGCGAGGTAAGCTCATTTTGCTAGGCGAGCCGCTTGCGCGGCTCGCTTGGTTTGAAAAAGTTAAGCAGCAACGCCGCCACGCCGTAGCAGCATCCCCGGAGTTGCCCCAGTGCAATTGCCATCGTCGAAGGTGACTTCACCGTTGACCATGATCGCGCGATA
>Ga0073928_10004397_pt1 | contig 20918 bp, 15 predicted proteins | sample PaiPotPPA55metaG_FD_76969 | JGI IMG/M metagenome (GOLD analysis project Ga0073928, IMG submission 76969) | Iron sulfur acid spring bacterial and archeal communities from Banff, Canada, to study Microbial Dark Matter (Phase II) - Paint Pots PPA... ...
GCGAATCAGTCCGCGTCGCGCAAATTCGCTGCGTTCCGCTTTGCAGAAGCCCTGATGATCCCCGACGAAACTGCGCGGCAGTGCACCCTCCTAAAACATTCCCGTCTGTCGAGCCGCCTCGGGTGATGAGAACACGCATGGGAGCCACACATCGGGCCGTGGGCACTTCGTAGCCTCGCAGGGCATCCGGAAGATGCGCGACACGACGCCGCTACGGTATAGGAGTGCCCCTCCTTCCGACGCGTAAGAAAGATCGGCGCACCTTCGGCATTGCCAGTCAGCCAGCACGGCGCACAAATATCGTCCGTCATTTCCCACTTTCCACCCGTAAAGCGCTCGGCTCGGCCGCTGACATTCCCAGCACTTTAAGAGTAGGCTTCGCCCTCCATGCGGTTGCCGTCGCCATGCCAGGTAAATTGGCACGGTGCTACCGTCCGTTCGCTTAATCTCAACCGAGTCAGCCTCGGGGAAGCTTGTCCGGGGCAGTTGCCGAGCTATCCGGACGGCGTCTTTGTTAGTTCCGTCCCTAGGGTGCTTCCAGATCAAAAGGTACGGGATACGTCGAGGGTCGTCCCACACTTTTCGCACGGCCCAAGCAGGAAGCATCGGTACCCGCTCGCAGTCGATCCTAAAGCCTAGAAACCTTCCTCCCCAACCTCTGAGAATGCGTTTATATACGTACACCGTCTAATTCCCGTCGCTGCGCTTTCCAACGAAGTCCCAATCAGAAGGAGCGTTTTCAAAGAAAGCGTCAAGATCTGCACGCTTAAATTTCCAGCGTTTTCCGATGATTTTGCCCCTGATTTCGCCTCTTTTTAGGGTAATTTCTCACTGTTCTTGTGCTTAAACGGAGCACTTCTGCAGCTTCTCGTAACGTTAAAAAGCGTTCTCCGACTTGAAGGGGGTCAACGTTCGCTGGCTTTTTCATGCCGCTCCGACCATAACGAGAACGCCAACTTGCGCCAGTCTGTCGATTAACTGCGTTGTGCTCCAGCCCACCCACCGTTGAGGCTGAGCAAGCGCCGTTCGCAGCTGTTCTAGTGTGGTGCGGGCAAACAAGGCCGGATCTGTTACAACCACGCACGTCTCGATCGCAACTGGTGGCGATTTGAGGTTCCACCGAATTAGCGTTACGTCCGGCGGCATTGTGGGAATAGACAGCCTCATGCGCAAGAATTCTGCAACTTCATCCCTGTGAGCACGCAGAAAGTTGAGTTGTCCTGCCAATTCCTCTCGTTGCCGGAGGCCAGCAAATCGGATGCGAACTCTTTCACCGTCTAACCGGAGGGCAACACCCATATCCTCAACTTCGCCTAACACCTCGATTACCCTCATAGGTCCTCTTCGATCCCAACCTCCTCCGACTTGCCTTGCGGCCTTGAAAGCGCAACAGTGCAACAAGGCTTATAAACATTGGTTTTGGGCCATATCGAGGCCGCAACAGCAGGATCAATGTTGCGTTTTGCCGATTCGTTCAAAGCCGCGTCAGCATTGGCTTGTTGCGGTGTTGCACTTTGAGCGTCGAAGTGTGGGATAACGGATGGTGCTCTCAGATACCTTCGGAAGGCATCATCGAAGTCAGCCCGTTCGTAGCCCTTTGGGGTTTTGTCCTCCAATCGGATCGAATGGGGCGTTATATCGAAGGGTCGGAGAAGACGAGCCAGTCTTGCGGCGGATAGGGGCTTTCCGTTAGACCATTCGATCCAGGGCGAGGTTTCAATCTCTGACAATGAATCTGCCAGGTCCGCAGAACCTATCTTCACCGCTTGTCGTTGTTCGAATATTTGCGAAATATCGGTGAGGAGCAGCTTTCCGATCGATTCATCTGCGGCCTGGCCTTCGGTACAAAGATCCACGAGTGCCCGGCGTGCAAGTTGGGGCCACTGGCCGCCAGCCATATCTGCAATGGCCAGCAATGGCTCCGCGCCGTCTTGTTGTCTATCTGAAAGTGCCTCAGGCAATTCAGGGTGAGAGGCGGGCAGGCTTTCTGCCACCGTCAGGCACCAGGCCGCTACGCGATCCTTTAAGGCCTTTGCTTCCGGCCCGACATTGCTCCGGCGGAATCGTTCGACAACCTCGCCGGGTGCAGCTCGCTTCAGTCGAATAGGGATTGACCGGTCCGCCACGGTGTCAGGCAGCTTTCCTATCCCTGCAATCGCCTTCGGACAAAAGGTTGAGAAATCTTGAGATGAAATGCTAGTTCCCTGACCCACGCAACACGATGCGCGCCCCCCTCGGCGGTGCCCAGTATTGAGCACACCACGCAGTGTCTCCGCGTACTCCTTGTTGCCACCAAAAGCGGCATCGGACTCGTCTAGCAGCAGTGTTGGGTGTTGAGCATGGATTTTGCGGACCAGGACAGCCGATGTAACGCGGCCGGTGGGCCAGGGATTTTCTACGAGAATTTCAAGCACCTCAAGGAGTCGAGTCTTGCCGCTTTGTTTCTCGGCGGAGGTAATCGCCAGATATGGCGTCACATCGGCAGCTGCAATCAGGTATGTATGCGCGGTCCACAGCGTTACGACACGAGCTTGGGGCTCGGACAAACAAACAAAACGCCGGATGAAACTGAGAACGGCATCCAGAATGTCTCCACCCGTCTTTCGAAGGCCTTGTCGCTCAATCGGAGCTGACTGCACTTCATACGTTAAGTTCATCGGCCTGCCTCAATGGGGAGTCTTGAGCCGGTAGCGATTGATCTGCACGCAAGAACGATTCCAGCGCCCTAACGGTAATAACTGTTCTGCGGCCAATCTTTCGGGCCGGAAGCAGTTTCGCCGCGATGTAGTTCTGGATCGTTCTGGGCGAGACGCTCAGCATCTCCGCCGCGCTGCGAATATCAACTGCAAGTTTGTTTGTTTTCTCGACCATGCGCGAACAGTACGGTATCCGCACGCATAGTCGCTAGAGGAAGATGAGACAGCTATCGAATTTTCCGCGTCCGTGTGACCTCTGATTCTCGCAGACTTTCCCAACTGATCAGTTTGGCAGCAGTCTTAATCCCTTTAAGGACGGTGGAATCGGGGTCTTCGAGCTCCCCGACTTTGTTCTTTTTAGCTATCTCAGTCGAAGACATTCCTGCGAACTGGTACAGTACAAACCAATCCAGGTTTGCCGGACTATATTTTTTTCGCGCACGAACTAATCCGCACGATTCAGCCAGTTTTCGCGTTTGGTTCTCATACCTTGTCAGTTCCTGCTCGAATTGCTCGCGCACCAATTGGCGGTATCTAGCCCAAGCGAACAGCTCGGTTTCCCATCCCGGATACTGAAATTGGAAGGCATCGCCTGTCGAGGCAGCAGATGATGAATGGCCGTAAAACGGATTCCATCTCAGTGATTCCATCCATTCGGGGGCAACGTGCCAGCCGCGTAAAGTGCGAAGCGCGTCATCCATTAGCCATACGCGATCCGCGTTGAACTCATTGGCCCATTTGGAAAGTGCCGATTTTAGATTGTGGCGTTTTTTCATACTCGCGGGGGTGTCGGCAGAGTGTCCCGCCGAAGATGAGGCGCTACCTTCCGTGAGCAGTTCGGAAGGTGAAAGCCGCTTCGGCCCATCTATTCCCAAGAACATGCATCCGGCCTCTGCAAGGTCACGATAGAGCGGAAACACCCGAGTAGAAAGCTGCTTAAGGAACTTCGGATAAACCCGCCCTACAGTCTCGAACAGGATGAGGCGCGCTCTCGAAACCTGAATGCTGTCCGAGTCTGGAGAGACGTACTCGCAGTACGCCAACCGACCTATTTTGCGACGGGCCATTGCGACTTCCCAGAGATTCGGCACGTCACTGACAGACCACGTGTCGCAGATGCGCATCGGTGCATCTTGGCGCGGATAATAGCATCGAAATTTGCCCTTGACAATAACCTACCGTAAGGTTATAACTTGAGTATGCGAACGGCCACCGAAGCGGCAAAAGAATTAGCAAAACGGAGCGTCGCGGCACGACGCCTCAAGTGGGGCAATGACGGCTTCCGGAAAAAAATGCAGGAATGGGGAAAACTGGGTGGTCGTCCCCGTAAGAATGTGAGGAAGTCATGAGGCAGCGCGGCGTGTACGAAAAAATGCCAGGCTCAGGAGTTTGGTGGGTTCGTTATGCCGATACGATGGGTCGGATCCGTCGTGAGAAGGCCGGAACGAAGAGCTCGGCACTTACCCTCTACCGAAAGCGAAAGACGGAGAGCCTACAAGGGAAGAAACTGCCTGAGAATCTACGTACGCCAACGGTCAGTTTTGCCGAACTGGCCAGCGATGCCCTTGTATATTCAAAAACACACAAGATTACCCACCAAGATGATGTTCTCCGAATGCCTTGGCTCTTGGCAGCCTTCCGTGACCGTGCCGCTGATTCAATTACCCCTCAAGACCTCGAGAACCACCTCGCTCGAATCGGAGAAGAAAGAAATTGGGCGCCAGCCTCAGTGAATCGTTATCGCGCCCTAATTTCGCTCTTGTTCCGGCTCGGAATTGCCAATGGTAAGTTGAAAGAAAACCCAGCTAGGTTGGTTAAACACAGGTTAGTCAACAATGCCCGGACGCGTTGGCTCAATGCTGAAGAAGAAGTTCGGTTACGAGCGGTTATAGAGGTTCGCAACGTCGAACACGTGTACGAGCTAGATCTCGCCCTGAATACGGGGCTGAGACTTAGCGAGATGTATGGCCTGACCTGGGAGAATGTGAACTTGGACCGACGCATCCTAGCAATTCCGCGATCAAAGAACGGCGAAACCCGATATGTGCCAATAAACGTAACCGCCTTGACTGCCCTTTCAGAACTCCTGAAGCGTGGAGATGGGACAGGTGCCGTGATTCGTAATGTCAGAGGCATGCCCCTGACCGACCCACGTCATTGGTTTGAGGCCGCAATTCGGATGGCCAAGATTCGAGGCTTCTCGTGGCATTGCCTGCGACACACCTTTGCAAGCCGTCTAGTGATGGCGGGGGTCGATTTGCGCACTGTTCAGGAGCTTTTGGGACACAAGAGTATCGCGATGACCGTTCGATACTCCCACCTTGCCCCAGCTCACACTTTGGCCGCCGTCGAACGCCTAACAGGCAACGGCACTGCAGAGCCAACTGGCACCAGAACTAGCACCGCCTTCAATCCATCGATTCGACCGTCGCTTGGCGAAGTGCATTAAGTCCTTCATCGTTATGGTATTCTGACCGACTACTGGGGCGTGGTCCAACTGGTAGGACACCTCACTGTTAATGAGGACGGTGAAGGTTCGAATCCTTCCGCCCCAGCCAATTTTTCCGTCCAGAAATGATGGTATTGGTGGTGTCGGCTGTTTTTATACCGATTGCATTAACTTTATCGGTGGTTTTAAGAGGGTTTCTACTTCTTTAAACGCAATTTGCTCGAGAACGCTGATCAGTCGCCGGAAGCCTTCTTCACAGAATAAGCAAGCGGTGGCGACATGATCACCACCGCTAAGAGAACTGCCGGCGCAGATTACGGCGTAACGTGCATGACGAACGACCCCCAGTTGGCGAAGATATCTCGCGGAGCATTGGGGATGTATTCGACCGCCAACCAGATAGAGCCGTCGGTGTCGGCCACCGCAGCGGAATAGTCGCCCCAGCGCGGGCGAACCGGTGCGCCAAACGCCGGGTACTCCGTGAATCCATCCTGCGGACCCGCCCCCGGACCGGCAATGTGTACCTCACCTGCTCCGTTCACCGCGTCGATAGGCGTATAGGCAGCGCTGGGGAAGTAGTTTCCGCCAACCAGAGTGAACGTCATTACACCCTCGCCGGAAGTATTGACGCCGATGGAGGGGAATACCACGCTGTTCTGGTTCACAGACACGTAGCCTTGATTAGCGATCGAGGCCGAGAGCGACCCCATAATCGAGGAAGGAGTCACGATGAAGTAGGCAATCCCAGAGCGCGTGGGGCCGTTTGGGGTTTTGACTACGGTGTTTACACCACCCCATAGATTGCCATTGGCAAATACGACCTGGTTCATGCGGTCGTCATTGCTCGCAATCAGGCCCAGATGCTCCAACCTCAGTTTCCCGAAAAATCCTGAATTGAGCAGGTCCAACAGCGGTGTCGGTCCCGCCATCTGCTGTGCAAGCGGGGGCTGCCCGTAGATCTCGCTGTCAATTACATCCACCGTCAGCTGCACATTCGGTGTCGCAGCAGTCAGTGAGCTGGTATTGGTGAGCGCCCAAGCCGCGATCTGGTTGGTCAGAGTGCTCGTAAAGTCGAGGGAACTCAGGAAATACTCAGTGCCACCCTGGGCGCTCTCCTGCGTGCCGCCCGGCGGTACAGTTGCCGGCTGCACCGAGAAGAAAGGCAAGCCCGGCAGAAAATTCAGCCCGCTGAAGTGGACCACTGTGGGCTTCATGCCCGCCGCCAGCGCGGTTTTCGACATGGCATACACTTGTGCCCCATTGAATCCCGCTTGAAACAGCGGAAATTCGTTGGTGGTAATGTAGAAGCCATTGGCGTCAGCGCCGATCAGGGGTTGGTCCCCAAGGCAGGGACAGCCGACATGGTCAGGAGTCCCCGTCACGTCGGTGGTGTCGAGCCGGAAGATATTGTACGTGCCGGTTGCATCCGGACCGGTGCTCACGGCGATGATGACCCCGGTGGTGCCGGTCAGATTGCCGGTGGAAGGATCAACATCCAAAATGGCTTCGGTCACGAACCAGCGTTGCGTGTCGGTATCAAAGTAAGCCTTGGGATCGGAGACGAATGGTCCAAACACCGGAGGAGTGGCAGTGGAAACTTCCGGCGCCAAACCAAAAAACTGATTCATCGGCGTCGGACCGCTCAACAGGGTTCCCGAAGGATCGTAGACAGCGATTGCATTGTTGACGGCTTCCACTACCTCGCTGTTGCCCACGGCAAGCGCCTGGTCCGGCGGTTCCAAGTCGAACTGCGTGCCCGTGTAAGCGCCCGTGCCCGCTGAAGCCTGATCGAGATTCGTGATGCCGCTGAAGCCGGAAAATCCTGGATTGTTACTGGTCACGGCATTGCCGCTAGGCATGGGAACGTGATCGGAAGGAACGCGCGCGGGGGCCGTTCCGTTGGCATTCTTGTTGAAGTTGCTATCCACCTCCAACGTTGCTCGGTATTTTCCCAGAGTCTTTGCTGCCTTGCCCGCTAAACCAATGCTGGAAGTACCGATATGGGTCAGATGCGTTGTCGTCTGGTCCGCATGCGAGCTTGACTGAGCGACTGAGCTCGCTGGAACGAACAAGATAAGAGTCAGCAAAGAGAGATACACCATCCAGGTTTTTCCCAAAGGGAGGCTCCTTTCTCGATCTGATCTACTGAGCAGGGCGGGGATAGCTGCTCGGCTCCGTGGGGACATCGCTCTCGGCAGGACAGAACGAAACCGGAGTAGACGGCGGGATGGTACATCCTCAGGGGTCAGCGCAGCAAGTGCTATCTAATATCTCAACCACAAGCGCAACAGACTGAGCCGCTTTCTTCGCGAGCCGAGCGTTCGGTCCGTAGTGACCGCTTGCCCGCTTTGCGGAAATTCGGAGAGTGTTTGCGCATTAGGGGTTCATTTTCGAATTCTTCCGCCCCAGCCAAATTTTGGTTCAGCTTTACAGACCCCATACCACTTATGGAATGACTCTTGTTCGCGTCATGCGGCGCGTTTCGGGATGGGCAAAACCGCCACGACGCGCGTGCCATTACCGTTGGAGCGCACGTCTAATTGGCCGCCAAACTGGCGTACCCGTTCGCGCATGCCACGTAGTCCCACCCCGGTAAGTTGTCCAGATGAAATGTTCGATTCTATTTCGGCGGGTATGCCCTTGCCTTGGTCTTCCACTACCAGCGTGATTTCACGGGGCGAACGATCGATCTGCACCAGCGCTGTGGGACTCTCGGAATGTCGGTGAATATTTGTTAGCGATTCCTGGACAATGCGGAAAACCGACAGCGCCAGATCGCGCGGCAGGGCTTCCTCGAAGCCGCTGGCCAACTTCGTTTCCACGGTAATCTTGCTGCGCTCAGAGAAACCATCGATGTACCATCGCACCGCCGAATCCAGGCCCACCTCGTCGAGGAGCGGCGGATGCAACAAGTGTGACATGGTGCGAATCTCGCGGGAGGCCTGTTCGACCAATGCCTGATTCTGTTCCAGCGTTTGCTGCGCTTGCGCACTCAATGCCTCTTTTTCGCTGACAATTTTCCCGAGATTCATGCTCATGGCTACGACCAGCTGGCCCACGCCATCGTGTAATTCACGGGCAATACGCCTGCGTTCTTCATCCTGCGTTTGCAATAACCTTCCGGTGAGCTCGCGCAGTTTAGTGGTGGCGTTTTCCAGTTCCACGGTGCGGTCGGACACGCACGATTCGAGCGTCTGCACCGATTGCTGAAGCTGGCGCTCCGCTTCTTTGCGATGTTGAATGTCCAGATGGATTCCCGCCCAATAAAGTATTTTTCCCTGGCTGTCGCGGATAGGCACGCCGCGAGAGAGAATGTGATGCCACCGGCCATCAGTTGTGCGAAAGCGACTTTCCCGTTCCCAGGAAGTACCTTCGCGCACGCATTGATGCCACGCTTCCTTGGTGGCAGCTGCTTCTTCCGGGTCCATTGCATGAGCCCAGCCATATTCCGAGCATTGCTCCTGGGTAAGACCGATCAATTGAAGAAACGAAGGACTGGCGTAGACGTTTCGCCCCTGGTCATCGCAAATCCAGACCCCATAATCGATGGACTCGCCAATGGCGCGATAGATTCGTTCACTCTGGCGCAGCGCTTCTTCGGTTTGGCGCCGCTTGGCATCATCACGAAAACAAATAACCACGCCGCCGGCGGCGCTCTCTGTTTTTACCGGGGAAGCGCTAAACACCACCGGGAAAAAACTGCCATCTTTGCGAATAAATAAATCTTCATGCTCTCGAATCGCTGCACCGCTACCGAGTACTTGCAGAAGCGGACAATCTTTTGCCGCGTAGGGCGACCCGTCCGGGTATTGGTAATGCGTTTTCTCATGGATGTCTTTCCCCAGGAGTTCGGCGGAGGTCCACCCGAACAACGTTTCAGCGGCCGGGTTCATATAATTGATTCGCCCCTGCGCGTCGAGCATCACCAACCCCTCGGCTATATTGGTCATGGCCGAGCGAAATCTTTCCTCGCTTTCACGCAGAGCTTTTTCAAAAGCCGCGCTGCGCTGCAAAACGTCGGTGGGATCAAGACTCCGGCTTGCGTCCGGAATTTGAACCGCTTTAACGAAGGGTTCGCCTTTATTAACCTTGGCAATGGCGGCCAGTAATTCCTTGGCAACCGTGGATTTCACTACGTAAGCGCGAGCCCCGGCGTTGAAAGCCTGGCGGACCATTTCGGGAGCCTCATGCTGGCTGACGATGACGATTTCTGTATCGGGGAGGAGCCGCTTGATCTCGCGCGTGGCATCCAGGCCGTTCATGTGCGGCATGGTGATGTCCATGACGATGATGTCAGGCCGGAGGACCCTGGCTTTTTCTACCGCGTCTTTGCCGTCAACTGCTTCACCGCAAAGAGTTAATGAGGATTCGGTGGCAAGTACGGAACAGATGCCCCGCCGTACTACTTCGTGGTCATCGACTACCAGAATTCGCATCGTGCTCGTCCTCGATCACTGTTCGGCGTGGCGAGTCGAATCACAAAGCGCTGACGATTCATATCATCGCTATGCGACGCTGGCATAGTCACCGGTAGGTCTCAAAAGTGGGAACGAGCCATCATAGGCAGGACGGGCGTATGGCCCCATACAGGATTCGCTGTAGTGTGCCGAAAAAGGGAGATCGCTAGAGCACAGCCTACGTCGAGGCCCAGGGTGAGGCTTTGCACGCCCTGATGTCGTCCTAGGTAAGTGACTCCGTGATGGTGCGCGAATGCCGTGTGGAGCATGCGCAACGAGGCAAAGCCCTCGAAAAACTCACCCCTTTTCCGTGGGGAGCCCCGCGTCGCGCCAGCCTCTAAAGCCGCCGTCCATCGATTCCACGTTGGTGTAACCCATTTTCTGGAGGTTTTCCGCCGCGAGCGCCGAGCGAAATCCGCCGCCGCAATACAGGACGAGCTTTGCGTCGGTCTGCGGCACACGCTGTTCAATATCGCGTTCGATGATTCCTTTGCCGAGGTGTAGCGCGCCGGGGAGGTGCCCTTGCGCCCATTCGTTGTCCTCGCGAACGTCGATCAGCATGAAATTTTCGCCGGCGTCGATGCGGCGTTTTACTTCAGCGACGTTCGTTTCTTTAACTTTGGTCTTAGCTGCGGTTACAAGTTTCATAAATTGCCCCGAATGAGGCATGTGGCCCTCCGTAAAATTATGTGTAATTGTCCTTCTGTAAAGTAGCCTAGCACGCGACATTAACCTGCGACAAAACGCAGAACATTTGACAAAAATGATTCTTTCTAGCGTACCTAGTTGCGATGCAAGCGATGAACGACCCGCTCAGGGCTTGGTTGTTGGCGATGCACTTCCTGACTTCACCGTGGCGGTTTTAGTAGCCGCTTTGGCGGGTGCGAGTTTGCAAGCGCGCTGTACTTCGGAACCAGCGGAGCCGGCACGGAAGCGGGTCGATTCGCGTACGCGAGTGCGCACTCCATCGATCACCGCTGGAATCGGGTCTTGCGGCACGCCGCGAATAGTAAAAATCATCAAGGCTGATTCGCCGGGCGAGTCTACGCTCGAACCGATGCCCACTCCCTGTACGCCCGCCTGCTTCATCAGCGCTTCGACGTGCGCGGCGTGCACCACTTTTGCGCGCGCCATCTCCGCGTCAGAAACGGAGTACACCAGTTGCGGCGCCGCCACTGATTTTTCCAGAATGGCGCTGTCTTCCGCTGAAATCGCGCCGCGCTTGGCAAAAAGCGGCTTTTCGATGATGCGCGTTCGGATCCCGTCAACCTGTGCAGGTAGATTCGTTCGCGAGTCGCCTTGCGTCACAAAAAACAAAATCGCCGGCTCCTTGGGATTGTCGTAGCTCTGTCCCACGCCGACCGCCTGAACTTGCGGATAAGCCAGCAATTCCGGGCTATGTAAATCGCGAGTCGCCGTGGCCTTCTGGATTACGTCGGCTGCCAACAAGGCAGGCTCAACGGTTTTTGCCGATTGCGGAGCGGTTGGCAGAGTGCATCCCACGACTGCGTGCGCGGCGCCTCCGACGAAGCTAACGGCGTTACCCCCGCTCTTGAAAAAATTCAATACGTCGGCGACGGGATTGCCAACCGTGTCGGTGTTCGATCCCGCATAGAGCAGAGCCACCGGGGTAGCTGTGTCTTGCGTAACGATCAGCGAACCGGAGTCGCCTTCACCGCTAAAATCGCCGCCTATGACGCCGATCTGATTTGTATAGTTCACGGTGAACTTGGTTCCTGTGCCGTCGCAATTCACGGTGTAATCCACGCTGGTGCTGATGTTCGTTGCCTCGATCGTGGAACAAGTCAATCCCGTGGAGCGGCCAGATTTCGCGACCGGCCGGCTGACCGCAACGCTGGCCGTGGGCAGTCCTGTGCCGCCTTGCGGAGCGTCCGCTACGGGAACACCGTTGGCGTCCACGGTGCCGCCGAGGTAAATAATCTTTCCGGCAGAATTAACTTTTCCGGCGATGACTTGCGCGATGGCGGCGTCGAGATTCTGACTGGGGGTCGCTTGCAAATTAGAGAACTGCGACAAATTCGCAACGGTGTTGGTTCCCGCGGTCGTGCAGGTTGCAGTGTCAATCAAGCCCGGCTGCACGATGGCATCGCCCACGGTGGCGCCATCGCTGCGTGCCAGGATGTGGTTGTCGCTCAAAATATATTGCACGCCGCCGCGGGTAACCAGCGAACCGAGAGTCCCCCCACAGCACGTAATGGTCTTCCCGTTGTTCACGAAGTCATGCGCATTACTGCCGCTGCTGCCAAGTTCAACGGGAACAGGCTGGGCATTGGCATTAGCGGGAACGATCGTCACGGTGGAAGTTCCGCTGGCGGTGGTATCTGCCTGGGATACGGCCGTAACGGTCAACGTAGTTGTTACCGTGTTGCCCATGCTATCCGACTTTGTCGGGACCGCGCTCGGCGCCACATAAAGGCCAGTGCTGGAAATAAAGCCGAATTTTTGACTGCCCCCGGTTACGCTATTCACTTGCCAGGTCCCTGCGGTATTACTAGTGCCAGTAACCGTAGCGGTGAATTGTTGCGTCAGAAAATCCGAAACCGACGCCGTAGCGGGCTGCACCGAGACTTGTATGCCCGAGGCTGACGCCACGACGGTTACGGTAGCGGAGCCCGACTTGGTGGGATCCGCCTGCGAGGTTGCCGTCACGGTGACAGTTGGGGGATTTGGCACCGTTGCCGGCGCGGTGTACACACCGGTGGTCGAAATCGTGCCATTACTTGCGCCTCCGCTCACGCTCCAGGTGACGGCCGTGTTCGTTGTGCCCGTGACGGTCGCGGTGAAGGTCAAGGTTTGGCCCACAACTACCGTAGTTTTCGGCGCAGTGACCTTTACAGTAATCAGGCTCGAGGGTGAGGTGGCGCTGCCTCCCCCGCAACTGCTGACAAAAAGGATGATCGCTAGAAAAACTAGCCCGACGGCTGTTCGAATCATGAATATTCCTTGGAGGGGACTACCCTTTCTAAACTAGCATGGCCAGGGCTGGCAATTGCGACGAACGTCGGCGCCGTTTCCGAACGCAGGCGGGTGAGGCTCCCAAACAATGCGGCTCGCCTGCCGTTTATATGAATCCTCAGCGGGACAAAAGGTTGCGCTTAACTCACGCCTCGAGAACGACGGAAACTCAGTCCAGGTCGCGCCAATTCGGCCCCGAGCATACTTCCACCAGCAGCGGAACGGCGATCTGGTGGACGCCTTCCATCTCTTCGCGCACCAATTTCGAGACCGCCTCCAGCTCATTTTTTGGCACCTCGAAGACCAGCTCATCGTGCACCTGCAAAATCATTTTGGCTTGCAGATTCTCTTCGGTCAGATGCCGGTCAATGCTGATCATGGCCAGCTTGATAAAGTCCGCGGCAGTGCCTTGCAGCGGCGAATTGAGCGCGGTGCGCTCCGCGAAATTACGCAGCTGAAATTGCGCGGAATTAATTTCCGGGATAGGCCGAATTCTGCCGAATAAAGTTTTAGCCACCCCGGTGGCGCGGGTATCCGCCAACGTGTCGTCGAGATATTGTTTGACGCGGCGATAGCGGGCGAAGTAGGCATTGATAAACTGTGCGGCCTCGCGATTTTCGATATTCAGTTGTTGCGCCAGGCCGAAAGGTGAGAGCCCGTAAATAATTCCAAAGTTGATCACCTTGGCGGCACGGCGGTGTTCGGCGGTCTGTGCCATTTGACCCACGCCAAAAACTTCCTGCGCGGTGCGGGCGTGAATATCTTCGCCGCTGTTAAACGCTTCCAGCAAAACAGGGTCGCGCGAAAAGTGCGCCATGATGCGCAGCTCGATTTGCGAGTAATCGGCCGAGAGCAATACCTTGCCTTCGTCGGCCACAAAAGCGGCGCGAATTTGCCGACCCAATTCCGTTCGAATTGGAATATTTTGCAGGTTCGGATCGGAAGAGCTGAGGCGTCCAGTGGCCGTGCCGGTCTGCGAATAACTCGTATGTAGCCTGCCGGTTTCGCGGTGCACCAATTTAGGCAACGAATCGACGTAGGTCGATTTGAGCTTGGCGATTTCGCGGTACTCGATAATTTTTCGAGGCAGCGGGTGCTTCGCCGATAATTCTTCCAGAATATCCACCGCCGTCGAACGGCCCTTGACCCGCCCGCGGCGCTGCGATGGCTGCAGGTTCAACTTGTCGAAAAGAATTTCCGCCAGCTGCGTCGGCGAATTGACATTGAATTCCATGCCGGCAAGTTCCCAAACGTCTTTTTCCAGCCGGCGTATTTCTGTTTCCATCACTTGAGACATGGCATCGAGCGCTTTGGGATCGACGCGAATCCCGGTGCGCTCCATGTCCGCGAGAACAGGCGCGAGCGGCAGATCGATTTTTGCGTATACGTTAGTGATCTGTTCCGGGCCAATCTGCGCTTGTAAGGCTGGAGCGAGCCGCTGCAGAAAATCAGCGCGCTCTCCGGACCCGCCACCCATCATGGCGTTGAATTGGCGCATGACCACGTCGATAAAATTGTGATTGGCGGTCGTGGGCCGCAACAAATAGGAATATATTTGCGTGGCGTGCAGAACATTGGCCATTCGGCCGGTAAGCAGATGAAACAGTTTCGGATCGTGAACAATTTTGGGGCGTTGTGGATCGCTCAGCAGCGGCCGTAACGCCGTGAGCGCTTCGCCTTTTTCATCCATCCATACTGCTCGCCCCTCGCCAGGTTTCGAGGACACTTCAATGGAAGCAATGCGCGTGCCGAAGCCTTCCGACTCGCGATCGCCCGGTTCCAGATTCAGCCAGACTGCGATGGGTTGTTCACGGGGTAGCTGTGACAGATAGTCGCGGAATTCGCCAACATTCGCGAATTGCACGTAGTCGGTCTTGAGCACCGGCCCAGCGCTGACGGGTGCGGTAGAAGCAACCGTTTCAGATCCCAATTCTTTTAGCAGCGAGTTGAATCCCAATTCGCGATACAGCGCCGCCAGCAACGGCAGATCCGGCTCGCGCCGTTGCAGGTTGTCCAAATCCAGCGTGATAGGCACATCGCTGTCGATCTTCGACAGCTCTTTGCTCAACAGCACGTACTTGCCATTTTTTTGCAGCGCTTCGCGATAGCTCGCACGTTTTACTTCCGCGGCCCGGCGCAGCGCTTCTTCCGCGGAGCCAAATTGCAAAATTATTTCGCGCGCGCCCACTTCTCCGATGCCCGGCTTGCGGCGTTCACCGGGAGCAGGCTTTTCGTTGGGATCGCGCGCGCCGGGAATGTTGTCGATGCTGTCGCCCATCAAGGCCATCACGTCGGTAACTTTATTGGGAGGCACGCCGAGTATCTCTTCGACTTTTTTTTCGTCTACGAGCACGTCACTTTTCGCGGCGCCGGTGCCGGTACGCAAAACTTTCACCCCATCGTGAACCAGTTGCAGCATGTCTTTATCGTTGGTGACCAGCACCACGTCCACGTTTGCTTCGGTGGCTTGCTTTGCCAGCGCGCCGAGGACGTCGTCAGCTTCGAAGCCGTCCCATTCGAGGATGGGCAAACGCATGGCTTCGCACAGACGCCTCACGAAGGGCAACTGGATGGACAATTCATCCGGCATTTTGGGCCGGTGCGCTTTATATTCTTCGAAAAGTTTGTCGCGGAAGGTGGGCTTGCTGGTATCGAAAACAATGCCGACATAATCCGGCTGATAATCTTTCAATATTCTCCGCAAAATATTGTTGAAGAGAAACGGAACAGTGGTGGGGACGCCGGCGCTGGTGTTCATGCGCACCATTGGCGCGAAGAAAGCCCGGTAGATATGGGCCATGGCGTCGACTAAAAATAATTTTTTCTTTGTTAAAGGCATCTGCGCGAGTATAGCAAACGCTCCGAAGCGAGCAGGCAAAGCGCCGGCGTTAAAAGTTGGTGCAGAAATCAGTACGAAATTGGCTAATCAGGAATGAACTAGCCGCAATATAAAATAGTTATTCACGGACAGAATTAATGAGCCGAATATTCTGACTACTTTTTACTGCAGACTAGGATCAACCTCAGGCGGAGGTTGAATCACCAGCAAAAGTTTGGTTCCGGCCTCCAGGCGGACGTTCTTTCCCGCTGACAATAACACCGTGCCGTCCGAACCCTCCGACAGCGGCGTATAAACTTTCAGGTCGGATCCACCCAAAGCGCCTTGGCTGTCAGGCGTAAGCATGCCCTGCTTGGTCACGCCACCCTGCGCGGCAGGAACTCCCGAGGACTGGGCGCGAGATGCCGATTCAGTGCTGGCCGGAACGACCGTGGCATTCGAACCGTCTCTCGGACCAAAATCTTCTGCCGATGGATAGCCCTGGCCGCGTTCGTCGGTCGCGGGCATACGGTTCGACATTGAACCTCGGCCAGCCACGAGCGCCTGTATGCCGGCGTTCATCATAACTTCCTGTCCGTTTTTCAAGGTGGCTTTTTCGAATCGTACAAACAGCGCCGAGCCTTTTCCAGTACGCGCGGAAGACGCACGCACCAGGTGACCATGAATTTTCGTGCCCCTCGGAAAGATTACCGAGCGCTCGTAGGTGACGGACTCAGCTGTCTCAGCGGTTACCGGGTCGCCGGCTTTATTGCGGCTGGCGTCCAGCGGGGTAAGCAAAATGGCATTGAATGCCGTTCCAACACAAAACGGCGCAATAACCGGATCCGGAACTGAATTCAATTTCCTGGCGTCTGCGGCTGTGTCCGGCGGGGTTTGGGCGAATCCCAGAGGAACGATAAGAGCGGCAGCGACGAGTACAATGACTACAGCTTTCGTCATCGCATCCTCCCCACTACACTCCCAGCGTACCAGAATGCCAGGATTTTTAACATACATAGACCTGTGCAAAATACGGCAGGCGCAGGTGTATATCGGGCGAGGACGAAAGTTAAGCCTAGCCAGAAGTTGCTGCGCCTGTTACTAGAATCAGCCTCGTTCCGCTGTCAAGATGCACGTTTTTGCCCGTCGAAGTGATGACCGAACCCTGCCCACCGCCTGCGGAATTCAAGCTGAGGTTGCGCAAGCCAACTACGCCATGAGTGTTGGCGTCCCACGGGCCGGCGTTGCTATTTGTAGCCTCCGGCGAAGTTACGCCAGCGGAGGGGTCGGCAGTCCGCGCAGGTGCTGAAGAGGCGCCGTTCATACCACCATTGCCACGGGGGCCAGGGGCGCCGGCGGCTGAACCAGACGCTGGTCCTGCGGGCGCCCCGCCGGGAGCTTGGTTGTCATACGCGCTTGACGGCGAAGCTCCAATGGCCTGAACAGCCGCGTTCAAGGGAATCTCCTGACCGTTTTTCAAAATGGCTTTATCGAAAACCAAACCCAGCGACGAATCCGGCTGCCCCGCGCTTTTTGCCGATGCTTGCGTCACATGGCCGACGATCTTCGTGCCCTTGGGTAATATGGTTCTGCCATCCGCGGTCTTGAGGTCGGATGCGGCGCGCGCGTTTACCGGAGCACCTGGTTTCACCTTTTTTGAATCCAGCGAGCCGGCTAATTCCGCGTTGATAAGCGTACCCGCCGCGAATGTAGTTACTTCGCTTGGTGATTTTTCTGTGGTTTTTTGTGTGTTAGCGCCCTGCCCTTGCTTGCCTGCGAGCGCGGATTGCTCTCCGAGCTGCGCTCCCGCTTGCGAATCAGGCTGCGATTGCGCAGCCGCGCCCATGGTGTAGACGACTGCGAAATACAGCGCGGTGACAATTTTTGCGGTCAATTTCAATCTATACATTTCGCCCCTCAGTAAGTCCCACGTCAATAATCTAAAAACTTCTTGAAGGCGCGTGCTTTTGCCTCCACTGTTTTGATGTAGTTAAGGATTGGAAGGTTTTCGAAAAGGTTTCGTGAAACTACGTCGAACCTCGTGAACAATTTCCCGATTGGCGTCAAGTAAACACGTATTGGGCGCTGGTGTAGTTTGGCTTCTAGACCCGGGCAATTCTTTCTAGGTCGTATTCGGGTGGGTTTGTCGAGGGGTCAAGCGTGAACCCAAAATGCTCTAGAAAACCTCTTCAACCGAGAAGCCCGCCAAGCGGCAATTCATAACAAAAACCTGCTTGTATTGCAATGATGCCACCCGGGATATAGATAGAAACAGGGTGAACATAAATAAGTGTCGGCTGTCCTGATACGCCCTAAGTTTTTTCTTCCTTACCCTTACGGGGTCAGCTTCGCCAACGGCATCGCTGTTCTTCACGACCTCATCGTGTGTAGAGCCCGTAGCGATAACGACTTTCGTCATTAGAGAGTGCTACCCATGAGTTCGAGGGGGAAGACCGCAGGGCTTTACTCCGGGGGAATTCTAGGGATATTGGCACGGTACCTCCTCGTGCGGGGCGACACGCACAGTATCCCAATAATCAGAACTAAGCGACTAAGTATTGTTACTAGTAAGTTAATTTAACGTCAAATCTGCAAATTTCCTCGACCATCCAAACGTTGCCCTGCAATTCGGTATTCTGCGCGCCGCGAATTAACAAAACTCTCACCTTGTTCGAATGCGCGCGAACGGTAATCGTTCGAATGATTTATCAAAAATGTCGACGCGCCGACATTTTTTTCTCAAACAAAGCACTTAGCGCGTCCATTTTCGAGTGGTACTAGATCTGCATCATTATTCGCCCGGCCGTGTGACCTGCGAAGTTGCAATTTATACGATGCCTAGGGTCTTGCCGACTTCGGCCAGCGTATCCGCGGCGCGCAACAACTGCTCACGCTTGTGCGTGGCGCTGACGATAACGCGCAAGCGACCTTTGCCTTCCGCCACGGTCGGATAGCCGACGGCGGGAGCGAACACGCCAGCGTCGAAAAGCTTGCGGGAGAACTCGAAGGCTTTTGCCGCTTCGCCAACGTGAATGGGAATGATAGGGGTCTCACTGACGTTGAATTGGAATCCGCGTTTTTTCAATTCGCGTTTGAAGAATTTCGTATTGGCCCACAATTTTTTGACCAGGCGCTCGCCTTCCGGCGAATCGAGCAGCGTGAAAGCCGCCTGGCAGGCTGCCGCGGTGGCCGGCGGATGCGAAGTGGAAAACAGAAATGGCCGCGCGCGCAGGTACAGATAATCGATCAAGTCGCGAGACCCGCAAACATAGCCGCCCATTGCTCCGATAGCTTTACTCAAGGTGCCCACTTGAATGTGCACGCGCCCGTGACAGTTGAAATGGTCCACCGTGCCACGGCCATTGCGGCCCAAAACACCCGAGGAATGCGCGTCGTCAATCATCATGATGCAGTTGTATTTTTCCGCCAAAGTGCACAGCTCCGGCAGCGGAGCGATATCGCCGTCCATGGAAAAAACGCCGTCGGTGATGACCAGTTTGTGGCCGTTCCAATTGGCGGTTTCTTGCAGGATGCGTTCGCAATCCTGCACATCTTTATGCTTGAAGACTTTAATGGTGGCTTTCGATAAGCGCGCGCCATCGATAATCGAGGCGTGATTCAGCTCATCGGAAATAATTAAATCTTCCTTGCCCAGCACCGCTGAAACGGTTCCGGCATTGGCGGTGAAACCCGACTGGAACACCACGCAGGCTTCCACGTTTTTGAAGCGCGCGATTTGTTCTTCAAGCTCCTTGTGCAGCTTCATGGTGCCCGCGATGGTGCGCACCGCGCCTGCCCCCACGCCATATTTGCGCGTCGCCTCTAGCGAAGCTTTGCGCAAGGCTTTGTGGGTGGTCAATCCCAGATAATTGTTGGAAGCCAGATTGATAATTTCCTTGCCGTCAAAAACGGCAACAGGTTTTTGCTCGCCTTCGAGCACACGGAGCTTCGGTGCGGTGCCCTTATTGCGCAACTCCTGGAGATGCTCAGAAATATAATGAAGCGGGGATGGTTTGCTGGCGGTAGCTGCAGCGTCTGACATGGAAAGAACTCCTTATACCTTCACATTTGTTGCGTTACGTTCGCCTTGATGGCGGTAAGCTTTAGTGCGGCACTCCATCGGGATACATTAAAATTTTCCCCGCCAGACCGCCTCGCAAAAGCTTGAATGCGTCTTCGAATTTTTCCAGCGAGGTGCGCTCGCCAAACAGCGGATCCAGATTCAGCCGTCCGGCTTTGAGCAGCGCGGTCATTTGCACCCACGTGCCGTACATGCGCCGCCCGTAGATACCTTGCACCGTCGCTCCTTTGAAAATTACGTCGTTCACCAGGTCGAGCGGAACCGACTCCGTCGGTATGCCAAGCAACGAAGCGCGGCCTCCGGCGCGCAAGGCTGCGAATCCCTGCTGGATCGCGGTGGGATTTCCGGACATCTCCAGCAAAACATCCACGCCGGTGTTGGAGGTATCCGCCAAGATTTGCTTCACGGCATTTTCGGAGGAGGGGTCGAGCACTACATCGGCGCCCATTTTCCTGGCCATAGCTCGCCGCTGCGCATTGGTCTCGGTAGCAAACACCGTGGAGCTGCCGCACGCCTTGGCGACCGCGATGGACATCAGCCCAATCGGACCGCAGCCGGTAACCAACACCGTTTTGCCCGCTATTTCTCCGGCCAGCACAGTGTGCACGGCGTTCCCCAGCGGATCGAGAATCGCTCCGTAATGTTCTGGAATGACCGGATCGAGCTTCCAGATGTTCGAGGCGGGTATTTTTACGAATTCAGCGAACGCGCCATCGCGATCGATGCCGATGATGCGCAGGTTCTGGCAAATGTGTGCTTCGCCCAGACGGCACTGATGGCAATGGCCGCAATTCAAATGCATCTCAGCGCTGACCTTGTCGCCCGCTTTTACAGCCGACACCTCTTCGCCCACGCCCTCCACCACGCCGCTGAACTCGTGTCCCAAAGTTACGGGAGGTTTAATGCGTTCCTGCGACCAACGATCCCATCCATATATATGCAGGTCCGTACCGCAAATAGAGGCCGCAGTTACGCGCACGAGGACGTCGGTGGGGCCAATGGCGGGCACCGGCGCGGACTCTAAAGACAATCCGGCCCCGGCTCGCATTTTGCGCAAGGCATTCATTTGCCCAGACTTAGTCACGGACATCTATCGCGGCTCCCAGCTAGGACGTAACTTTTGGATGGTAGCACACTACACTTAGATGACTCTGGCGCGAACCTGCGACACAAGCCGGTCCCAGAGTGCGCGACAATCATTAATCTTAGAATACGCGCTCGTCACTAAGCGCTTTAAGAGGCGCTATTGTACGTGCTATTCTCTCCCCGCTATGATGTCCATCGCTGCGAAGCGAATTACGCGAACCACTACCGTCACGTCGACTACGACGCCGACTATTGGCGCTTCGGGCGAGTGGAGAAACCGCTAGATAAATAGCAAAAGTTTCCAACCCACCGCCGGAAGCGCCTGGCGGTGGGTTTTTTCTTTAGCCCCGCATCC